>ULMZ01000063.1_pt1 | contig 16271 bp, 16 predicted proteins | sample 1951791 | NCBI WGS metagenome assembly ULMZ01 (sample SAMEA4835564, study PRJEB28245) | human gut metagenome | biome: gut microbiome; material: fecal sample | place: Denmark | collected 2008 | reverse complement strand
AACATATAGCCAACTACACAGACAAAAGATTCTCACCTGACTTCAACCGTATTCTACCATAACTTTTTTTATTTTACAATATTTTTTGACATCCTCCTTTTTTTCAGATATAATGTGTTTATAATAATTTGTTTATTACATTAATGATACAAAATATTATATTAATATAAATACAAAGGAAGGATTTTGTATGAAATTTATAAGAAAATTATTATTTGCAATAATATTATTAGTAATAATACTTATTTCAATAATACTATTAACTGGAAGAATTTATTACATAAATGCATTAAAAACACAACCATTAATAACCCGAGTTGATGCAATTACTAATAAAGAAAATTTTGTAAAATTTGAAGATATGTCTGCTGATTATAGAAATGCTGTAATTAGTGTTGAAGATCACAGGTTCTATGACCATGGCCCTATTGATTTTATTGCAATCGGACGAGCTATTGTAACAAATGTAAAAAAAGGTGAACTTCAAGAAGGTGGCAGTACTATTACTCAACAAGTAGCTAAAAACATTGTTTTTTCGCAAGATAAATCATGGGTTCGAAAAGTTGGTGAAATTTTTGCGGCATATGACTTGGAAAAAAATTATAGTAAAAAGGAAATATTTGAATTATATGTAAATACTGCTTATTTTGGTGATGGCTATTATGGAATTTATGATGCTAGTTATGGATATTATAATAAAGCTCCAAAAGATTTAAATCTAGATGAATCTTCTATGCTTGCTGGTGTTCCTAATGCTCCTTCTGTCTATGCTCCAACTGTAAATCCTACATTAGCCAAAAAACGTCAATATCATGTTTTAAATACTATGCTTGAATATGGTTATATTACAAAAGAACAAGCTATATCTATTAAATAGTCTATATGTAAAAATACTACTTTATTGTAGTATTTTTTTATTTTCTTCATATATATATTTATATGGAGGTTTTATATGAAAGTTTTATTTATAAAAAACAGAAATCATTTATATTTGTTCTCTATTTTAATAGGAATTTCCTTAATATTATTGTCTATTTTCTTTATCTATAATTCTCCTTCATATGCTGTTGAATTTGCGAAAAATTCTTTTTTTAATATTGATGTAACTATTTCTTTAAATGATATTGAAAAATCTGATGAAAAAAAAGCTTATCTAACATTTGATGATGGTCCTACTACAAAGGCTACGGGAAATATTTTGGACATTTTAAAAGAAGAGAATGTTAAAGCTACTTTTTTTGTAGTGGGTAAACATGTAAAAGAACATCCGGAATTAGTAAAACGTGAATATGAAGAAGGTCATTACATAGCTAACCATGGTTATAATCATAATAATAAGATTTTATACAAAAATATGAATTCTTTTAAAAATGAAATTATTTCTACTGATGCGGAGATATCAAAGGCTATTGGTGTGGATAATTATTGTTCTCATATTTTTAGGTTTCCTAATGGTTATATGTCTCACATATACACTAGTCAAAAAAAGGATGCACTTGGTGTTTTGTCAAGCTTAAATTATGTTTATGTTGATTGGAATTGTTTAAATAGGGATTCTGAAAAAAAATATTCTGATTATCAATTATTAAATAATTTGAAAAAAACATCTAAAAATAAAGGCACTTTGATAATTTTAATGCACGATACTGCTGATGTTAATAAAACTTATACTGTACTAAAATCTTCCATCTCTTATTTGAAATCTCAGGGATATGAATTTAGAAATTTTTATGACTTAATTAATAACCAGTTTTAGTTTGTTGTTTTTTTATTTTGGATTTGTTATTGTTTGTGTTTGTTACTAATTGGTTAATTGTATCTTTATTCTTATATTTTAGGTAATTTTTCTATAACTCATGAGTTATAGTTCTATAATAATTGATGTGGAGGGGTTCTATGAATTTTAATTTAGAAAACTTTAGTTATAGATTAACTGTTTTGTTAGATGAGAACAATATGTCTCAAACCCAATTAGCAGAAAAAGTTGGTACTACAAATGTTACAATTTGTAGGTATATTAATGGTGAGAGAATACCAAGAATTGATGTTGTATCAAGAATTGCAGCAGTATTTAATGTTTCATTAGACTATTTACTTGGAATATCAGATAATGTTGATACAGAAAATTTAACCAAAAATCAAGATTTAGATATTGCTTTATTAATGAAAAATTTGTACTCTTTGGATAATAGCACTCACCTATCTAAGAAACAAATTGAAATGATTAAGAAATTATTACTTGCTAATAAAGATTTTATTTTATCTGCTTAGAAATATTAAAAGTTGTCATTAAGTATTTATGACAACTTTTTTATTTATTATACTCAAATAATTTGAACTCTTGTTATTTATTTCTTATTATTTCTTCTAGGGCTCTTGCTAATTGGTCTGGGCATGATGTTCCTTTATATCCACAAGGTATTCCTTTTAGTCTTTTTATTGCTTCTTCTATTTTCATCCCTTCTATTAATCTTGAAACTCCTACTGTATTTCCTGCACATCCACCTTGTATTGTTACTTTTTTTATTGTATCCCCATCCACTTCTATTATCATTTCTTGTGAACAAACTCCTTGTGGTTCATATCTATATTCCATTTGTTACCTCCATTTTTGCTATATTTTTGTTTTATTATATCATAAATATGCAAAAAGTCTAGTGGTTAACTAGACTTTTCTGCTTTAAACTAACATCATCCGTGCCTCTTCCTCTATTTCTTCTGGTACTTTGCTTTGGTAAATTTCATTGACGAATTTTATGATTTCTTCGTCCGTTTTTATTTGGTTGTTCACTATTTTTATTTTTATTATCCTCACTTCTCTGTTGCCTCTTTGCCTTAGTAACATTATTATCAAGTCAATATTTTCTATTTTTCTTTCATCTTTTTTTCTTGATAATGTGCTGTCTGTACCTTTAACAAAAAATGTTTTAGCTCTTTTATTAAAGCCATTTACTGTGATTTTATTGTATTTTACTTCAAACTTAATTCCATGTATCACTTCTTTGGAATTTGTTTGTTGATTTTTATTAGCCCTTCCTTCTATCTCTGCACTTTTGGATTTGTTATCACTTTCTTGCACTTCTGTGCTTTGTGCTTTGATATCGTTTTCTTGCACTTCTGTGCTTTGTACTTTGATATTGCTTTCTTGTACTTCTGTGCTTTGTACTTTGATATCGCTTTCTTGTACTTCTGTGCTTTGTTTTTTGCTCTTTTCACCTTTTGTTTTGTACACAAATATGTACTCGAATCCATAGGCATCAGCCCTACTTGCAAGATTATAATCTGCTGTTAATAGTGTTGGTCTTCGTTCTAATGCAACACTGTTAATATAGTACAGTATCTTTGTATCACAATATTTATCTTCACACTCTATGTGTCTCTTTTTAAATTTAGATTGATTAAATATTGTTCTTTTATACTCACTTATGGTTTTTATATTAGCATTGTCCATTAAATCCTTTTTATTTTTTCTTAATGTCTCAATAAAAACATTGTCTATTTCTTGTATTGTTGCTTCTAGTATTATGTCTTTTTTACTTTTTCTTATTACGTCCCTTCCTCTCTTAGTGAGCAATGCACTTGTGTCTAATAATATATAATATGGGTCTGCATTTGGTGAAAATTGATATCCTCCTTCTTTTAACAGTATTCTTCGTCCTTTTGCTGCTTTTATTTCTGCTTCTCTAATTCTATCATTTTGTCTAAGTTTCCATTTTAGTTTAATAGCATCAATTTCTTCAAATCCAAGCTTTTCTAAATATTCAGTTGTGATATCATCTGGAAATTCAATTATTTCAGACTGTATTTCTGCTGTTGTTTTTCCTGTCCGTATAAATCTTTCAATAATCTCTTTCATAAATAGTAAAAACCTTCCTTTCTGCTATATCTAGCTTTTATTTATACAATAGTTAAATATATTCTACCACATTATGTAAATTTTATCAATATAAACCAATATATTTTTATTTAATATAGTGCCATTAAATTATTTTAAAAATTCTATATTGCATATTGAACCAGAAAAATTATCAAATCTTATATATATACATTTTAAGCCAGAAAAAAATAGTACTTCATTTTAGTACTATTTTTTGATAATTTTATAAATCTAATTTAATATGAACATCTTTTAATTGTTGTTCAGAAACAACAGATGGTGCTCTCATAAGTAAATCTCTTGCTCTCTTATTTTTAGGGAATGCAATAACTTCTCTAATATTTTGAGAATCTTCAATTAACATCACCATTCTATCTACCCCAGGAGCTGCTCCAGCATGTGGAGGTGTTCCATATTGGAATGCATTATATAATGCACCAAATCTATTTTTAACATCTTCCTCTTGGTATCCAGCAATTTCAAAAGCTTTTACCATTATTTCTGGATTATGATTTCTTACTGCTCCTGATGCCATTTCATACCCATTACATACCAAGTCATATTGATATGCCAATATATCTAATGGATCTTTTGTTTCTAATGCTTCCATTCCACCTTGTGGCATTGAAAATGGATTGTGGTTAAAGTCTATTGTTCCTTCATCTGATAATTCATACATTGGGAAATCTACTATATAGCAGAATCTGTAAACATCTTTTTCTAGTAAGTCTAATCTTTTTCCTAATTCTATTCTGATTAATCCTGCTATTTTTTGTGCTGTTTTGAATTCATCTGCTATAAAGAATACACTTGAATTTTTATTCATTCCAAATTCATTTATTAATTGATTTTTTATTTCTTCTGTAATGAATTTTGCAATTCCACCTGTAATTTCACCTGATTGTTCATATTTTGTCCAAGCTAATCCTTTTGCTCCAACTTCATCAGATGTAGCATATTCTGTCATCTTGTCAAAGAATTTTCTACCTTGTTCAGCTCCATTTGGAACTATTATTGCTTTTATTGTTTTTCCTTCAAATGCTTTAAAATCTGAATTTGCAAAACATTTTGTTACATCTTCTATTATTAATGGATTTCTTAAATCTGGTTTATCAATTCCGTATTTTTCCATTGCTTCTCTATATGGAATTTTTACAAATGGTCCTTCATCAACTTTCCATGTTGTAAATTTTTTAAATGTATATGGTACAACTTCTTCTATTACTTTAAATACGTCTTCTTGTGTTGCAAAACTCATTTCAAAATCTAATTGATAAAATTCCCCTGGTGCTCTGTCTGCTCTTGGGTCTTCATCTCTAAAACATGGTGCTATTTGGAAGTATTTATCAAATCCAGATACCATTAACAATTGTTTAAATTGTTGTGGTGCTTGTGGTAATGCATAAAATTCTCCTGGATTTAGTCTACTTGGTACTAAATAGTCTCTTGCACCTTCTGGTGATGAGTTTGCTAATATTGGTGTTTGAATTTCTGCGAATCCTAATTCGTCCATTCTGTCTCTTAGTGTTTTTAAGATTTTTGAACGAAGTAAAATGTTGTTATGTAATTTTTCGTTTCTTAAATCTAAAAATCTATATTCTAATCTTAAATCTTCTCTTACTTCTTGGTCTGTATTTATTTCGAATGGAAGTACATTTTTACATTTTCCTAATATTTCTATTTCATTTGCTATTACTTCTATTTCTCCTGTTGGAATTTTTGTATTTTTGTTACTTCTTTCCACAACTTTTCCTGAAATGTGGATACAACTTTCTGTTGTTAGTTCTTTTGCTTGTTTTTGTAATTCTTCGTTATTTATCACTATTTGTGTTATTCCAAATTGGTCTCTTAAATCGATGAATATCATTGCTCCTAGATCTCTTATTTTTTGTATCCATCCTGCTAGTTCTACTGTTTCATTTACATTTCTTATGTTTAATTCTCCACATGTTTTTGTTCTATACATTGTTATTCCTCCATTTTTACTTTGTGTATTATAATATCACAATTTTATGAATATTACAATATTTATATACATTTAAAATCTATTTTTTTGCATTTGTTGGTTACAGTTAGATAAAAATTTTTTCTTATTTTTTCATATAATAATATCCTTGAATTTTTTTATTCTTTTTGTTACAATAATTTTAGTACAATTAGAAAAGAGGTCTATTATGGCAAAAGAAGAATTTGATTTTTATGATAAAACTACTTTAAAATCTTACAACTTAGATAAAAGTATGCAATATCAATTAAATATTTTAGGAAGTTTAGATGTTTTTACTAGAAAACATTCTGAGAATGTTGCAAGTATTGTTTGTAGAATATGTCAATATTTACATTTATCAAAAGATTTTACCGAATACTGTACAATTTGTGCTTATTTACATGATATTGGTAAACAATTTATACCGTCTAGTATATTACAAAAGCAATCTGCTCTGACAGAAGAAGAATTTCAAATAATGAAAACTCATACTACAATTGGATATAAAATTTGTATGGATGATTTAAAGTTGCGTCCTTATGCAGCTGGTCCAATATATCATCACGAAGCATTAAATGGTGTTGGTTATCCTAATGCTCTTGTTAAAAACGAAATTCCTCTTGAAGGTCAAATAATCCGTGTTGCTGATGAATTTGATGCCATTATTAGCAAACGTCAATATAAATCTCATATTGAAATTATAGATACACTTAAAATTCTATTAAATGAATGTAAACCTATTGAAAACCCTGATTCTTACAGAGTTCCTGTTAAAGACAAATCTGTTGGTATGCTTAATCCTAGTATTGTTAAAGCTTTAATTAAAGTTCTTATTGATGATACTGAATATGAAATTTCTTGTATTATGGATTATTTGAAAGATTTAAAAAATGATATCAAACGTCTTTCTGAAATTGAAAAATATGATAAAAAAAGGCAATCTGCTTCTGATACAAAAAAGCAAAATTATTATTTAGAAGGTATGAAGTCTTTACTTGTAGGATTTGAAACTGTTGATAATTATTCTGATGTTTTGAATTCTTATCGCAAAATTGTAGATGAAAAATCTATTCTTATTGATAAATTATTTAATGAAATTAAACTTTTTAAAAAGTTAAAAGTATAAAAAATAGGCTGATTCTTTTGTTTTTAATGAATCAGCCTATTTTTTATTCTTCTAATCCAAAGCTTACTCCTAGTGCATTATTTATTTTATTTATAATTTTTTCATCTTCAATATGTCCTATTTTTTCTTTTAATCTGCTTTTGTCAATTGTTCTGATTTGTTCTGCTAAGACAACAGAATTATTTTTTAATCCACATTGTTCTGAATCTATTTCTATATGTGTTGGTAGCTTTGTTTTATTCATTTGTGACGTTATAGCCGCAGCAATTACTGTTGGACTATATTTATTACCCATATCATTTTGAATTATTAAAACAGGTCTTATACCCCCCTGCTCTGAACCAACAACTGGGCTTAAATCTGCATAAAACATATCTCCTCTTTTTATTACCATAACCTTCACTCCTAATATTGGTATATGTCAAGTATGTGTTTTTTTATATTAGTTTGCAAAGATAAATATTTTTCTATATTTCTTTTGGTGTTCCAAATAGTTTGAATGCATATATTTTTTGATTTGCTATTTGATTTATATTTATCTCATTATATATTATGTAAATTATTGTGTTTTGGTTAGTATCTTTTATTTCCATTTTTGTTGGTTTTCCATTTTCTTTTGATACATATAGTTTTTCATATTTTTGATAGTTGTTTTCTGTTTTTGCAGTTGTTTCCATTATTATTTGATTATTTTCTTCTTTGAATTTTGAGTTTGTATTGTTTTTATAGTTTTCTATAAAGTTTGCTAAATCCATATTGTTTTGTGTTATTTCTTGATAATTTTCTATAATTTTTGTTAGACTTAATTGTGTATTTTCAATTCTTAGTGTATTTCCTTCTTTTATTATTTTTACTCCTTGTATATTGCTTGGTTCTAATACTTCTTGTGTATTGTTTTGGTTGTCTATGTATTTTTGTTTCATTTTGTATTTATTACTGTTTTTGTTGCTTTTTACTTCTACTTCTATTTGTGTTTCATATGAACTAATATTTAAAATGTAATCTACAATTTCTTGACTACTACTATTGTTTCCAATTTTTAAATTTTTAGCCGTTTTGTTCTTATTTTTTATAAAAATTGTTGTTGTCCCTATTATTAGTGTTATTATAATTAGTGTTATTATGATTTTCTTTTTACTTTTTTCTTTTGTTTTTGTGTATTGGTAGTGGTGTGTTTGTTTTTTTTGCATAGTTAAAAGCCTCCTAAAAATTATTTGTTATTAATTTTTATTAGGCTTTTTTACTTTTAATGTTTAGTTTTTTGCTGTTTTCATCGCAAGTTTCGACATAAGATGATTTTGTTTTTTATAAATTAGCTATTAAGTAGAAGTTACAATATGCTCCTTTATAGTTATAAACCATCAGGTACTCTCCTGGTGCTAATGTTACACTTCGTGTTGATGTTGTATTAACCAATTGATCTAATCTAGTTCCACTAAATCCGTTAAGATAAACATCTGTATGTTGTGTAGTTCCTGGTGACCATGATTTACAAGTATATGTAACAGTAAGATATTTACCTGTATCATTTGTATATGTATATGAAGCAGCTGTGCCAACATCTCCTTCATGTAATACTTGTGTTGTTATTTTCCATACTGGATATAAATTAATATTTCCATCTACAATAACTGAGCTTAGTGCATCACTTGTAGTTCCCTGTGTTTTTGCCCAAGTATTTGCTTTTGCTCCACTTTTTGTTAATCCGGTTGGCAAAGTGATAGTTGTTCCTTCCTTAATAAATGTACTATTTGATGTATAATTTGATGCTCCATCACTATTCAATGTAAGTGTATAGTATTTTATACTTTGAACGTTTGAAACATTTCCAGCATTGTCTTTAATAGCAAGATACCATATTCCAGATTTATTAATAGTTCTAGAAGTACTCTCACCAAAGGAAACGTTCGTAGTTGTTGGATTATCTTGACCTATATAATATCCCAATATTCCACTTTCCTTTTCTACTATATTATCAAAAGCAATTGTACTATTTGTACCAATTTTTCCACTTGTTGCATTTATCGTAAATGTTGGTGCTTTTTTATCTATTTTTGTTACATTTCCTGTCAACATTCCTCCTGCGTTTGTTCCATCCCATAATCTTGCATATACAGCTCCATTATTACTCATTGTTTGTGACGGTGTATCTAACCATGTCTTCCCATCTTTGCTCGTTTGTATTGTATATCCCTTTATGTCAGTGCTTATTGTTGCTATAACTTCTGTATTTGTCCAATCATTTGGATTATACGTAAATTTAGCATTTGCTTCTGTTAGATCTTCTATACTTCCTATTGTTCGTTCTGTAATTACTTCTGCTTTTTTCTTATTTTCTGCAACTGCTATTACCTTAATACTATATTTTTTTCCTTGTTCTAATTCTTCATATGTATGTTTTTCTTCTGTTGTTGTTTTTATTAATTTATATTCTTCATCATCTTCACTTTTTATATAGTATTCTAATATTCCTCCTTGATTTCTTTTAGTCTCTACTTCTACTGTTATTGTGCTTGTTGTATTTGATATAGATTTTAATGTTATAATTGGTAAAAATTTTCCCAATTCTCCTATAAATGTGATATCATTTAATTCTACTTTGTATACATCTTTGTCTACTACTACATAAAAATATATATTTACCTTTTCACCATCCTCTTCTGTACTTGTGTCTTCTATTGTTACTTCTCTTCCTATTTTTTTTAGGTCATCTATATTTTCTAATATATTATTTCTTGTCTCCTTTATTATTTCTTCTGCACTTCCTAATGGATTGTTTGTTTGCTCACTTAATAATTTAAGTTTTAAATATTCTATTATTTGTGCTCTTTTGTTTTCTAATTGTGCTTGTTTTGCATTTTTAAATATTCCTGTATGTGTAATTGATTGTATTGTTATCCCTGATAAAATTAGTAAAATTATAATAGTTATTACTAACACTATAAGTGTAATTCCTTTTGTATTTTTTAAAGATTTTTTCATCTGTAATTCATCTCCCTTATATTTATATTATAACCTACTAATTAATTGACTATATTTATTTTACACGTAAAAAGCGTAAAACATCTTACACTTTTTAAGAATAACTTATAATTTTATTGGTGATAATAAAATCATGAAACTAAGAATTAGAGATTTAAGAGAAGATAGGGATTTAACGCAAACTGCAATAGCTAAAATATTAGGTTGTACTCAACAAACCTATTCCAGGTATGAATCTGGTGAAATAGCAATAGATATATATAATTTAATAAAATTAGCTAAATTTTATAATACTTCATGTGATTATTTATTAGGGCTGACTGATATTTCAACACCTTATACAAGTATCAAGAATGATAATATTAGATAATAAAATAACCTGAAAATAATTTTAGGTTTTTTAATTATTTTCAGGTTACTTTTCTTATCTTTTAAAATATTCTTCTACTATATTTATTAATTTATCTTTATCTTCAATTTTATTAATTTCACATCTAAACTCACTAGAATTTGGCATATTTTTAGTATACCAAGCAATGTGTTTTCTCATCTCTCTAATTGCTGTTACCTCTGGCTTATTCTCTAATTCTAATTGTATTTGCTCTTTAATAACTCTTAGTTTTTCTTCATTTGATACATCAGGTAATTTTTCTCCTGTTTCTAAGAAGTGTTTTATTTTAGCAAAAATCCATGGATTTCCGAAGGTTCCTCTTCCTATCATTATTCCATCAACACCTGTGTATTCAAACATTTTTAATGCTGATTCTTCATCAACCACATCACCATTTCCTATTACCGGAATATTTACTGAGTCTTTTACTTTTTTAATGGTATCCAAGTCTGCTTTTCCTGAATACATTTCTGTTCTAGTTCTTCCATGTATTGTTATTGCAGATACTCCTGCTTGTTCTGCCATTTGAGCAAACTCAGTAGCTACAATATGTTCACAATCCCATCCTTTTCTTATTTTCAATGTTACTGGTTTAGTAGAATTTTTAACAACTGCTTTAATTACTTTTTCTGCTTTTTCTATGTCTAATAAAAGCTTGCTTCCATCTCCATTTTTTACTACCTTTGGTGCGGGACACCCCATGTTTATATCTACTATATCTGCACGTTCTGAAACATATTTGGCAGCATATCCCATTGTTTCTTCATCACTACCAAAAATTTGCATACTTATTGGTCTTCTTTCGCCTTCTGTATTCATTAATAATTTAGTTTTTGTATCATCATGATATATTGCTTTGCTACTTACCATTTCTGTGCAAACTAACCCAGGTCCAAATTCTTTGCATATTTTTCTAAATGGTAAATCTGTTACCCCTGCCATTGGTGCTAATATTAAGTTATTTTCTAATTCTACATTTCCTATTTTCAATTTTTTCAAATACATATTTTCCTCCTGAAAAACTTTTCAACCAATGAGTATGTTGTTAAATTGGTTAAAAAATGTCATCATTTGTTTATTTTCTCTGAAAAAAAAGGGGATTGAAGACCCGTCCCCAAATCCCGATTTTTTATTTTACGAATATAGTTTTTTGTCTTTTACTACTGATATTTAATAGTATTCCTATTAATATATAACTTGTAATCATTGAGCTTCCTCCATAGCTTACAAATAATAATGGAACACCTGTAATCGGTAATAATCCCATTACCATTCCTATATTTTCTGCCATATGAAATAAAAATACTCCTGCTATTCCAGATGCTACTAATGAGCCTGTTATATCTTTGGCTGTTTTTGCTATATAAATCGCTTTTGTGACCAGAAATACATATAGCACTATAATTGTACCGTCCTACTATAAATCCCATTTCTTCCCCAATTACAGAGAAAATAAAGTCTGTTGTTTTCGGATATAGATATCCTAGTTGTGTTTGGTTTCCTTTTAGTAATCCCATTCCTGTTAATTGTCCTGCTCCTATGGCTAATTTTGATTGTATTATATTATATCCGCTTCCACGTGGGTCTGATTCTGGATTTAAAAATATGTCTATTCTTTTCTTTGCATGTTCTGGCAATATAAAGTTATATAATATTGGTATTGATATACCGACCAATAGTATTGCTCCGATTATATATTTTTTATCAATTCCTGCTGTGAATAACATCATTGCTAATGCTACGCAAAATGCCATTGCTGTTCCATAGTCTGGTTGTTTTATTATTAATAATAATGGTACCGCTAGTGCTGCAAAAATTATTAATAGTCTTGTTGGTTTATTTATTTCATCTGCATATCTTTCTTGTATTTTTGATATTATTAATGATAAAAATAATATAACTGCTATCTTTGCAAATTCTGATGGTTGGAATGAAAAGATTCCTATGTTAAACCAACTTGTTGCTCCATTTACTGGCTTTGTAAACATTACTGCTACTAAAAGTATTAAAAATATACCATAAAAAATTGGCGATAGTTTTACTAATGTTTCATAATTTATTAGCATTACTATTACCATCATTACTAAACTTACTGCTATCCATATTATTTGTTTTTTGCATTCATCATATTCAGTTTCCTGTGTTGCTGAAAATAGTGCAACTATTCCTATAATTGATAGGATAATCGCTACTATTAGCAACCCCCATTCCATATTTTTCAAGTCTCTTTTTCTCATTAAATCAACTCTTTTTCCTTTTTATTTTTATGATTTAATTTTTTCATTTTTGTTGTTTTCTGCTTCTTCTATTACGCCATCTATTATTTCTTTTATTTTTTCTTGTGCTTCTATTTCTTTTTGCTCTTCTTCATTATTTTCTTTTTTTTCTTCTGATTTTTCTTCTTTTATTTTTTCGTCTTCTTCTTTATTATTTTCTATCTTATTATCGTCTTTGCTTTCTGCTGACTTTTCTGTCTTTTCTTTTTTTACTTCTTTATCTTTTGTTTTTTCTTCTTTATTGTCAGAACTTTCTTGTTTTGAAGATTCTTTTTCTTCAACTTCTTTTTTGCCTATTTTTCTTGCATCATTTTTTATATTAAGAATAGGAATATTTGCATATAATGCTGGTGCACCATTTGTTCCATCTTCATTTTCTTTATTTGTTAGTCTAACATCAATTTCTTTTTCATCGACTTCTATATATTTTTTTATTACATCTATTATTTCTTGTTTCATAAGTTCTAAAAAGTCTGCTGAAACATTTGCTCTATCTTGCATTAACACTAGATGTAATCTTTCTTTTGCTGCATCTTTTGAACTTTCTTGTGCTTTTTTATTATCTTCTTTTTTGCCTATATTTTTAAAGAAGTTTATTATGTTTTCAAACATTATTTCCTATCCCTCCACTTGCTATTTCTTATTTTTTAAAGATTCTCTTGATTTTTGCCCAAAATCCTTTTTCTCTACCAGGTATTGTTACTTCTATTTTTTCTCCTAATACTCTTTTTGCTATTTCCATATATGCTTTTCCTGATGGTGCTTTTTTATTTTGTATTACAGGTTCACCTTTATTGGTTTGTGTTATTATGTATTCATCATCTGGTACTACACCAATTAGGTCTATTGATAATAAATCTACTATATCATCAACATCCATCATTTCACCTTTTCTTACCATATTAGGTCTTATTCTGTTTATTACTAATTCTGGATTTTTTATTTCTGATGATTCTAATAATCCAATTATTCTGTCTGCGTCTCTTATCGCTGATATTTCAGCTGTTGTTACTACTATTGCTCTATCTGCTCCTGCAATAGCATTTTTGAATCCTTGTTCTATTCCGGCTGGGCAATCTATTAGTATATAGTCAAATTCTTCTTTAAGCTTATCTGTTAAATTTTTCATTTGTTCTTCATTTACAGCACTTTTATCTCTTGTTTGTGCGGCTGGTAGTAGGTATAATTCTTTAAATCTTTTATCTTTTATTAATGCTTGTCTTAGTTTACATTTTTCTTCTACAACATCTACTATGTCATATACTATTCTGTTTTCTAGACCCATTACAACATCTAAGTTTCTTAATCCAATGTCTGTATCTATTAAACATACTTTTTTTCCTTCTACTGCTAAACTTGATCCTAAATTTGCTGTTGTTGTTGTTTTTCCTACTCCACCTTTTCCTGATGTTATAACTATTACTTCTCCCATAATTCTCCTCCTTAGGATTTTAAAAACACTCTTTTTATAGCTATTATCATACAACGAAAAGGCTAAAAAGTCAATGTCTTTGTTTAATAAAATGTCATAAATATTTCTAAAATATTACAAAATGATTACAAATCCACTAAAAATAAGTATGTAATTTTATTACATACTTATTTTTTCTTAGTTAATAAATTGTTGGTCTGAAAGCTAATGCATAATGTGCCGAATTGCTATAACTGGTTCCAGCTCCTGCTAATCCCCAATATCCGTTATCTCTATAACTTCCTCCTCTGCAAAGGCATATATTGCTTGAATTTATTTCTAATGTGCATTCCCACTGATTTCCTGAAAAATCATATATATTGGCTCTTTTTGTGTATTCTGATGCTCCTGCTGTTAATAATACATAATAATTTATATTCTCATTAGTTTTACTGCTTGCAATATAATTTTCTGTATCTGTTGAGAATGTTTTCCATACACATGTTGAATTTCCTGGTTTTGTAAGATATTTTCCTCTTAATAATGTAATAGAATTATTTTTGTAATTTCCCCATCCTTTACTATCTGTTTTAAAATCTGCTACTGTTAAATCTGTTCTCTCTTCTAGAAATTTGCATGTTAAATTCCATTGAATTCCAAACATCAAACTACTTGTTTTTCCTTCTGGTGCTAATTTTTCTGATAATTTTTCTGCTTCTTGGCTTGTTACAAAATTATACGGTATTAAATCAGCTTTTACACCTACATCGTTTGTTACTCCTGTTGTTTTTGTTCGTGTTATATTATTTTTGGTTGCTGTTTCATCTCCTGCTTCATATCTTCCTATCCAAAATCCACCATTATTATATATACTTTTTAACATAGCTTTCTTTTTCTGATTATATTGTTCTTCTGTTAATCCATATATGCTTTCTGAATACCATTCATCTTTGCATCCACTTATTTTATAAGTTTTAGAATAATTTTGCATTATTTTTTCAATATTTTCATAATCTTCATCACTTGTTGGTGTTACTGCTCCATCTATTAAATATGCTGAATCTGTATATATTGTTTTTGGAACTTCTATCCATACCCATTCATTCTGTTTTTCATCTCTTGCTACTAATCCATTTTTTATCATATTCATATTTTCACTTTGGCTTACTTGAAAACCTTTTGGTACAATTGCAGTATTTCCATCTGAGTCTTTATATTTGGCTTCTTTTGTATATATTTCTGACCAATCTTTTACTTCTGTATATGTAACTCTTCCTTCTGAGTTTCTGAAATATCCTTTATTTGTGTTTACGCTTTTTAAAAATTCATCTGATTTTTGATTGCTATCTAATTTTATACTACTTGGAACTTCTTCTAGTTCTATAATTTGTTTTGTCCATGTATATTGATTTTTATTTGCACTATTTATTGTATCTTTTATGTAATTTGATATAACTATACTTTCATTTCCAGAGCTATCTACTGTCTTTCCAATGTAATAATATCCATCAGGTATTAATATTCTGTCGATATATCTTAAATCAACAGTTGTTTCATCTGGTTCGGTATAATCTGTATAATATGTTGTATATGTATCATTATTTTTTACATCAATTCCTTGAACATAAAATATATTATGACTGTTTTCATTTATTATATATACATCTATATATGAGTTTGCATTACTTTCATTATTTTTGATATTTTCATAGTCTTTACCATAATTTAAAGTAATTCCTTTCATTGCTTCTAAGTCTATTACGTAAAAATCACCTATGTCGTTATTTTTACTTAATACGTCTGACAGTCCACCTATATTTGTGTATTTGGTTTTTGCTGGTAGTTCTCCATATTCGTTATAAAATTCAGATACTTTTTCTCTCAATAATTCTATGTCATTATATAGCTTTGTTCTTTTTTGTACTTGTATTGTGTCATTTGCATTGTATATTAGTGTGCTTGTTATTATTAATAAAACTATGATTGTTATTACTAATGTTGATAATGTTATACCATTTTCTTTTTTAATTTTATTTTTCATCATTGGCATTCTCCTTTTTCTTTAGTATAGTTTACTATTAAATTGTTTCTTTTTCAAGTTTTTATCTAATGATTTATAAATTTATTTTATATTTTGTTATAATTTAGTGAGAATTTCTTGTATGTGGTGCTTCCACTATTTGTTTTGAAAAATTGAACCGTTTGATTGGAATTCAAAATA
>ULMZ01040432.1_pt1 | contig 16686 bp, 14 predicted proteins | sample 1951791 | NCBI WGS metagenome assembly ULMZ01 (sample SAMEA4835564, study PRJEB28245) | human gut metagenome | biome: gut microbiome; material: fecal sample | place: Denmark | collected 2008 | reverse complement strand
CGAAGCTTTTTGCACTTCGTTATTGAATCTTCATTCTTTTATATTGCCTTTTCCATGTCGCATAAGCGGCTGTGTTTCAATCAGGAAATACAGAATATAACGCCATCATATCGGGGCGGAGTTTCCATAACCACAGGCAAAGGTAGTCCGTGTTCCTGTCAGCCATGCAAGGTCAGGCCCTCCGGGTTTCGTGGAAAAATCTTCCGCGCCCCGAGGGGCTTGCGGTATTTTTCCCGAAAACCTTGCACGGCCGGAACACGACCTTTTAAGCCTGTAGTTATGGGAACTCCGGCCCCATAAGCCGGATTAATGAAAACCGAAAAGATATGATGAAAGCAACAAAAGACAAGTACACGCTTGAAACGCTCCTGCCGTTGAACGTCTCATACGACAGGGAGCATATCCTGCGGCAGTCCGATGTGGACATGGTGAACAGGCTCGTTGAAGTTATCGAGGATTCCCGCTCTGATTCCATTCCCAAAATCGGCGACAGAATGCGCCATACCGACCGGCATGGCGACTTTTACGGCCATGCGCTGCTTGAGAAAGTCCGTGGGGACAAGATCTCGGTATGCCTCCAGCCGTATGTCCCGTTTGTCGGAATCGGAGAACCGGATATATGGATTGACGTCAGCGGCGGTCCGTTCACATCAATCGTACCGGGCGACATGAAGTTCACCGGATGGAAAGAAGGCATGTTCAAGGCATGGGGACACTGCGGGCCATGCGCCAACGGTACGGTCTCATTCACGGCGAAAGTCCCCGTATGGGAATATATAGAGCCTGAACCGCTGTATGGTGATTTCACCACCGAGACATGGCGCAAGCTCTATATCCACAAAGACACCGGTCCTGACTCGCGCTATCTCTACAAAGGTGACTGCATTGCCTTCTGTGACGATGCGGAGTTCGACAGATTCAGGGAGGACTACGAGGCCACGGTGTTCCCCGGCAACTGGGAGGACCGGCTTGTAGTTTGGTGCTTCAGGAAAAAGACGGAGTTCCTGCCGGAAGATGAATGGAACAGACTCGCCCTACCCGTTCAGGAGCGTATGCGCAACTGCCGTCCCACGAGAGTCAAGATTGACAAAGACATGGAGCGGCATGTCACCACATTCTACCATATAGAAATACCACCGGTCATTTACTAAAAACATAAGGATATGCAGACAACTACAGTCACACAGACAGCGACACCGGCAGGCAGACACACCGAACTGCTCTCCGGAATTCTCGGAATGGAAATCCGGAACGAAGAGAAAATAACGGCACAGGACAGGATTTTCTGTGAAAGGCAGCAGGAACTGCTCTACAGGACCCTTGACCATATAGACCGCTGGTACGGCATCTTTACCGGAGAGGCCGAGCAATACCGCGATAGCCACAGCCTCGTCTACAAGAAAAGCGGAGAGATAAAATTCCGGTCTTCAGCAAACAGATCCGAGCAGGACGACTACACCCTGTACGCTTTCAAACCATTCAATGCAATCAACGGGCTTGCATCCGCCAATCTTGAAGCCAATGGAGAATTCGCCAGAAGGATAATCACATATTTCAACCGCACATACAATGTGTCGGTGCCGGTTCCGGCCTTGTCAGGGGAAACACTCGGCATAGGGTTTCGTCCGCAATATATGACATATGTCGATATCGTGATAAGGCATCTGGGCGGCCGGAGTTTCCGTCAGACCGCCGAGGAAGAGTTGCTCGGTCGTTTCCATCGGTTTGTAAAGCCCGGTCGATGGAGCAAGGTCAAGCCGGAACTGAAAGGTGACAGGATATCATTCCCGAACGTCATCGCGTTTGATGACTTCTATTACGACAACTACCGCAAGAACCACGTACACTACAACTATTACGGACATATCCCGTCGTTTTGCGAAGGGATAGCTTTCGGTTCCGACAATGTGCTTTGCGGGAACAGCGGTATTGTCCCGAAACTGGACCAGAATGATGTGGATATATCCGGATGGTACAGCCTCGCCACGACCAATGCCACCGGAATGAAGTTCTTCCGTAACGGGCGGATAGATGTCAGGTTCAAGGACAGGGAGGCGGCAGCCCTCTGTTTCAACCGCCTGCGTCTTGACGAACTGCGGTTATACGAGGAATAAACGGTATGTATCAGTGACAGACAGCAGCAGGCACGGATACCGGCAGCGGTGTCCATGCCGCTCATTTTATAACCATATCACAAGACAACCATGTATGCCATCATACCCCAGCAGATACCACCGGGCAAGCGGAAGGAGATAAACGACAGGATACTCTTCTGCATAGATTCGGGCAAGGATACCATTCCGGCGGAGAGCATCTACAACTGTTATACCGGTATCGGAGGGCTGCATAACCTGCGGCGTTCCGATTTCGGCAGTTACAACGAGTATGCCGAGGCCAAGAAGGAGTTCGAGATGGGCCAGTTCTTCACGCCGCACGAGATATGCCGCGACATGGTCGAGATGCTTTCCCCACAGCCTTCGGAAATGATACTCGACATGTGCTGCGGCATGGGGAATTTCTTCAACCATCTGCCGAATCTGCACAACGCCCACGGATTCGACATAGACCCCAATGCAGTGGCTGTGGCACGGCATCTGTATCCTGAATCGAATATATGGCAATGCGACATACAGCAGTTCATGCCGGAAAGTCTGTACGATGCTGTTATCGGAAATCCGCCGTTCAATCTCAGGTTCGGGAACAGCATGTCGCAGGTATTCTATATGGACAAGGCTTTTGACGCGCTCGCCCCGGCAGGGATACTGATGCTGATAGTGCCTGAATCGTTCCTTCAAAGCGAATTTTGGGAGAAGTCGAGGGTCAGGGCAGTAAACGGACAGTTCTCGTTTGTCGGGCAGACACGTCTCGACCCCGATGCCTTCGCCTCACTCGGCGTACGCAATTTCAAAACAAAAATAATGGCGTTCCTACGCCGGTCACGGCACATTGAGATGCAGCCTTACAATGCCGACGATTTTGTCTCGCGGGAAGAGCTGACACAGCGCATAGCCGGTGCCCGCGCCATGAAGCGGCGTCTCAAGCTGCCGCTCATGCAGGAGGCCAACGCCATAAGCCGCGAGGAACTGGAACAGTTCGAGTACCGTCTTGCCAAGTACATGTATGAGCTGAAGACCCACAAGCGCCTTAACAGGCATATGAACAAGGCTCTTGAACTTGTGGCCATATTCCGCAATCAGAAACCGCCCGAGGGCTGCACCCTTGAGGAACGAGAGGCGTGGGAACGGAAGAAACTCACTCCCAAAAAGGTGCTGTCGGTCATAAGGCGCCATATAAGGAACCAGAATGCCGTGCGCAGGAAAGAAATCGCACTGGTGAAGACATCCTACGGGTTCCGGCTCAAAGCGTACGCCCCGAAAATGCTTGACAGGAACGCCGCCGGCGTGGTGAGCATGAACGACCTGATACTCGGGCGTGCGCCACTGCCGATGCCGGAGAATCCTACTGGGGAGAACATCCGGCAGATGGAGGGGGCGATGAGGCTGATCAGGCGCAAACAACGGCGTCTGAGACAGCAGAGCCGGACATTCCCCGAGATGGAGCCTCTCCCGGAACTGTCCGCATATCTCGACAATGCGACTTTCGTGAACAAGGACATGGATGTGTGCGGGTTCACCAACCTGCAAAAGCATGACCTCAATCTTGTGATGCAGAAACGGTACGCCCTGCTGAACTGGCAGCAGGGTTCGGGAAAGACCGCCGCGGTATACCAGCGTGCGAAGTACCTGTTGAAATTCAATAAAGTGCGCAATGTCATCGTACTCGCCCCCGCGATAGCGACGAACATGACATGGGAACCTTTTCTCCGCAACAACCGGGAGCGGTTCAGGATGATAAGAAGTTATACCGACCTTGAGGATGTGCCGTCAGGGATATTCATTGTCGTGTCGACATCCATGCTGTATAAACTTAAACGTTATCTCATGAGGTTCATAAAGCGATCGGCACGCAGGATCTGCCTTGTGTTCGACGAATCGGACGAAATCACCAACCCCGTATCGCAAAGGACGAGATACATCATGGCCATCTTCCGCAGGGTGCGCTACAAGATACTCGACACCGGAACCACGACACGGAACAACATCACGGAACTTTACAGCCAGTTCGAGCTTCTGTACAACAACTCCGTGAACATGACGTGCTGGAGCCCGGAGGTATATAGGCAGAACCGCGACAGGGAGATCGAAAGCGACACCAACGACTGTTACGGGGAGCCTTTCCCCGCATACTGGGGCCATGTGCTGTTCAAGTCTTGCCACTGTCCCGGCAAGGCCACGGTGTTCGGGATAGAGAAACAGAACCAGGACATTTACAACAAGGACGCGCTCTTCGAGCTTATCGGAAAGACAATCATCACGCGCAAGTTCAGGGATTTCGCGGGAGAGAAATACGATGTCAGGACACATACCGTAGTCCCGTCGGCCGGCGAGCGGGAGGTCTACAGGGTCATCATCGAGGAGTTCTGCCGCATATGCGAGCTTTACTACAACAGCACGGGGGACACGAAGAAGGATGCCGGACTGAGGCTCATGCGCCAGATAAAGCTGCTTATAAAGGCATGCTCGGTACCGCATCTTATCGAGGGATATTACGGTGATGAATATCCGGGCAAAGTCCGCCACATAGGCCGCATGATACGCCGTACCAAAGGCAAGGTGGCCGTCGGCTGCATCTCGCTCGCGGCATTCGGGATGTATGAGGCATACATCCGCGGGCATTTCCCCGACAGGCCGGTGTTCACCGTTACGGGAAGTATCCCTTTCAAGAAACGGCAGGCCATAGTCAGCGAGTTCGACTCCACAATCAACGGCGTGCTCGTATGCACCCAGCAGTCGCTGAGCAGCTCCGTCAACATCCCCTCGTGCAACGACATCATACTGGAATCCCTGCAATGGAACATACCGAGAATGGAGCAGTTCTACTTCCGCTTCATTCGTCTCGACTCTAAGGAGAAAAAGAGGGTCCATTTCGTCACTTACGAGGATTCGGTGGAGCAGAACCTGATGGCGCTGGTGCTTACCAAGGAGCGTCTCAACGAGTTTATCAAGAGCGGAGAGGTCAAGGAGCAGTCAGAGATATTCGACGAGTTCGACATATCCATGTCGGTCATCGACAGCCTGCTCAGACGTGAGACGGATGCCGAAGGCAAGGTGAGGATAAGCTGGGGGAAACAGAGCATAACCTGATAACAGGATTATTAACATGGAGAATCCGCGGCATCCATTCCCACAGGCAAAGGTAGTACGTGTCCCCGACGGCAGTGCAAGGTCGGGCCGCAGGCGGTTTACGGGAAAATCGTCCTCGCCTGCGGCTCCGGTATTTCCCCGTAAAACCCTGCACTGCCGGGACACGCACCTTTTGGCGCCTGTGGAATGGAACCCACGGGTTCCCAGCAAACAAATCATAAAAATGGAAAGAATGAATCTGAACGAAGCGGAAGTCACCGTAACGACACAATACCTGATAGACACGGTCCAAAGGACGGAATATGCTATGACGCTCAGCGATTTCGGCGACATGCAGGAGTTCATGGGCTGCTGTTCCGGACTTTTCCCCGACGAGGATGCCCCGGAATACAGATATGTCAGATGGGAGAACATCCCCTCGGTTCTTATAACGAGGGAATGGCTGTGTCCCAATTTCTTTGACATAAGGGAGGCTCTGGAGCAGCTCGGAGAGGAGGACACCGAGTATTTCGAGAAGTGGTGCGCCAGATACGGGTACGACCTGAGGACGGAGAACCCCTACCTGCTTGTGGCGCATTACAGGAACATGTTCGGCGACAGCACCGGCAATGATGCCGGGATTTATCTGCCGGAGACAGAGGATGAGGGTTGTTCGTACACCTGTTATCCCGAAGGTTGGTTCGACCAAAGCCTGCTCAGGCAGGAGATATTCGGCGACGATTATGACTGAGGACCGGAACCATGGAGATAAACCATCTGTCACCGCTGTATCCGACCGACCCGCGTGTGTACCGCGCCTGCTCGGAGATAGTCGGCATCCTGCTGACGGCACGGCATGTCATGGATGTGAACAGGATGCTGATCGAAAGGAACGTCCGGTACGAATACGGCTCGCTCTCCGGACATTTCCACTGGTCTTTTCGCAACGACTGCTTCACACTGTGGCAAAGGACGGGATACAACCACCGCACATGTTTCCCGCAGAGGACCCTGGCGGTGCGTTTCGAGACAATCGCCGCAAGGGACAAAGAGATCGACAATATATCATTGAACTGAAAAAACAACCGTAAACATGAGTCATCAGATAATAACAAAAAATGATATGGCAAGTGAGAACACAAGACTGACAATGGATTTCATAAAATCCTTAATGAAGGATTCCTATACGCTTGTATTGGTTGATTGCCGGGATAATCTTGATGACAGCCGTGACTTGATCCGGAAATGTCTTGACAGCAGGAGCTGCGAGCATTTGTGGGACATGACGGACAGGTGGTACAGCAGTGCCGAATGTGCCGCCATACGTGAGATTGTCGCGGGATTGAAAGAGAAATGCATCAATATCTTCAATAAAGACGATGTGGATGCCTTCTTCAACGAACACGAGGATGAAATCATAGATGAGATATACAACCGCAACGGTTCCGACGTCCTTGGCGAATTGCTGAAAAACTCGGATGATGTTCCGATACGTATTGAAATGCTGTCCAACTATGACTGCATCAATTCCAACTGGTTTGAATCGCATGGCGGTTACAGCTACGAGAAATCCTATTTCGGCGACATGGTCGATGCCCTGAACCTTAATCCTGCGAAAGTGAAGAGACTGCTGACGGAACACGGATACGGGACTTGCGGGCGATTCCCGAACCGTAAAAGCCGGGATGGCAAGGAGCAGGTCTCATACGGACAGTTCTACCGTGAGCTTGTCAATTCCTGTAGCGGCGCCAATCTGCTGACCTACATGGGCAAGGTAAAACTTAAGGAGCTGTATGATGCGGAATTTTCATTGAAAGAGGTCGTCATTCCCAAAGGCAACTGTTGCGGGCTTTTCAGTTCAACATTCGGTGGCGGAAGCCTGCTTGAGATGGAACTGACACGGGATGTGAGGCTTAAACTGGAAGTGAGGGATTACCACGGCTTCCGCTTACGGCTGGATGACGGAGGCTCCGGGCATGACTGCTCGATTCGGCAGGTATATGGGGTGGATGACTCCTTTTTCGGAGATGTTGTAAACCTGGTTCCGGCAATGAACAATATATCAACAACCAAATCATAAAAATTATGGCAAAGTACGATGTAAAGGTCAGGTATGCTTTCGAGGGTATCTACACGGTAGCGGCTGAAGACCGCGATGAGGCAAGGGACATAGTGTCGGAGGATTGCGGCCTGGTTTTAGGCGGCAATATCCACACGACACGCGATGACGAGGAGGTGCTGGACTGGAATTTCGGCATCCACCCCGACATGCAGGTGCTCTCAATAACGGAACAGGCCAAAAACGGCAGTCGTCCATCGGAAGCCGTTGATTTCAGCGGCAGGATCGAGGAACTGCGCGGGGATATCATCGACGGGATACGGCAACCGCTGTATGCCCGCAACCTGGATGCGGTACGGTTCCCCGAAGATGATTATGATCCTGTCTGGGTAATATGGTTCAATCGGAACGGTGACCCTTATGAATGCAGGGTGACGGGACTGCGGGTAACGGACAACAGTCTGACCGTCCTTGCCGAAGAGAAGGAAAGCGGTGATGAAGTGGAATGTCACAGTCCGTTTGAACTCGGCGCGAAAAACATAGACTGGCTCCATGAAATGTATGATGCCGTATGGCGACAGCTGGAAACGGCAGAAAATGAAACCTCTAAAAAAAGACAACTATGGCAACAACAGACATGAACAGGCACATATGGGAGGGATGGACTGTCGGAATGTTCATTTCCGAACTTGCTCCCATAGTGGAGATGATAATGGCCGGACAGAGCTGGCAGAAGCCGTTCACCACCAAGGCGGAACTTGCCGAATGGTGCCGTAACAACCAGCCGTACTACAAGAAACGCATTCCGGCGGTGAATAACCATTTCGCAAAGATGTATAACTTAAAATAGGACACCATGGATATAATCGGACTTATCAGCAGGACATGCTCGTGCGACATGCAGACGGCACAGGAGTATCTTGAATCCGAGGTTCGCCACCTTCAGGAGTTGCAGGAACTTGACGACCTGCGGGAAGATGACCTTGAGACAGCCTGCGGCAATCTCGGTCTTGACTGCGACTATGTGGAATATTTCATCAACCGCGTGGCTATGGCCTGACGCGCAAAAACTACCAGTTATGAACTACTTTCAGAACATCGGCAGTCTGGCGGACCTGAAGAAGAAGTACCGCCGGCTCGCCATTGACAACCATCCCGACAAGGGAGGCAGCACGGAAACCATGCAGCGCATCAACGCCGAATTCGAGCGTCTGTTCGCCGTATGGAAGGATATACCCGTATCACCGACAACTGACCTTAATGGGTACGAGAACGATTATGACGGGGCATCCGCCGGAGAATACACCCGGTATGTCTATAACGAATACCGGTGGTGCGGAAGCAACTACCGGGGACAGGGTTCGCGCGAAATCGTGCAGATTATCCGCGAATGGCTCAAGGAGACATATCCGAGATACAGGTTCTCGGTAAGGCGCGACGGTTACAGCTCCATTCATGTGACACTCATGAGTGCCGACTTCGAGGCGTTCACTAAGGAATCCGGGCTTATACACCATTCCCTGAACCATTACCGGGTTGAGAAAGAGAAAGGCCTGACAGACCGCGCCCGCGAGGTCATGACAAACGTGAGGGATTTCGTGATGTCGTACAATTATGACGACAGCGATCCCATGACGGATTACTTCTGCACCAATTTCTATCTGACCCTCGGAATCGGCAAATGGAGCAATCCCTACAAGGTGGTGCTTCCCAGACTCGACATGAAGGGCAGGAAGCCGAAGACATTCCGTCATCCGGAGGGTCCGGCGCGCAAGGCCATCCGCCAGGCTCTTGAGAAAGGTCGTTTCGACTTTATCCAGAGCCATAGGCATTCCGGATACATGGTCTACGGCTCAGACCACTACGGTTCGCAGGGCGAGCATTACTTCTGGCCTAAGCAGTATTCGAGTGCCAAGACCGCGCAGAAGCGTATCGACAGGCTGGAAAAGGCCGGTATAATCTGCAAGCTGACCGGCTATAACAGCGGCTACATCCGCTTCATCGGCTATACTCCGGAAACGGAACAGATGCTTGAGCGGGAGCGGCAGGAATACACCGCCGCGAAAGAGAAATGGGAAAGGGAGAACGGGCCGATATGTCCGGCTCTGGCATAAGATAAATCATAGTACAGGAGGCGGATTCCATAATCTTCTTCCTGTACCAATTGAATCACTGAAAAAATTTACACCGTTATGAAAACCAGAGTTATCAAATATGACAGGAGCGGCACCAGGGTGGTGAATGCATTTCTTGTTCTTGAACCTGTCGCTGAGAACGTGTTCAAGGCATTCTATAAGGCGGCGGGATATGGAGGGCCGTCGCAAGACATATTTTTTATAGTGTTCCGCATCAATGAGGTCTGTTTCTCTATCGGACAAACTTCCCGCATGTCTTTTGAGCGCGATGAAAACTGCAAGATGCTGGCCGAAATGTGCCGTACATGGGTTCAAAACATTATGAAAAGTGTTGCACGCCATGATTATATAGGGCTGTTGGAAATACGGGTATTCGAGATGCTCGGTATGGATACCGGACCGCTATGGCAGTCACGCAAAGCGGTGGAGAACCGCCGTAAAGAGGAAGCCCGGCTGCGTGAGGAGAAAGCGACGAAGGAAAGAATCAGACGGGAAAAGGAACGTAATGAAATGCTTGAGGAGCAGAAACGCAGGTTCCTTGCAGGTGAAAAGATTCTGCCGGAGCATTTCCTTGAACTTGCCAGACGTGACGGATTTGAAATTCATATAAGGACAAAAGGGACATTCGCTAAATACGTCAGGATGCTCGATAAGAATGGGACCATACACTATGCCAGAACCAAAGGCCGAAGAAAACCTGACTTCACGGGATGCCGGAAAGCAATAATGGACTATCTGAGACTTTTGTCGTCCGAAAGGATTGGGCAGAGACTTATGGAATGTGGGGTGTCTTCAGATTTATGGGAGCAGGTAAGCGACAGTCATAAGAGAATCATCATTCCAATCGGATTGTACATAAACCAGTCAGAGCGAGGCAGCATCATAAACGAGGTCGCCTGCAAGCGGGCAGACCAGACTCTTGTCAAGGAACACGGGAGTGCCCTTGAAGATATGTGTGATGAGAATGGTGGGTTCCTGGAATCATTTCAGGATGAGTTCAATTCTCTTTATGACCGGATTGAAAAGGCATTGACCGATAATTGATATTATATGGCACAAGAGAATATGGGAGGCTGGATGGAATATGCCCGCGAATATGCGAAAGTCCAGCGGGAGATGAAAATTGAGAAATGGGTCTGTATCACCATCGAATATCGGACGGAGGAACGGCAACGGGTCGTCTTGTTCCGCTATGACCTTCCGCGTGATGTATCTGAGCGGCGCCAATGGGTTGTAAGATGGCGCCATGCCCGGCTCCTGTGCCAGTATCCCAAAGAGAATGTTCAGACTTATTTCTCATATTATGACAAGCGCACTGGATTAAGCATGGATTTCGGATCTATCCTTTCCAGATTGTCTGCGGCAAAGGCTCAAATTACCATAGCACGACGCAAAGAACAGGAATATCTGGCATACCAACGACAGAACAATATGTTTTTCGATGAGGCGGAAGATGAAACGCTTGCAAAGTTCCGCCGGAAGCTGCAAGCTAAGATTGAAAGATATACCGAACTTGAAAAAGAAATAAGATCTAAATTACAGCTATAATCTTAACTACACAATTGCTGCCATCTATTTCATCAATATACTGACAATATGTTTCCATTCATCTCCTGTTAATTTAGAGTGCTTGGGCTTTAATTCATTCCAATTCTCAAAAGACAGTGAATTTATCATCTTGCGTAGTTTTGAGAACGAATATTGTGATATTGGCTGGGTAATTATTTTAGATAGAGATAATGACAACGAGCGAGGAATACCTAACATTCGCATGGCTAAAGATGGATTATTATCCACACCATAATAAACATATGATGGAATATAGGAATCCCTCATCTCATTTTCGTTTCCTTTAACAATGCCTTCAAGCGCACTAAGTCCCCATGATGCCTTAAATCGTAACTGATTCATATATGAAACAAAATCGGTTAAACGAATATCTGCATCATCTGCTGCAAAATGAGGGTGAATAGAAGATATTGCGTTTATCTTATCTCCTTTAACCCATCGTATAATCATTTTGGCAACAAGTTCCGGATTAAACGGCGCAGCCTTATCATCTGTTCCAAGTCCAGTTTCTCGTAGTTCTGAAATCGCCTTTATCTTTTCAGTTAGATTATTCGGATTCCTCCGATTAAACATCACATTAACTGTCCATGTATCTAAGTCTGCAATAGCAGGGTTAGTGGCTTTTTGATGCATAATCTGCAACACCGAGGGGACAGAAAACCCCGTCTTGTCAGCATATTTTAAAGCACCTATGTTATTTGCATAGCGTGATTGAATTGTCAAATAGATTTGACGGCATAAATCGATAAATTTACTTCTTTGTCGGTCATTGTCCAACATAAAATACACCAACGAATCCTTAAATAAATCATCTATTTCTATTGCATATTCATTGTCGGATACGTTTAATAAATGCACAAAATATTGGAAGATGGGACCAAATGATTCCTTGTATTCATACATTAAAACTTCTATTCCTCTTTCTTTTGCCAAAGTTTCAAGTATGTATTCTCGATCCACAAACAACTTAGCTAAAACACTTGTTAACTTCTCTGCTCCATTGCGAAGAATAGACTTCCCTGTCTCTATATTTTTAGGTGTATTAAATGGGAGTATAATTTTACCAAAATCATCAACAAGAGTACGCCCTGCTCGGCCAGCAATATTCCAAAAGTCATTTGCACTTAATATGTTTTGTCCGCCTCTATGATATGTATCAAAATAAACCGTAGAAACAGGGAAATTAACACCTTCTGCAATTGTCGTGGTTGCACATACAAAATTAATTAACCCTTGACGGATCAAGTGCTCTGTAAGTAGTTTGGTCTCATCGGATAATCCTGCATGATGAACTGCAACTCCTTTTCCTAAGAATCGGGAAAAAGAAGTTGAACAACCTAACTCTTCATCGATATATTTTTGGACTAAACGTATTTCTTCACTATCTATACTATCGTCAATCCACCCATAAATTTTTTCTGCAACCTTATTAGCCGATCCTCTTCCTTTACATAAGATAAGTTCGGTTTTCCCTTTAGCAGAAAAATGACGACAAGAGAATTCTAATATATGATCTTTTGATGTTGTCGATTTTAAAGGGTATGGATTTTTAATTTCCTTTTCATCATCCTGATATAGATTGAAACTATAAGCAGATTGTAATAATCTAAACTTTGCTTTCTTTTTAGTGGCAGTTAAACCTATAATAATTTTTTCAGATGGCTTCCAGTCGACATTAATTACATTTCCACCTCCAAGCCATTCTGTCAACGCTTCTTTATCTCCAGGCAAGAACGGAGACAAAAGCATATATTTTGCGTTTGGCCGTTCTCTTCTCAACATTGAAATCAGCAACTCGAGTTTTGCGCCCCTTTCTCCGTTTTCAATTGTATGAGCTTCATCAATTATAAATAAAGATACGTCCTCAACAGAAGAATGAGATCTACGAATAAGCAAGTCTAATTTTTCTGGGGTGGATACAATTATATCGACATCATCAGCTATCAGAAAATCAGCCTCAGTCGGATCAATTTCACTCGCTGACGATGTGCGTTCTACATTAAGACCAATTGCAGACAAGTCCTTTCGCAAATCGAAATAAACCTGATTTACTAATGCTCGTGATGGTACAACATATACAACCTTGGCATCTTTTCTTAAAGATTTTGTTAAAACAATATTGAATTCCGCCAACATTGTTTTTCCTGCACTTGTAGGCATTTGTACTATCGACGCATTTGCATATACATCAAATAGATTCTGTTGCATTGCTTGCCTTTGAGAAGGCAGAAGTTCCAAAATATTTTGGGAGCTTTTAAATGTGCAAAGTTTCTTTATTTGGTCTTGAAATGCTGTTCCATTCCAAATAGAATTACGGATTAAACATAATAAATCTTGGTATATTATATAAACAAAATCTCTTAACCGAATATTAGAAGGCATAATCTCTAACGCTATATCGATATGTTGTCTCACAACATTATCAATGCGTTTTTTGTATTCGTATCCATTTATAAGATATTCAGCAGTTTCAGTTATTGCTTTAGAGGTATGGTATAAGCTAACTAAAATAAGTGCCTCTTCTTTTTGTGTCTGGATATCAAATTTGCTTAAATATTCATCTTCAAATTTCGATTGTTCGTTTTGCAATTTAGATATTTCAAAGATGGCTTTACGAATATCCTCAAAACCATTACTTTTCCTAATTAGGAAAAAAAGAGACTTTAAGATTCCTGAAAATACGCGTTTCTCCCAGGACTTTTCCTCTTTATCAAAATCTGCATACTCTTTTAAGTCTATCCGAGCCGAAATAGTTTTATCTAAAATAAGTGCAAGACTGGATAAATAGAAATAGTAAATTAATGCCTTATCAGAGATATCATATCCCATTATTTTATCAAAGATATTAAAATCTTCGACACGGCTAAATTGAATGTTCTTTAAGAGCTTATATGCATATTCTATCCACTTTGAATCGGCATTTTCTTTAAAAGAAAGACCTATCAATAAAAAAGCAAGACGACATGACAATTCAATCTCAGAAGAGTCCAAAATAAAATCTTTTGGACATAATGATTGAAGATGATATGTTTGATTGCTCTTATTTAATAGAGCTTTAATATCATCATCATTGAGAATTTGTTGTATGTAATCGAGATTATTCATTGTACCATTTCTTTTACTTTTTGATAAAACAATTCAACTGTTTCATCAATAGTTTTTTCCGTAAATGAAAAAATGGCAAAATCAATCATTCCAGGTTCAAATTCATGCGATAGCGATTGCATCTTCCCGAAATCCTTGGTTTCATCTACACATTGAAAATCCCGCACAAGCCCACATCCATAGGTTATATCATACCTATCAGTATTTTGCTTTTTCATATTTATCACAACTCCAGCTATAACCAAAAAATGATTATTAGAAGGCAATCTGCGTAAATAATCCGTGAGCCGCTGTAAAACCATACCAGTATTATCGTGATGACTTTTTTGAGACATATATATTGAGTCATCATTTTTGTCGACAACATGAGGCGGATTTTCTTTTTGGGAAGACACCTTTGCTTCTCCAATTAAAATATTCACCTTATCAGGTTCGGTTCGATATCCTATGGCATCAAAACCTCGTCCAGGCAAATCAAATCTCTCACGATAAGAAATATTCTTTATTGGAATTAAGAATCTACGATCCTCTGATATTTTTTCTTCGAAATAGTATGTTGTTAGTAATTCGCCAAGATCACTTCTATATATATCCTTGAATGCTACAGGTTTCTCTCCATTGTCTCTTTTTATATCAGGAGCAACTGAATTTTGTCGTATGACCTTTAACAACGAGTTCAGATCAAATCCGCATTCTGTTGATTCTGCTTGTTCTAATACATCTTCACTAATACCATCGAACAACTCCGACCGTTGTTTGATATAACGGTCGGCAAATTTTTCGATGAATCTATCAAAGACTCGTATATCAATCTTATCGAAATGATTCATTAGTGACATTATATATTTAATGTTACAAAGGTACACATTTATTTTGTAGCGTCCTAATTTTCAAGCAAGAAAACACAGGTACTTAATTCGGATTTAATTAGAAATCATTATGAGTTTGTCACTCTATTAATCAATTCTCTCTTGTCCTTCCAAACATTCGTTACACAAACCTTCAATTCCAACACTTCCGTGTCGACCACATTTAAAACAAACACCATCATCTTCTTCAAAAGGGAAGTGAATCCGATCATCAAAATCAAAATCAGACTCTAAAGATCCGCCATCAATATCAATATCACTATAATTATATGCCCCCACAGGATATTCCCAAACATTAAATTTAATATGTATGTCTTTTTTACATTTGGGACAACAGATTTCTCCCTCGGAAACATACTGGTTTTCGATACCCATAGATCTTTCCTCTCCCCCTATACACTCCCATGCCCAATCAAAATCATCACCATCAATTTCTATTAAATGTCCACACTCATCACAAGAAACAAGGAATCCATCAACAGACATTGATTTAATCAATTCCCGTTTCTCTTTATTAATAAGAGAAGCTCTAATTGCTTCTAATCCATGATACAATGGAAGGACATCCTCTTCTTTATGAAACTCTTCAAGTTTGTCAATGAATCTACTCAAAGGATATATCCAACAATCTTTCCCAGTCGAATCACAGAACTCCTTGATTAATTCATGTCGTGGCGTAATAATTCGATTATTCTTATCAATCGTAATATACCAATCTTCTTTGACATCATCACATATAAAAATGATATTTTTCTTCTGTTCTTCCGCAAAGCGAAGAATTTCTTTCCAAATAATTAGATCCCCATAAATTTGTATTCCCTTTTTATCTTTTAGATCCATATAACCCGGAGGGATTAAGTTTCGATAGCGTAGCTCTCCCTCTCGTATAATATCAATAATTTCCGACATAATAAAAGGTTTTCCATGAGGATAGTTGGTTATTGAATTGAGTATTATGTCGTTTTGTTTTGTTGCTTCTATTTGTGTTTTTTGTTTGTGATATTCTGATTTTATTAAGTTCTTGATTTTCTTGAGTGTTTTGTCTAATGTATCCCGATGTTCTTTTAATTCGTTTAAAACAGTTTGGGATATATACGGATGAAAATCTTCATTCTCGAAATTTGATAAAACCTCGTCAAAATCAGGGATAAGATTACATTTAAAAATCGCTTTAGGGTTTTGATAAAACTCATTACAGGGATTCATTATAACCTTTTCTCTATTTTTGAGATATTCATATATTACTTGTGCAGGAATCCAAATGCGACTATTAAATTTATCAAGTATATCTATCATTGCTTTTTGTGAAGATGGAATCAATCCATATAATGCACAAATAGAAGACGTATCAAAAACAAATACGCCATTCTGCCACAATTGGGATTCTCTTTCGGGATCTAAAATAAACCAATGATTATTCATGATATTAGTTTTGTACAAAGGTACTTATTTTTAGCGAGAAATGGACTGTAAAACGTGAAATATCCCTTGAGAAATCCGAAAAATCGGAACCTCAAGGGATATTGTCTGTAGATTACGGAATGAAGAACAGGGCGAACTCGGTCTTGCGGCGTTTCAGCAATCCGGCGTGGCGTCTGCCCTTGTAGCGGCAATAGCTGATGTATTCCTGATATATGTCGCGGTTGCCGGACTCCAGTTTTCGGATAAGGTTGCTTTTGGGTCTTCTGCCGGAGCCTAACAGCCTGTATTCACCCACATTATAAGAGAGGACTGCAAGGAGCAGTTATCCCAACTTCATTATTATC
>ULMZ01059508.1_pt1 | contig 16826 bp, 13 predicted proteins | sample 1951791 | NCBI WGS metagenome assembly ULMZ01 (sample SAMEA4835564, study PRJEB28245) | human gut metagenome | biome: gut microbiome; material: fecal sample | place: Denmark | collected 2008 | reverse complement strand
CACTTAGAATTATGCGGTATTGCCATAGATAAAAAGGAGGGCGCTGAAACGATGAAGAAACAAGTGATAGGCCTTTGCGCAGTTGCTTTGATTGCAGTGACGGCAGTTTTGGGGGCAAGCGGGGCACTGAATGCCCGCCAAAATGGCACGCAGCCGGTACAGACGGAAGCACCGGTGCAAACAGTAGAACCGGCACAGAACACACCGGAAGCAGTGCAGTCAGAACCAGCGCGGCCAGGGAAAAAGGTCAACATGGATGATACAAAGTGGGCTGACGCAATAGAAGAACTGAACGATTATATCGACCAGCAGATTGGCGGAGATAAAAAGTAATACGATATGCTGCGCAGAATGAAGAGATTGCTCCGCGAAGATGAAAGAGAACGCATGACAATGGATTGTCTGAAGCGGCGGCCTTTCCCACAAGGGAGGGACCGCTGTTTTGCTTTGATAAAATAAAGGCAATACCGCATAATTCTAAGTGCCACAGCCGCCGGAGCGGTGCTTAAGCCGTCAGGCGGGAATTGTGCGGTGTTGCCTAAAGGCAAAGCGGCTATGGCAGCAGCAAAAATAGAAGGTCTACAGGATATGTTCCGCTAGGAGAAAAGAGGCTTGCACGCTGTTTTGACATATTGCCCAAAAGTTGACACAAAAATACAAAAAATCCCTCTTGGTGCAACATTTCGTGTTGTGTTGACACCATTGTCCCGGCATGGTACAATAATTAAAATCATATGTGAAAGGGTGAACTGTGCCATGGTATCCATCCGCGAAGGCTTGTCCTGCTGCGATAAAACCCACGGTGCAGTGTTTCTTCCCCACGCTGTATCAGGTGCTTCTTTTTGACTTTTCCTCTTTTGGGGAAAAGTTATTTTTTTGCCTGCGCGGCTATGCCGCGCAATCGCGCGAAGCGCGGTGCAAAAACAGCCGGAGCGCAGAGCGAGGATGTTCCTCTGTTCACCCACCGCCGAACAGGCGGCGGATGGGTGGAGGTAGCAACCCTGCCCCACCACCAACAGGCTATCGCCGCGCAATCGCGCGAAGCGCGGTGCAAAAACAGCCGGAGCGCAGAGCGCTGCGCCCGCAGGCGCGTTTCGGAGCGCAACCGCCGCAGGCGGCACTTGGCGCGGAGATAGGATGTTCCTCTGTTACTCCGCCGCCGAACAGGCGGCGAATGGGCGGAGGTAGCAACCCTGCCCCACCACCAACAAGCTATCGCCACGCCGCGCAAAGTTGGCACTTAACGTGAGGATAGGCTGTTCCTGCCGCGCCCACAACCACCACAAATTCTCACACAGAATCTTGCAACCCCACACCAAAAGGAGGGCCAGCCATGCTGATTAAAAATGCACGGGACTACGAGGGCCGCATCTGCGATTATCTGATCGCGGACGGCAAAATTAGAGCAATCGGAACCGACCTGCCGGAAGCAGGCGAGGTGATCAATGCAAAAGGGCTGACCATTCTGCCCGCGTTTATTGATACCCACTGCCATTGGCGTACCCCCGGCTTTGAATATAAAGAGGATATTGCCACCGGCTCTGCGGCTGCAGCGGCAGGCGGATATACTTTCGTCAACCTGATGCCCAACACCAAGCCGATCTGCTCTTCGGCAGAGATCGTGCATGAGGTGGAGGAGAAAGCGCGCGAGATTGGCCTGTGTGATGCCAACCAGACCGTTTCCATTACCAAAAACTTTGACGGCCACACCATTGACCATCTGCTGGACCTGCCGGATGATATCAAGTTTATCACCGAGGACGGCAACGGCGTGATGAATAACGCCACGATGGCTCGCGTGTTTGCTGTGGCAGCCGAGCGCGGTCTGACCGTGATGTCCCACGCAGAGGACCGCGAGATCAGCCCGTGGGATTACCGCCTGGCCGAAAACATTGAGACGGTGCGCAACTGCCACCTGGCCGAATATTACGGCACCCGCCTGCATATGTGCCATGTTTCCACCAAAGAATCTGTGGATATGGTGCGCCAGAGCCGCCGCCGCGGTGCAATGGTCAGCTGCGAAGTGACCCCGCACCACCTGTGGTTCGATGATTCCCGCCTGCAGTATAAGGTCAACCCACCCATCCGCAAGGCGGACGATGTGGCCGCCCTGGTGACGGCAATTAAGGATGGCACAGTCAGCTGCATCGGCACCGACCACGCCCCCCACAGCGCCGAGGATAAAGCCAAGGGCGCTGCCGGTATGGTTGGGCTGGAAACCGCCTTTGCCGTGTGCTACACCAAATTGTGCCGCATGGAGGGCTTGCCGCTGGAAATGCTGAGCTTTTTGATGAGCTCCGGCCCCGCTCAGGTGCTTGGCCTGGATGAGCATAAGGGCCGCCTGGTGCCCGGCTTTGATGCCGATATTGTTCTGGTGGATACCGACCACATGTTTACCGTACATGCGGACGAGCTGCACAGTAAGAGCAAAAACTGCCCCTATGACGGCGAAAGCTTCTATGGCCAGGTCATGATGACCATCAAGGGCGGCAAAGTGACCTACCAGAAAGATAAACAGTAACCCGCAGCAAGGTTTGAACGAGCTTTTTTGATACAGAAAACGGAGGAACAGCAATGACCAACATGGATAAACTGTATGCCAGCGTGGCAGCCAACGGCCCGGTGTGCGTGGGTCTGGATACCGAGTTCAGCTACCTGCCCGCCGATGTGGTGGACTGCACCAAGACTGCCGGTGAAAATGTGGTGGAATTCAACCGCCGCATTATTGAAGCCACCAAGGCTTCCGCAGGCTGCTACAAGGTTCAGATCGCTTATTATGAATCCCTTGGTCTGGATGGCATGCGCGCTTACGCCGAAACCCTGAAGATGGTGCGCGCCACCGGCCTGCCGGTCATTGCCGATATCAAGCGCGGCGATATTGCCAAAACCGCCGAGATGTACGCCAAGGCACACTTTACCGGCGACTTTGAGGCTGATATCATCACGCTGGCCCCCTATATGGGCCTGGATTCCATCAGCCCCTACCTGCCGTACTGCAAGGAACAGGGCAAGGGCCTGTTTGTACTGTGCCGCACCTCCAACCCCGGCGCAAAAGATTTTGAGTATAAAAAGCTGGAGGACGGCCGCCATGTGTACGACCTGGTGGGCGACAGCCTGAGCGAGCTGGGCAGGGATTACATCGGCGAATCTGGTTATTCCAGCATCGGTCTGGTCATCGGCGGCACCCATACCGAGGAAGCAACCGCCATCCGCGCTGCTTACCCCCAGACCTTCTTCCTGATCCCCGGCTATGGCGCACAGGGCGGCAAAGCTGCCGATATTGCCCAGTATATGAACAACAGCAACGGCGGTGTGGTCAACTCCAGCCGCGGCATCCTGCTGGCTTACAAAAAGCAGCCCGGCGTTGCCTTTGATGAAGCTGCTTATAATGAATGCGTGCGAATGAAGGAGGATATCCAGGGTGAATGCAACAAGCTGTAAGGTAACGGTCCTGCGCCAGAGTACCGTTGCAGCGGATATCCGCTGCCTGACGGTGCAGTGGCCGGATGCCAGCCGCCCGGCCAAGGCGGGGAAGTTCTTTATGCTGCGCGCCTGGGCTGCCAACGAAACGCCCATCCTGTCCCGCCCCATCAGCGTGCATGATTTTGACGCCGCGACCGGCGCACTGACTTTCCTGTATCAGGTCAAGGGTGAGGGAACCCAGAAGCTGGCCGCCCTGAAAGAGGGCGACACCCTGACGGTGACCGGCCCATGCGGCAACGGATTTGATGTGGCCGCGATCACCCGGGCGGCAGGCGGCAAAAACGGCAAGATCGCTGTTGTGGGCGGCGGTATTGGCACCGCGCCGCTGCTGCAGCTCTGCAAGGAGCTGGCTGCGGCGGGCTGCAAGCCGGAACTGTACTGCGGCTTCCGTGATGAGCCCTATGGGCTGGAAGCTTTCCTGCCTTACTGCGCCGCCATCAGCATTGCAACGGATTCCGGCGCGGTGGGTTACCACGGCCTGGTAACTGGCATCCTGCACCCGGAACAGTTCGCCATGGTGCTGACCTGCGGCCCCATGGTGATGATGCGCGGCGTATACCAGCTGTGCGCCCAGAGCGGCACGCCCTGCGTGGCCAGCCTGGAACGCAAGATGGCCTGTGGCCTTGGCGCCTGCCTGGGCTGCACCTGCCGCACCAAGGTGGGGGCCAAGACCGTATGTAAAGACGGCCCCGTGTTCAAAGCTGAGGAGGTGTTTGACTGATGGCAGACCTTCGCGTAAATCTGTTTGGCAAGCAGCTGGCCGGCCCGGTCATTGCCGCTTCCGGCACCTTTGGTTTCGGCCCGGAATATGCAGGCATTGAGGACCTGCGCGTGCTGGGCGGCATTTCCGGCAAAGGCCTGACGTTGAACGGTCAGCCCGGCAACGACGGCGAGCGCCTGCTGGAAACTCCCTCCGGCCTGATGAACTCCATCGGCCTGCAGAACCCCGGCGTGCAGCACTTTATTGAAAACGAGCTGCCCGCCATGAAAACCTGCGGCACCTCCGTCTGGGTCAACCTGGGCGGCCATACCATTGAGGAAAACGTGGAGGGCGTGCAGAAGCTGTGCGCCGCAGGCATTGATGTGCTGGAACTGAACATCAGCTGCCCCAACGTCAAGCAGGGCGGCCTGGCGTTCGGCATCCGCGCCAAGGACGCCGAAGAGGTGGTTTCCGCTGTGCGCAAAGTGTGCACTGTGCCGCTGGTGGTCAAGCTCAGCCCCCAGGCAGAGAGCATCCCCGATATGTGCAAGGCTGTGGAAGCTGCCGGTGCCGATGGCATCAGCCTGTGCAATACCTTCCAGGCCTGCGCCATTGATCTGGAAAAGCGCCGCCCGGTGTTCAACAACACCTTTGCCGGGCTTTCCGGCCCGGCCATCCGCCCCATTGCACTGCGCATGGTGTGGCAGGCTGTGGGGGCCGTCAATATCCCGGTCATCGGGCTGGGCGGCATCCTGACCGGCCGCGATGCGCTGGAGTTCATCATGGCCGGTGCCGCCGCCGTTCAGGTGGGCACCGCAAACTTCCTGGACCCGAAAGCCTGCACTCGCATTACTGCCGAGATTGGGGAATGGATGGACGCCCACGGCGTGAAAACGCTGGATGAGATCCGCGGGTGCGCGAGAGGATAAGCGGGTTAAAGAACAGAGGGCAATACCGCACAATTCTAAGTGCCGATACGGCGAGCGAGGTGCGGCAGATGCCGTGCCGCAGCTGCCGGAGCGGTGCTTAAGCCGCAAGGCGGGAATTGTGCGGTGTTGCCAGAGAATAAAGAATAATGAAAAAATGGTGGCGTGCGCACCGCTCGGCGGTCCACCACAAGGATTCTTTATTATTTATTCATTGCTTTTGAATTTACTTGTATAAACATTCAAGATGTTGCAATTTTATGCAACTTGTGGTATAGTAAAACAGCTTTTATAAACGGAGGAAAGTATCATGGCAAGAGAATCGATCGAAGTTTTGAAGGAATGTGAAGCATTTTTGGAGGGGCACTTCCTCCTTTCGTCCGGCCGTCATTCCGGCGCATACTGCCAGATGGCCTATCTGCAGCAGTACCCGGATAAGTGTGCCGAGGTTATGGCTCATGTGGCAGAAAAGCTGAAGGATACTGATGTTGACGTTATCGTTGGCCCTGCCATGGGCGGCATTGTGTATGCTTACGAGCTGGGCCGCCAGCTGGGCAAGCGCGCCATCTTTACCGAGCGCGTGGATAACGTGATGACTCTCAAGCGCTTTGCCATCCATCCGGGCGAGCGCTGCATCATCGCCGAGGATGTTGTGACCACCGGTGTTTCCAGCCTGGAAACCAAGCGCGTCATCGAAGAAGCCGGCGGTATCTGCCTGGGCATCACCTGCGTGGTGGACCGTACCCGCCCCGAAGCTCCGTCCCCGATCCCCATCCTGGCCAGTGCCCTGAAGCTGGATCTGCCCAACTATGCTCCCGAAGAATGCCCCATCTGCAAGGAGGGCAAGTTGCCCCTGGTCCACCTGGGCAGCCGCAAAATGAAGGAAGCAGCAAAGCAGACGCTGTAAAAGAGTTAGGAGTTAGGCAGTAGGAGGTAGGAGTTATTGCGTGGGAGATAGGCTCTGCGCGGACGGAAACGGCCTTGGCTGTTTCAAAAGTCGGGCGCACGGTGTGCGCCCGACCATAAACTCCTAACTCCTCACTCCTACTTCCTAAGGCAATACCGCACAATTCCCGCCTAACGGCTCAAGCACCGCTCCGGCGGCTGCGGCACGGCATCTGCGTTGCCAAAATGCTCGATAAGACATCCAGTATTATCTGCGCTTTTGGCTTAGCAGCTGCCGCACCTCGCTCGCCGTATCGGCACTTAGAATTATGCGGTATTGCCCTAACTCTAACCGGAACCGGATTTCGATACAACAAAGGATTGCGAGGCAAAACATGCAGGCATATCTGATTTTGGCAAATGGCCGGATCTTAAAGGGCAAAAGCCTGGGCTGCCAGGGCACTACCGTGGGCGAAGTTGTGTTTGCCACCGGTATGGTCGGGTTTGAAGAAACGCTGACCGACCCCAGCTACTATGGCCAGATCATTACCCAGACCTACCCGCTGATCGGCAACTACGGCATGAACAGCGAAGACAAAGAGAGCGGCAAGATCTGGGCAAAGGGTTACATCGTGCGCGAAGCATGCACGACCCCTTCCAACTTCCGCAGCGAGGAAACGCTGGATACTTTCCTGAAAGAAAACGGCATTATCGGCATTGAGGGCATTGATACCCGCAGCCTGACCCGCATCCTGCGCGAAAGCGGCGTTATGAACGGTGCCATTACCACCGAGTTTGACCCCGAAACCGAGCCGGAAAAGCTGGCTGCCCTGATGCCCACCATCAAGGCTTATGCCGTGACCGGCGCGGTGGATGCCGTGACCTGCACCGAGCCGCAGTGCTTTGCCCCCACTGCCGGTGTGGCGGAGGGCGAAGAACCGCTGCACATTGCCCTGCTGGACCTTGGCTGCAAAAAGAACATTGTGCGCTGCCTGTGTAAGCGCGGCTGCCGTGTAACGGTGCTGCCTGCTTCTACCACCCTGGCAGAGCTCAAAGCCCTTGCGCCGGATGGCCTGATGCTTTCCAACGGCCCCGGTGACCCGGCAGAAAACGTGCAGGTCATCGCCAATATCCGCGATATGCTGGATACCGGCATCCCAGCTTTCGGCATCTGCCTGGGCCACCAGCTGACCGCCCTGGCTGCAGGCGCCAAAACCTGCAAAATGAAGTATGGCCACCGCGGCGCCAACCAGCCTGTGACCGACTTTGCGCTGGAACGTACCTTTATTACCAGCCAGAACCACGGTTATGCGGTTCTGGGCGATACTTTGCCCGCAGGTACCGGCCGCGTCAGCCATGTGAACGCCAACGATAAAACCTGTGAGGGAATTGAATACCTGCAGTGGAACTGCTTTACGGTGCAGTTCCACCCCGAAGCAAACGGCGGCCCCAAGGATACCGAGTTCCTGTTTGACCGCTTTTTGCAGAATGTCCGCCGCATCAACCGCGTGAAAGGGGGCCGTTGAGATGCCGAAAGATCCTAGAATCAAAAAGGTGCTGGTTATCGGTTCCGGCCCTATCATCATCGGTCAGGCTGCCGAGTTTGACTACTCCGGCACGCAGGCCTGCCGTGCTCTGAAATCCGAGGGCATTGAGACCGTGCTGGTCAACTCCAACCCGGCCACCATCATGACGGACCCGGATATTGCGGATCATGTTTATATTGAGCCGCTGACCGCCGAAGTTGTGGAACGTATTATTGAAAAGGAAAAGCCGGACGCCATTCTGCCCAATCTGGGCGGCCAGATGGGCCTGAACCTTTCCATGGAACTGGCCCGCAGCGGCTTTTTGGACCGCAGCGGCGTGCGCCTGCTGGCCTGCAAGCCGGACACCATTGACCGTGCCGAGGACCGCCAGCTGTTTAAGGATACCATGGAAAAGCTGAACCAGCCCTGCATTCCCTCCAAGGTGGTGGAGGACCTGGATTCCGCCATGGCGTTTGCCGATGTTATCGGCTATCCCGTTATCGTGCGCCCGGCTTTCACCATGGGCGGTACCGGCGGCGGTATCTGCGAAAACCCTGAAAAGCTGCACGAGATCGCAACCAACGGCCTGCGTCTTTCCCCCATCCATCAGATCCTTGTGGAAAAGTGCATCGCCGGTTGGAAAGAGATCGAATACGAAGTGATGCGTGACCACAAGGGCAATGTGATCACCGTATGTAACATGGAAAACCTGGACCCTGTCGGCGTGCATACCGGTGACTCCATCGTTGTGGCACCCAGCCAGACTCTGTCAGATAAGGAATACCAGATGCTGCGTACCGCCGCGCTGGATATCATCACCGAGCTGGGCATTGAGGGCGGCTGCAACTGCCAGTTTGCCCTCAAGCCGGACAGCTTTGAGTATGCGGTCATCGAGGTCAACCCCCGTGTGTCCCGCTCCTCGGCGCTGGCCTCCAAGGCAACCGGCTATCCCATCGCCAAGGTGGCAACCAAGATTGCCCTGGGCTACACGCTGGACGAGATCACCAACGATGTGACCGGCGAAACCTGCGCCTGCTTTGAGCCTGCGCTGGACTATGTGGTCGTCAAATACCCCAAATGGCCGTTTGATAAGTTCGTTTACGCCGATAAGAGTCTGGGAACCCAGATGATGGCCACCGGCGAAGTGATGGCCATTGGCAACAACTTTGAACACGCCATGATGAAGGCAGTCAGCTCCATTGAGTTGGGCATGGACACCCTGACCCTGTCCGACTTTGAAAAGCTGACTACCGAGGAAGTCATTGAGCATCTGCATGTACAGGACTCCGAGCGCGCTTTCTGCGTATACGAAGCCCTCAAGCGCGGTGTGCCGCACCAGACCATCTATGACATCACTAAGATCGACTGGTGGTTCCTGGATAAGATGCAGCACCTGGCGAACCTGGAGCTGGGCCTGAAAAACGGCCCCCTGACCCGCGAAAAGTATCTGGAGGCCAAGCATTACGGCTTCCTGGATAAAACCATCCTGCGCCTGTCCGGTGCCGAAAAGCTGCCGATGGACAACTATGTCTGCGGCTTCAAGATGGTCGATACCTGCGCTGCCGAGTTTGCCGCCAAGACCCCGTACTTCTACTCCACCTGCGATAAGGAGAACGAGGCCGAGCAGTTCATCAATGCCCATAAGACCAGCAAAAAGAAGATCCTCGTCTTTGGCTCCGGCCCCATCCGCATCGGCCAGGGCATCGAGTTCGACTACTGCTCTGTCCACGCAGTCTGGACGCTGAAAAAGCACGGCTGCGAGGCCATTCTGGTCAACAACAACCCCGAAACGGTTTCCACCGATTTTGATACCGGTGACCGCCTGTACTTTGACCCGCTGAACCCCGAAAGCGTTGACCATATTATCGCTGCCGAAAAGCCGGACGGCTGCCTGGTGCAGTTCGGCGGCCAGACGGCCATCAAGCTGGCAAAGCATATGGATGAGATCGGCCTGCCCATTTACGGCACCCCGGCCGATGCCATTGATGAAGCCGAGGACCGTGAACGCTTTGATGAGCTGTTGGAACGCTGCGGCATTCCCCGCCCGGCGGGCCGCACCGTCTTTACCCTGGACGAAGCCCTGCAGGCTGCCCAGGAGGTTGGCTACCCCGTCCTGATGCGTCCGTCTTACGTTCTGGGCGGCCAGAATATGATTGTGGCCTATAACTCCAGCGATGTCATCGAGTATATGGGCGTTATCACCAAGCATGTGGACATGAGCCACCCGGTGCTGATGGATAAGTACATCTACGGCACCGAATGTGAAGTTGACGCCATCTGCGACGGCACCGATTACCTGGTGCCCGGCATCATGGAGCAGATCGAGCGCACCGGCGTGCATTCCGGCGACTCCATCTGTGTCTACCCGCCGTATAATTTCCCGCAGGATGTGATTGATACCCTGGTGGATTACACCGGCCGCTTTGCCCGCGAGCTGAAGGTTGTGGGCCTGGTCAATGTGCAGTACGCTGTGCAGGACGGCAAGGTTTACGTCATCGAAGTCAACCCGCGTTCTTCCCGTACCGTGCCGTATATCTCCAAGGTCACCGGTGTGCCCATGGTCGATCTGGCCGTGCGCTGCACCCTGGGCGAAAAGCTGAAAGATATGGGGTACGGCACCGGCCTGTGGCGCAACGGCAAGAGCCCCTATGTGGCTGTTAAAGTACCCGTCTACAGCTTCCTGAAGCTGCACGGTGTGGATACCATGCTGGGACCCGAAATGAAGTCCACCGGCGAAGTTTTGGGCATTGCTCCCAACATGCACGAAGCGTTGATCAAGGGCTTGGTTGCCGCCGGTTACCAGTTCAAGACCCCCGGCCCCGGTTCCTGCGTAATTATCTCGGTCAAGGATTCCGACAAGAAAGAAGCCGCCGAGCTGGCCTGGAAGCTGCATGACTACGGCTATAAGATCTATGGCACCCCCGGCACGGCACGCTACCTGAACAGCCAGATGGTGCCCTGCAGCACCGTGCGCCAGATGAGCGAAGAACGCCCGAATGTGCTGGATCTGCTGGAAAGCGGTCTGGTGGATTACATCATCTCCACCAGCCCCCATGGCCGTGACCCGCACCGCGATTCCGTCAAGTTCCGCCGCAAGGCAACCGAACTGTCCATCCCGTGCATCACGGCGCTGGATACCGCCCGCATTCTGGTGAATGCCCTGCGCAGCGACCATGACATCAGCGGCATGGAGCTGGTGGATATCGCCACCCTGCACCGCGATGCCGCCAACGGCAAATAACCAAGGGTAAAACAGAAAAACAACCTGGGGCAGCAAAGCCCGGCAGCCGTTGTGCTGCGGGGAGCTTTGCTGCCCTGTTTTTGTGCCGTACAGCAAATGTTTTGCGGCGGTGCCCGTGCGCTATGCACGCGTTCCCGAAAGAAACGCGGGATTGTTGCATCTTTTTGTGAGATATGCCAATTTTTGATTTTTTGGGCTAGGTTTTGGCAGAATCACTTGATTCTGCGCGAAATTTTCCTTATAATAATCAGCGTACTAAAACGTGGGGCAGTTACTTGCCTGATGATGAAATATATGCTTAGGGAGATAACGAGTTATGACCAGATCACAGTTGATTACCAAAGTTGCAAACGATACCGGCATTTCTGCCGTTGAAGTTGAAAAGATCATGGACGGCATTTTCGGCACCATCGGCGATGTGCTGAAGGCTGGTGATAAGGTTACCATTGCAGGCTTTGGCCGCTTTGAAATGCGCGAACGCCAGACCAAGAACTTCACCAACCCCAAGACCAAGGTCACCAGCCAGCTGGAACCCACCGCTATCCCCGGCTTTAAGGCAAGCGGCCGCCTGAAGGAAAAGGTTGGCAAGTAATTGCTGAACAGCAGAACATAAACAAAATCAACCGCTCTGGTTTGCCATGCATGGCTGACCGGGGCGGTTTTTAGTTAGGCGTTAGGAAGTAAGAGGGAGGAGTTGATGAGGGCGGCGGTGGGGGAGAGGGCAGGACGAAAAATTAGAAATTAGGAATTTTGGGGGAGGGTGCTGGTTGTGAAGTATGTGCTGAACAATAAAAGTGGCTGCAGGGCGGGATGCCCTCATTCCGCCGGGGTGGAATTTTGCCGATTGTGACAAACGCTGCAAATGATTTGTAGGGGACGATGTTCGCATCGTCCCGCGGGCTTTGGCTTTGCAGCAAACGATAAAAAGTGTGATGTGCCCTGCCATTTCCTGTAAGGCGGGGTCACCTGACCACGCCACCATCCCCATATAAAACCCTCAAACGCATGCGCATCGTTCCCAATTTTATAGCCTACCCCCGCCCTCCGCAAAAAATCAGCAAAAACTATTGCAATCTGCATAAAGTGCGGTATACTAAAGCAGTAAAATAATATTTACGCAGAGTAGAAACCCGCGCGTTAGGCAAAGCGGCAATGGCGCCGCTTTGCCGCAGTGCCTGACCAACGGGGAGTTGTGGCAGGACGAAGATGCAGGGCAGGGGAGTGCAATGTACACGCCGCTGCCGGCACGCGGTGCTGGTTTCGCATCCCACTGCTGCATAAAGGTGTGCAACGGCGGGTGTGGTTGCACACCTGCCCTTTACCCTCCCTTGTGCGGCAACACGCACGATGGAGGTATTTTATTATGCAAAAATCCGTTCAAGTCCGTACCCCGCTGTATGCCGCGGCCTATTGGCAGCAGGCCGCCGATGAGTTTAAGAACATCCGCGTTCTGGCTTTTGCCGGTATGGTCACGGCGCTGGCCATTATTCTGGAAAGCTTCCCCATCTATCTACTGGGCCAGAGCCTGAAGATCTATTTCAGCTTTGTGGTGGTTTCGCTGGGGTGCGCCTGTTATGGCCCGCTGGTGGGCATGGGCGTTGGTGCGGTCATTGATACGCTGGGCTTTCTGCTTTCCAGCTATGGCGAGCCGTATTTCCCCGGCTATCTGATTACGGCCATGTTGTCCGGCCTGATTTACGGCGTTATGCTCTACCAGCGCAAACCCACCATCCCGCGCCTGATCGTGACCCGTCTGCTGATCAATTACGGCAGCAATGTGCTGCTGGGCAGTGTGTGGAAAGCTATGTTGTATGGCAAGGGTTACCTGTATTACCTGAGCACCGGCATGGTCAAAAACACCATCATGATCCCCATTGAAGTTGCCTTGATGTGGCTGGCCCTGAACGCGGCAGAAAAACACGGCCTGGACCGCCGCTACCTTCATCAGCGCTGATGAAGCGCAGATTTTTTGTTCAAAAGTCATACTTTGAGACGAAAAGATTGTGCGTTTTGCTGGCAGAACGCAGCCGAAATTTGAAAATTGTTCCGTAATTTACAAACTTTTAACAACGTATTCACAAAGCATTGAAAAATGTCCCCGCCGCGTATACAATAACATATGTGAAAAGAATGTGTCGGATTTCCTGCAAGCATGCAGCAAAACGGCGCATTTTTGGTTTCAGGACCGTGGCTCCGGCTGGCAGCTGCCGCCGGGCCAGACGTAAAAAGAAAAGGAGCACTTACACATGAAAAAATTGTTGGGTATTGTGTTGTCCGCAGCTATGCTGCTCAGCATGGCCGCCTGCGGCAGCACTGCTGCATCCAGCGCTGCATCCAGCGCAGCAGCAGATTCTACCGCTGACGCTGCCACTGCTACCGATGCAGCTGCCAGCGACCTGAAGGTTGGCGTTATCACGATTGGCGACGAGACGGAAGGCTACACTGCTGCGCATATCAACGGCATCAAGGCTGCTGCACAGAAGCTTGGCATGAGCGACAGCCAGATCGTTTGGAAGTACAAGGTTCCCGAAGGTGCTGAGTGCTCTGACGCTGCAGAAGACCTGGTTGGCCAGGGCTGCAACCTTGTTGTTTCCAACTCTTACGGCCACCAGACCTATATCGTAGAAGAAGCTGAAAAGTATCCCGATGTCACTTTTGTTTCCATGACCGGTGATTTTGCTGCCCTGACTGGCCTGGATAACTTCAAGAACGCTTTCACCAATGTTTATGAGAGCCGCTATGTTGCCGGTGTTGTTGCCGGTATGAAGCTGCAGGAACTGGTTGAGTCCGGCACCCTGACCCCGGAGACCCAGCCCAACAGCTTTACCGCTGACGGCAAGGTCAAGATCGGCTATGTCGGCGCTTACAACTATGCTGAGGTTGTTTCCGGCTATACTGCATTCTTCCTGGGCGTGCAGAGCGTTTACCCCAATGTTGCCATGGAAGTTATGTACACCAACTCCTGGTTCGATATCGACAAGGAAGGCGCTGCTGCCGAAGCTCTGATTGCAAATGGCAGCGTGATCATTGGTCAGCATGCTGACTCCACCGGTGCTCCCGCTGCCACCCAGAAGCAGAAGGATGCCGGCAAGATCTGCTACTCTGTCGGTTACAACATCGACATGCTGGAGACCGCTCCCACCGCTGCCCTGACCTCCGCCACCAACGTTTGGGAAGTTTACTATGAATACCTGTTCAAGAGCATGATGGACGGTGAAAACCCGGCTACCAACTGGTCCGAGGGTTACAACGAAGGCGCTGTTGCCATCACTGATCTTGGCCCCGAAGTTGCCGAAGGCACTGCCGAGAAGGTTGCCGAAGTGGAAGCAGCCCTGAAAGATGGCAGCCTGCATGTGTTTGATACCAGCAAGTTCACCGTCAACGGTGAGACTGTTACCACCGCTCCCATCGACCTGACTTTCTATGATTACTCCACCGGCACCCCGGTTGTTGTGTACCAGGGCGATACCGAGGAAGCCATCACCGATGGTTACTTCTCTGAATCCACCCTGCGCAGCGCTCCGTATTTCTCCCTGCGCATTGACGGCATTACCGAGGATGCAGACCCGGTTGCCTGATCCCACAAACTGAACTGACATGGAGGGAAGCTCTGCCTGTTACTGAACAGAGCTTCCCTCTATTGGTGTTTACGGCACCGCATGATGGATTTTTACAGAGAGGAGCATTCCCATGCCGCAGACTGAGTACGCCATCCAGCTGGAACATGTAACCAAAACTTTTGGCCCGGTCATTGCAAACCATGATGTTACCATGAATATCCGCCGCGGGGAGATTTTGTCTCTGCTGGGCGAGAACGGCTCCGGCAAAACAACCCTGATGAATATGATCGCCGGTATCTATTACCCGGACGGCGGGCAGATCATCGTTAATGGCCAGCCGGCAGATATCCGTTCCCCGCGCGATGCCCTTGCCCTTGGCATTGGCATGATTCACCAGCACTTCAAACTGGTGGATGTGTTTACCGCCGTGGAAAACATTGCCCTGAGCATGGACAAAGGCGAAAAATTTGACCTGCGCCGCGTGCGGGACAAAGCCCGTGCGATTTGCGAAAAATACCAGTTTGCGCTGGATCTGGACCAGAAAGTGTACGAGATGAGCGTGAGCCAGAAGCAGACGCTGGAAATCGTAAAGGTGCTGTTCCGTGGTGCAGATATCCTGATTCTGGACGAGCCCACCGCCGTGCTGACCCCGCAGGAAACCGAAAAGCTGTTTGCCGTGATGCGCAACATGAAGGCGGATGGCAAGGCCGTGGTCATCATTACCCACAAGCTGCATGAGGTGCTTTCGGTTTCGGACCGCGTGGCCATTTTGCGCAAGGGCGAATACGTTGGCACGGTGGAAACCGCCACCGCAACGGAATCCAGCCTGACTGAGATGATGGTGGGCCAGAAGGTGGAGCTGAACATCAACCGCACCACGCCGCAGGACCCCACCCGGCGTTTGGCTATCAGCCACCTTTCGGTGCGCAGCCCCGAAGGTACCAACGTGTTGGACGATGTGAGCTTTGATGTGTATGGCGGCGAGATTTTGGGCATTGCCGGTATTTCCGGCAACGGCCAGAAAGAACTGCTGGAAGCCATTGCTGGTTTGCAGCATACCGAATCCGGCTCCGACGTTAAGTTTTTTGCCCCCGGCGAAGAGGACAAGCCGATGGAGCTGCTGGGCAAGAGTCCCAAGGACATCCGCGATGCCGGTGTACACCTGAGCTTTGTGCCGGAGGACCGCCTGGGCATGGGCTTGGTTGGCACCATGGGCATGACGGACAACATGATGCTGAAAAGCTATGGCGAAGGCCGCTCCCCGCTGGTGGACCACCGTGCCCCGCGTGAACTGGCCGAAAAGATCCGCAAGGAGCTTGGCGTGGTTACCCCCGGCCTGAACACCCCCGTTTCCCGCCTGTCCGGCGGCAACGTGCAAAAGGTGCTGGTTGGCCGCGAGCTGGCGGCTTCGCCCATTGTGCTGATGACGGCTTACGCCGTGCGCGGCCTGGACATCAATACATCTTACACCATTTACAACCTGCTGAATGAGCAGAAAGAAAAAGGTGTTGCCGTGATTTATGTCGGCGAGGACTTGGACGTTCTGCTGGAGCTGTGTGACCGCATTCTGGTGCTGTGCGGCGGCAAAGCCAACGGCATGCTGGATGCCCGCACCACCACCAAGGAAGAAGTTGGCCTGCGCATGACCAACCTTGTACAAAAGGAGGGCAAATGATGAGCAAAACTGCAGCTGAACCGCTTGTGCGTATCTCCAAGCGGGAGGGTACCACCTTTGTGCAAAAAGTGCTGGTGCGTGCCATTGCTATCCTGCTGGCACTTGTTGTGGATGCGTTCTTCATCTTTTTTGTTACCGGCCTGAACCCCATCAGCGTGTACGGCGTTATGTGGAACGGCACGTTTATGAACACCACCCGTTTCTCTTGGGCGCTGCGTGATCTTTCCAGCCTGCTGTGCATTGCCATTGCACTGGCTCCCGCCTTTAAAATGCGCTTTTGGAACATCGGCGGCGAAGGCCAGGTGCTGATCGGCGGCCTGGTCGCGGCGCTCATCATGGTGTATTTTGGCAGCAGCCTGCCCGCACCGCTGCTGTTTGCCGCCATGGTCATCGGCAGTGTGCTGGCCGGTGCCATCTGGGCCTTTGTTCCGGCCTGGTTCAAATCCCGCTGGAACACCAACGAAACGCTGTTCACCCTGATGATGAACTACGTTGCCACCAGCATTGTGGCCTGCATGACGAATATCATGCGCGGCCAGGCATCCAGCCTGGGCACCCTGAACAAAGCCACCAAGGCTGGCTGGCTGCCCGTGATCAACGGCCAGCGCTACACCATCAATATTATTGTGGTGCTGGTGCTGACCTTTGCGATGTACGCTTACCTCAAATACTCCAAGCAGGGGTACGAGATCAGCGTTGTGGGCGAGAGTGAAAACACCGCCCGCTATGCCGGCATCAATGTCAGCCGCGTGATGATCCGTACTATGCTGCTGTCCGGTGCCATCTGCGGCCTGTGCGGCTTTTTGGTTGTGGCCGGTAAGGACCAAACG
>ULMZ01001487.1_pt1 | contig 16902 bp, 17 predicted proteins | sample 1951791 | NCBI WGS metagenome assembly ULMZ01 (sample SAMEA4835564, study PRJEB28245) | human gut metagenome | biome: gut microbiome; material: fecal sample | place: Denmark | collected 2008 | reverse complement strand
TTTTTGCACTTCGTTATTGAATCTTCACTGATTTACTGATTTACTGAAAATGAGGGAGTGATACATAGTAACCGGTCACTTCATTTGCCCTTTTTCTGTAGTTTGGGAATTTCCATATCATCACAGGCATCCATCAAGGCCACCCGGTACCCTCCATACTCGGTATGATCCTCGTGCATGCTTTCCGCAATTCGTTCAAGAGCTTCATCACAGACAGCATAGGCATCATATCCTACGGATACTATATCCTCACGCGACACAGTTGAAACAACTGCATAGCCGTCATTGCGCAACAACTCCAATCTAATTTTATTAAGAAGCATACAGGACTGTTCATTATCTGGAAGCGAGCGGATATACTGCGCGCATTCTTTAAGTAATGCTATCATAAACATTTATTATTTGAAAGGTGATTATCCTCAGTCCAGTTGTCAAACCGGAAGCATTCCACCAATATGAAATCCTCACAGCCATATTCTGCCAGACCTTTCATGTCGGAAATGCTGTCGCAGTGATAGAATATTCTCTGATCCATTGCGGCGGCTTTATCATCCGCCTTCAATGAGATTTTTACATTCAGGTCATCTCCGTCGTTTTTATACACTATCCGGCAGTTCGCATAGTCAGGCTTCGTGTCCGAATAAGACTTGAATTCCCGGTACAATTTGTCTATGCTCCTTTTGACATCATCGGGATCGGTCAATTCCGGATACGTGCCACAATTCTCGCACTGCCCATATAAGAAGGACTCATCCGTATAACGCTTGAACACATACCCATTTGGGTTAATTATCGCCTCGCAAGCGACATTGGTGCTTCCGCACCTTGTACATATAACACTCATATCTTTCTATTTTTAAAGGTCGTTATCAATCCAAAAATTCACGCAGTATGTCCCGCAAGGCTCTCCGAAGGCCGGGTAACGGTTGAATTCAGTGTGCTCATCCCATAGGACTTCCATAGTATAGCCATCCGGGAAATTCGATTCCATGAATTCCGAAATCAATCTCCGGTCTTTATCATTGAGGTTAGCATCCTCATTCACCCCGTATTCGAGTGCGTATATGGCCCATTCGGGGATGTTATCGTATTCAATACTCTTCATATGCAGATTTTTATCGTTCACATTAGCCTGTGTCCTGTTCTTGCCGCCACAACTGCCACACGTCGGACAAATGCAGGGCTTTCGGGAAAAATACCGCAAGCCCCGCAGGGGCGCGGAAGATTTTTCCACGGAACCCGGAGGGCCCGGCCTTGCATCAGTCCGGAAAGTGTGGCTATCTTTGCGGAAAGAACAGACATCGGCGTTTATCCCTCCCCGGTCACCCTGCTTTCTTCCTGAAGCAGCAGGTGCTGTAAATTCGGGTCGTTCTTGATACGCTCCATCTCATCTGCTATTATCTGCACCACATCGTTTTTGATCTGCGAATAATTGCGGTCTATCTGCTCCTGCATGATGTCGTTGCCGTCATCGTCCAGAAAATCATTTATGACGGGGATTTTCCTGTAGGCTTTCGTCTCTGCCGCCACCCTCGCGCTGTCAACGATGATGCGAGAATGAAAAATCTTCTGTTCTATCTCCTCGCCGAAATTGTCGGCGACGCTGCCGACGAAAGTGCCCTGCGAGAGATTGGCGATCTTGGATGCCGGGATAATGGAATCGAGCTGAGTGTTTATAGAGGTAGACGTGTCCTGCCGGTTGATGGATACCGACTGGCGCTGCTGAAGGATTTTCCCGAAGCGTTCCGACAGGCTCTTGGCGGTCTCTCCGACAACCTGCCCGCTGAAGATGTTGCCGACGGTATTCTGGATGACCTTCGCCTCCTTGTCGCCGTAGTCGCGGGCAAGCTGTGAGAAATCCTGGAATCCGAGGCATACCGCCACCTTGTTGGAGCGCGCCGTGGCGATGAGGTTGTCGATGCCGCGAAAATATATGGTCGGCAGCTCGTCAATGATGATTGAACTCTTGAGCTGTCCCTTCTTGTTTATCAGTTTCACGATGCGGCTGTTGTAGAGGCCGAGCGCCGCCGAATAGATGTTCTGCCTGTCCGGGTTGTTCCCCACACAAAGGATTTTCGGTGCCTGCGGATTATTGAGGTCGAGCGTGAAGTCGTCGCCCGTCATAACCCAGTAGAGCTGCGGAGAAATCATCCTTGACAGAGGGATTTTAGCCGAAGCAATCTGGCCCTGGAGCTGGTCTTGCGCTCCGCCTTTCCATGCGTCCATGAAGGGTGAAAGATAGTTCTCAAGCGACGGATACGAAGTGAGTATGGTGAATATGTCGGCATACGGCTTGTTTAGAAACTCGATGGCATGCGGGAAGGTGCAATAGCGTCCCTCCCTGTATATACGGAGATACCATATTATAGCGGCGAGCAGGATAATCGGCGACTCCACGAAGAAATCGCCCTGTTTCTGTATCCAGGTCTTGTTCAGATTCAGGAGGATGGTGTAAGCCGACTCGTATGCGTCGCTGATGTCCGCCATGAACTGCGGATTGATCGGATTGCACCTGTGGGAGCGGCGCGGGTCATCGAAGTTTATCACATAGAACTCCGGCTTGACCTTGTATTTGTCAAGATTCTTCAGCAGCTCGTTGTATGCAATGATGGAGAGGTCATCAAATTTATAATCATAGAGATACATCGCGAAGCCTTTGGAAATCTGCTGCCTGATATAATTGTTCACCACAGCGTAGCTTTTGCCGGAACCGGGAGTGCCGAGGACTATGCTGGCGCGGAAAGGGTTCACAACATTTATCCATCCGTCCCATTCCCGTCCCTGATAGACGAACCGGGTCGGCAGGTTCACCGAATACTCGTTCTCCATCAGTCGCGTTTCCTGCATGAAGCTCTCGTTGGCGGTGTTGAACACATCATCCATAAGATTATGGCGGAACATACGGCCCGTCCAGATGCCTGCCATCAGCAGCAGTATGTACCCGGCAGTGAGTGTGGCGGTGTATAGCGCCGCGTTGACCATAGGCGACAGCGGCAGGGAGAGCATCCACCAGTTCATGAAGAAAAGCACGAGTCCCGATATGTAGGCCCCGTAAATTTTCTCCCACGTCATCTTCTGATTCTTGACACCCTTTGTGCCGAGGCATGAGAGGACGAGGAATATAAGGGCGAACATCTTTGTCAGGAGCAGGTTCCTGAACAGTCCCGCCGTCCGCTGGAAGTTCAGCAGAATGCGGTCGACGACACCGATGTTCACGCCGAGGTCGGTTATTGCCTGGTAGCAGTACCAGTAAATGTGTATCACTACGAAAATTATGGATATGGCACGCATGAACTCCATGACTTTTGCCAATCCGCGAAGGTCATCTTCCTGTTGCATGATAAGAATATTTTTAATGTTTTGCTGATAATGTTGTCTTGTCACTTCACACCGCGATAACGGCGTTTCTTCTTTTTCTTCCGGCGCAGGCTGTTTGCCAGAGCTTCCTCCTGTGGGTCGGGACCGTTGGTGTCGAGCGACAGTATTCCGAATGCCTGCTGTATTGCTTCTCCCATATCGGAAACAGCGTTGGAGCGGGTGTCAAAGCGTATGCCGCCGTCATCCTGTCCGTCAAGTCCCGGAATATCCGCCGTGGAATTGAAAAGTTTCTCGAAGGTATTTGCCGAGAATTCTTTGCTGTGCAAAGCGGCAGAGCCTATGACCTTGCCGAGCCGGGAGCCGTTATACACCTCCTTGTTGCGGTGGTCTATGAAAGTGGCGCCATAGATGCGGCCGTCCTCGTTCTCGCGGAACACCACGTCTATGCCGCGCGAAGCGAGCAGGGCGATGAAGGTGTCCCTGTCGCCACGGCAACCGTGCTTCGCAATGGCGACATCATTGACGATTTTGGGTTGCCATTTTTTCGCCTTATAGTCACGGACATTGTAGGCGACACGTTTCTGCACACCATCATACCCGAACCGCCTGCCGAGCAACGATGATTTTACGGGAGTGCATACCGGGCGCCCGGAATCATCGGTGACTGTATAGACAATGCCGTTGTACGGGGTGCCTTCATGCTCGCCCCTGACCTGCTTCGCCTCGATGTTGAAGCAGGACAGCAACGCGCTGTATTCGCCGAAAGACTGGAAACGATAGGCGGAAAAAACACTCTTGAGAATGTTCCCGATCTGACGCTTCACATCGCCCTCGCGGTAGTCAGCCTTCCTGAGATACGGCTTCAGCAACTCCTTCCGCCTGTCGACAATTTGCTGTAATCCGAATTTACGTTCCAGTTCACGGCAGGCACGCATCGAGCGATTCCACTCGTAGGCGTCGTCAATCTTCTCGCCACGCTCGTTCACGCAGGTGGACACTATATGTATGTGACGGCGTCCGATGTCTTCGTGGAGGAACACGATGTATGGCTGGGAGCCATATCCCATCTTACGCATATATTCACCGGCAAGCATTGCAAACTGTTTTTCCGAGAGGTTATCGTCAAGTGACGGGTTGAGCGAGATATGCAGTATCGGCTTGTCCGTGTTTTTGTTTGCCAGCAGATATTTCCGGAAACCATATATTGCATTCTGCATACTTATGTCGGGATTGCCGGCGGAATCCGTCACCATTCCGTTCCCGGAGATTATACGGGCGGTGTTCTCATCCACTTTCTGCCAGTTATAGGCGAGTGCCCCGTAGAGCGAAACGCCACGGTTTATTTTCGCCACCATGTCAGTCGGGAATATGGGTGTTCAGATACTTCTCCTTGTACTCGTTGATGAGCGCGACAATCTGATGGCTCACTATAACAAGCTCTACGGTCTCCTTCTCCAGCTTTCGGAGCAGCACGAACGCCCGCTTGTCACCGAAGTTGGTCTTGACAGCTTTGACCACCTGGTTGTAATTGTTGCCGATGGCCTGGAACTGGTGATAGAAATTGGTGAGCCGGATGTAAAAATCCGTTGTCGCCGGATCTATTTTTATCACCCTGGATGCCTCGTCAAGAGCCTTCATCTTGATGTAGCGCGCACGGTATCTGAGACCCGATTTCTGGAAAAGAATCTCGAAACGGCCGTTCTCTTCCGATGTGAGCTTGATGCTGTAGCGGAAAACCGCCGGGTCTTTTTTCGGCTTGCGGCCTGTCGTTTTCTTTCTTTTTGTCCTCTTTTCGTCTGCCATAATTATATGTTTTTGGTTCCTTATAATCCGGCACGGATTTCCGACTTTGGAGGAAATCCCCTCCCGAGCCGTCAGGCGAGCGGCAAGTTGTTTTGGAATGCCCGAATTTATTTCGGGCTGCCCAAAACACAACTTGCTATGTTCGCTTGAACATGAATTTTCCTTCGTCAAATTGTTTCTGGGCCTCTTGCCTGACTTTAGCAGGGATTTCCACCGTCTGCATAGGTCCGTTTCCTTGTCGGTGGCAAAGTTATAGTCATTTACCCGTCTGTAAAATAGTGCGTTATGTGTAACATGACGACATGTAGTGACACATAATGTCAGGGGCTTGACAGAATGGCTGAAAGTCGGAAAAAACTCCTTTTATTTGCAGTGCAAATGGAATCAACCATCCATCCTACAACGGAATGTAGGTGCGTCGGAGGCGTGCTTCCATTATCAGAAAAACGGAATATTCCGACCATCCTTCCGATAAATGTCGGATGACCGGATACAATATCGGAACAGACCGTTAACGGTTGAATCGGTGGAATGCCGGAAACATCCGATAACGATATAGTGGACAAAGCCGATAACGGTTGAGGCAACGGATGATTCCTGTATCGGTTGAAACAAACATTATTAACTCAAAAAAACACAGAAGCATGAAAAAGAAACCATTGTTCGTTGCTGTAAGCAACCAGAAAGGCGGAGTCGGCAAATCCGCAATCACAGCCCTGCTCGCAAGTTATTTCCATTATGTGAAAGGGCTCAATGTCGCAGTTATTGACTGCGATGCACCCCAGCACAGCCTTTACCGTATGCGCGAGCGGGATATGCAGTCAGTGGAACGCCACGACAGCTACCGCCAGCTGATAGTGAACCAGTGGGAACGTATCCACAAGAAAGCCTATCCGATTATAGGATCCACGGCAGACAAGGCGAGGGAGGCTGTCGGAGAAGTGGCTCAAAATGGAGACTTCGACATAATATTTGTCGATCTTCCCGGTACTGTAAACTCGCAGGGTGTATTCAGCACCATCGTACACATGGATTATGTACTCACTCCAATCATAGCAGACAGAATCGTGATGCAGAGCAGCCTGTCATTCTCTGCCACTGTGTTGGAATTCATCAAGAAAAGGAAGGACTTCCCGTTAAAGGACATCATGTTCTTCTGGAACCGCAGGGACCGGCGCACCAACACGGAAGTGTTCGACGTGTTCAACGGCATGATGCAGGAACTCGGAATGACGGTGCTTGATACTGTCCTGCCTGAAACCTGCCGGTATGACAAAGAGCTGTCTACTCCCGGCAAAGGATATTTCAGATGTACCCTGCTGCCTCCGCCTGCAAAACTTTTGAAAGGCAGTGGCATCGCGGAGCTTGCAGAAGAACTTATCGTGAAACTTGAATTATGACTAAGATTATGGCAAAAAAGATAACGGGAAAAGTAGATGAGGCCATGCTAAAGGAGATGATGATGTCCGACATCCCTTTGTATGGCCGTAAGACCTCGACCGATGATATGGAGCGTTCTGAAATTCAGGAGAAGGCTGTTGTTCCGGAACAGACCGATGCCGGAGTAGCAAAAAAGACATCCGGCGAGTCAAAAGAAACCGGGGCATCAAAGAACCGCAAGAAAAAGGAGATTTCTGCATCCGATTACCGCAGCAGATTTCTGACTAATACACAGGCTTCAAACCGTTCCCATGTCTATATCAACAGGGAGGTGATGGACTGCATCAGACGATATCTGCCAGTCATTGCCCCTGGTGTCAGCGTGTCGGGATATCTCAGCAACATCTTTATGGACCATATTCAGCACCATTGGGATGAAATCAATGAACTGTACACAAACGAATCGGCAAAACCTCTAAAACAAGTGTAAATTATGGGAACGTATGTCTATCTGACCGTTAAGGTCATCTGTGTGGTCTATATCCTCTATCGGTTCTGGCTTTTCATGTTCAGCCGTAAGGCAGACGGCCTATGGGACAGGCTGTACCGTTGGGCGCGTATCATACGTATAAAGATGTGGCGCAGGTATAAGAAGCGGATGTCTGCCAGGGCTGAACGCGAGAAACGCCGCAAAGTCCGCAGCAAAAAGAAAAAGGGAACACCCGCTGTTGCTCCTGCCAAACACTGTGAGGTCATAGGCAAAACCAAGAGCGTCTATATACCCGATCCGAAGAGAGTCCGGGAACCGGTCAGAAGTGAGCCACTGCTTGAATCGGACTTTATCAGTGAAGACGAAGATATTTCAGCCGATGAAGTGGATGACAGCCTTGAACCGGTGGAGGACCCGGAGTTGCAGGACCTTATGGAACCCGGACTTTGTGAACCCGACCCGGATTTTTCGCAGGCCATGACATATGAAGACCTGAACAATATGGTCGCGGTGGCTTCGGGAACCAGCACGGACACCACCGATATGGCTCGTGCTGTCGAGACACTGTATTCTCTCCGTCAATCGGACATATATGAATTCATACTCAGCGAGTCCGGCAACAAGGATAAGTTTGAACGGCTTATACGAGAACGCTTTGACAGCAAAGGCACACTGCGTAATATGCCAGAACAACAGAAGGAAGAAACCTCTGGATTTGATTGGAGTCAATATTTGTAATAATTTGTAAATTCCGATTTGCATATATTGAATATCTCTTTATATTTTTATAGAGAATACAAATGGATTTTTGCAATAACACTTCACTAATGCTCTATCATCACTAAACAATGGTTTTAATCAGTAGATTTGATATCGTAACAAATTATTAAATTTACGATACGCATAAAATACAACCTGTTATCTTGTATAAGTGTAATAATTACAGTAATTTTGTGTTATGCGAATGATAACATTAATCGTCATAAGCATAATTATTGTCAATACTTTTATAACCGCACAGAATATGGATGCAAATAGAATAATAGAACAATCTTTGATAAGAAGCTTAAATAATATAGTTCTCCGGCAAACCGATGAGAATGATCTGTTTGCGATAAACCTTCCCCAGATAGCTAAAAGTATATCTCCGTATGTATTACCAATTGTCTTAGGAGTGGCGTCATCTTTAATTGCAAATTCGATACAAGCCTACATCAATAGATTAACAGAAGTCGCAGAAGAAGAATGCATAGAAATTAACAAACAGGAGTTTCTTGATATACTTATTTTCGCTGCGGATAGCATTTCGAGTGATTCACAAATGATTGAACGAAAAAAAATAATCATCGCTGAATTTCATAATCAATATGAAATCAGTTTGTCGAAATAAAAGATGGGATTTTCGAAGTATAGATTTTCTGGCAGAGCTGTAGGTTTTTCCGATGCTATTGTGATGAAGCATTTTTCCCTTACCCCTAATCTATATTACTCTTTATCTGAAGAGGAACGGTTAAACCTTTTTTCTGTGGCGATGGTCCCACATATTAATCTTTATAATAAGCTTTATATGTTAGCTGAAGATTGTTTATATCCTACCTGCTCTAAAGATGCGGAAGAATATAAGATTGGGCTTCGGGAGGGTATGCTTTTCGTTAGGAATGATGAATTTCTAATGTATTTAACAAAACCGACCAACTATTGGAGATAAATGTAATCTTATCATGCCCTCATATAAATATAGCCGCAGTAAATTTTATATTAAGGATAAAAAAAACTTACATATTGATGCACAAGGAATAGAGCATGAGTTTAATTGGATTTTTCAATTTAAGCCTGCTAATTTTTCATTAGAATCTGATCCGGATTATAAGAACGGAGCGCAGTATTTGAATCTAATTCATGAGATATCTCATTATTATCAAGATTTGAGTATCCCGGCTTGTATCGGTGAACGGATATACAAAACCCGTGTAACAACTCATTTTTGCCTGTCAAAAGTTAAACCAAAGATAGAATCAGATTTCCTTGTGAGTCAAGAAGAAATAGATTGTTATGAGTTATTGTATAACTCATCTTTATCTCAAAATATTAGCCAGTTTGAAGATAACTTATCACCCGAAATTTGTAATTTGTTATCAAACAGAGAATCCTATTTTACAAGTTTTTCATGTAAGGATTTTTTGGAATGTTATGCTGAAATGAAAGCGTGGCAAGTATTAATAAACGATAGATCTGATAAAGAAAATTCAGTTTATTTATTATCTTTACTTAGAACACGAAATGATGGAATTTATGTCAGAAACAATAGATTTATTGAATTAAACACATTTGAGAAAGATTCTTTGGCAAGATACGCTTTAATAAGGACTCTCTTTTTAGAATTCTTTTTTTACCTTAAGCCCAACGAATTATTTATATATAACGGAAATGAATCATTGATACAGTTATATTCATTTGTAACAATGAATAGTACGGCTAATCAGACAGATACATCAGCCATAGACGATTATACCTATCTAAAATTTGAATCTAACCTTTTGAAATGGGTTATTTTCGTAATGGATATAGCCTTAACGATTCCTCCGATACATATTATTTTAGAATTTATAAAAACAGGCAAATATAAAGTTGCTGATTTTCATCCTACATATAGGTTCTTTAAAGTTCTTGAAATGATGTATAAATATCCAATATATTTCAATAATATTGATGGAGGATATAGTTGGGTATCAATATACAATGACATTGCCAACATACAAAAATGGCCAAATTATCAAACTGTCATAAATTATATACTTAGTTCAAGTCGGATTAACAATAACGATGTCTTTACTTCTCTCCATGAATATTTCATTCGACTAAGATTGAATGCAAATATGGAGAATTATAATGGTTCATTACTGAAAATATTTAAGGCATCTCAAATACCTATATATCTTCGGTTTCCACATTTTTATATTGAAACCAAATATTTAAATAATGAATTATTACAACTTGTGTGCAATGATGATGAACAATTGTTGCATTATATTGTGGGCTATTTAGGAGTTGGATATGATAAGCATAAACATAAGTTAACCCTTTCTAAATTATTCACAGATTTGTTTGTAAATGAATTAAACATGTCTTTTTATGACATGATAATCTCCAATAAGTTTAACTGTGTTTTTCCCAATCCAAATTGTCTTGGGAATTGTAAAATACATGAATCCCTCGAGCTATTTAAAGAAGATTCCGATTTATGCTATTTTCAGGCTCACATCAGACGTCTATTATTTGAGATTGTTAATGAATAATGTTATAATGATGAGTTTTCCATATTTTGTGTACGGTTTTTGCGGTTTATATACCTCCAGTCATCCAACACGCTGAACAGCCCATAGGGATATCGGCATTCCGGTTCGGGCCGTTCATACCTGTGTTTGCTAACCTGTCGGTGGGTGCGGATTATATGGCACACAAATCTATAACATTTTATCAGGTCCTTCAGTATTGTGTTCTCGGTGTCGGTATGGGGATTATAGTATCCGCATGAAAGATTTATGCAGGACACGGGCAGACCCCGTGTCTTGAGCGTATATACATCCGTCATCATTCCCGCGCACTCCGCATAACCATATTTTTCCGGCTCAACAGCTCTGATAAACTCCTTTGAGCAAAGCGTCGTGCCGCTTATCTGAGTCACTATGTCGCCGTTTCCCTTGCGGTCGCACTGTATCACGAAACGGCAGTCACTGAAGAAATCCATATCGGCACGGCTGCTTCCTATGCACCCCGTTTCCTCGCCTACGAAGAAAGCACATTTCATCTTTTTGAAACGCTCAAGCATCTTGAAGCATATCCAGATGCCGTTTTTGTCATCGGCACCTATTCCTGTCTGACATTTCCTTAGATGGTCATAACCAATCACCATCTCGTCCGCCACCACATATGCCCCGTAATTTCCGGTCTTGTTGCGGTGAACCTCGTCAATGTGAGACACGACGCATGGATAGGTGTCTGCGAGACCTTTGACAGCATATATATTGCCGGTCTTGTCTTTACGGCAGGAGACTCCCATCTTTTTAAGCTCCGCCATTATGTATTTTGCCATCCGCTTTTCCTTGCCAGAAGGCGAAGCGATATTATACAGTTCTATCAGTCTTTTCATATCGTTCTCCATTACTGATTATTGAAAAGTCTTTCAATTTGCAGATAGCGTTTAAGCTGAGGGACAGGTTTACCCCGTTTGAAAAGGGATGATGGATACAGCATACCCTTATAGACAATCGGGCGGCAGTTCAGTGTCCTTCCGAAGATTGTTTCCGTATACATTTCAGAATAGCAGTCATTACAGAATTTATCTACTCCCGAACCGTGTATACTGTTGCAGCGCGGGCATACGTACCGGTGTCTTTCAGCGTAGCCCGATGTCGACTGGCAGTTAGCTATCTGGTTCATGTTGTTATGATTGCGAAGCTCAAGAACATCGCCGGAAAGCATCAGGTATGCGAATGTGTCGAGATACGGCACCCCACTCTTGTGCCATTGGCTTACCGGCACTTCAAGCACGAAGTCGGCCAGCGTCTCGTCTCCCGCATCGAGTCCGGCGACAGGATTCATGGCGACGACCTCCCGTCTATGGCTGAAATCATTATATCTCTTGCGGAATATTATCCCCGCTTTCTGTGCGGCATCCTTCATCATCTCCAGAACGAAGGTATGCGAGAAATATATGCGGTCCATCAGGGAAACACCGGTTTCAAGACCGCCGGTGCCGCCATAGCCGTCACCCCGCATCCATGTGAGATTTTCCCATACGATCGCCCTGCCGAGGATATTGGAATCCTTGTCCTTTGCCACAAGGATTTTGGCTCCGGCGAAGTTGCGGTAGAAGTCGGCGGCGTTGCGGGCCATCCCCTCGTATCTCATACAGGAGTTGTGAAGGGTGGAGTCACCGCCATCGGTGATAATCGTGTAGTTGTCCTCGCAGTACGCCTCATAGAAATCCTTCATGCCTGAATAGATTCTGACTGTCACCTTGCTGTCGAGAGTGATGGCGCTGATAAAATAGCGTATCTCCTCCGAAGTGTACTCACGCAGGTTCCTGAACAGGCTTATGAACGTCGACGGGTCAAGGTCCGCACGGTTCTCCCGGTACCACGGCGCGCTCGGATTCCCCTTGTCCGGGAAGTTCTCATGCTCCAGATTCTTCCCGCAGGCCGTGAACATTATACGTATCTTGTGATACGAATTGTAGTTCGACCTGATACGCTTTGTCGCGAAGTAATTGTATGTACCCCTGATGATTTCCGAGGCATCAAGGTTCTTTCCCAGTTCTGACAGGATGTCACCCGCCACCACGCTTCCGTTGGCTGCCGCGTTTTGCAGGCGTGACTTCATTTCGGGACTGATGCTGATTTTCATATCATTATGTTTTTGATTAGACATTGACCGGCTCTCGGAGCCAGCGTTCCGGTTTTCTTACGGCCATTACAGCCGGGACCCGGATTGTGCAAGGCTTTTCGGGAAAATACCGGAGCCGCAGGCGAGGATGATTTTCCCGAAAACCGCCCGGCCCGGCCTTGCTCAATCCGTAAGGGTCACGGCTAATTTTGCCGTCAGGAAAATCGGAATCATGGCACATCCATTTCTATCCCCCGTTCATCCTTTTTCACATGTTCTTTACCCCTGGCAAGAGTGCCGGCGATGCAACGCGATGATACACGGCGACACGCATCGTCAGACTTGTAAATCAACGGATTAAGTGCTATATATTTGTAGTCGAAATCATTTTTTGTCTCACATTCTAAATGTTTCGACACATGAAAAAAAGAATCATTCTCGCAGCCGCGGCACTCCTCGCCACGGCAGGGGCATACGCCCAGGGCAACGGTATCGGCGGCATCACCGAGGCCACCAACATGGTGACATCCTATTTCGATCCCGCGACCAAGCTCATCTACGCCATCGGTGCCGTTGTCGGCCTTATCGGAGGCGTGAAAGTCTATTCCAAGTTCTCGTCGGGAGACCCCGACACCTCCAAGACGGCAGCCTCGTGGTTCGGTGCCTGCATCTTCCTGATAGTGGCCGCGACAATCCTCCGCTCATTCTTCCTCTGACCATGGCTGAGTACACAGTCAACAAGGGGATAGGCCGCAGCCCGGAGTTCAAGGGCCTCAAGAGCCAGTACCTGTTCATCTTCGCCGGCGGACTTCTCGCGCTGTTCGTGATTTTCGTGGTGATGTACATGGCAGGCACGGACCAGTGGGTGTGCATAGGGTTCGGGACGGTGGCGGCATCGGCGCTCGTCTGGGGAACCTTCCGGCTCAACGACCGCTACGGCGAGTTCGGGCTTATGAAACTTCAGGCCTCGCGCAACCGTCCCCGCCACATCATCAGCCGAAGGAGCTTCCACCGGCTGTTTTCAGCAACATCAAAAACCAGAAGCGTATGAGAAATGTCATGAAAGCCGCCACTCTCGAGAGCAAGTTTCCCTTGCTCTCGGTGGAGGACGGCTGCATCATCAGCAAGGACGCCGACATCACCGTGGCATACCGCGTGGAGCTGCCGGAGCTGTTCACGCTCACGCAGACCGAGTACGAGGCGGTGCATTCCGCATGGACCAAGGCAGTGAAAGTGCTTCCGGCATACAGCATCGTACATAAGCAGGATTTTTTCATTGAGGAGAGCTACAAACCTGATATCTGCCGCGACGACTTAAGTTTCCTAAGCCGTTCATTCGAGCGGCATTTCAATGAACGTCCGTACCTGCGGCACGACTGCTACCTGTTCCTCACCAAAACCACCCGGGAGCGCAGCCGCACGATGAGCAACTTCAACGCGCTCACGCGGGGATTCATCACCCCGAAAGAGATGCAGGACAAGGAAACTGTGGCTCGTTTCCTCGAAGGCTGCTCCCAGTTCGAGCGCATAATCAACGACAGCGGGTTCGTGAAGATAAGCCGTCTTACGGATGATGAGATCACCGGCACGGACAAGGAGGCCGGTATAGTGGAGAAATACTTCTCGCTCTCGCAGGAGAATACCACCTGTTTGCAGGATATTACGCTCAATCCAGGCGAAATGAGAATCGGGGACAACTTTCTGTGCCTGCACACGCTTTCGGATCCGGAGGACCTGCCGTCAAGTGTCGCCACAGACTCCCGCTATGAGCGTCTGTCCACCGACCGCAGCGACTGCCGCCTGTCGTTCGCCGCACCTATAGGGGTACTGCTGACCTGCAACCACATCGTGAACCAGTATCTGTTCATTGACGACTCCGCCGAAAACCTGCGTAAGTTCGAGCAGACAGCCCGTAATATGCACTCGCTGTCGCGTTACAGCCGCTCCAATCAGATAAACCGCGAGTGGATAGAGGAATATCTTAATGAGGCACACAGCAAAGGGCTGACTTCGATACGTGCGCACTGCAATGTGATGGCGTGGAGCGACGACCGGGAGAAACTGAAACGTATCAAGAACGATGTCGGGAGTCAGTTGGCACTCATGGAGGCTAAACCGCGTCACAATACCGTTGATCTGCCGACGTTGTTCTGGGCTGCAATCCCCGGCAATGCAGGCGATTTTCCTGCCGAGGAGAGTTTTTACACCTTCATTGAGCAGGCGTTATGTCTGTTCGTTGAGGAAACCTCCGGCAAGGATTCGCTTTCGCCATTCGGCATGCGCATGGTCGACCGTCTGACGGGGAAGCCGATACACCTTGATATTTCCGACCTGCCGATGAAGACCGGCGTGATAACCAACCGCAACAAGTTCATACTCGGTCCTTCCGGTTCGGGCAAGTCATTCTTCACCAACCACATGGTGCGCCAGTATTACGAGCAGGGGACCCATGTGTTGCTGGTGGATACGGGCAACTCCTACCAGGGACTGTGCAGTCTTATCAACGCGAGGACACACGGCGAGGACGGCATCTATCTCACCTACGAGGAGGACAACCCGATATCCTTCAATCCATTCTTCGTCGAGGACGGGGTGTTCGATATCGAGAAAAAGGAGTCCATAAAGACGCTTATCCTCACCTTGTGGAAACGTGACGACGAGCCGCCGACCCGTGCCGAGGAAGTGGCTCTGTCGAACGCCGTCAACCTCTTTCTGGAGAGAATACGAGCCGACAGGTCAATAGCGCCGTCGTTCAATACCTTCTACGAGTTCATCCGCGACGAGTATCAAGAGATACTGAAACAGAAGCGCACACGCGAGAAGGATTTCGACGTGTTCAACTTCCTCAATGTGCTTGAGCCGTACTACCGCGGCGGCGAGTATGACTTCCTGCTCAACTCCGACAGGCAGCTGGATCTGCTGAACAAGCGCTTCATAGTCTTCGAGCTGGATAACATCAAGGACAACAAGGTACTGTTCCCCATAGTCACCATAATCATCATGGAGACCTTCATCAACAAGATGCGCAAGCTCAAGGGCATCCGCAAGATGATACTGCTTGAAGAGGCATGGAAGGCCATCAGCAAGGAGGGTATGGCGGAATACCTCAAATACCTTTTCAAGACCGTCAGGAAGTTCTTCGGCGAGGCAGTGGTGGTGACGCAGGAGGTCGAGGACATCATATCCTCCCCGATAGTCAAGGGTACCATCATCAACAACTCCGACTGCAAGATACTGCTCGACCAGCGCAAGTATCTTAACAAGTTCGACGAGATACAGGCGTTGCTCGGCCTTACCGACAAGGAGCGGGCGCAGATTCTCTCCATCAACATGGCCAACGACCCTTCACGGAAATACAAGGAGGTGTGGATAGGTCTCGGCGGCTCGCAGTCGGCGGTCTACGCCACGGAGGTGTCGCTTGAGGAATATGTGTGCTACACCACCGAGGAGACAGAGAAACTTGAGCTTACGCGCCTTACCGAAAAACTTGGCGGCAACATAGAGCTTGCCATACGCCAGCTCGCGGAAGGCAAACGTAATTCAAATCAGTAACAAAAAATTCAAATGACATGAAGATAACAGACTGGCTCGGGAAATTGCGTCACAAACCGCAGGGCAGACCGGACTACCGTGAATTGCAGGAACTGTCGGAAATAGCAAGACGTGCCGCTAACGAGTCCAATTATAAAGGACTTACAGATCTTATACGCCAATGTCGGAATTCGGATGAGGCTGTTGAGCGTATCGCGCTTGCCATTGCAAAGTCGGAACCGTTCATCACTCCGTCATGCGTCATTGACCGGTATTCCATTGAAATGATGGATGCGCTGATGGATACACGCTTTATGGAAAGGCACGGTAACCGCCTTTCGGATATAGCTGTCGAAGATGCCTCTATGATACATGGATTGCTTGCCATGTATACATTCATGCAGGATTCCGAACAGGAATTGCATCCTGAAGAGAATTTGGGGCGTCGGAATCAGAAGGAAAGTGAAGCGGCAATCAGAATCCTGGATTACCGGCTGCGAAACCGGACGGTATCGGAATTGTGCAATCTTGCGGCGTATTCACTTGTCCCTTCAAGATTTGTCATGATGCGCTACGGCCTTGAAGAACTATGTGACACATACCGCTGCACTGAAGGGCATACCGTAACATATGCAAACCATCAGGAGCTGTTACAGACAGAGACAGACATGTGCCGTGCCGCCGAAAAAGCGGTTGAGGGTATTCCTGATGTCCGGCTCCCGGATTTCTATCTGGAATATCTGAACCGGGAACTTGACAGACTCGGTCGTATTGCCATGTCTCCGGATACAGTCAACGACCTTATCCATATCAAGTCTTTCCTGCTCACCAAATATGGCATTGACAAGAACGCTTTACCGGAAGAACGGTCCCGCCAGGCACTGAAAGCCTACTGTGAGCTGGATGCCCGCTGCGTACGGATGACAGGACGCAGACCGTATGCCGACAGCCTTGTTGCCGCCCTTGATAAGAAAGCGGGGGAAACCAACACCGTG
>ULMZ01015086.1_pt1 | contig 17183 bp, 16 predicted proteins | sample 1951791 | NCBI WGS metagenome assembly ULMZ01 (sample SAMEA4835564, study PRJEB28245) | human gut metagenome | biome: gut microbiome; material: fecal sample | place: Denmark | collected 2008 | reverse complement strand
CAAAAAGTTGCATTTATAAGTTGAACTCAAGCTATAATAACTGCGAGGACGACGAAGCCAAGAAAGCCGTTGGCAAGGTTGTTGTCGGCATGGTCTATGTTTTTGAAATCTTCCGAACCATAGCGAATTTGCCGATATGAAACTTTCTGTCCGCGACGGAACAGACGCTGCCACCCATACCTCAGCCCAGCTCCGATATGAAGAACCGCTGACCCGAACCATGAACGGATAAATATTTCGGCTATCAATTCCATAATCCTCAATTATCGTAATCTATGCTTATCCAGTAAACAGGATTACAGTTAATCTTGAATATTCGAGAGTCAGCAACAAAGGAATTGCCGATTTTATTTGCCGGAGTCCATTGTTCCGCAATACGTTTAAGCAGAATATCAAAGGGAATTACAGTAGAAATCATAGCTGTAATTTCTCCTTGATTGTCTGATTTCCAATACTGCGCATAATCTGAAAATTCCACATCAGCAGACGCGTCATCTTCAATAACACGATATATAAGCTCCTTAATATCATCAATCGGTTGCTGATAATCTTTAGTGATTATTCTCACCCAATATGATTTCCGATAATCAGTCCATAAATCAAACAACCGTCTGAGTTCTCTGTTGCCATCATAACCATACATGGCCTGTTGACTGGGTTTCAAAGAAACCAAAGATGCGGTTCTAATAAAATCATCTGTGTGAAGTTGATAATATGTTGTCGGCACTGAAAGAACAGCTTTTAGCAAATCTCCCGGATAAAATTCACAATCAATAAGCAAATCATCGCTTAATAGAACGACAGCCATTGGCAGAGTGAATTTTAAACCCTTTTCTTGGCTGACTGCGAGGTATATATCTGACGGAGTATATTGGCAAAGTTTCTTTTTGCTGATTCTATCCAGTTCAATCGTAAGGCGGTCAGAATTTAATTCCATCTCTGACGGCTCACGGAGCCAGTTCCAAGCACCAAGTTCGGGTAAGGACTTATTAAGGTATTCATTATATAGTTTCATCGCTTGCTTCCTTTCTCGCGTTTCTTGATTGAATGTTTCGGAGCTGGTCTGATAGCGTCATTCGGTATCGCATTTTCAAGCATATATCTTAATATGCAATTGTTGTTCTGTTCTAATAAATTATCTATCGTTAATTTGTCGTGAGGGAGTGTAAAGTTTAAGTAAACCAACTTCCCTGATTTTTTGACATCATAACTCTCGTTATCACTATCTTTAACGTTAATGACAACATTTACATAGGCAGCTGATGCCTGTTCCCGCCATTTTACAAGATCCTTGCAAAAGTCAATGAATATGGAATCCGTTGTGCTATACCCATAAATCGGTGTCAGATATTCACTTAATGTGTCTTCTATGCAATCCGCAGGATACGACATGAAGGCATTAAACTGAAAAGCATCTGTCAAAGGACTGCTTGCGCTGTATTCGATTGTAGGTCGATTGTTGTCTGTGTTGGTGAATTCTTTATCAAAATAAAATGGAGGCAATGCTGGTGCATTTTGAAATGACAACCGAAGTTTGTCGATTGAACACCACCAATCATCAATAAAATTCTGGAGTTCTCCGCTATGTATTGCTTCTTTTAACGTTTCCACAATATTGACAAGCACATCGCAATTAGATGATTCATCTGAAGGCGACCATGTTGCCCCGATGCTGCCATTTGATGCGATAAAATAATACATCACGCCATCCAGTCCGGCAGAAAAAGTTGGCATTGCCTTTTCAACGGCAACATCAATAAGTTCGGCAACGCTTTTGCCAAATTCAGAATCAATGGCCACTTTTATCACTGTAATCTCTTTGATATTCACACTGTCAGGATAGACAATTCCATGCGGCCGTTTTTCAATAAGTGTCAGACTATCACATTTCGTTGACAAACTAATGCCATATCTGTTAGAGAAGGACGGAAGGACGATTACTCCGCACTTGCGTTCATGTGTGAGTAACGACTGACTATATTGTTCCGCAAACTCCCGGCTGTCGTTTACCGGATCAAGATGACTTTGCGCCCATAGGTTACAGGAGAGAGCAAAGCCAACACACAGAATCAGTATCTTATAGAGTGTTGCCATACGCAAAGTTACAAATAATAATCGACATTCGATGTGACAAATGTCCCATTAGAGCATGAAAATTCCTTGAAACTATATACGGGAAGTAGCGTGTTCCCGGTCGTTATGACGGATATATTATGATTGATACTGACTGCTACTGCTGCCCCGGCTGTAAAAAAGAGCATTTATACCGCGCCCATATTTACGGTTTCACTTTTCACGAAAAATCCGCATTCTCACGGAAACAGCCAATGAAAACGCGGGCAACACTTATTATAAACAACAGAAAAGCAGACAGATAATAAGAACCATTACCTGCCTGCTGTCCTTTCAAAGAGATGCAAAGCGATGCGTTGAGCGTTGCAAATTAGCCGAGTTTTGATAGTTGGATTGTGGCTCCGCAACCAGCGACTCCTTTGAGCTGTTGGTTTGCGCCGGAACATCTACACGCTGGGCTTGCTGTGGTTGTCCATCTTGCTTGACTTCCTCGCCGTCCTTTTCGTCATGTTTGGGAGCAAGTTCGGCGGTAATCTTGCGGTCAAGGGCGGCAAGGTCGGATTTGAGCTGCTTCAGTTCATCTTCTTTGCCCCACGACTTCGAGATTATGGCTTCGAGCTGTGGAACATCGGCTTTGAGTTTGGCTGTCCGTTCCTCATACTGGGCGATGATGCCGGGTATCTTCTCCAGAGCGTTTACAAAGTTCATGCAGGCGGCGTGAGTGTCGCTCATGGCGATAAAGCCGTTGTTGGATGTATTATGATACCGGGAGATAAGACTCTCATAGTCTTTTCTCAATTATGGCTTTGTAGCGCTCGAAGTGGTCTGCCAGCACGTTGTTGACGTACGATTTGATTGAACAGGGTGAATCATTCTCATAGGAGATGATACGCTTGATTTTCTGAATGAAATCAGGGTCAATCTCAACCATCAGAAAACGCCGTCGAGGACGAAAATAGGTGCTGTCAGATATAAACCGGCTCCTATAATCATTAATGGTAACATCGGAAACGGCAGTGGACGCCGGAGGCGATTCCTCCTGCTTTTTTACAGAATCGGTTACTGATTGAGTTTCGCTGTTTTTAGTTTCAGCGGTGCTACGCTTAAGCGACGACAGACCGGAAGACTCCTCACGGAACGACCGGATAAATTCATCGGGATCTATGTCGGATTCATATTTCTTTGCCATAGAACAGTTTGATTAATAATGGATATGGTATAGCGGTTGCCGTCAGCGTATCTTCTGACACGGATAGACCGGGCTTCTATCGGCGCGAAGCAATGCCGGCATTTACTATGCGGGATGGATTGACAGCTTTCTATGCCGCGCGTTGCGACCTTCCTCCGCTGTCGAGAGGGCATCGGCTAAGTGAGCCGGAAATGGAGGGATTCGTCAGTCATGTCTGGTTCGGGTTTGGATGTGGAGTTTAGCGGGGGCCTGTCTGTAATCCATAGCTGACAAGCCTTGAAGCCATCAAGCTATGAATTATAGATAAATAGATTTGTCAATCAAACAGTAAATAATATCGCAGATACATAAATCTATAAGACTGTATCTTTATCGTTCATTAAACAGTTCCAATTCCATATCTATAAGTTGAACTGTAAGGAAGGATACAGATTTGTCTAAAACCAAATATATCTATCAATAAAACCAATGTTCTCAAGACAGATTGAAAATCAGACTTGCAGTTCAATGGATAGTTCTATAATAATATTGGTAAATTGAACTCCTTGAAGACAGTTCTGTAAATCAATCTCTAAATAAAGATACAAATAAATTTCCGGATAGTTTTATATGCCTGTTGACAGTTAAATGTCTTAAATTCGCCTGTGTCCGACTACGTCCGGTTATGTCCAAGTATGTCCACAAAACGGGACTAAAAATTTAACATTACGACATCAAAATTTTTTCTTGCAGCTTCTTATAAAACCTTGAAATCAGGCATAGGGTGTCGAAATTTTTTCTCGTCGTTTGGATTTAACAGCAAATTTTCGTAACTTTATATAAGCACCGAGAGGCTTTAAAGTCCTCCGCTGACATGAAACAGGCAAAAGTACGACCTTCGTACACCCCGAATGGCAAACCGGGCAGTCATAACGGATTTAATCTCCTGTTTCATAATATTAAGGATGTACACACGTACATAGCAAGGTGTCTTTTGGGTTCCCCAAAAGGTTTCGGGTCACTGATGTTCCCACGAAACAACCTTGCTATGTGGGGGCTGTCCTCCGAAGTCGGACATCCCATGTTTAAGCCTGCGGCTGGCAGAGGCTCCGCGATGCACCACCACTTAATCCACATTTTTATGACAAATCTATTCTGTAAAGGCGGACGACCGCCGGTTGCCAACAAGTGCAGCCACCATGTCAAAGTCAGCTTTGACGACCTCGAATGGGACGAGCTTTCCCGTATGATGGAAAAGGCCGATGCGACCGTAAAGGCCACTTTCATCAAACAGCTCATCTTTGGCAAGCCTTTCAAGGTTCTCACCACCGACAAGTCGCTTGCCCTCTACAGCGCCAAACTGTCGGAATTTTTCTGCCAGTACCGCACAATCGGGGTAAACTACAACCTCGTTGTGAAGGAACTTCGCGCCAACTTCACCGAAAAGAAAGCAATGGCATCTCTCTACAAGCTGGAGAAAGCTACAATCGAAATGATTGCCGTGATGACGGATGTCATGGCTCTTTCGGAAAAATTCGATGAACAATGGTCGCAAAAATCTCGATAGGCTCATCACTCTATGGCGCATTGGCATACAATTCCGAGAAAATCAACCGGGAGGAAGGACGGCTGTTGGGAGCCAACAAAATCATCCTTCCGGCAGAAGGGCAAATCGACATCAGACGTATTGCCGAAAATTTCAACGCCTTTATGCCTAAAACCGGCAAGACCAAAAAGCCGGTTCTTCATATCTCGCTCAATCCGCACCCCGACGATAAGCTGACCGATCAGGATTTTGAAATCCTCGCCCGCGAATATCTGGAGAAACTCGGCTTTGGTGAGCAGCCTTTCATAATCTACAAGCACGCCGACATCGCCCGCCACCATATCCATATAGTGACAGTCAATGTCAACGAACAGGGCAAGCGGCTTAATCAAGACTTTCTGTTCAGGCGCAGCAAGAGAATCACCACAGAACTGGAGGAAAAATACAATCTCCACAAGGCGCAGCGCGAGAAAATCACTCCCGATATGCCGATTAAAAAGATTGACCCTTCGGACGACATCAAGCGGCAGGTTGCAAACACCGTGAAAATGGTCTGTATGCGCTACAAGTTCAAAACCATAGGCGAGTATAACGCTGTTCTCTCCTTGTATAATGTCAAATGCGAGCAAACCGATGGCAGGGTCAACGGACGCGAATATCACGGTCTGGTGTATTTTGCCACAGACGACGAAGGCAAGGTTATCGCTAATCCGTTCAAGGCTTCACGCCTCGGCAAGTTCGCAAGCCGTACCGCCGTGGAAGGACGCTTCGAGCGCGCCAAAGACAAGATTGATATCACACCGACAAGGCGCAGGGTTTCTGATGTGCTTGCACAGTCAAGGAGTAAAGAGGCCTTCATATCAGGATTGAAAGAACGAAATATCGACATTGTATTCCGCTACACCGAAGATGGGCGCATATATGGCGTTACGTTCATAGACCATAATACTATGACAGTACTGAACGGTTCCCGGCTCGGCAAGCAGTTTTCGGCAAATGCATTCAACGAGCGTTTCAACAATCCGCAGGCGACAAACGATGTGCCGCTTCCCGACACTCCCGTTATCGTGCCGGAGCCGGAGCAGCCCACCGACACGCATTCGGATTCTCAATCCCAAACCGCCGACACTCAGGTGTCGTCGGATGGACAGCGACACACCGCAGATGCCCAGCATCAATCCGCCGGTTCACAATCCACTACCATTTACGGCGACAGCGATTTCACGCTTCCGGGTCTTGACCTGTTCCAGCAGGGCCAGTCGTTCAATCCCGATGAGGAAGAATTCCGCCGCCGTATGCAGCGAAAGAACAAAAAGGGCCCACGCCGTCGGTTTTGATTGATTTTTGCTGATTGTTCGCACAATAGTGTGAATGTCAGAATTATTCCGTAACTTTGCCACTGAATCGCAGTCATAAATTTATTTTGATTGTGGATTTAGTGGTGAGAAGGCGGGAGGGATACCCGCCTTCTTTTTCAATCCTATCCTATCCACTGTTATTACATCCACTTAATCCACATAAATTTATGGACATAATTGAAGTTGAACGTGAAGTATTCGATGCGCTCATCAACCGTGTCGATTTCCTACACAAGACCGTCAAGGCCTTGTATGAACAGTTGCGTGACAAGAAGTTGTCAGACTGGCTCACCACAAAGCAGACCTGTGATTACCTGCATATATCCGAGCGAAAGTTGCGCACCATGAAAGAGCGCGGCAAAATCGGCTTCTCACATCTCGGACGGATATCGCAATTCAAAGGAAGCGATATAGCCAGGCTGATTGTCATGGGAAAAGCATCGGGGCAATGAAAGAAACAGTTACCGCCAATGACCCGCGCATACTGCGCCTGACAGCACAAGCCTACGATATTGCCGATATGTGCCAACGGCTGAAAGAAGAATACCATCCATTGCTCCACGGCAAGCGTTTCATCACCGATGCCATGCTGTCGGAGCTGCTTGGAGTTTGCCGACGCACAACACAGGACTACCGCGACCGGGGAATAATCCCTTATTACCGACTTGACGGCAAAATCCTATACGCCGAGGAAGACATAGAAATCTTCCTGCAATCCAACTACCGACCCAAATTCGACTAAACTAAACGCAACAACGGCAGCCAAGCATATCGCCCGGTTGCCGTTGTCTTTTTCGGTGGAACGGATGTCAGTTCATCATGGCGCAATCAAATTTGTGACGCATGAATTCCATATCCTCATAGATGGTTTTGTCCTGTGTCTTGGCGTATATCTGCGTTGTGCGTATGTCGGAATGTCCGAGCATTTTTGAAATGCTCTCGATCGGCACATGGTTGCTCAACGACAGTGTCGCAAAGGTATGGCGCGCCAGATGGGTTGTAAGATGCTTCTCCACTCTCGCAAGGTCTGCAATCTCCTTGAGATATGCGTTCATCTTCTGGTTGGTTATGACCGGAAGTACCACATCTTTCTGGAGAACTGTCGGATGTCCGGCATATTTCTCCGCAATCTTTCGGGGAACGGCCAGCATCGGGATTATACTCATCTCGCCTGTTTTCTCACGGGCTTTACGTATCCATGTGTTGCCCTCGCTGTCGGTAGTTATGTTTGAACGCAGCAGTGACTTGATGTCACAGAACGCCAGACCGGTGAAACAGCAGAACACGAAAGTATCGCGCACGACTTCGAGGCGGGGCAGTGCTTTGAGGTCGAGTTCCATCACTGACTTGAGTTCATTCTCTGTCAGATACTGACGCTCCGTGTATGTACGCTGATACTTCTTGCCGATGAACGGGTCGTGGGTAATCCACTTGTGCGCCATCGCATACTGCATCACATTTTTAACGCAACGTATATAACGGACTGCAGCATTGTTGGCGCAGGACTTCTTCATCCGGAGAAAATGCTCGAAGTCGTCTATAAGTCCGGATGTGACATCCTTGATGGGAATGTCCTCCATGTTTTGCGTCAGTTTGAGGAACTCCTCAAGATAATCGACGCAACGTGTCCATCGCTGGTAGGTGGCTTTGACTATATCGCCACGGTCAAGTTCCTCCTTTCGCTTTTCGTTTGCTTCGCGGAATACATCACAGAGCATCTTCGGCTTCTCGACTGTTCCGAGGAAATGGTCACGGAGTATTTTCGGATTCACCATCTTTCCTTCCCTCACAAGCATATTGTGGATTTCGAGAAATCTGGCCTTGACCACCTCGATATACTTATTAAGTTCGAGGTCGCGGCGCGAGCGCCCTTTCGACATGGCACGCTTCTGATCCCAGTTCTCCGGGGCAACGCTGCGACCGAGGTTCATTTCCGAGATTTGACCGCTGACGGTAATGCGGACAAAAATCGGATACTCTCCGTTGCGGAGGGCTCGCGCCTTCCTTGCGATGAACGAGAGAGTGAAATACGAATCATGTAACATAATTTGAAATTGTGGTTTAATGGTTACATAAATATAATCATTTTCGCCCAATTTCACAACAGGCAAGAACCATAAAATCAGTGCTGTATTGTAAATTCAGTGAACAGCTCCGTGAACAGGAACCGGTGTTCATAAATCTGTTCACGGTTATTTTTCGTCAACTTCATCATATTTCACCATTCTGTCACCTTGTTCACGAATGGCGGCTTTCCAGATTCCTGCGATACCGGCGTAAAAGAGTTAAAAACACGGCTAAATCAGACATCATATAGTTAAATTTCTAAATTGATGTTAAAATTCGGCTGAAATCAACTCAAAACGCTCGAAAAGTGGGGTTTTGAACCTTGCGGAGCGTATGCCGACCCCACTTTAAGGTTGACAAATCGCAGAAAAATGCAGAAGACTAAGAAGTTACGCTTGGTGAGTCTGCAACCGTGAACAAATTGTTCACGATTCCGGCTGTTCACGAATTGCACACCTCTTAACCCTACAATATGCTTTATTCTGCCGGATAGGGACATTACAAAAATCGCTGAAACTGTCTTAGTTTCAGCGATTTGCTTGATTTTGCCGTTTGGCTTTGTGACCCCGGAGAGGCTCGAACTCTCGACCCACTGATTAAGAGTCAGTTGCTCTACCAACTGAGCTACGGAGTCAAATGCACTTAAATCGTGTTATTCTCAAATGCGATGCAAAGGTAAGGAGTTTTTTGTTCCCCACCAAATTTTTCTCAACTTTTTTCACATAACAGATAAAATACATGCACGCAAAATATATGCACATACTATAATCGCCGGGGGGCGCGGGCACGCAGCCACGCATTGACGGCTGCCGTGTCGGCCTCAGCTTCCCGCAAAGTCCAGGGAAGTTCCTCAACAGCAGTGACACGTGCGCCGGGAATTATAGCTTCCCTGAGCTGTGCCACCGACGGCGACTGCGGTAAAACGGCATACTCCTCATAGGTGAAGCGCGTGAACACCGTGTGCCGCCCCACTCCACGGCGGTCAAGCCACCAGCCGCCTGCAAGCTGAATCGGCTTTGAGGCAGTCGACAAATCAGTGGGTGCAGGATAAGAGATTATCCGGCCATTACCATCGGTTCCTACCGGCACATTGTCTGCATAATCGCCATTCATGCGGTACACCCGGGCCCGGGGTATGGCCGCCTGTCGGCCCGAAAGGGGATGCCCCGGTACAGCCGACGATGGCGGGAGATCGCTCATTCTCAACATTGTAGTAGAATCAAATTCAACGCATTCAACTGCCGGGGCCTGACCTCCGCCTATAACGACCGACGGCTCCGTCGTGGTTGCGCGCGGCGCAGAGCAAGCAGCCGTACAGACCGCAAGCGCAGCGCCGCCTAACGCATATATCAAGTTTGTTTTCATCTTAGCGCACCAATTTGAACACCTTCTGATGGCCGCCGGTTGTGCTTACACGAAGCAAGACCACACCTTCCGGCAATTGGGATAGGTCGGCCGTGGCCTCACTCCCATCGATTGCAATAGGTATATTGAGACGGACTCCCGATATGCCATAAGCCTCAACGCCTGCCACCCCGGCATCGGCATGAACCGCAGCAATGCATGTTGCGGCATCATATTCAAATCCGATTCCATCCTGCCCCATACAGATGTTCTCCACGCCGCTGGGTTCGTCGGTGGTCACGGAGCATTCGGCCACATTGCCATAGTAATAATACGGATCCTCTGTCTCTGTTTTCAGAACGAAGAGCACGGCAGCATATTTTTTGCCGGGAACGGTTCCGTTAAGATTGGCGTCGAAGAAAATATCCTTTGTCTCACCCGCTTTGATTTCGAGTGGGACACTGAAGTCGGCCACTTCTCCCAAAGCATCATAGAAAGCCAGCAGGCACTCATCGTTATAGAATCCTGACGTGCATGTCACGGTGGCCTTCATCTTAATATCGTTGAGCGGTGCATTTGTTCCGCCGTTCACCAGGCCGAATCCGGTAAACTCAAGACCGGCATCAGTATATTTCCGGATTGTGACATCAGGCAATTCAACCAAAGGCACCGCCTGCGACGGCACGGCATAGATATTCGGATCATAAAGGTCGGCTTTATACACCTTATCCGGCTCATACATTCTGTAGAATGTCAACGTAAATTTCGACTCCACCTCACGGCTTTCACCCGGAAGCAGATCAAGATATTCACCGGTGCCCACTGCCACCAGCTGGCCCGAGGTATCGCGTATACGCATGGCAACTCCCCATGCGCCCTCGTTCTGTCCGGTATTGGCCGCGCTATATTTAAGCCGCAGCTCAGACATGACCACCCCATATGGATAGAGCATGGCAATCTCCGAAGGAGCATTGATATTTTCCAGACTCAATTTGCCGGGTGTGGAAATCTCCACGCTGTAATTGCCGCCATTGACCACAAGCACGACATAATCAGGGTTCATGCCGCCCACCCGGATTGTGCGTGGAACATCACTTCCCTCTGGTGTATACGTGCCATATACTTTGTAACGGCCGTCGGCTGTCACATAATCGCGGACATTGAATGCCGGCATGTCATAAAGTATGGCGCCGTCAAACAGCTGCATGGCCGACTGCACTTTGATCTGCTTCCCTCCCGCCTCTGGTTCTATCAGGTAGCCTGCCGCTGCATTCAGCGACACTCCGGCATCATGTCCGGTGTAAACCGGCGTCTGGAAGGAGAAGACCCCGTTTTCAACTGCAGCGGCCATAGCTCCGTAATACTGCAGCGTCACCTGCGGTGCGGTAGTCTCACCTGTGTTTTTCTTGACTCCGATAAATGCAGCCTGCATGAAATTATATCCCCCGGCAAATCCGCCGGTACCGATACCGTCAGGATAAAGCGCCGAAAGAGCGAAACTGCCGTTGTAATAACCGCCCCACCCCCAGTTGAAATGGAAAAATCCGTCGCCTGAATAACCGTCGCACACAAATGCATGACCGCCGGTAGTGGAACGGCCGGAATAATACACCGGCCCCGTGGAGGCAAGACTGTTATATATGAGGTCGTTCCACGCTTCGCCACCGTAATCCGCACGCTGGCAGAACTGTATGTCGGGACTGTAGTCAAAGTTGTTTCGCAGCGCCTCGAAAGCATCGTATGAAGATGCTCCCGATTCGTCGGCCGTATAGAGCATCCCGGCGGCAAAACCGCACGCTTTCATCAATGTGGCCACCGCAAGTGCCTGCGCATCGGTATAATCATTGTCTGTATAGTCATCAAGCATGTTGTCCCAGTCAAACACTACTGTCGAAAGGTCAAGCATCTGGGTGGTGGTTTTGCCATTCTTGTCCTGAACTGTTGCCCGCACCTCACCATGTCCTTTTTCAGGCCATTTGTGATAGTTCATCACCTGCGACAGAGCCGTTGCCACGCATCCTGTAACGGCGTGCACACCATCCACCACCGGGGTCTGGCCATTGTAAGGAGCTGTCTGATTCCATTTTGTGGAGAGCAGAGGCGCAATCAAGGCGCGATCCTCTGCGGCTCGCGATGTCATCACGCTCATAGCATTGACCGCCAGCGGATTTTTACGTGCAAATGCAATCTCTCCGGCATACTGTTCAAGCCACCATTGCAATTGCGGAGGCATCGGGGTCATGCTGTCGTAGTTACCATCATCCACATATCCAAGCAGCGGGGTCGCAATATCGTCGGCACTCACCACAAGAAATCCGTCGCCTGTCTTGTCGGCGAAAACATAAACCGCAGGAGTGCCGTCCGAGGCCACCGTAGTGTGCAGCAATTTAGGAGAAGCACTTATCCGTGCAGCAGCGGCCGCACGTTTGCCGTTTGCAACTACATCAGCATCTACACGCTCGAGCGCTTGCTGTGGAGTGAGCGTTTTTGCCTGTGAGAACAAGGCTACGGTCAATGCCGTTATTAAAAGCAGGAATTTTTGCATATGCTGTAATAAATCCGTTAATATTCTGAATTACTTTTCTGTTTCTTCTCATTTGCAGAAGGAACCGGAGCCAAAGATAATCAATATCCGTTAAAAAATCATGTTTTCCACACAAAATGCGCCTGATTATTCCTGATTTTATGGATTCATGCAGTCTTTAGGTCACTTACCGTTTGCACAACGTGCATTTTAGGTGTATCTTTGCCTACACATTGTTTCTCATCTGCAATCAAACAGCAAAAACATGAATACCACACCTCTGAAACTGATTATCGGCGCCGCCGTCATAGCGCTGGCAGCCGGTTCATGCAACAACCGCAAGGCGGCAACGCAGGCATCCGAAGCTGAAAACCTGACCATAACAACCGACTCCATCAGTTGGTCAGACAGCATCAAATCCACTGCCGGCAGCGAGGCCACATGCCAAATTTCAGTCGGCTATCCTGCCGACGGCCCCTCTGAGACCGTTGACAGCATCCGCACATGGATTGCAGAGCGACTGTCTACCTTCGGAAGCGCTTCACCCGATTCGCCAGCTCCCTACGCTGCAGCGGCCGCCAACTTCACCTCCGGACCTGAACTTATAAAATCGGTGGGTACCGAAGTGCTGAAACAGGCAAAAACCGAACTTTCGGAATTCGAGGCCGAAATGGAGATGGACGGCATATCCTATGAATACATATGGAACATCTTCCCTAATTACCAGACCGACAAGTTTATCACCTACTCTGCATCTACCTATGCATACCTTGCCGGCGCACACGGCAGTTCGTTCGCATTCTCTCAGGTGTTCGAGAAACCGTCTGGCAAACGTCTGGGGTGGAACATGTTCAAACCTGAGGCTCTCCCCAAACTCACAGCCATGATCAAGACCGGCCTCATGACACAGTATTTTGAAGTGCCTGCCGAAAGTGATCTGGCCGAATGCCTTCTCATCGACCCCGACACGCTTCCTCTTCCCGTGTCGAATCCGGCGTTTCTGGAAAGCGGCGTTGTGTTCCTCTACCAGCAATATGAAATCGCGCCTTATGCAGCAGGGATGCCCGCATGCACGATTCCCTACGACCGCATCCGCCCGTTGCTCACGCCGGAAGCCGCCGGTCTGCTCTCCGCAGAAACAGCTGATGCTGCTGCGCAGGCCGAATAACGAGCCTCTGCTCACGTTACTTCCAAACTCAAGCCACCACATTTTCACATCCCAATATCTTTAGCCAATCCTTTATGAAAAAAATATTTATTGCAACCGTCACCGCTCTGGCATCGGCAATCCCTTCATGGGCATGCACATCGCTGATTGCCGCCAAAGGTGCCACAGCCGACGGCTCCGTACTCGTTACCTACGCCGCCGATTCCCATAACCTCTACGGCGAACTTTACAACCAGCCCGCAGCCGACCACCCCGCCGGCACCATGCGCAAGGTGGTGGAATGGGATACCGGCAAGCCGCTCGGTGAGATTCCCGAAGTGCACCACACCTATGCCACCATCGGCAACATGAACGAACACGGCCTGGTGATTGCCGAAAGCACATGGGGCGGACGCGAGGAGCTGGAAGGCACCGGCACTATTGACTACGGTTCGCTTATCTACATCACCCTGCAGCGTGCACGCACGGCCCGTGAGGCTCTGCGCGTGATGACCGACCTTGTGAAAGACTACGGCTACGCATCGTCGGGCGAATCATTCTCCATAGCCGACCCCGACGAAGCCTGGATTCTGGAACTGATCGGTAAAGGAAAGGCCGGCAAGGATGCCGTGTGGGTGGCACGCCGCGTGCCCGACGGCCATATAGCCGGACATGCCAACCACCCCCGCATCCACCGCTTCCCTCTTAAGGACAAATCGGGCGAAACCATCTACAGTCCTGATGTGATCAGCTTCGCACGCTCTCAGGGCTATTTCGACGGCAAGGATGAGGATTTTGACTTCTGCAAGGCATATGCTGTGACCGACTTCGGCGCACTCCGCGGATGCGATGCACGCGTATGGGCATACTTCAACAAATTCGCCTCAGGCATGGACAAATGGCTCCCCTGGATCGACAACGCTCAGGGCGAACCTATGCCACTGTGGGTGAAGCCCGATAAGCCTCTCACCGCCACCGACATGAAATGGATGATGCGCGACCACTTCGAGGACACACCCTACGACATGACAAACGACATAGGCGCCGGCCCCTATAAGGTGCCCTACCGCTGGCGTCCCATGAACTTCAAGGTTGATTCCGCCGAATATGTGCACGAACGCGCCATCGCCACCCAGCAGACAGGCTTCTCGTTTGTGGGGCAACTCCGGTCCGACGTGGCACCCGAACTCCGCGGACTGCTCTGGTTCGGCACCGACGACGCCAACACCAACGTCTACCTCCCCATCTTCTGCAGCGTGCGCAAAGCTCCCGCACAGCTCGGCCACGGCGACATCAACACCCTCGACTGGAACTCTAACTTCTGGGTGAACAACTATGTGGCCAACCAGGCCTACAACCGTTACTCGCAGATGATTCCCGACATACGCCGTGTCCAGTCCGGACTTGAAACGGCCATCGACGAGGATGTGCGCGTGGCATTCGAGCAGATTCCCGAATTTGCCGATGCGGAGATACGCGCCTCGCTCACCCAGGATCTTGCCGACATATGGGCCGAAAAAGCAACCACTGCCTACAAGCAGCTCGGCGACTTCCTGTTCGTGAAATTCATGGACGGCAACCGCAAAAAGACCGATGAGAACCACAACTTCATCAAATCCGAGTACGGGATGCCCGTCTATCCCGAATTCCCGGGCTACGACGAACGCTACTTCCGCTCCATTGTCAACGATGCGGGCGAACGCCTGAAGGTGCGTCCCGTCACATTCTGATTCAACCCACGTTTATTAACGACAACCGCAAGACACTGCAACATGAGCAGAAACCAACAGGAATTGTCGGGAGTGACACTTTTGGGCAACGGCTCTACGGTCTATCCCGACAATTATGCACCCCAGGTGCTTGAAACGTTCAAAAACAAGCATCCGGAAAACGAATATCTCGTCACATTCCATTGTCCCGAATTTACATCGCTCTGCCCCAAGACGGGGCAACCCGACTTTGCCCGCATAATCATACGCTACATTCCGCGCGAGGATATGGTCGAAAGCAAGAGCCTCAAGCTTTACCTCTTCTCGTTCCGCAATCACGGCGATTTCCATGAGGATTGTGTCAACATAATCATGAAGGACCTTGTCAGGCTCATGAATCCGCGCTACATCGAGGTGCAGGGCATCTTCACCCCGCGCGGAGGCATATCCATCCATCCTTTTGCCAACCACGCCGACGCCGACCATCAGGCTATGGCACGCGAAAGGCTGCTGCAGGCCATGAACATGAATGTATTCTCATGAATGGCAGCAAAGACCACGAAATCCCTATGAAAATTTCAGGATAACCGTTATCAGTCATTAGTATGGAAATAATACACCAGCATCACCTCGCAGATGTTTTCCTCCCGCCCAAGGATGAGGAAAAGATATTCCCCTCCGACCAGCTTGCCGTACACTCCCGGCCGGATGCGCTGCTGGTTCTATCCGGAGGCATCGATTCCACCACGATGCTCTATGAATTCAGGGCACGCATCGCATTGGCCGTCACATTCCTATATGGCTCCAACCACAACGAACGCGAAGCAGAATGCGCCCGCTGGCATTGCCGGATGCTCAACATCCCCCACATCGAGATTCCCCTGATGTTCATGGCCGAGCATTTCAAAAGCTCGCTTCTCAGCGGAGCGGATGCCATTCCGGAAGGGAACTACAATGACAGCAACATGAAATCTACCGTGGTGCCGTTCCGCAACGGCATCATGCTGGCCGTGGCGGCCGGACTGGCTGAAAGCCGCAATCTCTCCACCGTGATGCTGGCCAACCACGCCGGCGACCACGCCATCTACCCCGACTGCCGCCCGCAGTTCGTAGAAGCCATGGACCATGCCATCGAGGAAGGCACTTACAACCGCATCCGCCTCTTCTGCCCCTACACGGGCATCTCGAAGTCAGACATAGTGAAACGCGGCGTCAAGCTTGGCGTTGACTACACCCACACATATTCCTGCTACCGCGGCACACCCAAACACTGCGGCACATGCGGCACGTGCCGCGAACGTCATGAGGCGCTGAGCGATGCCGGACTGAATCCGGCCGACTTCGACTGAGACCAACGCGTTTCGGGCATTATTTCATCAGGCCACCTATAAGAATCAGGGCTATAAGCGCCGGCGCCACCCACCGCAGCACAAAAGTGATGCATCCGGTTAGGCGGAACCGCTTTGTGCCCTTGTTCGTAAGCTGACGGCTCAACAGGCGTTTCGGCCCGAACCATCCCACATACAGACACGTGCCTATCGACACCAGAGGCAACAGCACATTGGTTGCGAATGTATCAAGGAAATCAAAGAACGTCAGTCCGAAAATTGTCATCCCTTTCAGCGGACCGAGCGAAAGCGAGCACAGGCTGCTCAGCACGAACATCGGACACAGCGCCAGCAGCACGGCCTTGCGTCGCGACAATCCGAACGTATCGCTGAGAAACGCCACAGTCACCTCCGCCAGCGACACTGTCGACGTAAGCGCCGCCACAAACAGCAGCACGAAGAACAACGTTGACCACAGCGACGACAGGGGCAGACGTCCGAACACCTCCGGCAGCGTAACAAAAATAAGCGTTGCACCCTCGAGGCTCTCCCCTTCCAATCCGAACGACATTACAGCCGGGAAAATCACCACTCCCATCATCACAGCCACAAGCAGACTCAGCAGAGCCACCGTGATTGACGTACGAGGCAAATTGGTGTCTATCGGATAATATGAAGCATACGTGATCAGGATACCCATGCCGAGGCTCAGAGAGAAAAACGTCTGTCCCAAGGCATCCACCACCACACCGGGCGTCAGCTTTGTAAAATCTGGCCACAGGAAGAATTTCAGCCCCTCGCCGGCGCCGGGCAGCATAAGAGCCACTATGCATAAGCCAAGCAGAATCACGAACAACAGCGGCATCAGCACATTAGAGAGCCGCTCTATACCCTTCTGCACACCTTTCATCAAAATCAG
>ULMZ01001947.1_pt1 | contig 17335 bp, 13 predicted proteins | sample 1951791 | NCBI WGS metagenome assembly ULMZ01 (sample SAMEA4835564, study PRJEB28245) | human gut metagenome | biome: gut microbiome; material: fecal sample | place: Denmark | collected 2008 | reverse complement strand
TTTGTTACCTCTTATATATTTTTACAAACTTAATCTATATATTTATATAAGGATTAGGTTTGAACATATTATATAATAAAGTTTCAAAAAAATCTATACCATATTTATTTATAATTATTAATATTTATATAAGCAATTCTACCTGTTTGATTTACTCTAATTCTATCAATATATGAATTTACATGTTGTAAAACTGTTACAGTTGTATTTGCTTTATATTGATACTTAGTACCTGTTAAATTAGAATTAGAATACAATGTACAAGCTCTAATTTTCTTAGTTTTTCCTATCCTTCCAGAGCCAATCTGAGTAGAACTAGAATAATTACTATTATCAATATAAGCCACTCTACCAGTCACATTAACTCTGATTTTATCTACATTACTAGATATATTCTGTAATATAGTAACAGTTGTATTTACCTTATAAGTATATCTATTTCCAGACAAATTCGAATTACCATATAAAATACTAGCACGAGCTAATTTCTTAATTTGCCCAACTGTTGCATTAGTAACTATTGAATTATTAGTATTTATGTCTAAATCTTTACTTGTATAATTTAAAGAAATCCACCCTTTATCAGTTTTTCCAAATCCATTTGATTCAGCCAATATAGTTACTACTGTCCCTTTTGCATATCCGCCAATTCTTGCATATGCAGTACTTGCACCTGCTCTAATATTTAAGCCTCCATTTGCTGTAATTATTACTTGATAATTAGTAGAATTTATATTAGAAGTATTATTTTCAATATTAGAAGTTGTATTATTTTCCCTATCATTTTTAAAGCAGAAAAATTTTTGATAATTTGCATATTTTCTAAAATCATCTATTGATACATAAACAGTATTTCCATTTACCGTTGCTTTTCCTCTTCTAGAACTTACATCAAATTTTTTATTGTAAAGATATGAATCATATATTTTTATATAATTATCCTCTACTCCAATTAAAACTATAAAATGTCCACCATATGTAAATAGCCCTTGATTGCAACTTGCAATTATATAATTATTATCTTTTAATTTTGAAATTGCATCATCTAATTTATAACATTCACTATACCCTATATCAAATACATCTGCAGTCCACTTGAATGCTGACCAATATGTTCCTTGATTTGCGCTTCTATATCCATATTTTGTGTATAATTCTGCCATTTGGTCTGGTGTTATATTTCCTTTTATACTTGAAACAACCATTGCTGCACTTGCTGGTCCACATCCTGATGTTCCTATTGTTTGTGAACTATTTCCTACACTAGAATACATTTTGCTACGCCATCTACTATCTAATTGTGAATAATATGTTAGTCCTGCATATTCTCCAAGTTGAATATTTGGTGTTTTTTCTGCTCCCTCATATGCTACTAATCCTTGCTCTTCAAATTGTTCTGATTCTGTTTCTTGAAATTCTAATGCTTGTTCGTCTGTTTCACTTAAATCTGGTATTTCTGTACTTGATTCGTTTTCTTCTGAAATTATTGAATTTTCTAATTCTGATATTTTATTTTCATTTATCTTTATTTTGTTTTCTAATTCTGATATTTTATTCTGTTTTGAGTTTTCTGTTTTTTTATTTTGTAAATTCATTTGTAATAATATTATAAATGTTATTAGTACTAAAATTAAGCTTACTATACTTATAACTTTTATTTTTTTCATTGATATTATCCCCTTTCATCAATCCAATTTTTATTTTTCCTTAGTAGTTTGATTATTGGGTATCTATTAATTCTTAATAATCTATTTTATAATATTCTTATTCTTTTAATTTAGTACTATATATCTTTGCGTAATATGCTTTTGTTATTAATATATAAAGTTATTTAAAGACAATAAAAATAGCCCAGAATTTAATTAATTCTAGACTATTTCTATTTTATGCTTTTACCATTTCAAGTTTACTCTCAACTAATTCACAAATTAAATCAGCAGATTTTTCAACTCCAAAAGCATCACTATTAATACAAATATCATAATTAGAATGGTTATCCCAATCCTTATCAGTATAATACTTATAATGATTTGCTCTTAATTTATCAATACGTCTAATCTCTTTTTCAGCCTTTGCTTTATCCATACCATAGTATGTAGTAGCTCTATTAATCTTATCATTCATATCACTATAAACGAAAACATTAATAACATTTTCTCTATCAGCTAAAATGAAATCAGCACATCTACCAACAATAACACAAGACTCTTTGTCTGCAACCTCTTTTATCAATTCAGATTCCTTGATAAATAGCTCATCACTATTATTTAAACCTGAATAATATCCATTATTTAAGCTAGCTAAAACATCTCTTTTTTGTTCATTGTTTTCAATATATTCCTCAGATAAACCTGTTTCTTCTGCTACTTTTGAAATAAATTCATTATCATATAATTTTATTCCTAATTTATCAGCAACTAATTTTCCAATGTATCTTCCACCAGATGCGTATTCTCTTGCTATTGTTATAACTACATGTTTTGAAAGCTTACTTTCTGTGTTTGTTGTAGTTTCTTTATTTACTATTTTTACATTTCCTTGTTTTAGTTTTCTTACTTCTCTTATTAAGAATATTGTTGCTAATATGAATGCTAATCCATCAGCAAATGGTCCTGCAAATAGAACTCCTTGTACTCCAAACATCTTTCCTAAAACTAGCATTGCTGGTATTAAGAATGCAATTTGTCTTGATATTGAAAGTATTGCACTTATTATACTCTTTCCAATTGCTTGGAAGAATATTCCTGATGGAATTTGAATTCCGTTACAGATACAAAGCATTAAATATGTTCTAAATGCTATACAAGCAAATTCCATGTAATTTGCATCTCCATTACCAAATATTGATATTAATTTATCTGGTATTGTTTGGAATAATATAAATGCTATTGTACTAATTACAACACTTGAACCTAAAACAATTTTTAATGTTGTCTTTACTCTGTCAAATTTTCTAGCACCATAGTTGTATCCAAATATTGGTTGTGCTCCTGCTGCAATTCCTATTATGATACTGTTTAATATTTGGTTTATTTTCATTACAATTCCTAGAACTGTAATTGGTATTTCTGCTCCAAATTTTGATTCTGCTCCATATTTTCCAAGTGTATTATTTTCAGTAGCCATTACAAATACTATACTCATTTGGTTTATAAAACTGCTTATTCCTAACATTGAAACTTTTTTGGCTACACTTGCTTTTATCTTAAATGTTTCTTTGCTTAATTTTATTGATTTGAATTTTTTTACATATAATGCATTTAATATAAATACTAAAATTTGGCTTATTACAGTTGCTATTGCTGCTCCTTCTACTCCCATTTTAAATACAAATATAAATATTGGGTCTAATATTGTGTTTAATACTGCACCTACAATCATTGTTGTCATTGAATATTTTGGACTTCCATCTGATCTTATTATTGAGTTTAATGTTGTTCCTATCATTGAGAATGGTAATCCTATTGCTATTACATAACCATATTTTAGTGCATATTCTTTTAATGCTTCTGTGCATCCAAACATATTTAATAGTTGTGGTAAAAATATTAATGTGATTGCACAGAATAATACTGATACTATTGTTGAAATGGCTAGTGCATTTCCTACACCTTTTGCTGCTTCGTCTTTTTTCTTTTCTCCTAGTTTTAGGCTTAGGTATGCTGATGCTCCATCTCCAAACATTAGCGAGAATGCTAATCCTATCATTGTTAATGGGAATACTACGTTTGTTGCTCCATTTCCTAAGTATCCTACTCCCCACCCTATAAAGATTTGGTCTACTATGTTATATAGTGAGTTTACTAATAGGGATATTATGCATGGGATTGAAAATTTTCTTATTAATTTTCCTATTTTTTCTGTTCCTAGCATGTTTTCTTCTTTTTCCAATTTTCTCTCCTTCTTTCTTTTTTATATTTTGGTACGCATTTTTTATAAGTTGCTCCGGCTTTTGTTAGTTTCCATTTTTATTCTTTGCCTACGGAGTTGAGCATAAAAATTCGTAAGTCCTTGTCTGGACTTACGTTTTACCTGCGCGACTTATGTATTATATCACAATTTTTATTTTTGTGTAAGTGTGTTTTTGATTTTTTTTGATTTTTTTAGTTACTGAACTGTAACTACTGGATAATATCCTTTATAATCTCCCCTGCAATAATCAAACCTGCAACAGAAGGCACAAATGAAATACTTCCAGGAACTTGATTACGAATACTACACTTTCTTTTAGTACCAGGAGGACAAATACAATTTGTATTACAACTATTTTCAATATTTTCATAAGGACGTATAGGCTCTTCTTTTGAATAAACAACTTTAAGCTTCTTTATTCCCCTATTTCTTAGTTCTTTCCTCATAACCTTTGCCAAAGGACAAACCGAAGTCTTATAAATATCTGTAACTTCAAATCTCGTTGGATCTAGTTTATTACCTGTTCCCATACTTGAAATAATAGGAATATTTAATTTATTAGCCCTTACAACCAACTCAACTTTGGCAGTTACAGTATCTACACTATCTACAATATAGTCAACTGTATCATCTAAAATTTCCTTACTATCTGGCATAAAAAATTCTTGATATATCTCTACATTTGCATTTGGATTTATATCTAAAATTCTTTCCTTTGCAACTTCAACTTTTGGCTTTCCAATAGTTTTTCTAGTTGCAATTATTTGTCTATTCAAATTAGTTAAGCAAATTTTGTCATCATCTACTAATATAAAATTTTTAACCCCTGCTCTTACAAGTCCTTCTACAACAAATGAGCCAACTCCTCCTATTCCAAATACTGCAACTTTTGCATTTTGTAATTTTTCTATTCCTTCTTTTCCAATCAATAATTCTGTTCTTGAAAATTGATTTAACATTTTATTTTTCCTCCTCCAAGAACTATATCTCCAACATAAAATACAGCTGATTGACCTGGTGTTATTGCTCTTTGTGGCTCGTCAAATATAACTTTGATGTTTTCTCCATCTTGTTCAATTTTAGCTTTTGCTACTTTCGAAGAATATCTAGTTTTTACATCAACTTCCATTGGCTCTTCTATTTTATCAACTAATAATAAGTTAATATCTGTAACTGTAATTTCTTTCTTGTATAGTTTTTTTTCTTCTCCTACTATTACTTCATTTTTTGTTTTGTTAAATCCTAAAACAAATAATGGCACTTTGTATGATATTCCTAACCCTTTTCTTTGACCTATTGTGTAATTGTATAAACCAGTATGTTTTCCTAATATTTCGCCTTTTGAATTCACTATGTTTCCTTTTTTAGGTTTTATATTAGAATTATTTTCAAGAAATTTTTTGTAGTTTCCATCTGGTACAAAACAGATATCTTCACTATCTGGTTTATTTGCAACTTTTAAGTCATTTTCTCTTGCTATTTCACGTATTTGTTCTTTGTCTGTAAAATCCGCTAATGGAAATAATACATGTTCTATTAATTCCTTTGGAATATTCCATAACACATAGCTTTGGTCTTTTTTGCCTGCTTGTGATTTTTTTAATACCCATCTTCCATATTTTTCACTATATTCAGTTTTTGCATAATGTCCTGTTGCTATGTAATTACATCCTAGTTCTTTTGCTTTTTCCCACATTATTCCAAACTTCATATATTTGTTACATTCTATGCATGGATTTGGTGTTCTACAATTTGCATAACAGTCTATAAAGTCATTTATTACATATTCTTTGAATTGTCCTTTGCAGTCATATGTAAAGTGTGGCACTCCTATTGTTCTACATACATTTTTTGCGTCTATGTATGTGTTTATGTTGCAACAACTGCTTCCTGCAAATAGTTCTAGTGTTGTTCCTATAACTTCGTATCCTTCTTTTTTTAGTAGTAAAGCTGATACTGAACTGTCAACTCCACCACTCATTCCTAATAATACTTTTTTGTTTTCCATTTTATTTTTCCTTTATTTCATATTTTAATGACAGCAATTTATATTTCCAGTTCCTGTACTATCATTTTTATTTAGCATGTCCTCAATAGTATGCCACGCCAAAAGAGCACATTTTACTCTTGCTGGCATATTAGACACGTTTCTAAAAGCAATCGCATCTTCTAATTTTTTTAATTCTTCCTCATCAGTTGTCTCTCTTTTTATCATCTCTATAAATGTTTTTATAATTTTTTTTGCTTCTTCAACTGTTTTACCTTTTAATGTATCTATCATTATTGATGTTGATGCTTGTGATATTGCACATCCATGTCCTGAAAATGCCATATCTTCTATTTTATCTCCGTTTAATTTTAATTGTAGTGTTATTTCATCTCCACAATTTGGATTATGCCCTACTTCGCAGTAATCTGCATTTTCTAGTTTCTTTTTGTTGTATGAATTCATGCTGTGTTCCATTATTAATTCATTGTAAACATCTGTTAACTCGTCCATTTTTTCTCCCTATTTTATATAATTTTTAAACATACTATAAGCCTTATCAAGTGCCTTAACTAATTTATCTACATCCTCTTTTGTATTGTAAATGTAGAAACTTGCTCTACAAGTAGAATCAATACCCAAGAACCTCATAAGTGGTTGTGCACAATGATTTCCAGAACGCACACATACACCTTCTGAATCTAAAATACTTGCAACATCATGTGGATGTACTCCTTTTATATTAAATGAAATTACACTTGAGTGATTTTCTTCATTTGGTGTTGTATATAATGTTAAGTAATCTAATTTTGATAACTCTTTTCTTGCATATGATAATATTTCATGTTCAATTTCTTCTATTTTATCATATCCCAAATTTTCAATATAATCAATTGCTGCACCTAAACCAATTACTCCTTCAACATTTTGCGTACCAGCTTCAAATTTATTCGGAAGTGGTGCAAATGTTGTGTCCTGTTCATACACATATTCTATCATATCTCCACCCATTAAAAATGGAGTCATTTTATTTAATATTTCTCTTTTTCCATATAATACACCTATTCCAAGTGGAGCAAGCATTTTATGTCCTGAAAATACAAGAAAATCAGCATCTAAATCTTGAACATCAATTTTCATATGTGGAATACTTTGTGATGCATCAACTATTACTATTGCACCTTTTTTGTGTGCATATTTAATTACTTTTTTCACATTGTTTATTGTTCCTAAAACATTTGAAACATGTGTAATTCCAACAATTTTTGTTTTTTCAGTAATCTTGTTTTCTATCTCCTCGTCTGGAATTTCATAGTTTTCATTAATATACATATAGTTCAATTTGCTTCCTGTTTGCTTTGTCATTTTTTGCCAAGGAACTAAGTTTGAATGATGTTCCATTATTGAAATTACTACTTCATCGTCTTTTTTTAGGTTGTCCAATCCATATGAATATGCAATTAAATTTAAGCTTTCTGTTGCATTTTTTGAGAATATTATTTCTTCTCTATGTTTTGCATTTATAAATTTCGCTATTTTTGTTCTTGTGTTTTCGTATTGTTCTGTTGCTTCTACACTTAGTGAATATGCTCCCCTGTGTGGATTTGCATTATATCTTTGGTAAAATTCTTCTACTGCATTTATTACTTGTATTGGTTTTTGTGTTGTTGCTCCACTATCTAAATATGTGATATTTTCATTTTCTAATAGTGGAAAATCTCTTTTTATATTATTTATTTCCATTAATATCCTTCCTTATAAAATCAATATAAAGTTTAATTTATTTATTTTTTTAATCTAACCTTTTATCAATCTCTTGTAAAATTTCTTTTCTCAATTCTTCTTTTTCAATTTTTTCTAAAATCTTATTAAATCTAGCTCTAACCATCAATTTCATAGCCTCTTTAAGTTCAAATCCCCTACTCATAATATAGAATAGTTCTTTTTCACCAATTTTTCCAGCTGAACTTGAATGATTTCCTTCCACTTCTTCTTCGGAACAAAGTAACATTGGTAAAGCTATTGATTTAGCTGTATTTGATAACAACATACAAGCCTCATTTTCATTTCCAGTAGCCTTTTTACAACCTTTTTTAAAATCAATTGTACCTTTAAAATGTTTTTTAGATGTATCTTTTAAAGCTCCTTGAACTTCTATATCAATATTAGATTTTTTACCTCTTAATTCGCCTATATAATTTAAGTCAAAAACTTGATTTTCTTTTCCTAAATAAATTGTATTTAATTGATTATCACAATTATCACCATGCAAATTAGAATAATAATTTGTAATGCTGTGTTTTCCACCAAAATCAACAATAGTATAATTGATTTTTGCATTTTCTTCAAAATTATTTTCAATAGCTAAAAAATTATTTGATTTTGTATTCATTAAATTAACTAATACTATATTTAACTCTGAATCTTTTTCTGCTTTTGCTTTTATTATTCCATTATGATAATATTCATTTTCTTGATTTGAATCATATTTTATTATTATTGTTGATTTTGTATTTTCTTTTGCAGTAATTTCTATGTTATCTATTAATACAGGATTTTCATCATCAAATTTAAAATCTATTTCTGCTTCTGTTTTTGATTCTTCATTTTGAATACCATTTATATTTAGTTTTATTTTTTGGTTTGCCTCTGTCTTTACTTGTTTTGTAAATTCTTCACTTAAACCATAAACTAAATCTGCATATGCATTATTTGCATTTTGTTCTATATTTATTTTAGATGTGTCACCAGTTATCGTCACATTTTCAAATACTGGTATAACTTCTGGAATTTTGATATTTTCTAATTTTATATTATTTATTTTGAAGTTTTTTGCTGTTCTAACTGGTGTTTCATTTAATTTTAAATTTTCCATACTATCCTATTGCTCCTTCTAATTCTAAGTTAATAAGATTATTCATTTCAACTGCATATTCTACTGGTAATTCTTTTGCTATTGGATGAGCAAAACCTCTTACTATCATAGCCTTTGCATCTTCTTCTGATAGTCCTCTGCTCATTAAATAGAATATTGTTTTATCACTTATTTTACCTATTTTGGCTTCGTGTGAAAATTCAACCTCATCTGTTCTTATATCATTTGTTGGTATTGTATCTGAAATTGATATATCATCTAACATAAGTGATTCACAAGATACTGATGATTTTGAATTTTTTGCATTTTCATTTATTCTTACTAAACTTCTATATGTGCATTTTCCACCATTTTTTGATATTGATTTTGCATTTACTACACTTGATGTATTTGGTGCATTATGAATTACTTTAAATCCATTGTCAAGATTTTGTCCACCACCTGCAAATGATATTCCAGTAAATTCTGTTTTTGCGCCTTCTCCATTCAATATGCTCATTGGATATAGCATTGATATTTTTGAGCCAAATGAACCAGATACCCAATCCATTTTTGCATTTTTTCCAACTATTGCTTTTTTTGTATTTAGGTTAAGCATATTTTTTGACCAGTTTTCTATTGTTGAATATCTTAAATAAGCATTATCTGCTACATATAATTCAACACATCCAGCATGTAAGTTCACTTTATTGTATTTTGGTGCTGAACATCCTTCTATAAAGTGTAAGCTTGCACCTTCTTCTAGAATTATCAATGTATGCTCAAATTGTCCTGATTCCGGTGAGTTTAGTCTGAAATATGATTGTAATGGAACATCTACTTTTACTCCTTTTGGTACATAAACAAATGAACCTCCTGACCATACTGCTCCATGTAATGCAACAAATTTATGGTCATTTACTGGTACACATTTCATAAAGTGTGATTTTACTAATTCTGGATATTCTCTTACTGCTGTTTCCATATCTGTGTAAATTACACCTTGTTTTATCAATTCCTCTTTCATACTATGATAAACAACTTCTGAGTCATATTGTGCTCCTACTCCTGCAAGTGATGTTTTTTCAGCTTCTGGTATTCCTAATTTGTCAAATGTATTTTTTATATCTTCTGGAACGTCATCCCAAGAACTATTTAATTTTGACTTTGGTCTTACATATGTTGCAATTTCGTCCATATTTAATTCTGATAAATCTGGTCCCCATGTTGGCATTTCTAAGTTGTTATATACTTCTAATGCTTTTAATCTGAATTCTTTCATCCAGTCCGGGTCATTTTTTTGTTTTGATATTTCTTCTATTATTTCTGGTGTTAAACCTTTTTTTATTTTGAAGTCGTATTCGTCTTTGTTTTTTATATCATAGATATTTCTATTTATTTCTTCTAAATTTGTTTTTGACATTTTCGTTTTCCTTTCATTCCGCTTCGCTTCATTCATCACCATCTGAATTTTCGAAAAAATTCATCTGTCAAATCTCATTTTTAATTTTTTATATTGCTATTATTTTTTGAATTCGGCGTATCCATTTTCTTCAATATCAGATGCTAGTTCTTGTCCACCTGTTTTAACTATTTTACCATTAACCAAAACATGAACATAATCAACCTTTAAACTATGCAAAATTTTAGTATTATGAGTAATAATTAAAACCGCATTATTCTCATTTTTAAACATCTCTATACCTTTTGAAACAGTCTTTATTGCATCAACATCAAGTCCTGAATCTGTTTCGTCAAGAATAGCAAGTTTTGGATTTAATACAAGCATTTGTAAAATTTCGTTTTTCTTTTTTTCTCCACCTGAAAATCCAACATTTAAGCTTCTTTCCATATTTTTAGGATTCATATTTAATTCTTCCATATATTTTTTCAATTCATCTTTAAATTGAAATATTTTTACTGGTTCACCTGTAATTTTATTTTTAGCATATTTTAAGAAATTTGTAACTGAAACACCAGGAATTTCTTCTGGTAATTGAAATGACATAAATATTCCTTTTCTTGCAATTTCATCAGTTTTTGATCCTGTAATATCTTCACCATCAAATGTTATTGTTCCATTTGTTTTTGTATATTCTGGATTATTTAATATTGCATTTGCTGTTGTTGTTTTTCCAGAACCATTTGGTCCCATTATTACATGGATTTCTCCTTTTTTTATTTCTAAATCTATTCCTTTTAATATTTCTTTTTCTCCTGCGTTTACATGTAAATCTTTTATTTCTAATAAATTACTCATTTTTTTAATCCTTTCTTTTATTTTAAGAAGTTTTAGTACTAAAACAAAAACTCCATTTTTTATTTATATTTTGTGATTTTCATATTGCCTTTATATCTTTTAACTGTTTTTTTCCTCCGTCCCCTAAAACAGTTCTTCTTGCGCAACATCTACATTTTTCTTTATTGATATCATAATCACAGTCTAAATTTGTTAATCCTAGTTCTTTATGCACATATTTTGCCAATTTGTTTATTGTTTTATCCGTTATTGCTAATTTTATTTTTTCTGCTTCTCTTTCTGCTTCTTCTTCATCTAAATTAAGTACATCTTTTAAAAATACATAAACTATGTCATATGCTTCCAAAATCTTTTTTGCTAAATCCTCTCCTTTTTCTGTTAGCTCAATTGTCCCATATGATTCATAGTTTAACAGTCCACTATCTTTTAAATTGTAAATTGCTTTATTTACACTTGGCTTTGTACAGTTCATTTTTTTTGCGATGTCTGTTACTCTTATATTTCCATTTTGCTGTTTTAGAATATACATTGTTTTCAAGTATTCTTCTGATGCTTTTGATATCATTTTTTATCCTCTTTCTTTATATTTTTAACATTACAAATTTTTAAAAATTTGTAACTATTTTTAAAGTTTGTTAACTCTGGTTAACATTATACTCTCTTATATATTGTTTGTCAAGGCTAACACCTAAAAAAATGGCACATCTTAACACGTGTCATTTTTTTATCTAATTAATTTTATTTATTATTTAACTTATATGGAGGTGACAATTTACTTATTCCAAAACAACCACCAGCAAACAATAACTCACCAGTTTTTGGATTAACCTCTAATGAATTTGTTTCAAATCCACCTTGTTTTCCATGTTTTACAATAGAATTTGTCGTATTACTTGTTATTACTTGGAAAGACTTTCCACCATCAACAGAACGATATAATGCACAATCATTCAAAAATGTATTTCCTGCACCACCACAATAAATAATATTAGGGTCAATAGGGTCAACCGCAACCTTAGAAATACTATATCCGCCTTTTAAGTTTACAGGTGCTCTTCTATATTCCTCAACATCTTTATTTAAAACACATTCTATGCTACCATCTTTTGTTGAAATTCTATATAAATATCCTCCATCACATGCAGCATAAACAACTTCATTTTTCCAATCATAAGACAAGTCTAAAATATAAATAGAACCATATTGTGCCTTTGGTTTAATTTCAGTATTATTTACCTTTTGCCAAGTACGTCCATCATCATAAGATACTACAACATTTTTGCCGCTTTCATCTATTCCATACAATTCCTTTTGACCTTTTTGATTATGTGTATAAACATTTATACATCCATTCATTTTAGCCCAAGTATGTCCTCCATCTTCACTTCTTAAATCACATGCAAATAGCACTTTTGGATTTGTTGGTGATTGATAAGATGATTCCATTCCTGATCTTATATTTTGGCTTGTAAAGCATAATCCTGTATCAATTACGGTTTTACCACCATCAAAAGTTATTTTTAATTTTCGAGGGTCTCTACAAGCTGTTGATACACCAACAAAATATGTATTTTCATCTACTGCATAACCACCGTAGCAATATCCACCCCAGCTAAGACCTGACATACTTACATATTTCCAAGTTTTTCCACCATTTGTTGTAACACATCCGTCATAATCTTGTGAACCGAAATATATAATATCTGGATTATAAACATTATAATGAACATTTCCACCACTTAATATTCCTGTAATTCCATTACTATCCCATTTGAATGTTTTTCCACTGTCTGTACTTGAGCTCATATAATCTCCTTGTGCAAATATCCAAACTTTATTTTCATCAGTTGTACTCCACATTGGAATACTTGCCCTATTGTTATATGGCATAAAACTTAACTCATTTGAAAACGCAGAACCTTTCCACGTCTTTCCACCATCTGTACTGTAATATGGATAATTTTTATATGAACCTTCTTTATCTACTATCAACATTTTATTTTGATTAACTGGACTTACTTTTATATTCATTGGAGCATTAGTTGGATATGAGTCTGATTGTATTTTTTCAAAAGTTTTTCCATTTGTAGAAATATATATTCCTTCATTATTATTGTAATATACATTTATATTTTGATTTCCTGTTGAAACTAAATCAAAACCTGAAACATTTTCATTTACAATTTTTTCAAAGCTTTCGCCTTTGTTTGTGCTATAATATATTCCGTCATTTTTTGAAACATATACATCTCCTGTATATGGATTTACTTTTATAGTTCCATCACTCAAATCATTGTTAACAAGGTTCCAAGTATAACCTCCATCTATTGTCTTATATAAACCTTTTTCATTTTCTTTCAATCCATTTTGTTCTGTTTCATATGCAGTTGACCAGTATGCAACCATACATCTATTTTTTTCTTGATTATATGATGATTCATCATATGCTATTGCTTCTCTTATGTCTCTGTGTCCTTTTATTAACATGTTTTTAGTTGCTTTCCATGTCTTTCCACTATCTTCTGATATATATAGTCCATTTGTATCAAATGCTGAACTATTTATTCCAACTGCCAAAATATAAGATGAGTTTTTAGGGTCTATGGCAAATGCTCCTACTCCTCTTGATTGTAGTCCTGCATTTGATTGTTCCCAATTTTGACCACCATCTTCTGAGCGGTATACTCCTCCTACATCTGTTCCATATAATAATAGTTTTCCGTCTTTACTTATTGCCATTCCTATTGGCCATTGACATCCTTCTCCTCCTGTTGTAACTCCTTCTTTTTGTAATAAACTGTCTGAAACCATTGGAATTGATGTCCAAGCGCTTATTCCTGTAACATTATATTTATCATATGGGCATTCTTTCTGCTGTTTTATTAATAATGATAAATCTATTAAGCTTAATTTGCTATCATTGTTCATATCAGCTTGTTCTAATGATATTACATCTTTTGTTTTTATTAGATATTCTTGCATGATTTCTATATCTTCGTCATCTATAACTGAGCTTTTGTTTATATCTCCTACAAATATTTCTGATTCTGCAAATACCATGTTTTGGCTGATTAATATTCCACAAATTATAATCATCATCATTATTTTACTATATTTTTTGTTTTTATAATATAATATCATAGCTAAAATTACTAATGTAATAATTATTATTAATATTGTTTTGTTTTTTCCTGTTTTAGGAAATGTTTTTGGTAAATTCTCTTCTGTTTTATTTCCACTTGTATTATCTGTTGCGTTTTCTACTGTATTACCAATTATATTTTCAGTTATCTCATCAATTGTATTTCCAATAGTATTTTCAGGATTTGATGGTTTATCTGGTTTTGTTGGATTATTCGGTTCTGCTGGATTATCTGGTTCTGTTGGATTATCCGGTTCTGTTGGCTCTGTTGGAGTTTCTATTAAGCTTTCATTTATTTTTATTGAAATCTCTTTTGATAGTTTTTCATTTTTTAATTCTACTTTACCATCAGATGCTATTATTTCATCTATTGTAACTTCTGTTTTTCCAATATTTGCATTATTTTTAGCTTTTAGATTTATCTTTATAATTTCTTTATTTATTTCATCTTGTTTATTAATCACATTAAACTCTTTATTAGATTCATTGTATTTTAAACTTTCCCAACCATCTTTTATCTCAAAACTATTTTCATCTAGTTCTTCCCAAATATTAGTATCATAATTTATTTTTGCTTGAAAAGCATTAATTTGTTCATCACTATCTATTTTCAAAGTGATTGATGTTTTTTCACCTTGTTTTATTTCTATATTTTCTATTTCTATACTACTACCTAATGTTTGACCTATTGCCAGTATTTTATTTCCAAATGCAAAAAAAATCGCACATATTATTATCATTGTTAATAAAAAAAACACTCTTTTTTTCATTTCTAATTTTTCCCCTTCAATTTTTCATTTCAAACTATATTTATGTGTCAAATATCTAAATATTTAATAACTCTCTTATATTTGTTTTCAGTATACCATAGTAGTTCTATTATTTCAAGCTTTATTCTTTATTTCAAAAATCGAGCTAAAACTTTCGTTCTAGCTCGATTTTCTCTTTTTTATGAGATATTACTTATTGAATTTTCTCATTATTTCATGAACTTCTTTTTCTACTCTTTCCAGAATATCTGAAACTTTCATATTCTCAACATTATGTTTTTCTCCACTTAAAGAAACCTCATAATTTTCTTTTGAATAATCAATTTTAACAGTATCTGAATTAAATTTCCAGTTGCCATTTCGAAAAACATCAAATTTTTCTCCATTTTGAAAAGTAGCATATTCTTTAAGTTCACCATTTTCTATTCTGATACAACTGCACATTTGCTCATTCATTCCTACTCCTTCACAATAAGAAATTTTCAATCCATCACAAGTACGCATTTCTTTCTCTGACAATTCAAAAAACTTCAAGACTGTATTGAAAACTTCTTCTATTGCAAATGAATTATCTAGTCCCAAAAGATATTCCTCAATCTGGCTACTATTTCTTAGTACTACAAGATTATCTTTGTCATCTGCCTCTTCTGGTTCACAAACATAAATTTTCAATTTGTGTTCTGAATCAATTTCCAGTATCCTATTACAAAAATACTCGCAGTAAAAGTTTCTTAACATCATACCATCTTTTACTATATTTTTTCTTCTAAGGATTACACTTGGCACTGTTCCATCTTCAATATTGGAATTCGTGACAAATTGTTTTTCTTGGTTTTCATCTTTTAGCAAAATCCCAATCGCGCTTTCTCTCGAAGTGCCAAAAACAAGCACTACTGTGATTTCTTCATTGAATTCTGTAAGTGCTTTAAAAGAACATTTGGATTCATCTAACCCATAAAGTCTAATAGGATTATTAATTCCTACAAGCTCTAAAAATGTCCAAAAATCTTCAAACTTCCAGTTCCCTTTTTGTGTCCATTCTGTAATCAAACAGACAAGTTCAGGCGTATCACATACCTTTGTTTCCTTGCTCCGTGAAAAAATTTCTTTTTCTCTCATAATAATTACCTCCTAATATTTATTAAAAAAGTTTTTATGTACTAGTAGCTTTTTTATTTTGCTACATAGGATATATGCATACATTATATATTGTTTAACACAATTTGTCAATTTTATTAAATATACAAAAACGAGCTAAATTTTACCTTAGCTCGTTTCCTTGTTAGAGTTTTAACCTATCTCTTCATTCTCTGAATCATTTCTTCCACGTGTTCCAGTATCTTGGAACACTCACAATTAATTATGGCTTCTTTACCACTTGTATTTAGTACATAATTATCTGTTGCTTTTTTATAAATCAAATTGATATTATCTACCCAATACTGCCAGTCACCATTTTCTAAAACACGTATCCATTCCTTTTCATTTTCAATAATCTCATAATACATTTGTGAATTATCACGAACTTTGCATATTTCGCTTCTTCTCACGTCCCCTTCATTATAACAAAATGAAATGGAACTACATTTTGAGATATCTTCCTTTGTCAATTCAAACAGATTCATCACGTCTTCATAAACCTGCGTTATTGTTAAGGAATCATCAAGCTCTTCAATGTACTTTTGAACTTTTTCATCATTCACAAAACCTTTATACGTATTTTCTCCTACTATCGATACTTCTAGCATATGCTTTTCATCGACTATTAATACACAGTGACAGATTATTCCATGATTATATAAATAGTTATAGATGAGTCGCTTACCATTCTTTGTACGATGTATTGTTTGCAATTTTGGCAGCGGTAAAACTATTTTTTCTTTGGAATTATCTCCTATGAAGTACCGTCTAGTCTCTCCTTCTTCTCTTACCTCGATAACGGATTCTTTTTTACAGCTTTTAAGTAACATTGTAACTTCTTTCTTATCAGCAGTGAGACATTTGAATGTCTCTTTTTCTGTGTTAAGATCAGTTAATACAATAGGTGCTTTAAGGCCTATGTATTTAACCATGTATACAAAGTCATCACATTTCCAGCCTCCGGATTTAGTCCATTTAGTGACTAATTCTTTGATTTGTGGATCATTAAAAATGATTACATTTTCATCAAAGTCATCCATGTCTTCTTTTTGTGGTGTTACATTAGTGGTTTTCCTCCGTGGGAAAAATTTTTTCAAATTCATAGTATAGTATTCCTCCTGTCTAAAAGTTGCATTGCTTCTTTTATGCTACTTGTACCTTTTATTGCTCCCGGTACTAGGATATGATTCTTATATTATACAACAATTTTACATAATTTGCAATTTTTTTATTATTTTTACTAAATTATACATTATTAGGTAGAGGAATA
>ULMZ01014708.1_pt1 | contig 17552 bp, 11 predicted proteins | sample 1951791 | NCBI WGS metagenome assembly ULMZ01 (sample SAMEA4835564, study PRJEB28245) | human gut metagenome | biome: gut microbiome; material: fecal sample | place: Denmark | collected 2008 | reverse complement strand
AGCAGCCTATGCCGTTCGAACACGACATGGCAGCCTGTGCGCCAAGGCTGACGGATCCCGACGACGCTCCACCTTACCGACCGGAAGAATATGCGGATTATCCCGACTTCCCGGCTTCAATGTTACAAGGAAATTATGTTCAACCCCAGATAATGTAAGACTATGGCACTCGAAATCACAGGAATCAAACGCGTGTTCACTTTCAAGAAAGGGACAACGACAATCACGCTCGACGACCCCAACCCCTCCAACAGCCCGGAAATGGTGATGGGGTTCTACGCGAACACCTATCCCGAACTGACAACCGCGACCGTACACGGCCCGTCAATCACCGGTGACACCGCGGTATACGAGTTCAAGACAACCATCGGCACCAAAGGATAGCGACCAATGTCAAAACCTGAAAAAGAGAAACAATGCAGACTCCTGAGCGAATCACAGTCGGAACAGCTCGCAAGGCTGCTCATAAGTCAGACAGAGAGGCGCTATCATTACGGAGTGAACCGGCAAAGAAGGATTACAGCGCCCAGCGGTGCTGTAATTCTTTTCTGAGGACGACCATCCAGAGCTCTGTCCCGGCCTTTATAATCAAGGACTGGGGAGGCGACACCTTCAACATAATCACGCAGGAGAACTATGATTTCCTGCGTGATTCATATCTCCGGTATGCGGAACTGTTGAAAGTGAAGCCGGAGCATATCCCCGGCAAGACGCTGAGTGAAAGCATCAACCAACTGTACTATGACATGCAGACAATATTGAACGACAGGGTCGGAGTCAATATCGAGCAGGAGAACGGCCGGCTCTATTTCAATCTGTGGAAACATCACAGGTGGGGACACTGCGAGATGTATTATTTCCCGGTCAGATTCCTGACGCATGTCAACGCCGAACTGCGGCGCATATCCATCTCATTCCTGCATAAGTTCATGCACGCCAACGGAATCGGTTCCATACTGGATTGTGACGAGCATGAATATATAATGGAATGTGTCCTTTCAGACTATGATTCGGACGGGGCGAACAAGGATGCCGTCAGGGACAGGAAACGCATAGCATCCTATCAGACCGGGACGATATTCCGGCTGCTCAGACGTATCGAAAAGAAGTCATATCATGACGATATCCATGCCGCATTGCGTGGCTATAAACCTGTTAACACATGGGAATCAAAACTGATAGACGCGATGCTGGACGGGATGGAATTCCTTAACCCGGAGAAGCCGATAATGCATTATGCCTATGACCCATATTATGAAGATGAGCCGGACATCCGTCCTGTATCACTGGACCGCCAGATATGTATGGTCTATGAGGACGATGACATAGTGACAAGGACGCTGGTCGATTTCATAAACTCGGATTATCAGGAATCCTATGAGATTGTACCCATGTCGACCATGATGCTTACACCTGAAACGGAATCGCTTTTCAAGATATCGGATGAATACCCCGAACACTTCTTTCAATGGTCAGACAGGTTTATCAGTATAATAAGAAATTTTGAATCATGACAGACTCCAATCAGATAACACGGGAGATACATTCTGTAATGTATCCCAAGGCTGTCCTTATCGCATATGCGGATGAGGACGGGAAGAAACATTTTCTTGAGATGCGTGCGATTGACCAAAACGGGAATATGGGTGAGGGTCGCCCTGTGACCGTGGAGTTCATGAACGATCTTGTCAGGAACTATTCGGAGGCACATAACGGCACTCCGTGCGGAACCTTTCCGGCAAATCTGCTGTATTGCGACACGCGGAGGGGAACGGAACGTTATATTTGGTATAATCCGCCGCAGAAACGGATGATGTACTTTGTGGAAAGTCTTAAAATAGAGAATACGCAATACAATATTCCGGGGATTATCTATGAATCAAAAGAGGGAGGCGGAATGAACGTGTATGCCTTCAAGGGCGCGGTTCCCGATCCGGATACAAAACTGTACGCAGCCCCGTTTTTCAATGTGACGAACGCCAGCGTATGTATGGGCAATCCGAAGATTGAACGTCCGAGGCAGCCGACATTCGGGACTTTTCTGGAGTATCTTGAGAAAAGGTTCTGGCTGACTGAGTTCTCACACCTCGGCGGAGGGAAGAACCCTACGAGATCAAACCTTGTGCTGGTGACAAAGGATGCTCGCGACAATCCGTTCAACCTTGATGAACTTGTTCCTCTGAATAATCTGAAACTAAAGGACATACTGAAATGAAACGTGTACATTACATACATAATTACCTGCTTGACCCGCAGCATCCGGTCACGGTGAACCTTATAGGGGCCGGAGGAACCGGTTCACAGGTACTTACGAATCTCGCAAGACTTGATGTGACCCTGAGGGCGCTGAATCATCCAGGCCTGTTTGTAACGGTATATGACCCTGACATAGTCACCGAGGCCAATATCGGGAGGCAGCTTTTCGGATGGTCGGATCTCGGACTTAACAAGGCGCGGTGTCTGGTGACCCGGATCAACAATTTCTTCGGTAACGACTGGACGGCAGTTCCCGGATTATATCCTGTGAGCCCCAAAGATGCGCGCAGGGACAATCTTGCAAACATAACTGTGACATGTACTGACAACGTGAAGTCGCGCATGGATTTGTGGAAGGTGCTGAAAGCCGTCCCGGAAGCTGCTTATGTCAATTATGCCACACCGCTATACTGGCTTGACTTCGGTAACTCACAGACAAGCGGACAGGTTATATTGGGAAGCGTGCCGAGAAAGATCCGACAGCCGGAATCACATCTTTATGAGACAGTCGGGTCGTTGAAAGTGGTGACCCGCCTCGTCAGGTATTCTAAAATCAAAGACGATGAATCCGGACCGAGCTGCTCTCTTGCCGAGGCTCTGGAAAAACAGGACCTGTTCATCAATTCCACATTGGCTCAGCTCGGATGCAACCTGCTGTGGAAGATGTTCCGGCATGGCATGATTGAACACCACGGACTGTACCTCAATCTCGACACATTGAAGGTGAACCCAATTATAGTTTGACATGCACTCATGCCGGAGACTTAGCATATCTTGAGTTTTTGAACAAATTGAGGACTCAATTGGAAAATGATATATATATCAATAGTCATGAAATTTAGTAATTCTCCGCGATTTTAGTACATGTCAAAAATTAAAAAATGTCGCCAAATACCTGAAATCCAGACATTTAAGTTTGCAAGAGTCCTTAAAAATCAGTAATTAAAGGAAAAGTTTGACCGCTTTTCTCCATGAAAATTACTACTCATTTTTCACAAATCAACACCCAATAAAACTGCCGCCCCGCCAAAAGTTTACATAGAGCGCTGATAATATGACAATTACCCCCCCCCATGCATAATTATGCAACAAATTATCACATAAAATGTTTGGTGCTTTCTATATTTGTATTTATCTTTGACATGAGGAATCGCTATGTGAAAACAAACGAGATGCTGTGAGTAACATTTTTATCAATTAAAATCACCGGTCAATAATTGGTTCAAACTAAGTATCAAACTTTGATATAATATACAATCCATGTTCGACGAGCTTGAATGTATCGGCAATCTTAAACGAGGTAGCTATAAGGCGTTCACACAAATATACGATGAATATGCTGACAGTATTTTCAGTTTTGCACTCAGGCAACTGCGCAACCGAAATGCTGCCAGAGACGTTGTGCAAGATACATTTATGAAGCTCTGGATTAACCGTAACATGGTTGACTGTTCAAGGAATCTTAAAAGTTTCATTTTCTCTATTGCGCGTTATCGCATTATTGATACACTGCGACGACAGATGCGGGAACCTAAATTTGAGGAATATATCGAGCATTGTGCTGAGGATCCCACCGACGTCTCGCCTGAAGATATTATAATGTATGAAGAGTTCCTTTCTTTAGTCACTATGGCAAAAGAAAAACTCACTCCACGTGAACGACAAATATATGAGCTCAGCCGAGACTTTCTCCTGAGCAATTCCCAGATTGCCGAGAAACTCGGCATATCTGAACAAACCGTGAAAAATCATCTTTCTGCTGCTCTTCACATTTTACGTGAAGCATTGGGAGGCTCTCCGCTCATATTCATTTTCTGGCTTTAACTAATTACACATATATTATATAATCGTTTTGTCCACAAAATAAAAGCAATCTCCTAAATTTGTCGCCATAACGGTCTAATACTCAACCTTCGAAAAGGTATTCTCATTAACCCATTCAAACCGTCCACAATCGGGCGGTTTACTTTTTTTATGTAAAAATATGTTTTATAACATATGATTTCACATAGTACCAAACTTGACACACAGCGGATAATCGATTAAACGGATATAATAATAAACCACTTAACGTAATCAGTATTATCATATGATATCACGTTTCAAGCAACTTTACAGGAAATACGTCAATGGCCATATCGGTTTAGAGGAATTTAAGGAACTCCGTGGCTCAATAGACAATGTTTCAGATGATTGTCTATGGAATGCTATGATTGAAAATGCAGACGGATGCGGATTTGTGCCTATGTCTGATGAAATGAAAGAGGCAGTCAAACACCGCCTGAGACATTCTGTGATGCGGTTACGCCTAAGATCCTATTTCAAATACGCAGCAGCTGCCGTAATATCTGTGTTATTAATTACGGCTGCTGTAACCATTGGCATAAACATACGCACTATTCCTGCGCAGGAGTTTACAGCCTCTATTCCTGCCGGCAGCCATACAAATCTCACTCTCCCGGACAGAACCAGAGTTCAGCTCAACTCAGCATCGGAACTGAATTTTGAATGGGACACTGAGGGAGAGCGTACGGTGAGATTATATGGAGAAGCATATTTTGATGTTGCAAAAGACCGGGAGCACACCTTCAGGGTGCTTGTCTCGGACATGGAAGTGGAAGTACATGGCACATCATTTAATGTAAATGCCTATGATGACGAAAATATTACGGTCTCGCTCGTCAGCGGTAAAGTAAGTCTCGGCGGAAGCGGTCTTAAAGGGAACAAATACATCATGCAGCCTGGCGAAAAAGCTACTTACAGTCGCACTGATGGTTCTGTTATTATTTCTAAGGCCGATATGAGTATCGAGACCGGATGGACCCGCGGAGATCTTGTTTTCAAACGTAAAAAGCTATCCGAAGTAATTGCTATGATAGAGCGTCGCTACGGCGTAGAGATTGAAATACAATGCGATTCCATTTCAAACGATACACTTACCGGAAAATTCAGTAATGAAGATGTTACTGATGTGCTCTCTTCTCTCAGCGACATGTATAACTTCAAATACACAATCAAGAAAAATCGTATAACCATTTATTAATAACCATGAACTCAATCACAAGACAATGGGGAAAGGCCCCAACATCCGGCAGCCTGAAACACAGGCTCGGCTGCCTTGTCACTGCGTTGCTTCTTTTCAGCGCGCTTGCTATCCCTACAGAAGCAAGCGCACAATCGGAGCATATTTCTGTGACTGGAGAAAGCTTAACACAAGTTTTCAAAGAAATAGAAAAACAGACCCATTACACATTCGTTTACCGCGACAATATTAACCCGGATGCGGCGGTGGAAGTTAATGCGCAAAATCGTCCACTGTCAGAAGTTCTCACTGAGATACTTTCCCCCATGGGTCTCACCTATTCATTGAACAACCGCACTATCACCATTACAAAAGCTGCTTCTCCGGCAAAAGCTTCCGCCAAGAAGAAAGGCGATGTGACCATATCCGGAAAAGTGCTCGACAAAGAGGGTGAGCCACTAATAGGCGCCACAATCATGGTCAAAGGCACAAGCCTGGGAACTAATGCAGACATCGACGGCAACTATACGCTATCGAAAGTACCTGCCGATGGGGTTGTAACATTTTCATTCATCGGCTACACACCACGCAGTATAAAGGCATCAGATACAGATGCTTTAAAACAAGTAGTGCTTCAAGACGATAACAATATTCTTGATGAAGTTGTGGTCGTAGGCTATGGCACGATGAAAAAACGCGACCTTACAGGCGCGGTCTCTACGGTGAAGCTTTCAGACGATCCTATCGGAACGACATCGTCGGTGAGCCGTATGCTGGCCGGAAAAGCGGCCGGATTACAGGTAACTACACCCAACGCTCAGCCTGGCGGTGCTACCAACTTCCTTATCCGTGGCGCCGCTTCAGTCAATGCCAGTAACTCACCACTTTTTATCATTGATGGTTTTCCAGTAAATTCAACCGGTGATGTCGGCGGCGGCTATTATCAATATGGTTCCAACGACAATATCCTGGGACAGCTCAACCCTAACGATATCGAAAGTATAGATGTGCTGAAAGACGCATCCTCAACCGCCATATATGGCTCACGCGCCGCCAACGGTGTAATTATCATTACAACCAAACAGGGTAGCCAAGGTGCGCCTAAAGTGACATATTCCGGAACCGTGAGCGTCCAGACTATTGCCGATAAATACAAAATGGAGAATGCGTCCGGATGGATGGAGGCCGCAAACGCTATTAACTACGACCGCTACATGCGCGACTGTATGTATTATCCCTACGGCCACAGCCGTCAGGATAACCCTGCATATGTGCCGACATATACTGCCGAACAAATAGCCAATGCGCCATATGATACCGACTGGTTCGATGAAATCAGCCGTACCGGGTTCCAGACACAACACAACATCTCGGTATCAGGCGGAACCCAGCTAACCAAATATCTGATCTCGGGAAATTTCTTCAAGCAGGACGGCGTGATCAAAAACAACGATCTCACACGCTATACCCTCCGAAGCAACCTTGAGCAAAAAATCGGCCGGATGGTGACTGTAGGCCTTAACATGTTCTATTCAGCCAGCACTACCCACGATGTTCCTCTCGGTGGTCATGATGGGCCGGAGTTCGACCCTATCATAACAGTCGCCTTGAAGATGAACCCGCTGCTCCCTGTCCGCGACAAGGATGGAAACTACACGATGAATCCCAAAGCGGCATATACTCCTAACCCTGTATCTATGCTCGATATTGAGAACAAATACTCACGCGAGCGCCTGATGACCAACGGCTTTATAGAAATAAAGCCCTGGGATTTCCTGACATTCCGAGCCAATCTCGGTCTGGATCGCACCAATATGAAACGCCGTATCTACATGCCCAAATCCACACTATATGGGGCGAAAGTAGGAGGTCAGGCAGATATTAACGAATTTGACAAGACTGACTATCTTCTCGACCTGACTGCCACTTTCAACAAAAGATTCGGCCAACATAACCTCACAGCCATGGCAGGCTATTCATATCAGCGTTTCACAGCCGAGTTCGTCAACGCACAGAATCAGGACTTCACCATCGAGAGCTTCGGATACAACAACCTTGGTGCCGGAAACTTCAGCAAACCAGGAGTAGCATCGGGGCGCTCAAGTAGCGAACTTGCATCATTCTTCGGACGAGTCAACTACACCTTCGGCGACCGGTATCTTCTCACAGCCACAATACGAGCAGACGGTGCGTCTAACTTCTCTCAGCATCACCGCTGGGGCTATTTCCCTTCAGTATCTGCCGGTTGGCGTTTTTCGAGCGAAGAATTTATGTCGGGTACTGAAAACTGGCTCTCCAACGGTAAGCTGCGTCTGAGCTGGGGCCAGACCGGAAACTCAAGTATCGGTAATCGCACCGCTTCTGAATACGCGCCATCCACCAAATTCAATATTGGTAATACTCTCCATACCGGATATGCCCTGTCGCAGCTTGGCAACAACAACCTGAAGTGGGAGACTACAACTGAATGGAATGTCGGAATCGATTTGGGATTCCTGAATAACCGCATCAACTTGACAGCCGAATATTACCACCGTGTCATATCAGACCTCCTTTCGTCACGCTCGCTAATGTCATTTAACCCGGTGTCTGCTATTTCTGACAACATAGGCAAAACCCAAAGTCAGGGTGTTGAACTTACCCTCAACACCATAAACATCAACACACACGACCTGATGTGGACCACCGACGTAACATTCTCGTTTTACCGTGACCGTTGGAAAGAGCGTGCCGACTCGTGGGTACCCTCTGCCTGGGATAAATATGACGGCCCGATCCGCTATGCCTCGGGGTATGTTTCTGACGGACTCATCATGCCAGGCGATGAAGTTCCTCATATGATAGGCAATTATCCCGGCCAGATTAAGATTCTTGACATTGATGGCTACAGGTATAATCCTGATGGCACCATAATGGTTGACAATCACGGTATTCCCATCAAAACGGGTGTGCCCGACGGAAAACTTGACGATGCAGATAAAGTGATGTACAGCACAACTGATCCGGGTTATCTCGCCGGCTTGGGAAACACACTCAGATATAAGAACTTCGACTTCAATATCTACTTCTACGGAATGTTCCAGGTGTTTAAAGACGGATGCTATCTTGACCGCACCGACTACATCAATAATATCGACAACTACCAGAATGTGACCACCTCATGGCGCGATGCATGGTCGGCCACAAACCTTGACGGCAAGAACCCCGGATTTAATCAAGCGTATAGCGGCTATGGCAACGGTGACTTCTTCGCACGACGTTTCTACATGATTCGCTGCAGAAACATCACATTAGGCTATACCCTTCCGAAAATCAAAGGCATCTCAAAGCTTCGTTTTTACATAGATGTCAACAATCCGTTCAAAATCACCAACTACAAGGGCCTTGACCTGGAAACTGGCGATACAAACGCCTATCCCAATGTACGCAGCTACAGTTTCGGCCTTGAGTTCTCACTTTAATAATTATGATTATACATTTTATGAAAAATATAACAGTGGCTGTCGCTACAGCCTTGCTCTTAGGGATGTCATCGTGCACGGATCTCTCAGAAGAGTATTACGACACCGTCAACTCGGAGATTTTTCCCAAAACCGAAGCTGATGCCGAGGCTTTAGTTAATCAGGCTTGCTATTACCAGTTCCAGGTCAATGTCTACAGCACTATCAGTGCCAGCAATATCGACAATGTCGGTGTGTTTACAGAGTTGACAACCGACATCGGCAACTCTGCCTGGAAAAATGGTGCTACCAACGATCTGATGCAGGTGAATTTTTCTACCAATACCGGCATAATCAATACATATATAAATCTGGTAAAGCAGATTTCAAGTTGCCTGAACACTAAAAATGCCATTCAGGATGTACCTATGAGTCAGCAGGCACTCGATAGCTTCAACGGTCAGCTCAGTTGTGCAATGGGATGGATGGGCTATGTGCTGCTTGATTTATTCGGTCCGTTCCAGGTGCCAGACCAGGAGCATCTCGACCATCCGTATGACGTCATACCTCTTCCGCGTCTGTCATACGAACAATCTGTCAAATTTATTGAAGACAACCTCCTGGAGGCAACCCGACTTCTGCCCGCACGTCACAGATATGGGTCAGAGAACTACGGCCGTTTTCACCGTGGCGTGGCATACACCATCCTTATGAAACTCTATATGCACGAGAAGAATTGGGAAAAAGCCATCGCGTGCGGTCGCGAATTAATGAAACCCGAATATGGCTATGATCTTGTAAAGCACTATCCCGACATTTTCACGCTTGAAAATGAAGGCAATGACGAGACCATTTATGCCGGATGCTGCACTAATGAAAACAACGGCCAGCTGTGGTATGCCCATGTACTCCCCTCTGATTATCCTACAAAAAATCCAAATATCCAAAAGTGGAACGGCTGGCATGTGCTTTGGAGTTTCTACGAGACGTTTGACCCCTCTGACGAGCGTCTTAAAGTGCTGGTGGGTGAATATATCGGCACCGACGGCCAGCGCTATAATAAATCCAACCCAGGTGTAGGACTTGCCGACGGTGCTCTGCCGATCAAATATGGTGAAGACCCCAACGACACAGGCCAAAGCAGCGCAATCGACTTCATTCTGCTTCGCTATGCTGATGTGCTGACCATGATGTCGGAAGCGCTTGCACGCCATTCAAATTCTGTTACGCCCGAGGCTCTGGAGCTTCTCAACCGGGTGCACACTCGCGCCGGGCTGAAAAAATACGAAAGTTTCAATTCGCTTGACGATTTCCTCGATGCCAACCTCACTGAAAGAGGACATGAATTATGGTTTGAAGGCGGTTGCCGACGTTCCGACCTGATCCGGTATGGCCGCTACATTCAGTATGCCCGCAAATATCGCAACTCTTCTTCAGCACAGGATTATATGGAAGTTTTTCCCCTTCCACAATATGTAATCGACGAAAGCCGCGGACAGGTTATTCAGAACCCCGAATATTAAAACACAATATGTAAATGTAACAAGAACAATCTTTATGAAGACACTGAAATACATTATATGCCTTGCGGTGCTGGCAATGACGGCATCATGTGCCGATGAGTGGCGCGACGATGCTCTGGAGCAGGCAAAAGCGGCTGAGCCGACAGAGTTGCCCGACCCGGCTGTAGGTGAGCCGCTGCGCGAAATTCCGTTCCATAAAGGAGTGAATATGAATGCCTGGTTTGACCGGGCGGCGTCTCAGGTCGATCCGGATAAAATCAAAGACTCCGACTTTGAGAATATCAAACAACTGGGTATGGATGTTGTGCGCCTTCCTATTAACTTTCACTCAAATGTAGGCTCCGCGCCCGACTACAAGCTCGATGAAGGTTATCTGAGCAATCTTGATGCGGCCGTAAACACCATTACGGGCCACGGTCTGTGGGTGATACTTGACCATCACAGCCTGTCGGTGGAAACTTTCCCCAACGATGGCGAAGCTCTTATCACCGCCTGCTGCAAACAGCTGGCTCAGCGTTATAAAGGTCGCGACAAAGTGGCTCTTGAGCTTTTCAACGAACCATTCGGTCGATATCTGTCGCTCCACTGGCCCGCCATGCAGGGACGCATTATCAAGGCTGTGCGTGCTTGCGATCCAAATCTGATCATTGTTGCGACCGGCTGGGGCAGCGGACCCAAAAACCTGCTGGATCTGCCTGAATATAACGATCCCAGAGTTATATACACATTCCACTATTACAATCCGTCGATGTTCACGCACCAGGGTGCTTATTGGGATGAAAACTATGTGTCTCTTTCGGCATATCCCTTCCCCTACGATGCCTCCCGTATGCCGGCAATCAACCAGGCGTGGCAGAGCGAACCATATCTTTCCTTCCTCTACAGCAGCTATGCCGAGGCCGCCACGGTAAATAAGATTCGCGAGGAAATCACCGAAGTGGCCGACTGGGCAGCCGCACACGGCAAACTGGTGTTCTGCGGCGAGTTTGGTGCTCTCAACACATCTGAGCCCACCGACCGCTATTGCTGGTACAAGGCTGTGGGCGATATCATGGCCGAGAAAAATATCCCCTGGACCATCTGGCAGTACAACGACCAGCAGTTGCAGAACTTCAGCATCTTCAACGGTGCGCAGACATTCGACCAGCTCGACACAGAAATGATGAAGGCTCTTGGTGTGGAGCTCCCTGCCGAATTTACCTCAGATGCTCATCCACTGGCCATTTACAGCGACAGCTCTACCCCATGGTGCATCCTGCGCACCGATAAAAACGGCGGTGAGAAATACCTCGATTACTATTGCAAGGATAATCCCGCAGAGGGAACGGACTGCATCCGCTACAACATCATCAATCCCACAGGCGGCGTGTGGTTCGAAATGTGGCCGCCAGCCAATGCCGGCAAGCTGCAGGCTGCCGGTGCCAAGCTGGAATTTATGGCCCGCACCACTGCCAAAATCAAGTCGCTTGAAATCTATTTCCAATCTTACCGCGATGGAGCACCCCGCCAGTGGCGTATGTCTGCTACCATTTCGTCAAACGGGAACTCATCAGCGACCAGGCAGATTCCGTCGGACGGTGAGTGGCACAAAATTTCGATTCCTCTAAGCGAACTGCAATATCATGGCTGCGACGGCGAGTGGAAAGAGCGTCCCGACCAGGGTGAGGCAGGCTTTGATTGGACAAGCCTTAACTGGCTGATGATTACCCCTGCCGGCGACCGCATGTCATCGGGTAAGACCATCTATTTCGATGACATCCATATCAGATAAGTCATATATGTATCGGCTATATTAATTAACTAACTAAATATCTAATCATGAAACAAATTCACAAAAACCTCTTATGCTCTCTGTCGCTGGCAGCCAGTCTGCTTCCGGCATCAGCTGAAGGTACTTTTGAAAAAATCGCTTTTATGGGCGATAATGTGGAAATTAACGGAAGCGCAATCGGATGGAATGCTACAGATCCGGCTGTTGTGGATGTGAATCCTGCCACCGGCAAATTTGAGTTCACCGCACGCTTCACACGCCAGAGAAGTCTCTGGCAGATGTACACCGATGCTATCGGTGAAAATGACTGGGGCACCCTCAAGCAGTCGATTCACACGCCTAATATGTTTGTGGCCTTCTCGGATATGGATCCCGAGCCGGAAGACATCGTAATCAATGATGGCGGAGTGGACTGCTTCAATATCAAATATCTGTCGGAAGCAGTCGGTAAGACAGTGCCCGTATATCCCGACCCCGACGGCGGCTTCTGGGTGGGCGGTGGATCCAGCCTTACTACCGATAAGGTATTCAGCTTTGAAATCTCGGCCGACCTCTCTGAAATGAAAATCGTGTCGGTAAAGGATGCGGAAGTCAACACTGATTTCCCCGAGTATCTCTATCTTCTCGGAGACGCCACCCCCGGCGGCTGGGAGCTGGACAAAGCCACCCGAATGGAAAACCTTGGCGATGGCATCTATCGCTATGTGGGAGAGCTGAAAGCCGGCGAGCCGGGTGCCGTGCAAATTTATGCTGAAAATCCCGCAATCTGCGGTACCTACGCCATGGCATACGGGCCCTCAGAACCTCAGGTAATCAGCTCTTGGGGTGTATCCAACAGTACCTTAAAATTCTATGAAACCGACAGGCCCAGCGGCTGCTACTATCAGGTGCAGGAAGGCGAGACCAACGATTACATTGTCACAGTCGATATTGTCAACAAATCCATCAATGTCGTGGTCGATAACCTCTATTTCGTTGGCGTTCCAACTGATTGGGGCTTCGTACAAATGGAAAAAGAGGGTAACAGAGTATACACTTACAAAGGCCACTTCGCCGCCGGCAGTGCATTCTGCTTTACAGCAACGCAGGGTTGGGGCACAAAAGTTGCACCCGGATTAGATGCTAATTTCGGTCTCGCAAAATTCTCCGACAACACGCTTATGCTCGGCAGCCAGTGTGCCATGAGCAACATCTATGACGGATACTACGAAATATCGGCCGACCTCAACAACTTAGTCCTCACTACTCGTACCTATAACCCCGACCCAATCACAAATCTCTATGTGGCTGCCAACGGCACTTACACTGCATTGACTGACCGCGGCGACGGAATCTATTATTGGGTAGGCGACCTCAACGGCGATTTCACTATTACTACCGGCGAGACTGAATATCCCTGCTATATGCCTGCCGAGGAAATCACGACTGTGCCCGAAGATGGTATCATCGGCACTGAAATGGTTTACAACACCATAGCAGCCAATGGTCTTAACAAATGGCGCAATGACAACACAGGTGTCTACACCGTGAAAGTGGATCCCACGGCAATGACTGTTTCCATAGAGAAGGGTGACACTTCAGGCGTTTCCGCTATCTCTATCGACAACAAGAATGTCCCGGTTGCTTTCTATGACCTTATGGGACGAAAAGTGCAGAATCCCACAAAGGGAATCTATGTAAAAGTTCAAGGAGATAAGGCTCAAAAAGTCGTTATCCGATAAACAACTAAAATAACGTCGCTCAGCAGCCCTTGTCTGCTATGCAAGGGCTGCTGAAGTGACTACCCTTTTCCTCCATCATAACTCAATATATAGCACGGATATAAATAATAATACCATGAATAAAATTTACACCCTCCTATCTTTTGGTCTTGTGCTTGCAAGCGGTTCTTTATCGGCCACTGCTCAGGACTCCGTTGAAAGAATCGCTTTTCTCTGCTCAAGCGGTATCGCGTTAAATGGCACTACCCCTGGCTGGAATGCGGAGAACCCATATATCGTGGAACCGTCAGAAGATGGTCTATTCAGATTCTCAGTGCGTTTCGGCCAAGGCACACAGACCTGGCTTATGTTCACCGACGGCATCGAAAGCGGTGACAACAACGCCCGCAATGCCTCTGCCCGTATTCCCGACCTCGCAGCTGCTTTCACAGATCCATTGCCTGAGGACTTGAAAACAGGCAATGCCTTCAACAGCAAATATCTGATGCAGACTGTAGGCAAGACTGTACCAATGGAAATTAAAGACGGTCAGGGATTCCAGGTTACCGAAAACGGACAGGCTGTGACATACAACATCGTGATGCCCGCAGATCTCAGCACAATGACAATCGAATCGGTTACATATCCCGAGTCTCTCTATCTTTACGGTGATGCCACACCCGGTGGCTGGGATGCACAAAACGCCACTGCTATGGAGAATCTTGGCAACGGGGTCTACCGTTATGTCGGCGAACTGAAAGCCGGTGCCCCCGGAGCTCTCCAAATTTATGCCGAAAATCCCGCTGTATGCGGCACGGACGCACAGGCGCTTGGTACCGAAAACAACGCCACCATCAATTGCTGGGGCGTTTCCAACACAAACTTAAACTATTATGAGACAGGACGCCCGGGCAACTGTTTCTACCAGATTCAGTCGGAAGAAACGAACAATTATATACTGACCGTCGATGTTGCCAACAGCACAATAAGTGTTCTCCTCAACAACCTGTATTTCGCAGATTCAAATTCAGAGTTCAAGTTTGTTCAGATGACTGACGAGGGGAACCGTGTATTCTCCCATAAGGGGTATTTCCCGGCCGGGGATGCGTTCACCTTTGCAGCCACAGCCGGGTGGACAACCACAATCGCCCCCGGAGAAGGTGATGCCGAATTCGGTCTGGCCGCGTCCTCGAACAGCACTCTGAAATTCGGCAGCGGATGCACAATGAAGAATACCTATGCAGGTTACTACATAGTGTCGGCTAATCTCAACAACAATACATTTAAAACCCGTACATACAACCCTGATCCCATTGAGAAGCTGTATGTAGCATGTAACGGCAACTACAATGAAATGACAGCCGAGGAAGACGGTACCTTTGTCTGGGGCGGAGACCTCGCCGGCAGTTTCATGATTACTCCTCAGACCGAGGCATATCCCTGCTATATTCCCGCTCAGGAGGATGTGGCCGTACCCGCCACCGGAATAACAGGCGGCGAGATGGCGTTCAACATCACTGATGCAAATAACATAAACCACAAGTGGACCATCGACAACGCAGGGAAATATACCGTAACAGTAAATCCTGAAACGATGACTGTAAATGTAACAAAAGGCTACACAACCGGTATTGACGAAATAAATGTAGACAATAACGATTTCCCGACAGCATTTTACGATTTATATGGCCGAAAAGTGCAGAATCCCTCAAAGGGAATCTATATTCGTGTGCAAGGCACATCAGTACGTAAGATTATCATTAAATAAGAGTAAGGCAATTACTGAAATATCATTCTAAACGCAACATGTTTTCAATAGGTAAGATTCATAGTACCATTAGTTTTTTATTTGCCCTCTCAGTGCCCTTTAGCCCGGAAAATTTCCAGGCTAAGGGCGCCGAGATGGCTTCATTGTCACAATCAGAAACAATCGAACCGCTTTTGGAAGTTCCGTTTCACAAAGGAGTCAACATCAACGGATGGTTTGACAGGCATGTCTCACAGGTCAATCCCGATAAGATTAAAGACAGTGAATTAGACAATTTATGCTCACTCGGAATGGATGTTGTTCGCCTGCCTGTCAACTTCCACTCAAATATAGGGTCTGCTCCCGACTATCGAATCAGCGATAGCTATCTGGCTTATCTTGATGATGTAGTCAACCGTATTACAAGCCGTGGCCTATGGGTAATCATTGATCATCATAGCTTGTCTGTCGAGACCTTTCCGCAAGATGGAGAGGCTCTTATTACCTCATGTCTGAAACAACTTGCTCTACGCTATAAAGGACGTGATAAAATAGTTCTTGAACTTTTTAACGAACCATTCGGAGACTATCTGCAAAATAACTGGCCCGAAATGCAGGGCCGCATAATAAAAGCTATCCGCTCTTGCGACACCGAACGCATTCTCATAGCTACACCATGGGGATGCTATCCTGAAAGATTAAGTGAATTGCCTGAATATGATGATCCACGTGTGATTTATACATTTCACTACTACAATCCACTTATGTTTACTCATCAGGATGCTTATTGGGACGAAAACCTCAAATACCTTTCAGGATATCCGTTTCCATATGATGCCTCACGTATGCCCGAAATTCACCCGCATTGGCAGAATGAACCATATCTGACCTATCTTTATAACAATTATCCTAACGATGCCACAGCCGATAAGATCAGAGAAGATATAACCAAGGCGGCCGAATGGGCTACTCAACATGGTAAGTTGCTGTTTTGTGGAGAGCTGGGGGTTCTCAATTCCGCAAAACCGGCCGATAGATACAGATGGTATAAGGCCGTTGGCAACATACTTGCGGAAAAAAACATCCCGTGGACACTATGGCAATACAACGACCAGCAACTGATAAATTTCAGCATATTCACCGGTGCTCAGATTTCCTCTCAGCTTGACACTGAAATGATGGAAGCTATGGGCGTGAATCTCCCGGAGGGATTCGCTTCCGGTCAGCATCCGCTTACAATATACAGTGACGGCACGGGGTCGTGGTGCAATATACGGACCGACAAAAATGGCGGTGACAAATATCTTGATTATTATTGCACAGACAATCCCGCCGAAGGCAATGAATGTATCCGCTATAATGTAGTGAATCCAAACGGCGGCGTATGGTTTGAAATGTGGCTTCCTGTCAATGCAAGCAACTTGCAGGCTTCCGGGGCGAATCTCGAATTCATGGCCCGTACAACCGATAAAATCAAGTCGCTTGAGTTCTATTTCCAGCATTACGTTGACGGAGCTCCACGCCAGTGGCGTATGTCAGCCACAGTTTCATCGGATGGGAACACATTGGCGGCACAACAGCTCTCGCCCGACGGCGAATGGCACAAAATCTCAATTCCGCTCAGCGAGATGCAGTATCACGGATGCGACGGTGAATGGAAAGACCAGCCTGACGAAGGTGAAGCCGGATTTGACTGGAGTCGCCTCAACTGGCTCATGATCACTCCTTCCGGCGATAAAACGGCATCGGGCAAAACCATATATCTTGATGATATTAAAATCACTGCTCCTCAAAAAGATAATAAAATTTACCGGCAACTTGCCTTTCTATGCTCAGACAACATTGAGATGAACGGCATTACTCCCGGATGGAATGCCGCTAAGCCCTATATCATCGACCGTTGCGACGACGGCAATTTCAGATTTTCAGTGCGTTTCGGCAACGGCACGGCCACATGGTTGATGTTTACCGATGGTATCGAAAGCGGAGACAACAACGCCCGCAATGCCTCTGCCCGTATACCCGACCTCACAGCCGCTTTTACAGATCCATTGCCTGATGACTTGAAAACAGGCAATGCCTTCAACAGCAAA
>ULMZ01034945.1_pt1 | contig 17655 bp, 18 predicted proteins | sample 1951791 | NCBI WGS metagenome assembly ULMZ01 (sample SAMEA4835564, study PRJEB28245) | human gut metagenome | biome: gut microbiome; material: fecal sample | place: Denmark | collected 2008 | reverse complement strand
TTTTTTGAAGCAGGAAAAAAAGAACGGAAAAAAGGAACGGGAAGATAGAAGGAGCAAAAGAGAAAAGTATACAAATAGCAAAGGAAATGATAAATAAAGAATTATCCATTGACTTAATATGTGAAATTACAAAATTAACAAAAGAAGAAGTAAATCAAATAATAAAGAAAAATTAATATTTAAAAGTACAAATATGATGTAGTATTAAATACACAACATATTTGTATTTTTTGTTAAACAAAAAATTAACAATTATTATTGAAAAAAACAAAGAAAACAATTATAATAAAATAGACAAAAGAAAAGAAAGGGTAAAAACTAAAAATGCCTTGGAAAGGAAAAAATATGAAAAAGAAACAAATAATAATCATAGCATTAATAATAATTATAGCGATAGCAATATCAGCAACACTAATAGTAAACAAAATACAAAAAGAAAACAGAAAATATGAAATAGCACAAATAACAGAATACAAATATTTTGTAGTAAAAGAAAATGAAAAATATGGAGTAATAAATACCAAAGGCGAAAAAATTATAGAAACACAATATGATGATGTAAAAATACCAAATCCAGAAAAAGCAGTATTCATATGCTATGAAAACGAAAACACAAAAGTATTAAACGAAAAAGGCGAAGAAATATATACACAATATCAAGACATACAACCACTAAGATTTAAAAACATATTAAGTGATTTAATGTATGAAAAAACAACACTAAAATATAGCAAAGACGGAAAATATGGAATAATAGATATAGACGGAAAAAAGATAACAAATGCAATATATGATGAAATAGAAACACTTCAATTTAAAGAAGGAGAATTATTAGTAAAAAAAGACGGAAAATATGGAGTAATAAATATCAAAGGAACAACACTAGTAAAAACAGAATATGATGGAATAGAAAGTGACAGATATTATTATGAAGAGAACGGATACAAAAATGCAGGATATATTGTAAGTGAAACAACAGATGAAGGATATAGATATGGATATGTAAATATAGAAGGAAAACAAACAATTGATAACAAATATAATGATTTATATAGAATAATAGAAATAAACGACAAAAATATTTATATCATATGTGCAGAAAATGGAAAATATGGATTACTAAAAAATGGAAAAAAAGTTATAAACAATGAGTATCAATCACTATTATACAATGAAAGCACAAACACAATAATAGCTCTAAAAGGAAAAAATTATGGAGTTATTTCAATGGAAGGAAAAACAATAGTACCATTTGAATATAAACAAATAGATACATCAGGCGATTATATATATGCAACATCAGATGAAACAACTAAAATATTTGATGCAAACGGAAAAGAAACAAATATGGACTCAAATATGGCAATAATAAATACCAATAATGAAAATTACAAAATATATATTAATACAGCAGATGGAAAAACAGTATATACAGTATATAAAAATGGCAAAGCAATAACAAAAAATGATTATATCTATATAGAATATTTACAAGATAATTATTTTACAGCATGTGATAAAAACGGAAAATTAGGTGTAATAGATGATGAAGAAAACACAAAAATAGAATTTAAATATAATTCAATACAAAAAATCGAAGGAACAAACTTAATACAAACTATAAGAAATGACACAGATACAATAGACATATATTCAAAAGATATGAACAAAATAACTGGACTAGAAAATGGAAAAACAGAAGAACATACAGAATATTTTAAACTATATAATAACAATGAAATTAAATATATTTCAAAAGAAGGAAAAATACTAAGAAATACAGAACTATTTAAAGACAACAAAATATTTGCAGATACAGATGGATCAAACTGGGGATTTGTAGATAAAGATGGAAATAAAGTTGTTGATTATAACTATGATGAAGTAACAGAAGTTAATAAATATGGTTTTGCAGGAATTAAACAAAATGGACGTTGGGGAATTGTAGATGAAAATGGAAAAATTATTGTAAATCCTAAATACAAATTAAATGATATTGAACCAATATTTATTGGAGAATATTATCAAGTTATATATGGAAATGGAGAAATATATTATACTAAATAAAATGGAACAGATGTAGAATCTGTTCTTTTTTTGAATTGTAATGTAACCAAAAAATGTTTAAAAACATAAAAAATAGTAAACAATTAAAATAATAAATCTTAATAATTTATAACATTTAAGAAAGGAACGTAAGATATGAAAATCGGATTAGCTTTATCAGGAGGAGGAATAAGAGGAATAGCACATGCAGGAGTCTTAAAGGCACTAGAAGAAAACAACATACAAATAAGTGCAATAGGAGGTACAAGTTCAGGAAGTATAATAGCGACACTATATGCAATGGGATATTCACCATATTATATTTACATACTATTTAAAAAATATGTAAAAGACTTAGTAAATCAAAATTCAATAGCAAAAGTAACAAATATAGGAAGTTTTATGACAAATAAAAAAAGTAACTTTCAAGGATTTTATTCAGGAGAAGAAATAGAGACAGTTTTTAATAATGTGGCACTAAGAAAAGGAATAAAATCAATATCAGATATCAAAATGCCAATTGTAATACCAACAGTAGATGTTCAAAACTCAAAAAAATATATAATAACAAATCACATACCTGAACGACCAAGTAGAAATACAGAGTATATTAACAATATATCAATAGGAAAAGCAATAAGAGCAAGTAGCAGCTTTCCAGTAGTATTTAGTCCATGTGAATTTAATAATCATAAATTTTTAGATGGCGGAATCCTCGATAACTTTCCAACAATAGAAGTAAAAAAACAAGGTGTAGATAAAATAATAACAGTAAATTTTAAAGCAGATGACATAGATGAAAGTAGTAATATAATGGATATAGTAATGAGAACAATTGATATTATGGGAAATAAAATATCAGAAGAAAATATCAGTAATAGTGATATGTTGCTAACAATACAAACCGATAAAACTGGATTATTAGAAACGGAAAAATTAGATGATTGCTATAAATATGGATATAGGCAAACTATTGAAAATATGGACAAAATAAAAGAAATAATGGACAATTAAAAGATACGCTTCGGAGTTCTATAATATATATAAATATTATAAAAACAGTGAATTGTAACAATAAAAAATCAAATGGAATATAATATACAAAATTATAGATTTAATCAAAAGGAAAAGAGGAAATTATGGAAGTTAGATATTTTGACAATAGTGCAACAACAAGAATAAAAGAAGAAGTATTAAATGAAATGTTTCCGTATCTAAGTAAAGAATATGGAAATCCATCATCTTTATACAGTATAGGCAGAAGTGCAAAAAGAGCAATAGAAGAAGCAAGAAGAAGAGTAGCATCATTAATAAATTGTAAGCCAGAAGAAATATATTTCACAAGTTGTGGTTCTGAAAGTGACAATACAGCACTAAAAGGAATCGCATACTCAAATAAGAACAAAGGAAAACACATAATAACATCAAAAATAGAGCACCCTGCAATATTGCACAGTTGCCAAAATTTAGAAAATAAAGGATTTGAAGTAACATATCTGGACGTAGACAAAAATGGATTTGTAAATCTGCAATCATTAGAAAATTCAATAAGATCAGATACAATTCTAATAAGTATAATGTTTGCAAACAATGAAATTGGAACAATAGAACCAATTGAAGAAATAGCAAAAATTGCACACAAAAATGGAATAATATTTCATACAGATGCAGTACAGGCATGTGGAAATATACCAATAGATGTACAAAAAATGGATATAGATATGTTATCACTATCAGGTCATAAAATATATGCACCAAAAGGAATAGGGGCACTGTATGTAAAAAAAGGAATAGAATTTGAACGTTTTATGGACGGTGGACACCAAGAAAAAAATAAAAGGTCTGGAACAGAAAATGTTGCAGAAATAGTAGCATTAGGAAAAGCTTGTCAAATAGCAGAAAAAAATATGGAAGAATATCAAAATAAATTACGCACATTAAGAAATTATTGTCTAGAAGAAATGAAAAAAAGTTTTTCCAATATCCATATAAATGGAACAATGGAAAAACGATTACCAGGAAATATTAATGTAAGTTTTGAAGGTCAAAACTCAACAGAACTATTATACCAATTAGATGAAATGAGCATTTGTGCATCCGGAGGCTCTGCCTGTTCATCAGGAGATAATAGCCCATCACATGTTTTAACAGCAATTGGATTGCCAAGTGATTTGGCAAAAAGTGCAATTCGTTTTACATTTGGAGATTTTAACACAAAAGATGATGTTGATTATTTAATTGCAGCAATTGCACATTTAATACCATCAACAGCAGCAGACATTATGCCACCAGCATAACCAGCACCCTCACCACAAGGATAAACACCGTGAATATTAGAAACTAAATTTTCATCTCTTAAAATTCTTACAGGAGAAGAACTACGAGTTTCCATACCAGTTAAAATACTATCAGGATTTGCAAAACCATGTAATCTAGTATCAAAAAATTTAATACCATCCTTTAAAGTTTGAGAGACAAATGAAGGCATAATATCATTTAAATTAGCCAAAGTATAACCAGGCTTATAAGAAGGCTTAACAGTACCTATAAAGGTACTTTTTATATTATTATCAAAGTCTTCAAATCTTTGTACAGGTGCAAAATAATTTGAACCACCAAGAACAAAAGCTTTTTCTTCTAAATCTTTTTGAAAATCAACACCAGATAAAGGATTTTTGGCATCTTTAAAGTCTTGTGGAGTAACATTAACTAAAACAGCAGAATTTGCATTTTTACCATTACGAGCAAAATAGCTCATACCATTTGTTACAATAGTATTCTTTTCACTTGAAGAAGGCATAACAGTACCACCTGGACACATACAAAAAGTATAACAAGAACGACCAAAAGGTGCATGATATGCAAGTTTGTAATCTGCTGATGGTAATTTTAATTTTGTAATAGAACCATATTGAGCTTTATTTATTTCACTTTGCAAGTGTTCAATTCTAACGCCAACAGAAAAATTTTTAGGTTCTAACAAAAGACCTTTTTCATAAACCTTTTTAAAAGTATCTCTTGAACTATGACCAATTGCTAAAATAACAACATTTGCGTAAAGTTTTTCAGTGGTATCAGTATCTAAGTGGTGAACAATAACATTTGAAACTGAATTATTAGTTGTTTCTAAATCAATAAATTTTGTATTAAAAAAGAAAGTTCCACCTTGTGAAATAATGTAATTTCTCATGTTTTTAATAATATTTATTAAATTATCAGTACCAATATGTGGTTTAGTTAAATATAGAATTTGTTCAGGAGCACCAAATTTTACGAATTCCTCTAAAACTGTTTTACAATATGGCGAATTTATGCCAGAAGTAAGCTTACCGTCAGAAAAAGTACCAGCACCGCCTTCACCAAATTGGACATTTGAATTAGTATTTAAAATGCCAGCATTTATAAAATTGTCGACTGATTTTTTTCTTTCTTCAACTTGCTGACCTTGTTCTATAACAATTGGTTTATAGCCATATTTAATAAAAGTTAAAGCTGCGAATAAACCACTTGGACCAGCTCCTATTATTATAGGTCTAACGGATTTGTTTAGGTTTAATTCTATTTGAGGTTGCTCTAAATTTTTTATTAAAGAGACGTCTTTATATTTTAATAACTTTTCTTCATTTTTTGTACATATATCAATAGAGTATGAATAGTGTACATCTTCTTTCTTTCTTGCGTCTATTGATTTTTTTGATATGTGCCATTCTATTATGTTTTCTTTTTGTATTTTGTATTTTGTAATGACAGATTGTAAAAGCTCTTCGCCAGATATGTCTTTATATATTTTGATATTGTTTATTCTTATCATATTTTCTCCTCGATTTATTTTTTTATATTATATAATTTTATTTTTATAAAGTAAAGGAGCTGCGTAAAAAAACGCAGCTCTTATCTCGGAAATTTAAAATTCTACTAGTATGTTTCCAACATTATCGGAAACGCATGCATGCTCCAGAATTATGATCATTTCATACCCTAGAGGTAAAAATGATGTTTCTATACCGTTAGCAAATAAGATGTTCTCAATAAGAGCATCTCTGTGATTGTATGTAGATAATCTCATGGAACCGTCATGGGATAAAGAATTTTTTATCGCTTTTTTTAGCTCCTTACGGATTTTCTCCAACTTACACGATGGGATGTTTTTGTGCTCTTCCGCGATTTTTTCGACCCACCAATTGGCGGCTTCGCTATATAACTTTAAATTTTCTTCCATAATGCTTTTCCTCCTATGATGCATTTTATAGTAGTTCAATTATATCATAATATAATCAAAAAAGCAAATTATGTAAAACTCAAACATAAACAATATAGACAAAAACTAAAATAAATGATAATATTAAATTGAAATTTATATGAAAGGGCTGAAAAAATAACATGAGAAAACAAATTATAATTGCTTCTGGTAACAAAGGAAAAATAAAAGAAGCACAAGAAATATTAAACAATTATGACATAATTCCTATGAACGAAATCGGAATCAATATAGATGTAGAAGAAGACCAAAACACATTTGAAGGAAATGCAAGAAAAAAAGCAGAAACAATAGCAAAAGAACTAGAAGGAAAAATGTGTTTAGCAGACGACTCAGGAATTCAAATTGAATATTTAGACGGATTTCCAGGAGTATTCACAAAAAGATGGCATAAAGGAACAGATAGAGAAAGAAATGAAGCTTTAATAGAAAAAATAAAAGGAGTGCCACATGAAAAAAGAAAAATAACATTTACAACCGCAATGGCACTTTCTGATGGTAAAAAAACAATAACAGCAGTTGCTGATATTCAAGGGTATGTTGCAGAAGAGCCAAGAGGAGATAATGGATTTGGATTTGATGAAATTTTCGAATTAGAAGATGGTAGAACATTAGCAGAACTTTCAGCAGATGAAAAAAATGAAATTAGCGCAAGAAAAAAGGCACTAGAAAATTTAAAAGAAAAATCAAAAAATATGGAACTTGACACATAAAAAACACAAGAATAAAATTCACTTTTTACGTAAACAAATCATAATATATAGCAAATAAACAATGATTTGTAAAAATAAAAAAAGTGAATTTTTTATTTTTACAATAAGCGGAACGAACCAAGAATTGTCATCAAAAATTTTAAAAAAATTTTGAATGACGATGAGCGAAACCGCCCCAAATTTGTCATCAAAAATTTTAAAAAAATTTTGGATGACGATGAGCGGAACCGCCCCAAATTTGTCAGACGAAATTTTGAAAAAATTTTGGATGACGATGAGCGGAACGAAGTGACGCGAAAGGAGAAGAAAAATGTCAAGTTACATAATTGAAGGAGGCCAAAAGCTAGAAGGCACAGTAAAAATATCAGGCTCAAAAAACTCATCATTACCAATAATAGCAGCAACAATATTAAATGCAGGAAAAACAACACTATATAATGTACCAAACATACAAGACACTCAAATGATGTACAAAATACTAGAAACACTAGGAGGAAAAATAGAAAAGAAAAACGGAAAAGTAAAAATAGACACATCAAAAATAGAAAAATTCGAAATACCACCAGAATTAATGCACAAAATGAGATCATCAGTAATACTAGCAGGAGCATTACTTGGAAGATACAAAAAAGCAATCTTTTCATATCCAGGAGGATGTGACATAGGATCAAGACCAATAGATTTACACCTAAAAAGCTTTGAAAAACTAGGAATAGAAGTAAACCAAAACCATGGAAACATAGAATGCAAAGCAGAAAAAATAAAAGGAGAGAAAATAGACCTAGACTTTCCAAGTGTAGGAGCAACAGAAAACGCAATACTAGCAAGTGTATTAGCAAGTGGAACAACAACAATCACAAATGCAGCAAGAGAACCAGAAATAATAGACCTACAAAACTTTTTAAACAAAATGGGAGCAAAAATAGAAGGAGCAGGAACAGATAAAATACAAATAGAAGGAGTAAAAACACTAAAAGACATCAGTTATAACATAATGCCAGACAGAATAGAAGCGGGTTCATTCTTATGTTTCACAGCAGCAACAAAAGGAAATGTAATATTAGAAAATGTAAATCCAACACACATAACACCAATAATAAACAAACTAGAAGAAGCAGAATGCAAAATAGAAATAAATAGAAATAAAATCAAAATATTAGCACCAAAAAAACTAAAAGCAATAGACATAAAGACAATGCCATATCCAGGATTTCCAACAGATATGCAATCAGTATTTGCAGCAATGCTAACAACAGCAAAAGGAACATCAATAATAGTAGAAAACATATTTGAAAACAGATATAAATACACACAAGAATTAAACAAAATGGGAGCTAAAATTACAGTAGAAGGAAAAAGTGCAGTAATAAGAGGAACTAGAAGACTATATGGAGCAAATGTAAAAGCAACAGATTTAAGAGGGGGAGCATCATTAGTACTAGCGGGATTAATCGCAAAAGGAACAACACAAATTGAAAATATTGAATATATTCTAAGAGGATACGAAAAACTAGATTATAAATTAAGAGATTTGGGAGCAAAAATAAATATTAATACTTAAAAATAGTTATAATTTACAGTTTATATAATTTTATAAAAAAGGTTGTATATTAATTTTATTAAAATATTATATATACAATCTTAAATTTTAATTATAAAACTGTGAACTGTAACACAAAATTATAACAATATATGAATTTTTTGTAAAAACTATGGAAATATAGTTTTTTTTTTGATACAATACATACTAGATTTTTTGGAGGTGAAAACATTGACAAAACAACAAAGAAAACAAATTGATGATCTATACATTTACTCAAACAATATGGCAGACAAAGAAAAAGAAGAAAAAAAGAAAGCAAAAGAAAGAGAAAAAAGAATAAAACAAAGAAAAAACGAACAAAAAGACCAATTTGACTTTGACACAGAAACAGTAATAGGAATGACAAACAAAAACAACCAAAAAATAAAACAAAAAAATCAAGAAAAAATAACAAAAAAACAAGCCAAAATATTAAAAAAGAAAAAGAAGATAAAAAGAATTATAAAAACAATTATATTACTAGCACTAATAATAGGCGGATTTTGTTTTGCACTAATTTCACCAATATTTAATGTAACAGAAATAAATGTTACAGGAAATGAACAAATATCATCAGACACAATAATTAGTTTATCACAACTAGAAATAGGACAAAACCTATTCAGATTTAACAGAATAAAAGTAAGCAATGAAATTAAAACAAATGCATATATAGAAAATGTAAAAATACAAAGAAAAATACCAAATAAAATAGAAATTACAATAGAAGAAAGAAAAAGAGACTATAATGTAGAATTTTTAAATGGATATGCCTACATAAACAATCAAGGATACATATTAGAAATAGCAGAACAAAAACTAGAATTGCCAGTAATAAAAGGAATATCAACACCACAAGAACAAATTGTGGAAGGAAATAGATTAGATGATGAAGATTTAGAAAAACTAGAAACAGTTATACAAATAATGAATATATGCAAAAACTATGATTTAGATACAAAAATATCTAGTATAGATATAACAAATAAAAGTAATTACATAATAAATATGGATGAAGAAAAGAAAACAATACAATTAGGAAATGATAGCAATTTAAGAAATAAGATATTATATGTACCAGCAATTTTAACAGAAAACAAAGAAAAAGAAGGAACTATATATTTGAATGGAGATATAAACGGAGATTTTAAACCTAGATTTAGAGAAAAGGTATAAAGGAGAGAATGAAAAATGACTAATAAAAAAGCAATTGCTTTGGTTTTAGGAATTATGTGTTTTGCACTAACAACGGGAATTTGCATACAAATAAAAACAGTAAAAAGTACGAATTCAGCATCAAGCCAAAATTACGAAGAAAACAATTTAAGAGCAGAAGTACTAAAATACAAAGAAAAATATGACAACTTATTAAAAGAAACTGAAAAAGTTGATGCACAATTACAAGAACAAATTGAAAGTGCAACAAAAAATAATTCAGAGCTAGAAGAAGCAAAAAATCAAATAAATGAAGGAAACAAAACAATAGGATTAGCAGAAGTAACTGGACCAGGAGTAATAATAACAGTTGCAGATAGTGAGATAGATTCAAATTCTGTTGTAGACGCAACTGATTTTATAATACATGATACAGATATATTAAAAATAGTTAATGAATTAAAAAATGCAGGAGCAGAAGCAATATCAATAAATAATCAAAGAGTGATTTTGACAACACCTATAATTTGTGGTGGAAATATAATAAACATCAATGGAGAAAGAATAGGTTCACCATTTGAAATTAAAGCAATAGGTTCACCAGAAGCGCTAGCTAATTTATCAAGACCAGGAGGATGGCTAAGTAAATTAGAAAAAAGAGGAATAAAAGTAAGTGCAATAAAAAAATCAAATTCTATAACAATACCAAAATATTCAGGAGTATTAAACTTTAAATATATAACTAATATTAGTAAATAGTCCAGAAAGGAATAGAAAATATGAAGAAAGGCAAAATAACAGTATGTATAACAATTGCAATAGCATGTTTTGCACTAGCAATAGTAATGTCAATGCAATTTAAAGTTGTAAAAGAAACAGATATTACATCAATAGAGACAATGAGAGAAGAAGAACTAAGAACAGAACTTGCTAACTGGAAAAAGATGTATAAAGAAGCACAAGAACAATACAATGAAAAAACAGCCAAATTAGCAGAATATAAAGAAAAAGAACAATCAGAAGAAGAATCTTCAAAATTAATAGAAAAAGAATTAGAACAGACTAATATGTATTTAGGAAAAACAGATGTTGAAGGACAAGGAATAACAATAACAATAAAAGATATAGACAACGAAAATTTGAGTGAAGATGAACAAGTTGAACCACTTTCATCAGAAGATATATTAGTAATTATAGATTATTTAAAATTAGCAGGAGCAGAAGCAATATCGGTAAATGAACAAAGAATAATTAATATGTCAGACATTGTTGATATTGGAAGCAATCCAATAATAGTAGTGAATCAACAAAGAATATTTTCACCATATATAATTAAAGCAATAGGAGATCCAACAAAACTAGAAAGTACATTATTAGGAAATGGTGGATATGTAGAAATATTAAGAAACTTTGGATTTAAGATAGAAATAGAAAAATCAAAAGTAAGTATACCTAAATATAGTAAAGATATAACAAACAAATATATCCAATAAAATATGAAAGGAAAATGATAAAATGATTATTTTTTTAGTTATGATAATAGCATGTGTATTAGGAATTGCAGTAGGATTAAATGCACCAATAATATCATATACATATTCTAGTTATTTAGCAATTGCAATAATAGCAGCGCTAGACTCAGTATTTGGAGGGGTAGCATCTGTAATAAACAAAAAATTTGATATGAAAATCTTTATTTCAGGATTTTTCGGAAATGCAATTCTTGCAATATTACTAACAGTATTAGGAGAAAAATTAAATATTGATATATATTTAGCTGCAATTGTTGTATTTGTAGGAAGAATGTTTAACAACTTAGGAATAATAAGAAGATATTATGTCGAAAAATGGACACAAAATGTAAAAAATAAATCAGAAAAAAATAAAAAAGAAACACAGGAAGAAACACAAGAAAAAGAGATATAAGAAGAAAACAAAAGAAAAACAAATCATATAAAAAATATAGGATGTCAATAGAAAAAATAATATTACAAATACATTACAAAATTATTACAAAAATATAACAAAAATATAACAATTTCTATTGACATTTGAAAAAAAATGTAATATAAATACATCAAGAAATTTATAACAAAAAAGATGGGGGAATTAACTTGGCTATAGGTGATATTATAGTTGGTGTAGACATAGGAACAACAAAAGTAGCAACAGTAGTAGGAGAAGTCAACAATTTTGAACAAATAGAAACTATATGTAGTACATCATATAAATGCAGTGGATTAAAAAAAGGAAAAATAATAAACGAAGAAGAAATAAGTTTAAGTTTAGCTAAAACTATAAAAGATGCCGAAGATGAAACAAATCTTAAAATAAATTCAGCATATGTAACAATTCCAGGAAAATATGTAACAATAGTACAAAACAGTATAACAAAAGATGCAAAAGACAGATATGCTGGAATATCAATAAGAGATGTGCAAAATGCAATAATGCAAGTAAAAGATATAGAGATACCAGACGGAAAAACTTTAATAGACATTGTCCCAGATAAAGTAATATTAGATAATGGAACCATAGTTACAGACCCAGTCGGAAGTTTGAGCTCTAAATTTACAATTAGTGCACAAATAATATTAGCAGACAAAGAATATGTGAGACAACTAAATAATATTTTCAAAAAAGCAGGATTAGAAATAGACGGAATAGTACCAATCACATTAGCAGAAAGAAACTTAATATTAGACAAAAATGAATTACATGATAATATAGCAATTATAGATGTTGGAGCGGAAAATACAGATATAGGAGTATTTGAAGGAACAACATACATATATACTAATTCAATGCCAGTAGGGGGAGAAAACATAACAAATGACATTGCATTAGTATTAAATATTGAAAAAGAAGAAGCAGACAAATTAAAAAGACAATATGGACTAGCCTTAAAATCATTTATAGATAATGATAATGACATTATATTAAACACATGTAAAGATAATAACAAAAATAAAATCATAAAAAGTTCTGAATTAATAGAAATAATAGAAGCAAGAATAGAAGACATGTTCTTGATAATAAACAAAGACTTAACAAATCAAGGAATAAAATCAAGAATAAACAATGTTATATTAACAGGACAAGGAATAGTAAATATTAGTAAAAGTGATGTTGCAGGAAAAATAAATTTAAATATACCTGTAAAAATATCAACAGGAAGACTAATTGGAACTACAAAACCTACATATAGAACAGCATATGCATTAGTTAGATATATAGCTTCAAGACCATTTACAAAAACAGTATCAAGCAGTATAGATACAAAATCAAATGAAAATATATTCAAAAATATATTTGAAAAAATAAAAGAATTTTTTTATAGTTAAAATTACAAAAAAGTAATATAAGAAATAGTTATTAATTTTAAAAATATAAATATAAACAAAGTTTTAAGGGAGGAAAAATCAAAATGATGGAATACGATGATAACAATATAACAATGATGGATGGGACAGCAACAATAAAAGTAATTGGCGTTGGAGGAGCAGGAAACAATGCTGTAAATAGAATGATAGACGCAGGAATCAAAGGAGTAGACTTTATAGCAGTAAACACAGATAGACAAGCACTACAACAATCAAAAGCAAATACAAAAATTCAAATAGGAGAAAAAATAACAAGAGGACTAGGAGCAGGAGCTAACCCTGATATTGGTGCACAATCAGCAGAAGAAAGCAAAGCAGAAGTAGCTGAAATATTAAGAGGAGCAGATATGGTATTTGTTACTGCCGGAATGGGTGGAGGAACAGGTACAGGAGCTGCACCAATAGTAGCATCAACAGCAAAAGAAATGGGAATATTAACAATAGGTGTTGTTACAAAACCATTTACATTTGAAGGAAAGAAAAGACTTTCACAAGCTGAAAGAGGAATAGAAAGCTTAAAAGGAAAAGTAGATACATTAGTAGTAATACCAAATGACAAATTATTACAAATAATAGACAGAAAAACATCAATAATAGAAGCATTCAAAATGGCAGATGACGTATTAAGACAAGGTGTACAAGGTATATCTGACTTAATAGCAGTACCAGGACTTGTAAACTTAGACTTTGCAGATGTAAAAACAATAATGTTAAATCAAGGAATGGCACATATGGGTGTTGGTAGAGCATCAGGAGAAAACAGAGCAGAAGATGCAGCAAAAGAAGCTATTCAAAGTCCATTACTAGAAACATCAATAGAAGGCGCAAAAGGTGTAATTATCAACATAACAGGTGGAGAAGACTTAGGATTACATGAAGTAAATACAGCAGCAGAATTAGTACAACGCAGTGTAGACCCAGAAGCAAACATTATATTTGGTACAGTTACAGACCCAAGCATGCAAGATGAAATTCAAATAACAGTTATTGCAACAGGATTTGAAAAAACAGAAAATAATATATCAAGTATAGGTGTTGATAATATAGTATCAAAAACATGGGAGAAAAAAATCAACTCAATACCATCTAGCTCAGATGTAAGCTCTTCACAAAATGATTTAGATATTCCACCATTTTTAAGAAAAAATAGAAATAAAAATTTATAATAAATTAGAAAGAAATAATCGAAATTGCTCGATTATTTCTTTTTTTCTACAATAAGAAAAGACAGACTTCGTAAAACCAATGTAGTAAAATACAAAAAGTAGGTGAGCAAAATGACAATTTATATAGATATTATAATTGTAGAAAACCTAATAATGAATTATATAATCTTATATGCAACAGGAATAATATCAAAAAATAAAATCTCATATATAAGAATATTTTTTGCAAGTCTTATAGGGGCGATATATGCGATATCAGAATACATATTAAAAATAAACATATACTCAAACATATTTTTAAAAATGATATTATCAATAATTATAATATATGTAGCTTTTTATCCACAGAATGTTAAAAACATGTGTAAACAACTAGTTATATTTTATGTTACAACATTTACATTTGGAGGAGTAGCGACATATTTAATATATGTATTAAAACCTCAAAATATAATAATGAAAAATGGAATGTATGTTGGAACATATGTATTAAAAGTAATATTTATAGGAGCGATAGTTGGAACTATAATATTATTAATAGCATTTAAATTGGTAAAAAATAAAATAACAAAAAAAGATATGATTTGTAAAATAAAAATAAAAATTAATGGAAAAGAAAAAGTTTTAGATACAATGGTAGATACAGGAAATATGTTAAAAGAACCTATAACAGGAACACCAGTAGCGGTAATAGAAAAAACATCATTATATGATTTATTACCAAAAGAAATATTAAATAATACAGAATCTATATTAGGAGGTGACTTCGAAAAAATACCAGAAGATATCAAAAATGAATATATTCCAAGATTAAGAATAATACCATTTGCATCACTAGGAAAACAAAATGGAATGTTAGTTGGAATAAAACCAGAAAAAATAGAAATTATAAATGAACAAACAGAAGAAGAAAAAAATGCAATAATAGGAATATATAATAAATCTCTTACAAAAAAAGGGGAATATAATGCACTCATTGGAATTGACTTATATTAAAACTTTGGAGGTACAAAATGAATATTGTTGAATTTTTAAAAAAGAAAATCGATAACATAAGCACTATATGTGCAAAATACATAAATGAGAATGATGAAATAGAATATTTGCCTATATTTTATATAGCAGGAAGTCAAACATTACCACCACCATTAGAACCAGCAGAAGAAGAGAAACTTATAAAACAACTATCAGAAGAAAATAATTTAGAAACAAGACAAATTTTAGTTGAAAGAAATCTAAGACTTGTTGTGTACATAGCAAAAAAATTTGAAAATACAGGAATAGGAATAGAAGACTTAATATCAATAGGAACAATAGGACTAATGAAAGGGGTAAACACATTTAATTCAGATAAAAATATCAAACTTGCAACATATGCATCAAGATGTATTGAAAATGAAATTTTGATGTTTTTAAGAAAAAATAATAAGACAAAAGGAGAAGTATCAATAGATGAACCATTAAATAAAGACTGCGACGGAAATGAATTATTATTATCAGATATATTAGGAACAGACCCAGATATAACATCAAGAAATTTAGAAGACGAAGTAGATAAAACATTATTAAGAGCATCAATATTAAAATTAAATGACAGAGAAAAAAACATAATGGAAATGAGATTTGGATTTAAAACAGGAAAAGAAAAAACACAAAAGGAAGTTGCGGATGAACTTCGGAATATCACAAAGCTACATATCAAGATTAGAAAAGAAAATAATCAACAAAATGAAAAAAGAAATAATGAGTAAAACAGGCTAAAACATAAAAATTGTATTAACTAGACCTTTTTTGGAAATACTTAGATTAAGTAATTTTAAAGGAGGTTTTATATTTGTTCAATAAAGTTGAAATATGTGGAGTAAATACAAGCAAATTACCACTATTATCAAATGAAGAAAAGAAAGAATTACTAGTAAAGATAAAAAATGGAGATGAAGAGGCAAGAACTAAATTCATACAAGGAAATTTAAGACTTGTTTTAAGTGTAATACAAAGATTTTATGGAAGAGGTGAAAAAGCAGATGACTTATTTCAAGTTGGGTGTATAGGATTAATAAAAGCAATAGATAATTTTGATATAAATCAAGATGTACAATTTAGCACATATCGGAGTACCTATGATAATAGGCGAAGTAAAAAGATATTTGAGAGACAATAACAGTATAAGGGTTAGTAGATCTGTAAGAGATTTAGCATATAAAGCAATGCAATTTAAAGAAAAATATATTAGAGAAAAAGGAAAAGAACCAACTATTGATATAATTGCAAAAGAATTAGGAGTTGAAAGAGAAGAAATTGCATATAGCTTTGATGCAATACAAGATCCTGTCTCTTTACAAGAACCGGTTTATAATGATGGAGCTGAGAGCATATATATAATGGATCAAGTTAAAGACAATAAAAACACAGATGAATCATGGATAGAAAATATGACAATAAAACAAATAATGAAAAAATTAAATGATAAAGAGAAAATGATAATAACTAAAAGATTTTTTGATGGAAGAACTCAAATGGAAGTTGCGGACGAAATTGGAATATCGCAAGCACAAGTTTCTAGATTGGAAAAAAATGCAATTGAGCATATCAAAAGATTATATAAATAAAAACATAAGATATTAAAATTTAATTTATTATGAAATCAAGTTAAAATGTTGCAATATTTTAAAATAATTAGAATATAATATTGTGATACCAATAAAAGAAAAAACATTAAATGTATTGGAGGGAGAAAATGCAAGACAAAGGACTTGATTTTAAACATAAAGAAGTTGTAAATATTACAGATGGAAAAAGATTGGGCTATGTTCAAGATGTATGTGCTGATTTGGAAACAGGTATAATTACATCAATAATTGTGCCAGGAAATAATAGAATTATGAGTATGTTTTCTTCTAATAATGATATAGTTATACCGTGGAAAAACATCAAATGCATAGGAGATGATTTGATTCTCGTAGAGATTTAAAAAATTTTTGAAAAAATAACAAAAAAATTGATAAAAACTATTGACTTTGAAATATGAATATGCTATTATAAATAAGCACTTGGGAAGAATAAAAAATAGCTGAAAAAAATTAAAAAAAATTTTAAAAAACTATTGACAAAATTCGACAAGATGTGCTAATATAAATAAGTACTTTGTAAGAAGATAAAATAAAAAATAACGAAAGAATTAGTAAAATAAAACACGAAATTTTAAAACTCAAATTACTAATTTTTATTTTGACAAAAAATAAAAAAACTTTCAAAAAAGTCTTGACAAAGTAAAACAATTTATAGTATAATCAAATACGTTCGTTACGAAAAGAAAAACGAACAAAAAGTACATTGAAAAGTAAACAGTAAA
>ULMZ01026023.1_pt1 | contig 17663 bp, 17 predicted proteins | sample 1951791 | NCBI WGS metagenome assembly ULMZ01 (sample SAMEA4835564, study PRJEB28245) | human gut metagenome | biome: gut microbiome; material: fecal sample | place: Denmark | collected 2008 | reverse complement strand
TTTACATTCTAATATATTTAAATAACAATTAAACGGCAAGTAAACAAAACTTGTCTGCTCTCTAATATTTACATTCTAATATATTTAAATAACAATTGAATTAAATAGTCTTTTTATGGGACTTTATTAGAAATTTACATTCTAATATATTTAAATAACAATCAATGAGTAATAGGACCATCCTCGTATTTATAATCAATTTACATTCTAATATATTTAAATAACAATATTATTAAATATTCCAAAACAATCACATTCTTCGTAATTTACATTCTAATATATTTAAATAACAATTTGTGCTACCTCATTAAAACTTACACTTGAATATGTATTTACATTCTAATATATTTAAATAACAATCAGACCATATAGAAAATCATTCTGAATATCCAAAATTTACATTCTAATATATTTAAATAACAATTGAGTACTCATAATATATTTTCATTTCACTGTCGCTATTTACATTCTAATATATTTAAATAACAATAAATCCATCTATCAATTTTATTCCACAAAATTATCGATTTACATTCTAATATATTTAAATAACAATTTCTCCAAATGGTAATTTTTTATCATACATAACAGAATTTACATTCTAATATATTTAAATAACAATCCCCTGTTTCTTCATTAACAATAGGTTCTTTCAAATTTACATTCTAATATATTTAAATAACAATTTACGTTCAGAAGCTATAAAACAAAAATGTAAACAATAATTTACATTCTAATATATTTAAATAACAATTATTCCTTCAAACGTTGATAATTATGCTATTCACGCATTTACATTCTAATATATTTAAATAACAATATCATTAATCTTTGTTTTTCATCAACTACGATTAAAACATTTACATTCTAATATATTTAAATAACAATAAAGTATAACCTTTTGTTGTTTTTACTTTAGAAAAATTTACATTCTAATATATTTAAATAACAATAGGTCTAAAATTAAGTCCCTCTATGAATAATATCTAATCATAAAATCTGTCTATCTAGCCCTATAATATAAAAAAAAACAAAAAGTTAAAAACAATAATCTTATAAACCTCTTATTTTCAGTAGTTTCATTATCTGTCATAACCTATATGTTTTATTCTCAATTCATATCGACAGATAATTATAAAAAATTATCTGTTATATCTTCTTCCTCTTTACCCCAAAATTCTTTTTCAAGCCATCTCTGACTTCTACTCTTAAAAAAAATGACACTATCTTTATCTGTTCTAATACATTTATTTAATTCCGACTTCAACTTTATTACTTGCGATTCTAACAATTCTCCTTCGAACACTGAATTCTGAATATGTACTAAATATTTTTTGCATATTTTAAATACTTTTCTTAGAACCTTTTGTCCTTCTTTATTTTCCAAATTAATATCGTAAACCAAAATCACATACATATCACCACCACATTTTAAACCCTTCATACTTTTCATCTTCTAAAAATTGCTTTATTAACTTATAGACCTCTAGCCTCATTAAATACTCATAACTAACTTCTCTACCAAGTTTTTTATGTTTTATTTTTGTTTGTAATCTCAAATCAATTTCTCTTGTAATCTCTTTTCTTGCCTTATCTTTTATATATGTAAAATTTAATCCATCTTCAAAATCCTTTTCTGTTATCTGTTTTTTATTTAACATTGAGAAAATCAGTCTATCTGCTATGATTGGTTTAAAAATTTCAGCAATATCTAAGCACAAAGAAAATCTTCTTTCTGATGGCTCATGTAAATAACTTATAGTTGGATTTAATTGTGTCTTATAAATTTCGCTTAGTACTCTTGTATATATAATTGTATTGACATATGAAATTAGTGAATTTATTGCATTATCAGGTGGATTTTTTACTCTTTTTTCAAATGCTATATCTTGGTTTATTATTATATTCCATGAATCATAGTATACTTTTCTTATATTTCCTTCTATCCCCATCAATTCCGGTACATCTTTACATAAATTTATCTGTTTTCTTAGATAATCTATTTCTTCCATATATTTTTTTAAGTCTTTTCCTCTATTATTGTAATATGTTAAATTTCTGTAAATATTATATGATGCTGCTTCTATAAATGATTTTGCTATGTTTAATCTTTTTTCTATATCATTATAGTATTCAACTTGTTTTATAAGTAGTTTACCTGAAACAAGTGATTCTTTTGGGCAATAAGTTCCTGTATAAAATCCATAATAATTAAAAAAATGTATATTAATTCCATATAATGATAAAAAATTTAATAAATTTGTATTAAAGTCTAATTCTGTCATGACATAAATATCATCAACTCTTTCTACTGGTATAGATTTTTTTGTGTTATCTTTGTATACTATTTCTAATGTATTATCTTTTCTTTGTAGCCTCCCGCTTCTATATAAATAATAAGATTGTTTCATGTCTTCCTCCTTATACATAACATAGATCATAATATGAACATTTAGTACATATTTTTGAATCAATTTTTTGTGGTGGTTTTTCCATTTCTACAATTTCTTGTATGTTTTTTATTACATTATTTAATATCTTTCTGTCTTCATTTTCTAATATTATTTCTTTTGATTCTCTTAAAAGCGGAAAGTCTATTTTTGCTTGTATATTTTTTACACCTTTATTTTCTAAATAATACATGTAATATTTTATCTGCCATATTCCAGCACCTTCAATAGACTTCGTCTTTTTGACTTCATGTAGTACTGCTCCATTTTTAATAAAGTCTATATTTATAGTATTGTCAATCATAATTTGCTTTTTTTCTCTGCTATATGTTGTTTCGTCAATTATTCTTCCTATTTGTACTAATTCACTGTTTTGTTCCATATTAATTTGATTAGCAAAATACCACAATCTTCTATGACATATGAAATAATAGTAAATCATTATTCCTGTAATGTTCATTGTATCATCTCTTTTCTTATAAAATAATTTTTATGTGATTATGTATTTTCACAATGCTTTACAATTCCCTTGAATTCATTGAATATTCTTCATCATTTTCTAAAAGCAATCCAATTTCGTTATCATATTTTGTATCAATAATATATTTTTCTTTAATGTATGGACATTCTATTATGAGATTTCCTAATTTCTTTTTGTTAGAACTACTAATTGATATAAATAATTTATCTATTCTTCGTTTTAACTCATATTTTTTCTTTTTGTCTGACTCCTTTGAATATTCTTCAAATAAATTTAGATTATTATCATAAATAATTTTAGAAATAACATCAATATTATTAATATTTCTCAATATTCTTTGAGCATCATTTTTGCTTGTATCATAATCAATAATATTATCTAATACTCGAAACGCTTCATTAAATTTTTTGTAAAAGTCTGTATTTTGTAGCATTTCTTTTGAATATAATTTATCAACTAAATCTATTTTTGTTTTTTCTTCTAAAATTTGTCCATTGTAATCTTGCAATAATTCAATACTTTTTTGATGTATTTCTTTGTCGTATATGTATCCAACACCACTTGTTTCTTTTATATGGATTTTTATATTGGGCTCTTTACCCTCATATTTTCTGCTTCTATAACATCTTCCAAATCTTTGAAATAAACTGTCTAATGTAGACATTTCTGTATATAGCATATCAAAGTCAATGTCTAATGAAGCCTCTACTATTTGTGTTGTTATCCATATTCCTGATTCATCTTTTTGTTTTGAAAATTCTTTTATATCTCTTTCTTTTTCACTCCTGTCCTCTTGTTCAAATCTTGAATGTAATAAATTTACTTTTTCAACTCCTTCATTTTTTAGAAATTTATATAATTCTATGGCTTTATTTATTGTATTTACTATTATTAGGACTTTTTTATTTTTTGATTTTTCTTTTATTTCATCTATGTCTTCATTAATTGATTTATCTATTATTTCAAATTTATGCCTTTTTGTATCCTTTATAAATTCATTATATTCAAATTTTATTCCCATTTCTTGTAGTTTTTCTCTGTATATTCTAGGAAGTGTCGCTGTCATTACCATAAATTTTCCATCTAAGTTGTTTATCATTTGAAGTCCTTTTAATAATACTGCTACTATTTCTGGCGAATATGCTTGTATCTCGTCTATTACAACTTTTGAATAACTTAAAGTTGCATATATTTTTTCATATCCTCTGTATTTGAATACAAATGGAAAGATTTGGTCTATTGTACATGTGGTAATTTTTTCATATAGATTTCTTGCTTGTTGTATTTTGTTAAATTCATCTTCTTCATTTTTTTCATCTAAATAGTCTAGTGCTGTTGAGTGTAATAGTCCAACATGTCTGTATCCTATTGTGTCTTTTATTCTGTCATATATTGCATTTATGCTTATTCTTAATGGTAGTGTGAAAAATGTTTTGTCATTTTTGCTCCATAAAAGTGCTCCTTCTGTTTTTCCCATTCCTGTTGAGCCTATTACTATTACATTTTTGTCTTGATTTTTTTCTTCAAATTGTTGTAAATCGTTTTCTTTGAAGTTTTGCTTTTTCATGAATTCTTTTACAAAATCGGCTATTTCATCTTTTGTTTGGTCTTCTACTGCTATCCATGCTGAACTACAATGGTCTAGTCTATGTAATAGTCCTTTCATCAGGCAGTATTCGTTGTATAGTTCGTCTCCTTCTGTAATCCTTGCTTGTCCTTCTACCATTCCTAAATATAATGTACTTAATTTGGAAATTTCAATTTGTAGCTCTTTTTCTATTTTTTCGATGTTGGGTTCTATATCTTCTTTTATTATTTCTTCTAGTAGTTCTCTGTCTATGTGTATTTTATTGTTTCTCTCGTGATGATAATAGATTGCTTGGTATACTAGTTTTCTTTCTTTTTTGGTCATTTCATATTGTTTGTATGGTACAAACATTGGAGATATTTGTTCATGTTTTATTTCTTGATTGTCAAATTTTGTTGGTATTAGTTTTTCTCCTATTGCTTCTCTTATTACATTTTGAAATCCTGAGAACACTTTTCCTGTGTCATGATATTGACATATTATTTTCATTAGTTGCCAAAATCTCTCTTTTGGCATTTCTATTGATTGTGTTATTTTATCTCCATATTCATTTTTTAATATTTCTAAGTTTTCTAATAGTTTATCTGTATGTTCTTTTATTGTTTCTGTCGGATTTGATTTTGCATAATATTTATACTCCATTTGGCATCCTTTCACTATAAAAATAAATATTGTCTCCATCTTCATCTTGTAATATTTCTTCAACACTTTTATTTGTGTGTTTTTCTATATATTTCACATTTACTTTGTTCCATTGCCTTACATCGTCTTTTACTTTATATGTAGTATTTAGTCTATAACTGATTCCATCTATTTCGTTGTCTATCCATTCAGGTATATACGCATTAATTTTTATATTTGTTTCATCTACTTCTTCTACATTTTTTAAAATTTTAATTCCGTCTACTCTTATAAGGTCTTCATTTCTTCCTAGTGTGAATGTTTCAGTTCCGTTTATTATGTTTTTATATATTTTGTCTATTATTTCGTCTTCTGCTTGTACATGTATAATCAAGTTAACGTTTAATAATTGATGTACATTTCTTGGCATTGATGTTACTTTGTCTTTTCCTTTATACATTCTTAAATTTTGATAGTTACTGAATATTCCTTCATAGTTTCCTTGTATAGATATGTTCATTGGAAAGTATTCTCCTGGTTGTGCTTGTAAGATTTTATGGAACATCCCTATTACTGTTGAGTATGGTGGTAATGGATATGTTTCTGCTACTTTTGTAGCGAATGGCTTTTTATAACATGCTGTTTCTTGGTATAGTTTTAGTTTTAATATTTTCATTTATACCAATCCTTTCTTTTATGCTTTGTAATATTTTTCATTTCTTCTATGCTAAAAAATTATTAAGTTTATGCTTTGTAGTATTCTTCTACTTTTTCTTTTAAATTTTTGAAGAATTCTTCTATATTTGTTGTTTTTCCTTCAAACATTTCTTCTATTTCTTTTTCATTTTCGAATGTATTTTTTACTATTCCTATTTTTGTGTCTTCTGATATTGAGTTCTCTCCTATTGTTAATGTTGCTGTGTCTTTTAGCATTTCTGTGTCTATACTGAATTGTCCGTCTTTTCCGTTTAGTTTTATTCTTCCTAAGAAAAATGGTGAGTTTATGTCATACATTCCTCCTATTACAAATACTGGACTTAGGTTTTCTTCTCTTCCTCTTATTTCTCTGTTTAAGATTTTTACTATGTCTAGCAATTGGTTGATTCTTTTTGCTTTTTCTTCATTTGGTAGTTCTATTTCTCCGTCTTCGTCTTTTCCTATTTTTTCTAGGTCTATTGTTATTGTGTATGTGTAATAACTTAGGTGTTGTTCAATGTTTGCAAGGTTTGGAAATTCTCCTATTCTATCTGCTAGTCCTTTATTGTTTAAAAATTCCATATCACTTTTATAATCTTCTAATGATATTGCATTGCTTAGTCTCACTGCTGCACTTCTTATGCTTGAGCCGTCATTTTTTGCTGTTTTCATGTATCCAAATAAATCCATTTCTTCTGAGTCTTGTATTGTTAATTTGTCGTCAAATTGTATTGTTCCTTTTTCTTTGTTTACTACTTGTAAATTCCAATTAAACAATTTATTTCCAAGTCTTACTATGTCATATCTTATTGCTTGTCTTGATGCAAATGTGTATACACTTCCATCTCCTCTTGTCAATTTTTTAAGTTCTGATATATTTCCTATTCCTTCTCCATAATTTAAACTTTGGCCTTTAAATATCATTGTTATTGATAATCCTTTTTTATTTTTTATATTCTCCATTTTATTTACTTCCTTTCTCTTTTTCCTTCCTAATTGTTATGTGCCTTTTTTAATATATAGTTTTATACTTCGGCTTCGCTATATTCATCTTTTTTCTCGTATTTATTTGATATTAATCCTGCTAAAAAACTATGTGCTATTGATTCAAAATCTAATCCTTCTGTTTGCATTGTTTCAATAAATATAGGGCTTACATCTTTTCCCATTGACATATGTATTCTTATTACAATGTCCATAAATTGTTTTTTGTTTCCAGCTTTTATGCTGTTTAACATTTTATATGTATATCCATCAATTTTGTTTTCTTCTCCTGTTCTTTTTAAATCTTCATGCATTTGTATTCCTAGGTTATACAATACTTTTAATTTAGCATCACTTTTTTTGATTCCTTCCATTTCTATGTCCTCCTTTTTTAATAGATTTAGTATCATTCTTACTCTTGTTGCTAAGAATGAATTGTACCCATTTGTATTTTCTTTATTTAGTTCGTCTCTTAATCTGTCATTTATTGCGTATTTGATATCTTTGTTTTTTAAGACATTGTCTACTATTTGTAGTCTATATCTATAATCTCTTATTTTTAATAGTGTTTGTTCTGAATATTGTGTAAAAAATATTGATACATATCTTTTTATATTGAAGTATTCAATTCTACTATATGCTCCATATTCTGCTTCAAATTCTACTACAAATATATTTTCTAGTTGCCATGTACTTATTTGTTTGTCTTGTTCTACTATGTCTAAGATTAGTTCTGTATATGGATTTCCCTCTTTATTCTCATATCTTGATTTATTACCAAAATTCATATTTGTTTTATATAATTTTTTAACACTTGTATCTAGGTTCACAAAACTTAATAATTGTTTTTCTTTATACTCTCCATTTTCTTTTACTGTTTTGGTTATTGTTGTTATTCCTGCTGGTATGCAAAATAAAATTAGTTTGCATATGTCACATATTGGCATTTTTACATTTTGCTCCCAGAAGAAGTTTCTGGCATTATCACTACTTATTGCTAGTGGTACAAAGTTTCCTTCTGAATAATTTGTTGTTAGTCCAATTTCATTTTCACACAATGAGCATCTTTGAATAACTTTTTCTTTTAAATATTTTTGTATTTCTTCTAATTCTTTATTTTTTTCTATATACTCTCTTTCTATTTTTGAGTAGATTTTTTCTATTTCTTTTGTTATATTTCCTTCTATTCTTGTCTTTTCTATGTATTGATTTATCTCTTCTATGTTATATTTTCCTTCTATGATGTCTTGGATAAATCCTGTTTCTACAATGTTACTAACATAATCTTTGTACATTAATTCTTCTTGTTCTTCATATGTTAGGCCTGTTTTTACTACATTTAAGAAGCTTGGTTGCCCATAATATGTGTTGCTTAGTATGCTTTTGAATAGGTTTAATGTCAGCTTTTTATTTATTTTTTCTTTTCCTATGTTTTCTAATATTTTTTCTTTTATTTCTATTATTCCTTGTTTTGTAGTTTCTTGGTCTATTTTGTCATATTGTTCTTTTATTTCGTTGTATATTTGCTCGTCTATTTTTTTTATTTTGTCTAATTGTTTTTTTACTGCGTCTTTTATGTATTTTTTATTTGTTTTTATTTTGTCTTTTCTTTGTTTTTCTTCTTCTTTGTTTTCTAATGGTGTTTCTATGTTACTTTCTATATATTCAAAATTTTTTAATGTTCTATTTTTTACACTTTCTACTACATTGTATCTATCGTAGAAGTATTTAAAATAGTATTTGTTGAAGTCTCTTAAATCTTCCGTTTCTATTTCTATGTAATTGTTTCTTTTTGTTACAAATTGTTTCTCATTATGTTCTAATATTTTTAGAAATCCCACAATTCCGCAATTATAGAACCAATCATTTAGGTATATTTTTGTTTTCACTTTTACACCTCCTTTTTTATTATTATATTATTTGAAACATTCCAAATCCTGCTGAATGCTTACTTCCTATTCCTGATTTATATAAATATTTTAGCAATTCTTTATTTCCACTTAATTCAAATGTTCCTGTTGAACATTCTATACATTTTTCGTAAAATTTGATTAGTACTTTTTTGGCTTTTATTGGTTTTATTGTAAATGTGTCTACTATTTCTGTTGGCATATTTGTTATTTTTAGTTGTTCTTTGATATTAATTTTTAGTGTTTCCTCAAATTTTTTGTTCTCATATGAGTAATAATAGTCTTTGTTATTTTCTCGTAATCTTATACATAATGGCGCTTGAAATTTCACTGATATTTTTTCTGTTGTTATTTCTTTTTCGTTTGCCATTGTTATATTTTCTAATGTCATTGAGTTGTTGTTGAGTGAATATTTTTTGTGTTTTTGTTTATTAAATGAGTTATATAGTATTATTCCTGTTTCATAATCTGATGTTGTTATGTTTATTTCTAGTCTTTGATCTTCTAATATTATTTTATCTTTTTCTATTTTTTGTTGTTTGTAGTATGCGGAGAATGCATATTGTTTTATTATTGGATCTTTTCCGTTGTAGTATTTTTGGTAATACTTTTGATTATATTCTTCTAGACTGTGTTTAAAATAGCTTATTATTGTTTTTCTGTATTGTATTGGTATTTCTTCTTTTTCTAGTTTAAAGTATAATTTAAATCTCATTTTTCCACCTTCTTTTTATTTTTTATTATTATATCATAACTATAACATTTTGTGTCGTATTTATGCTTTTGTTTTTATATTTTGTATTATATATTATTTGTTTTGAATTTCTTGTCGAATTTTGTCGGAATTTATTTTTTTATGTTGTTGGGAAGTTGATATTTTTTATTTTGCATTGGTTTTCTATTATAATTCTTGTGGTTTTATTGATGTGTTTGAAGTTTCATTTTATTTTTTTACTATTGGTTGTTTTTATTTTATTTTATTGTATCTTTTGGTATGTATTCGGGTTATGAGCGACGGCTCAAGGCTTTTTGAGTCTTTGTGAAAATTGGAGTTTTTGTTGGTATTTCAGTACATTTATTGATTTTGGTTTTAAGAACATTTGTGCATTTTTAGGGCATTTTTTGAGGGTTTATTACCCAATTTTTTCCCAATTCATAATGTACATGTGTTCGTATCTAGAATTAGTATTTGTTGAATTTTTGAAAAACATTTTTTTGCTATTAAAATTTTAATTTTTATGGAGGTTTTTATTTATGAATAATTTTAGAGAAGTTAATGAGGATATTTTGAAAGAGTGGCTAATGTTTAGAGAGGATGACTTAGCATCACTAACGTGCGATGAAGATAGAAAGCATTTTGTTTATTTTGATGAGATTTCTGCAAATATTTTAAGGAATGTTCCTAAGGAGAATAAAAAGTATGTACAGAAACAATTAAGTAAATTAGACGAGAATTTTATGGATTATATTTTTTATTGGAATGAGAAGTATTATAGGAATGGATTTTGTGATAGTATTGAGTTAATTATTGGTTGTATTGATAAATAGTTAAAATTAATCCAAAGTTTTTTCAAAATTTTGAGAAAACTTTGGATTTTTAAGTGCTTTTTTCAAATTGTAAGAAACATATTAACACATTATATTATATTTATTAAAATCTCCGTTTTATAATTATACTATTCTTTTAATTCCAATTTAAATGAACCATATTTTTTTCTTTTTGCGTTATTGTCTCTTCAATATAAGTAATATTATCATATTTGGATTCTACTTCTATATTATAAAAGTTATTTAAAATCATTAATACAAATTTTGTACAAGACATTAAGCTCTTAATTGGTATTCTACATGTTTCATTATTTGAAATAGTTAAATGTGAAGTAGGATGTACACAATCTTTCGAATTTTCTTTATCGTAATCTATTCTTATCATAGTAGGTATTCCAGGTTTTTCAAAAAAGTAATCAAAAAAATCTGTATCTTGTTCTGAAGATATGGATATTATCTGGTTTTTATCCAATATCTTATTATGTTTTTTTATAAATAACATTCTCTGCTTAGTAATTTCATTATTATTAATTATGAATTCAAACTGTATTATGCTTCTATCATAAAGTAAAATGGAATATTGTCGATTTACTAATAATTCCCTCATTATAAAGTCAATTCCTATATTGTTGTCATAAATGATATTACTTTTAGGACTTTTTTCATTCCATGTAATGTTGTAGCTATTTTTAGCAATTTCTTTTACAGATTCTCCTTTTTCTTCTAAAATTAATTCTTTTTCATATAATATTTTTTTTATATTCTGAATATCTTTCATTACTACTTTAAAAATTTGTTTTTCAGCCATTTTTTTCATCTCCATTTTCAAGTAGTTTTATTATTTCATCCTTTGAAGATATTCCAAATAATTCTTTTATAATTTGAATATCTGTAACTTTTCCATCTGCTTTTAATTTATTAATTAAATTTCTTGTATTATTTAGCGAACTCATAGCTCCTTCATCTAAATCTTGATTGTTTAGAATTAATTGTTTTTGTTCTTCCTTAGTTGGATAATGTTCAAAATAAAGTTTAAAATTATGTGTTTTTATTTCATTAAACTCGTCACATAATACTTGCATTTCTTCGCCATAACCTAATACTCTAACCCAGCCTTTACTTCTTGTAATGGCTGTAAATAGTGCATTTCTATCGCTTCTAGGTTCCAAAGAATTTGCACATCTTTGAGCATTAATAATATAAACCATGTATGCTTCATTTCCTTTAGCTCTAAAGATAGTAGAATACACAATTGAGTCTTTTCTAAAAAAATCTTCTGGACTGACAGTTCCAGCTAAATGAATAGCTATATCTTTATATTCATCTTTTTTTAATAATGTAGTAACTTTATTCTTATTATCACTTACTCCAATTGTATCCATATCTATAATCATAATATCACTTGGTATCAATTGATCTTTTCCGATGTTTTCTTTTATCATTTGTAAAAGAGATTCAGCTTGGCTATAAAAATCATCATATTTATGAAAATCAATAATTTCTTCAGGATTACATTTTAATAATTCTGGACTTGTTTCCTTTGTTCTATATAATTCTATGCTTTCACCTTCAACTATTTTTTTATCAGAAGTATATCCTATAGTTTCCCATACATCACTTGAACCAGGAATTTGAATTAATCCATCCTTTTTTCTATACAACCCCATTCCTATTGCATGTGCTGTTACTATAGTATTTGCCTGATTTCTGTAGCAAACTGTTAAAGGTGTATCATTACTTATATCTTGCCCAAAAATCTCTTTAGGCAATGGCATAGTTTCTTCATTTAATTTTTGTAATTCATCATAAGCATATACTAATCTCTTATCTTCTCCTAATACATTCAAACATAAATTCATAAAATTTTTATCAAAATCTTGCGCTTCATCAATTAAAATGCAATCATACATTTTTTGAAACTCTTTAACTTCTTTTATTACTTCTAGACATGCTTTAGAGAAAGCCATATTGTTGTACTTTACTCTAGCTTGATTATAGTTCAATGGTGTTATTCCATGTCTCAAACAAATTTCATAATACACTCCTGGGGCAGTAGCAGAGCCCCACGCTTGCATAATCTTAATCTTATTTTTATCGTATTTAGCTCCATCATTCTTCGTAGCATAAAATTTTGATATTAAATTTACTAATTGATTTCTAAGTGCTCTAGTTGAATATGTAACCACTATTATCCAATCTCTATGAGCCATATGTAACTCTACAGCCTTTCTTGCTAATACTATTGTTTTACCACTTCCAGCCATACCTCTAATTCTCTGGATTCCTTTTGTATCTGACAATATAGCTTCCATTTGTTTTGTATCATATTTTTCAACTAATTGGTTCATTTCATTAATTAAATATGCTTTTGTGCCTTTTTCCACTCCATCTCTTTCTATTCGTTGATTTATACCATATGCTTCCTGTAGCCCAGATAAAATATTATTATATAACTCATCTGAAAATTCGTTTTCTTGTTTGTTCTCTTCTATAAAATTTAATATATCATTTACTGTAAAGGCAAGAAGATTTTCTTCATATCTGGTCATTATTTCTTTTGAATATGTAATTATAATCATATCAAAAACTAATTTTCTTTTTCTCATTAAAAATGGTTGTTTTCTAAATCTATTCTCAACTTTTACATAAATATCATCTTGAATTTTAGTATAATCAGTAACAGATTTAGTAAGAATGTTGAATATAAAGACCCCAATTTTTGAAATAATAGCTAAATCTACACTTATTTTATTATCAGTATATTCGTCAATATATATTGGATATCCTATATATGCTTCACCTTTTATTGTAGGATATTTTTCATTAAATTTTTTTATTATTTTAACAATAATCTCTTCTTTTTCTTTGTCTTCTATACTTCCAATATTCTTTAACATTTTTCTTCCCCCAAAAACATATTTATTAGTTTCCATATTCTTCTACAATTTCTTACAAATTATTTATAACATCATCTATCAGATATTTTGTCTCTTACTATCTATTTTCTTTTTTAATTTTATATTTTTTATAATTTTACTTATAGTATTAATTATACAATATTCGTTAATTATCTAATAAATTTATAATATTTTCTAGTTCATTTATAAGTTGTTTTTCTATTCCATTCAAATAAACTGCACATTGCTTTTGCATAAAATATTCACTTCCATTATTTCCTGATCTACTTAAAGTTTCAAAAGAAACAGTATATTGTTTACCTATTTCTAACGTTGTACCATTAAAACTACAACCTTCTTCTAATGCTGTTATAACTATGCCATTAGAATTATATTTACATATTTCTATTTTATCTATTTTATCTGCTGAAAAATCTAATATAGCAACATCATCTCCAACATCAGTCTTTTCTTTCCATAATTTATTAAATTCGTATAATTTATTTACACGTGGACTTTTATTAACGTATGAACTTAATTTATCATGTAATAAATTTGACTTAACCTTAACCTTTCTAGCTCTGATTTCTTTCATCCTTCGTACGCTAATATTCCCTTCACACAAAGTAGCTTGTTGTATAAAATCTGTAGCGTTTGTAATCGAAATCAATTTCAAAGTACCAATATTGTCTGATGAATAATCTATTGGTGTTACTTTTGTTATCTTAGAATCTTTATCTTCTACTATAAAAACTGAATCATCCATTTGCATTTTTTCTACTAACTTTTCGTTTAATATATTTGAATTTAAAAACGGTACTAAATAATCAATTCTTAAATCTAAATCCACCAATACTAAATATTCATCATCATAATCTTGATTTCTCAAACTAATCATTTGATCTTTTGCTTTAAAAGTTTTTATCTCTATTTGTGGCATTCCATCTACTGGTTCCCATTTGTTATTAAATTTTGTAAAAGGAATTTGCTTTCCATCTACATTAATGCCAAAGATATCTGGTGCAATTCCTGCTATTGCTTTTGTAGGTTTATAATAATAATAATCACTTATTACACTTACTTCTTTATCTGTTTGAATTTGAGGTAAAATTATCTTGTCAAAAACTAAAGAGTCCGATAATGTATTGATAAACCTATCAAATATACCACCCATAGAATCGCTTTTTGATGTTAATGCACCTTGCATCGTGGTACCTTTTTGATTTTGAACCAGTTTGGTAATAAAATAAACTCTCTCTATTATATCATCTTTATTGAATTTTACTTCTTTCATATAAACTCCCCCTATATATCATTTTTTCTATTCATCTATAAAAAAATTACTCCATTAAATTAATCTTTTTTATAGGAACTACTCTAAGAGGATTTATTATTTTATCTTTTATTGAAAATCTAGGTCTTCTTCCTTGTAATTGTTGATCTCTAAACGTTTCATTTTTCTTATAATTTAAAACAATATTATATATATTACTTGAATCAATTTCGTAAAACCATATATTTCCATCTACTTCTCCAAATGGTGCTAAGTCTACAAAAATCAACTTATCCCATGTTGAAGTAGGTCCAAATGACGTACAATCATTTTTTATAGAAGCTGACTTTATTTGAATTCCCTCACCAGTAATTTTATCTACTGCATCATAAGAATGTGCTGTGCCATTTGTTCTAACAGCATTAAAGAAGATACAATATAAAGCTTCACTAAATACATCTGGCACATTTAAATTTTTTCCACCAAATTGTTTTAAATCAATATTTATATTCATCCATTTACGAAAAATTTGTTGGAATTTTTTATAATCTTCCATATCAAATTCATCGCCTATTACTGTAGTTCCATCTTTTAATTTTACTTTAACTTTTTTCATACTTTTTTACATATATGAATTAATTTGTTTTAAACAATACTTCTGGAGATATATCTAGAACATCACAAATGTCAAAAATAACTTCTAAAGAAACCGGCGTTACCATGTTAGGAGCTTCAATATTACTCATATGTGTTCTACTAATACCAATCTTTTCTGCTAATTGGCTCTGTGTCATTTTCTTTAATTTTCTTTGTAATGCAATATTTAACCCTATTCTAATATACTTCTCTGAATGTTTATTATTCATATACTACCTCCTACAAAGGATTTTATCTAATTTTCTATTAAATTTAAACAATCTGTATGTTTGCATTTTTAAACTTTCTCAATGCAATTACAATTTTAATTATTGCATTTTTATTATACAATTGTCTCATAGATATACAAAAAGAGTGATATAATAATCACTCTTTTATATATCTATTTTAATTATTATCATTTTTATCTAAGATTTCTAAAATCTCTTCTGACAATGTTGTTATGACTGGAACTGAAACAGCATTACCGGCTTGTTTATATAATTGAGATTCAGGATATTTTTTTCCATTAATTTCTTGTGGCAATTCATATCCATTCCCTACCGGAAATCCCTGTAATTTAAATGTTTCTGTTGGAGTTAATTTTCTTATACCATCTTTTACTTTAATCAGTGGAACATTATGCCCTCCTGTTCCCATATTGGCTGTTAATGTTGGACAAACACCACTTTTATTTTTTCTTACATACATACCTCTACGACATTGATAAAATTGGTACATCTCATCTACTTGTTCATCCAAATTTATTCTATTTTCTTTTTTTGATTTTTCAAATTCATCTAACGAAACAAAATAATTTGGATATTTTGTTTTTGTATAATAATATTTTTCTGCATCATTTTTGGTTAGATCATAATTAATTACTTTTTTTATTTCACTGACTTTTTCTTCTGAAGTTTTATTTTTTCTTAAATTAGATAAAACATCTTCATCAAAAATATTAAATAATTCTATATCTTTTTCATTTGATAAGCCAATAATATAAATTCTTTCTCTATTCTGAGGTAAATCAGAATAATCCATTGTATTTAATACCTTTTCGAATATTTTATATCCACAATCTTCTAATTTTTGCTTAATAACTTTATATGTTCTACCATTATCATGTGCTTGTAAGTTCTTCACATTTTCAAGAAACAAAACTCTAGGCTTGTAAAATTTATCTCCTAACATTTCTATTAAATCTATAATATTTAAAAATAAATTTCCTCTTTCATCGTTAAATCCTTTTTGTTCTCCAGCAATACTAAAAGCTTGACATGGAAAACCTCCATTTAAAATATCTATAGGTTCTTTTAAAATTATTTCATGTAAACTTTCATAATATTCTTTTTCTTCACTACTCTTAGCAAGTTCAGGATGCAATACTAATTTTATATCTCCTTGTAATAATTTATGTTTAAAATTTTTACTATAAGTAGCACAAGCATACTCATCGATTTCATTTGCCCACAACAATTTATAACATGCATTTTTAGTCTTTGCATTTTGGAATCCCAAACAAATTCCTCCAACTCCGGCAAATAAACTTCCAACTTTATATTCTTTCATTTCATACCTCTTTTCATTATAAATATATCACATTCATTTCTTTAATGCAACATCATAGTTTGCATTCAATATTTTTTTCTACAAATATCTGCTTCATCTATGATTTCAAAATTATTTTCAATTAATTCCCCTGTAAATTTTATATTGTTTTTTATATAGTTATCTAGTTCATCAAAATTGTCTAAATAATAGTAAGATTCTGGAATAATAAATTTTTTTAAATCATTTCTTAAATCTTTCAAAGTTATTTCTGTTGTCATTTTAAATTTATTTATTGGCATCGCATATTTATAATTTCTTGATAGGTAATCATCAATTCTGTAACTCACTTCACTATTACATTTGTATTCTTCTTTCCAATCTTTTAAATTAATTCTTTTATCAAATTCAATATATCCTACAATTTTTTGAACCGGCTTGCTAATATATAAATAAGCATTTATAGGCTCAGAATAAAATTGATGTCTATATTCAAATATCTTTTTTCCTGTTCTAATTAAATCAAATATCTCTGGTTTTAAACTTAATAACATTGTATGCATATTTTACCTCAATAAATATAAAATTTTCTTTTATTTTATATCATAAAATTTATTTTTTTTCCACCAATCAACAATTATTTATAAAGATTTTTTTCTATTTATATTTTATATCAAACATTTGTTTTAATGTCAATATATTTTTTAATTTCTATGAAAAAAATGATCATATGGATAACCTGCTTTAATATATAACTCCGTTAGCTCCATTTTGTATTTCTCTAATAACTCTAAATACTTTTGCTTAAAAATATTTTTACAAATCCATTCAACTCCTTTTCTTGAAATAATAACTTTATTATTATCTAAATATTTATAAATATTAAATCCATTATCACACATTTTCTTAATTGCTTTTCTTATACTAGATTCTGCTCTATTAAAATAGTTTTCTAATTGTTTTATATCCATATCTTCATTCCACCAATTTTTATTGCGTTCTACTTTCAAAAAATCTTCATACAATTT
>ULMZ01053950.1_pt1 | contig 17711 bp, 17 predicted proteins | sample 1951791 | NCBI WGS metagenome assembly ULMZ01 (sample SAMEA4835564, study PRJEB28245) | human gut metagenome | biome: gut microbiome; material: fecal sample | place: Denmark | collected 2008 | reverse complement strand
CTGCCGGTGACCATCGCGGCCATACTGATTCTCTACGGCATAGCCCTCCTTGTTGGCAACGGATATGCTCCGGACGAAACAAGCATCCTGTCGCGCGCCGACCGCGCCGTGCTCACCGACGCGCATATGTACTACACCCACATCGACCACGTTAAAATCCCCATCGACCCCGAAGGCGTGCTCAGCACCATCCCCTCCATAGCACATGTGATGATAGGTTTCTGGTGCGGAATGCTGATGATGGGCACAACCGACAACCGCGAACGCATCACCCAGCTTTTCATCGTCGGCACCATCCTGACCGTGTCCGGCTGGCTGCTGAGCTACGGGCTTCCGCTTAATAAAAAAGTGTGGTCGCCCACCTTCGTGCTCACCACTTGCGGTCTGGCGGCATCCACCCTGGGGCTGCTGATATGGATAATCGACATAAAAGGGAAAAAACGCTGGAGCCGCTTTTTCGAGGTGTTCGGCGTCAACCCCCTCTTCCTCTACTCGGTGGCATGGGTGCTTGCCATATTCCTCGGCCTCAAATGCTTCCCCGATGCTGCCGCCCCTGATAGCGTCTACAGCATCAAGAGCTGGATCTACTACAACCTGCTCATGCCACTCACCGGCAACCAGTCGCTGTCGGCCCTCATCTACGCCCTGGCGTTCGTAGGCATCAACTGGCTCATCGGCCTCCCCCTCTACCGCCGCAAAATCTACATCAAAATCTAACCTACTTAAGACCCAATTGATTACATCACTGAATATATTTTTTCCGCATTTGTATTATCATTTCTGATAAACATGCATGAAAATTTTATTCAAAAAAGCGGCGGAAAATTTGGTCAATTCAAAAAAACGCGATAACTTTGCACCTGCAAACGGAAAGGAAATGACGCAGAGAGTTGCGTCAAAGGAAAGCGCTAAAAAAGTAGCACGAAATCCAATTCCAATCCCGTTGGCACTCATACCAATCTATTGCCTTGTGGTGTAATGGTAGCACGTCGGATTCTGGTTCCGCCTGTGAGGGTTCGAATCCTTCCAAGGCAACTCAAAGAAAGAGCTAAGTCAGTTGACTTAGCTCTTTTGTTTTATCTGCAATATATTATCTCCGAGGAGGACGGACTAATTGCAAAAAGGACTAATTGCAAAAAAGTAGGCTGAAAACAGACAAATTTTAATTTTGTTTGAAAATGTGATTAAAATCTTCAACACCTCAATTTATTAGAGTCTATATGGAATGAATGGGACAAAAAATAATCAATCAACATCGGGAGAATTATTTCTATCGTTCAGCCTTTTTTGTCTATTTTCCAACCGCTTGACACTTTCAGGTGTAGGCAATTCTTCAGGCATAGTTCCGCCAAGTTCCATAATAGTCTCTCTGACTTTTTTCCCGACTTCAAAATGAGTGCGATTGGCATTGTCCTTCCCTTTAACACCCTCACGCCTCAATTTATCTTCAGTTTGTGTTGCGCGGAAAAGGTTAGCTGCAAGCTCGGTGCTTCCCATGTGGTCAAGAATCTCCTGATTCTTAGCCAAACCTTTGCGGAAATGAATATCACTCCGGTCCAGGCCTCCATACAATCCCTTATAACCCGCATTCTGAAAAACTCCATAATCCTTATTGGTTATAACTCCAGCGTCCTTTGCAGCGCTCGCAAGTCGCGAATTATGCTTCTTCATCTCCCTGCGAAGCATAAGTCTTTTTTCCTCCTCTTCTGTGAAGGGTCTAACTAAATATTTTTCTGCCCTGCGCGTTTGTATTGCAAAATAGGTTTGCGCCTGGGCTACAATAGTTTTCTTTGGATCTGCGTTCTGCACAGTAAGATAACAAACATAACGGCTCATAAGCCAGGTTTCCACCTCTCTTTCAGCGCCTTTACCTATCAGAATCTTTTCGGTGACTCTAACGAAATGATGCTTGGGATCCTGACCGCTATTAAGGCACGATGTCCAAGCCTTTCTCATTACATCAAGAAAATTACGATAGTCGGTATAGGTCAAAACTTTGGCAAGCTCCCTGGATGACCACCATTCTATTCCGCTTTCATCTGTAGTCTTTATCCTCTCGAAAGAGTCTTTTGCTTTTTTGGTAAGTCTTGTACTCATATGTTCAATGTATTCCTCAAATTTCAACTGTATATCATGGCGCATACCTCCTCCATTCATAAAACATAAGAATTTGGTATTGCCACCGCCATTCAACCACAACCCAAATGTAATGATAGCGCATGAATTATGCAAACAACCCACCAAAATATTATGTTAATGTTATGTCTGAAGTATGTTTACAAACGGCTTGAATGCAGTAAATGATGACAACTCTATGTTAGCCACATTATGTTAATACTTTATCTACAAATATTGTATTTCGATGTATGAATACAAGAAATCAAGCTATGTGCCGACTACCAAAACTTGTGGCTGAGAGTATTGCAATTGATTGATTTACAGGTGTGGTGACAGGGCGCTTTACTACTTTTGCGGTATATGCGATTGATTGTTGGCGATATAATTGCTAACTTCGCAAAGGAAGGCTGGGATTGCCGGCTTCCATCTCTGCTGATTGCCGGTGTTCGTGCCTGTAGAGGTTGATTATATTCCGTCAAGATAAACTGTCATTATCAATAATAGCATGAAAAATCCATTCGGTTTCGGAAACTTCGGTTTTCTATTTCTATGCATTCTGAGCGCGGTGAGCGGATTTGCTGCCGGCGCACAGAATCCGGTTGCCCGCGAGGAAGCTACGGTACGTTCGGGCAATGCACGTTTCACGGTGCTCACGCCTGAAATGATACGCATCGAGTATAGCGACAAAGGCCTCTTTGAGGACCGCGCCACATTCGCCATCCAGAACAGAGAGATGGATGTGGTGCCATCTTTTACGCAAAAGGAGGACAACGATTTCCTGTACATCGAAACCGACCGGATTAAACTCAAATACCGCAAGGGTACGAATCCTGCCACCGACCCCGCTTCGCCTGAAAACCTTACCATTACCATGCCGCACAACGGACAGGAGGTGGTGTGGTATCCCGGCAAACCGGACCCTCTGAATCTCAAGGGAACGTGTCGCACGCTTGACGGCAGCGACGGCGACAACAAACGCGCAGAACTTGAAAACGGTCTGATTTCACGTTCGGGCTGGGCTGTTATCGACGATTCATGGACGTCTACCCGCCCCGACGGCAGCCGGTCGTTTGCTCTTGAACCAAACGATGAGGTAGGTTTTGAATGGTGGAGCGAGCGGAAAGACCCGCAGGCCCTCGACATGTATTTCATGGGATACGGCACGGATTACAAAAAGGCGTTGGCCGATTTCACCAAAATCGCAGGGAAAATCCCCCTCCCTCCGGCCTATGTGTTCGGCTACTGGTACAGCCGCTATGCATCATATTCCGACGAGGATTACCGCCGGATAATGGCCGAACTGAAAGGAAACGACATCCCAACAGACGTGCTGATTCTCGACATGGACTGGCACTGGAACGGCGACAAGGGCTGCGATTCGGAAGGCCGCGGAGGCTGGACCGGATGGTCGTGGAATACAAACCTGCTATCCAATCCTCAGAAGCTGCTGGACGACATTCACGCCAACAATCTCCGTGTGTCGCTCAACCTCCATCCCGCCGACGGCGTGAACAGCGTGGAGTCGCCCCGCTATTATGAGGCCATGAAATCGGAACTCAACGGCAAATACGACACCGACGGCAACATTGCCTGGAGCATCGACTATCCTGACTTCACAAAATCATTTTTCAAGAACATCATACGCGAGCATGAGCAGGAGGGTGTTGATTTCTGGTGGCTCGACTGGCAGCAGCATCTCACAAGCCATGCCACTCCCGGTCTGGGCGAGACCTTCTGGTGCAATCATGTTTTCTTCAACGACATGAAGAAGAACCGGTCCGAACACCGCCCCGTGATTTTCCACCGTTGGGGAGGGCTCGGCAGTCACCGCTATCAGATCGGATTCTCCGGCGATGCCCTGATCAACTTCCCCACACTTGCATTTCAACCCTATTTCACGGCAACGGCATCTAATGTGGGTTACGCCTACTGGGGTCACGACCTCGGCGGCCACGCTTTCACGGATGAAAAGATTGTGAACGACCCGGAACTCATGCTCCGCTGGATACAGTTCGGCGTGTTCACCCCCATATTCCGCAGCCACGCCACCAAGGATGAACGGATTGAACGCCGCATGTGGAAATTCAGCAACTTCCCGCTGATGCGTGAGGCCGTGAAACTCCGCTATGCCCTTTTCCCCTATATCTACACCATGGCCCGCAAAACCTACGACACAGGCGTGGGGATATGCCGTCCGCTGTATTATGAATATCCCGACAACGAAGAAGCCTATGCCTACGAGGGGGAATATCTTTTTGGTGACAACATTCTTGTGGCTCCCATCACCGAAGCAGCTCAGGATGGCAAAACAAGCCTGAAGGAAATCTGGTTCCCGAAAGGGAAATGGTGGAGCGTTGCCACCAACGAAATGATAGAGGGACCATGCGTGCGTACCATGCATTTTTCGGATAAAGACATCCCTTATTTCTATCGGGCAGGTGCCATGATTCCGCTCAATCCCAGGTCGGTGAAACGGGTCACCGACAAACCATCACAGATGGTGCTTGATGTAGTGGCAGGTGAAAATGGCGACGACATTCTCTATGAGGACGAAGGTGACAACAGCGATTACGCCACACGATATGCAACCACACAGCTGCGGCACCGTGTTGACGGCAAAACGGAAACCTGCGTGATTGGACCCCGCCAGGGCGACGGAACAAATCTTGTGGAACGCCGCTCGTGGACAGTTAACCTTCTGAACGCAGCGACTCCGGCAGAGGTGAAGGTCAACGGCAAAATTATTGATTCCGCAGACTGGGATTACAACGACTCCGACCGTAAGCTCTCGGTCCGCCTTCCTGAAACCGACTGCAACACACAGTCAGAAATCATTGTCCGCTATCGTTAAAACGACATACAAAAAGAATTCTCAGGAAGGCACCGGCAACCATCCGCACCCACCGGAGAATTCCACTCAAAATATTGGTAATTGATTTTAAGGTAAAAAGATCCGTCCAAAACGAGGAGACTGTATCAAACAGGACTCCTCGTTTTGTGTAAAGACTGCCACATGCAGCTATAAAGATTTAATGGAAAGGAAGCTATTCGCGGTATCGGGTGGGATTCACACCCAGCATGCGCTGCACGTAGCGGCTGAAATAGGCAGGCGAAGAGAAACGGAACATATCGGAAATCTGAACGAACATCACCTCCCGGTTATGGCGGTAATCACCGTTTTCAAGCATATCGAGGAAACGGCTCATGAGCGATGCATTCTGTGCGGACACCCCTTCCTCCCGGTTGATCACCGAATGGAAATCAAAAAAATCGAGAGTTCCACCACCGGGAACGCGGAAACGCATCCTGAGCAATTATCACTGCCGGACACCGAACATCCATGCAAAGGAGCGCTCAAGGCGCTGTTGGGCATACTGGTAATGGTTGCCGGGGACAAGTTCAAAACAGGTCTTGACAGAATGGGCTGAAAGATAGTCGACAATACGGACTGTATCCTTTTGAACACATCGGAACTGAGGCACAGGCGACTGGGCCTCTTTGTTACCCAACAGGAAATAGGCACGCCCGGATCTGGAAGGCACCGGCTGTGAGGTAAGCCAATCGGCAAACCCCTCGTACCAGAACGACCCCGAGAGGGAGATTATATCGGTAAACACATCGCACTCCATCCACTGCCACAAAGTGAACAGCCCTGACAGCGACACTCCGGCAAGTGTGCGCCTCACATCGGCCGCAATGCCGAGCCGCTGTTCAACTTCCGGAATCACACTCTGCCTTAACAGGGACAGAAACTGTGGGGCATCACCTTTAAAATCAGGAGTTCCAGTCGGGACTCCTTTTGCCTTCCAGGGGGTGAGGTCATTGTCCCAGTCCATTCCGGTTATTACCGCAATCGACACGCCATAGAGAGCAGTCGCATGCTCTATCCATTGGACTGGGACGGCAGCAGGATAAAGCAGATAGCAAATCCTGTCAGTGCCGCCGGCAACCGCCTTGATGTCGAGATTATTGATCTTCAGTGTCTGCATATTTCAATATTCCGGGAAGCTCCTTAAACCCGATACTTCTATATAACGACCGAGCCCCAGGGGTTGTTTCAAGATATATCTTGTCGCACTTAAGCTGACGCGCCACATCAACGAGATGCCTGACTATGGCATGCCCGATGCCACGGGACCGGAATTGCGGCCTCACATAAATGTTCATCAGATAGGCACACCGGCCCGAAGGATTGTCGGGCGACGGCAACTCGTCCGACAGGCATATCGCGCCGCAACCGCACTCATTTCCATTCGAGACGGCCACCACCGCCACATGCGAACCGTCGGCGACATGCACCTCATAGTACCGGCGGTTGGCCAGAAGCAGCCCGGCGGACGGTACGATATCGAACACAGCTCGAAGCACCTCGTCACGCCACGCCATCAGTGTGTCTATCTCTCTGAGGGGCAGTATGGAGATTCCTGTCATCCGATACCTCCTTCCTTCATAACCACAGGTAGGGCATGATTATCCACTTTACCGCGCGGAGTAAGGGGCAGTTGCTCCATCCTGACAAAAAATTCCGGTATCATGAAATCGGCCAGCCTACTCCTGAGAAAGCTCTTCATATCGCTCAGTTTGCAATATTTATGGGAAGGCACAACATAAGCCGTGAGATATGCCAGCCCGTTTTCATCAGTAAATGCCCGCACCACTCCACGCTCCACGCAAGGCGATTCGTTCAGCACATTTTCCACCTCATCCGGCTCAACGCGTTTGCCAAGAATCATTATCTGACGGTCGCGACGGTGCAGGAATGCAATGTTGCCGTCGGGCAGCACATATCCGAGGTCGCCGCTGCGGTACATGCGCCGTCCGTCGTGCCAAGTTGTAAAATTTGACTGTTCCGGAGGGTTGCCGAGATAACCACGCGCCACCCCTTTGCCGAATATACATATCTCACCGGTATCACCATCCGAAACTTCATTGAGGTTCTCATCAAGAATCCTTACCTCCACACATTTAATGGCTTTACCCACGGGGAATGTCCCGTCGTCGAGCGCCGCAGCGTTGTCAATCCTGAAATAGGTGGCGCACACGGTTGTCTCGCTCGGACCATAAGTGTTGTAAATCATAAAATCATGGCCACGAAGCCAGGTGATGTAACTTTCCCTCACCACATCTCCACCACTTATGAGCAATCTGAGTTTAGAGGGATAACGGCGATGCCGATTCATGTCGGCAAGCAGATAAGGGAAACCGCTTATCTCGGTCACACCGTGACGCTCGCAGAAATCCATCAGTTCATCTATACCTCCGTCCTTCACTTTTTTGGACGGGATTGCAAGCGCAGCTCCATTCAGAAGGGTGGTAAACACCTCTTCTACAAAAATATCGAACGCACAAACCGAAAACTGCAGCATCACATCGCCCGGAGCCACATTGAATTCCGCCTCGAAAGCCTCGGCATAATTCACCACACTCCTGTTCTCCACGGCCACACCCTTTGGACGTCCGGTGGTACCGGAAGTGTAAAGCACATAGGCCAGACCGGAGGGTGTTGACTTGTCCTTATGAGGAGAAGCCGCGGGCGTGAGATCACGGCAGAAATCATCAGTAATCACCAGCGATACACCTGCGGTCTGCATAATATAGTCAATACGTTCACGGGGTAATGCCGGTTCGGCCGGCACATAGGCCGCCCCACTTTTCAGCACGGCAAGCATGGCGGCCACCATCTCAGCACCGTGGCTCATGACAATGCCGACAAATTAAGGCCGCATCAAGGCGAATTTATCAAGTATGGCATCCGCCATCGCATCAAGTTCCCCATATGTCACGGTGCGGCCATCTTCCGCTATGGCGACGGCATCGGGATTCCGGTCAACCCATACGGCGAACCGGGAATATATCGTATCGTTAATCATATCCTGATGTGCTTATATATTTGAAAGCACTGCAGGGCATGTTTTGTTCACTTGTTGATGAAACGGCGCTATCCTCACGGTTGCACTTCAAGCAACACGGGATATTCGTTTTTTATCTTTTTTGTCAGTTTGGCCACAACCTCGCAATAACTGTGCCGGACAAGCGATTTAACCATATCATCAGCCAGATTGCCTCTTAGGTTAAGCTGGTTCCAGTATTTTTTGTTCCAATGCCATGCCGGCTCGATTTCAGCATAGCGGTCACGCAAGTCGAGTGCATACTCGGGGTTGCATTTCAGCACAAAATAGTCAGACCGCTCAAAACCTACGCAGGCAAAAATCTTGCCGCATACGCGCAACACAAGATAATCATCGCCGAACGGCATATCCTCCGTAACCATCGGCAACGACAGGCAATAGTCCCTAATCTCTTCAATATTCATTGTGTGGATCATTTATTTTTATCTACACAAAGATAGAAATCATTCCGGATTTTCAATCCGATGTGAGAAAGTTAAATGACGTGCCCCCTTTTTTAATTTAATTTATAATTTTGAATCACAAAGAGTTAAATCGAGGTTAAACACGTAGGGCACATTTAATTTCGGGTTGTTATTCCTGTCATAGTAAGCGAACGAACGAAAAATATAACATAAAAAAATTGTATCGACTATGAAAAAGAAATTTTTAGGAATCGCACTTGTAGCCATGTCTCTTGTATCCTTCTCCGGCGTGGCACAGAATACAACCGACAACAACTCTGCAAAAATCGAAAAGGTAAAACGCCAAAAATGTGACAAAGCTTCATGCGTAAATCCTTTTGAAGGCCTCAACCTCACCGACGCCCAGAAAACCCAGCTGCAGCAGCTCAACACCAAGCGTATGGAACAGCGCAAGCAGCAGGCTCAGGCACGCAAGGCCGACAAGCAGCGCAATGATTCCACCCGTATGGAAGCACGCAAAAATGCCCGCAAGGAATACCTTGAGGAGGTCAAGGCGATCATTGGCCCAGACCAGTACGTTGTTTTTCTCGAAAACATGTATGTCAACGGTGGCGGCAACCACAACGGCAAAGCCATCCAGAAAGGCCAGCGCATGGGCAAACACGGCATGGCTCACAATCGTGCTGACAAAGGCAACCGCCGCCACGACGGCAAAAACCGTCAGGCTCAGCGCATGAACAATGCACCGGCCGCCGCCAACGCCCAGTCATAACAGGTTCCCACACATAATATAACAACACTGAGTAATCACTACGGAGTGTCAGAACCCAGGATTCTGACACTCCTTATTTTATTATTCTCAGTGTTGTATTAATGGAACAGAATGCATCCCCGGACAGGCATTTATTCCTTCAAGGGTTTGCTGTTGTTCTTCTCAACCTGATCTTTCCGAAATTTCCGCCAGCGATTATTGAAGTTTTTATTGAACTTGTAACGCGATATACCGGTCAGTGTCTTCAGCATGCCTAAAGCACGGTTGCCGAAGGTGAAATTCCGGTTCACCTTGGTACGGCCAATCATTCTGTGATCAGGAACAACGTCCAGCCGAATCTGTTCGCGGTCTACGTTGTTCACCCGGTCAATCAGCGCAAGGACTGACGGCTGCAACGGCGGGGCATCCTCCGGCTCATAAATGCCGATGGCAGACACATCGAGTCTAAGCTTTTCCCATTTTTTTGCCTCCTTGACCGTGATATATTCCTTGTCAAGCATGTAGACCTCGGCATAAGTGCTGACAAACACCGGTTCGTCCACACGGTTGAAGCGGAACATCTCATAACCCCTACCGTTTGATTCTATTGTAAACGCATAGCCGGTCAAGTCAATCGGGCAGACGGTGTCACCGGCAACATTGCCGTAATTAAACCGTATACGCAGGTTTTCAAAATCCACGTTTTTCCGGAAAAATGCCGACAGCCCCGGCACCCATCGTCGTCCTGCAGTATCGACCATGACATTGACATCCACAATAACCTTGTCATCACGCTTGGTCCAGATTTCCGACGGGCTATAGCGGCCATGAAGCGTGTCGGTGCCGCACTCCAGACCCCTCAGAGCAGACGGCATTTTAGAAACGGGCACCACCCCTATCCAGTCGGACCAGGTAAAATGCTGATTGCTGACATCGCTGACACTGTCGAGCCCCTGGGCGTTTGTAAACCGGTAGTAAGATTTGCACGTCAGTATTCTTGGCGTGGACCACCCCTTGAACTTGGTATGTCCGTCGGTGGTCAGCATGTAATCCACCATTTTTTCACGGAAAAGCGAAACGGTATCGGTATAAGTGGACAACGTGGAATACTCCCGGACATATGCAAGCATGTGGAGCACACGGTGCTGTCGGGTTTCCACTGTCACTTCCGGCAACTCCGGAATATTTTCCTGCATAAAAATCGTATCGCCGTGAGCCTCTGACACCGAAGTCTCCTCGTAGCCGAGATAACGCACCGTAACCGGATAACTTTCCTTCCCGATAAGCGGTAGCCGTCCCCTGTTGTTACTTATGCCTATGGCTTTACCGTGGCGGTCGAATACCGACGCGTTCGCCAGCGGCATCCCTGTCACCGCATCAGCCACAACGGCCGTATGTGTCTGCCCTGTCATCTCTGAGAATGAGAGCAAAACCATAACTATTATGACAACATACCGCCCCATACCCGCAAAATCACTCAAATTTCTCAATCATCCGACACTTCGTCATATGTATCTATAATGTTCTGTAATTCAGCTTCGGAAGGAAGTAACTTGGCGGCTTGTTTAGAAATGAATTCTTTAAGCTGATATTCTGCAACTCCAAGAGGCTGATTCATACCTCGAAATGACCACTCAACTACAGTATCATCTTTTGATTTACAAATAAGCAATCCTATCGTCGGATTGTCATCCGGTTGCTTCATAAGTTCATCAACCGCTGAAACGTAGAAATTCAGCTTTCCTACGAATTCAGGAATAAAAGGAACAATTTTCAATTCACAAACTATATACGATTTGAGCCTTGTATGGTAAAAAATCATGTCAGGAATGAATGTCTGACCACCTGGCATTTTTAACTCCATCTGGCGACCCACATACGCGAATCCCTGCCCCAATTCAAGCAGGAATCGCGTGATGTTAGCCGCGAGTTCATCTTCCAATTGTTTTTCGGTTGTGACTTTCCGATCAATAAATCTGAAATTATACGGGCTTTTTAATATCGCCTTTGCCAGGCCTCCATAAGGAGCCGGCAATTTTTCATCGAAGTTGGTAACTACATGACCATGCTTCCCGTATAGATTATCATTTATTCCAGCTTCAAGTTCAGGACGGCTCCAATCATTTTTTATAGTTTCATCGATATAAAAAAGTGCCTCTTCAACTGATTTGCTATGAGTAAATATGTCTATGTGATGTCCCCATGGAATCATACCGAAATCCGAGGGCATCTCAAATTCGTCAATGAGTCGTTGACGAATTACATCACTCTGACTATAAAACTCATACCAGCGTTTCGCATATTTGATATTTGTGACAGAAAAACCTGCCTGACCGGGAAAGGCTGTCTTCAGATCAAGACTGAGACAATCGAAGAATGCACTTCCCCATTTGGCAGCTTCATGAAGTTTTGAAATATCCCGACCCATACACCAGTAATACTCCAGCATCGACGCATTGACCTTAACAGCAGCTTTTATCTGCGACTTGCGGAACCGTTCTTTCAACGAAGTTAAAAGCATTGCATAATCCTTACCCGCAATAACGGTATCGCGTTTTACAAATGCAGGCTTATTGTCAGTCTTTGCCATATTTCTGCGAACAATATGAATTGTACATAACGTGGTGTAACGGCTTCTTCCGTTACGTCGTAGCGATATTTCCGGTCATTGTTTTACATACGATGTCCATATTGCAAATATATGAATTTTCGCGAAAATAACGATATACAACTACAAAGTTGCGATTAGCTTAGGAAACAAGTTATACGGCACGGAATGGGGACACTCGCGGGCTTAGAAATTAAGGGTGATTCCGGCCATTACGGTTGCCTTGGGCATGGGATAGCCGGCGTTAATCTCATACCGCTGTGCGAGCAGGTTCTCGCCACGCGCCCATAGGCCAAGCCAACGGTTCACATTGAACTGGCCGCGCAAGTTCCACAGCACGAAATGCTCCTGCCTGTCGGGATTGACTGAGGTATAAAGGCCGGCCACATACTGCACACCTGTCGACACAGTCCATTTCTGCTGCGTAAACACCACTCCGGCATACAGTTTATGCTCAGGTGCAGCTATCACAGGATTCTTCATGTGCAGGTAACTGTAGTTGGCATCAACCGAACACGAGCGGTCAATCCTGTAGGCTGCCTGCAGTTCTGTACCTACGTTGTCTATCTGTCCGGAATTCTGATTGAGGCGCCCTGTGCCGTTGGGATTCGGCAGCGTCATAATCAGATTCTTTCCGTCGATGTAGAAGATATTTACTCCATAGTTCAGCCTTCCGTCAAGCAGCATCTGCGAGAATGCCAGCTCATAGTTCCACAGCGATTCAGGCTTGAGATCGGGATTCTGTGGAGGAAACATATACATTTCGCGCAGAATGGGATAACGGCAACCCTTGGTGGCCGAAGCCTTGAGCTCCATGTCGTGAGGCAGATGCAGCGCAACTCCTCCCTGCGGAATCCATTCGGTGCCCACCCTCGAATGATGGTCCACGCGCACACCGGCGTTCAACGTAAGCCAATGGCTGATGTTCTGCCTGAAATCCACATATCCGGCCAGCTCATTCTCGTATTTGTCAACCAGATCACGCCTGGTGCCGGCATTCGGTCCGGCCAAATAGTCAGTCCATGCCTTCCCGCCGTAACGGAACCAGTCAAATCCGGCGGTTATCCTGTTACTGCATATACTACAAGGAACTGGAATGCGGCACCATTGAATACGGCCGGAGCAAATATGACTATCAGGAAGGCACTTTGCTTTTCATATCGCCCGGACAGGTGGGAGGAGTGAACGACGGCGGCGAGACCCTCAATCCCAAAGGTCTGGCGCTGATGTTCCACCCCGACCTGCTTTTCGGCACCCCGCTGGCACGACGGATGAAAGACTATACTTTCTTCTCATACGCCTCCAACGAAGCGCTGCACATGTCGGAGCGCGAAAAGCAGATAATCCTGAACTGTTTCCGCGACATCGCCGCCGAAATCGAACATGCCATCGACAAGCACACCAAGCAGATTGTGGCCTCCACCATCGAGACCATGCTCAACTACTGCACACGGTTCTACGACCGCCAGTTCATCACCCGCGAAGTGCCCAACCACAGCACCCTGAGCCGTTTTGAACGCACCGTCCACGACTGGTTCGAATCCGGCAAAGCCCGCGAGCTGGGACTGCCCACCGTGCAGATGTGCGCCGGCGAAGTTTGCCTGTCACCCAACTATTTCGGCGATCTCATCAAGAAGGAACTTGGCCGCACCGCCCAGGAGTATATCAGGCATTACGTGATTGACCGGGCCAAGGAGCTTATAGCTGAAAATGAGATGAACGTGAGCGAGATTGCCTATGAACTGGGATTCAAATATCCCCACCACCTCACCCGTGTGTTCAAAAAGGTCACCGGCATCACCCCGAATGAATTCCGCCTGACAGTAAACTGAGAAATCAACCGTCAACCAATAACCAACCGATCACACCTTATGAAAAATCCTTTTATCATCCTGTTTGCATCCGCACTCATACTATGCGCCACGGCTGCATGTTCTTCATCAACCGATAAGGGGGAGACCGCTGCTGCCGACCCTAACGGACTCCCTGTCTACAACATCCCCTTCTCCGACACATCCACCATCGACAAGGCCGACAAGAAAGTGCTTGTGCTGTCGGCCAGTCCCCGCCGCGGCGGCAACACCGACCTCCTGTGCGATGAATTTGTCAAAGGAGCCACCGAGGCTGGCGGCAACGTGGAGAAAATCTTCCTTGACGACTACAGAATCGATTTTTTTCACGAAGAGCACTCTGTCGCCCCCGACACAGTGCTGACCGAAGGCGATCAGGCTCCTATGCTCGTCCAGAAAATGGCGGACGCCGACATAATCGTGCTGTCGAGTCCGGTCTATTACATGAACATCGACGGACAGCTGAAAACCCTGATGGACCGCTGCTACCGCAACAAGGGCCTCGAAGGGAAAGAATTTTACTACATCACAGCGTGCGCCGACCCCGATGAAGCCACAGCCGAGACTGCCATCTACGCATTCCGCGGTTTCGTGGTGTGCCTTCCCCACCCCACCGAACGCGGAAGCGTGAAAGCCATCGGCATGGGCCGCAAAGGCGCCGTGCAGGATTCTCAGTATCTCAACGAAGCCTATCTCCTCGGCAAAACCATCTGACACATCACCCCAATCCCATACAAAAAAAGCATGCGTCGCCATTAATTCCGCGACGCATGCTTTTTTGATATATTGGAACTTTCTGAATTCTAATCTCAGCATTCGGTGAGTTCGGGAGGAAGGATAGGCATTGCACCTTTCTTCGTGCATACGAATGCCGAGGTGCGCACGGCCAGGGCATGGGCCTCGGCCACACTTTTGCCCTTGAGGATGGATGAGATGAACGCCGCGGTGAAACTGTCGCCTGCGCCCACCGTGTCGGCCACTTCAACCTTGGGAGTGGGCTGGAACGAGACGTTGCCCGGAGTGAACACATAGCTTCCGTTGATGCCGCAAGTGAGAATGAGCATCTTGAGGTTATATTTTCCAAGCAGAATCCAGCACTTGTCCTGCAGGTCGATGCCCGGATAGCCGAACATACGGCTTACGGTGACCAGTTCCTCGTCGTTAATCTTCAGGATGTTGCACCGCTTCATCGAATTGCACAGAATCTCCTTGGTATAGAAGCCCTGACGCAGATTCACATCGAACACCACAAGCGAATCGTCGGTCTGGGGCATTGCGTCGAGAAAACGGTTTATGGTGTTGCGCGACACTACGTTGCGTTGCGCCAGCGAGCCGAAGCACACGGCTTTGGTTCTTTCAGCAAGCGATTCAAGCAGAGCCGTGTAGGGGATGTTGTCCCATGCCACATTCTCTTTTATCTCATACTGTGGCACACCGGCAGGGTCGATTTCCACCTGCACAGTGCCCGTGGGATAAGGCACTTCGGCAATCTGCTGGTTCAACCCCTTGGAGGTGAAGTTTTCCACTATTTCCTGCCCGAGCGGATCGGCGCCGACGGCACTTACCACACAGCTCGGCAGTCCGAACTGCGACACGTGGTAAGCGAAATTAGCGGGCGCACCGCCTATTTTTTTACCTTCGGGGAGCACGTCCCACAGAGCCTCGCCCATTCCTACAACTACGTCGTTCATGATGATTCGGTAAGTTTTATTGATTTATATTATATTTTTCTTATTTTCAGCGTGTAGCACATCAGATATATCACACCGACTGTCATTACGGCCACAGCGCCGATCTGACCCACAGCATCTGCCGCATATCCCATCGCCAACGGAAAAACTGTTCCTCCGAACAAGCCCATAATCATAAGCCCGGAAACCTCGTTACGTTCGTTAGGAGTATATACAAGAGCCTGAGAGAATACAACCGAGAAGATGTTGGAGTTACCGAAGCCAATCAGACCGATGCCGACATACAACGGGGTCAAGGTGTCGCAGACGAAAAGGATAACCATGCCTGCAAGCATCATAAGCACGCTGATAGCAAAGAACAGTTTCGGAGACATAGCCCTCAGAAGGAAAGCACCCAGGAAACATCCGACTGTACGGAAGATGAAATACACCCCGGTGGCGAACCCGGCTTCCTCAAGCGGGAGTGCCAGACGCTCCATGATGATTTTCGGGGCGGTGGTGTTGGTGCCGACATCTATGCCCACATGGCACATTATGCCAAGGAAGCAGAGGAATATGAAGGGCCGACCAAGCAGACGGAGGCATTCGCCCACACCCGAAGCCTTGTCGGGACGCTCCTCATCAATGGGGGTTGCAGCCAGCAGCGAAATGGAAAGGAAGCTGATGACGGCATATATGACAAACAGTGCACGCCAGCCCAGACCGAACGTTGGGAATGCAGTCGTAGCTCCCCATGCGGCTATCACAGGGGCAAGAAACGAGGCTATGGCCTTGACGAACTGGCCGAATGTGAGGGTCGATGCAAGTTTATCCCCGCTTATCAGATTGGTCACCAATGGATTGAGTGAAGTCTGCATGATGGCATTGCCAATGCCAAGCAGAGAGAATGCCACGAGCATCACCATATAGCTGTCGCCGAGAGTAGGGACAAAGAGCGATGCGGCAGTGACAATCAGACTTATCAGCACCGTGTTCTTGCGGCCGATGCGGTTCATCAACATGCCGGTGGGAACCGAAAAAATCAGGAACCAGAAAAACACCAGCGAGGGGAACAGATTGGCCTGCGAATCGGTGAGGCCCAGGTCCTTCTGCACATAGTTCGAAGCCGTGCCGACGAGGTCTACGAACCCCATCACGAAGAAGCAGAGCATCACGGGAATTATCTGCAGCAGGAATGATTTGCGGTTGGTTACCAGCGATTGAGTCATATCCATACGTTCTTAATTCTTGTTTTAATTGTCTGATTTGAGAGAGTAGATTCTAAGATTCTCGACTTTGGCGTTGCCCCCTTCCGCCGATACGGAGAGTGTGGTGTAGGGAGTGCGCGGAAACACAAGATTCGTCATCACGAACTCGCCGTCGTTGCCGAACACCTCCATACTTGACCGGTCGACGAAAATACGCAGTGCAATCCTGCCTGAAGCCTCATGTGTGGGCGTCACGGTGACAGCAGGAAAGCCCTCGCTGAAATCTGTGATGCCACTTTGGGTACGGTCAAACGAGAGTGTGGCCGCCGCGGAATCATACTGCATCACAACCTTTTCACCCTGACTGTTGGAAAACACAACATTCACAGTCTTTGCTTTTGAGGCTTCGATATCCATCAGAATCTCGCATATCCCCCCGTTCTCCGAGGGAAGCGCGAATGAACGCGCCTTCCGCCCCACAGTAGTCTTCTTCACTTTCGCCGCGAGCTTGCCACGCAAGGCCTCAAGTTCGGGCGACGGGGCGGAGGATGCATACACCTCGCCGTCGGGCGCACGGAACAGCCCCATTTCGCGCGGCAGAGTGTTGGCGCTGCGGAACTGCATGGTGGGCACGTCGGCCGCATACTGCCAGTTGCTCATCCAGCCAAGGGCCACACGGCGACCGCCGGGAGCATCGCTCCATGTAACTGTGGCATAGTGGTCCTTACCGTAGTCAAGCCATTTGGTGGACACGTTGCCGGCGGCATCGGTGTCAGCCTTGAAAGTCTTGCCGTCGAAATCGCCGACAAAATACTGTGTGCCGCTCCCTCCGAATGGACCGTCGGGGTTTATGTTGCACAGAAGCACCCATTTTTTCTCATCTGTGCCTGCCACGGGCAGTTCAAACAGATCGGGACATTCCCATACGCCACCCTGAGCACCCAGCCCTTTGCCGAAACTGCTCTGAAGGGTCCAGCTCTTCATATCTGGAGAAGAGAAGATAAGCATCTCATGGTCGAGGGCATGTGCAAGAATCATGTTCCACTCCTTGGTACTGTCGTTCCAGAACACCTTAGGGTCGCGGGCCTCGCTTTCGAGGGTGAGCACCGGATTGGAAGGATAGATGTTGAATGTCAGGCCATCGTCGGTGCTTGATGCCAGACTCTGCATCTGGCTTGTACCGGCCGATGTGT
>ULMZ01015268.1_pt1 | contig 17715 bp, 22 predicted proteins | sample 1951791 | NCBI WGS metagenome assembly ULMZ01 (sample SAMEA4835564, study PRJEB28245) | human gut metagenome | biome: gut microbiome; material: fecal sample | place: Denmark | collected 2008 | reverse complement strand
CTGTTGAGGATAACCGCCGGGCATAGGCGCGGCCTGATAGCCGGGGGCTTGCTGATACTGCGGTTGCGGAGGGTATCCGCCGGGCATCGGTGCCGGAGCGGGCGCATACTGCTGTTGTGCCTGATACGGTGTAACCGAGGAACCTTTGACGGTGTTGTAGATTCGGTTGTTGTACTCTCGGCCACTCAGCAGACCGTCTATATTCACACGTTGACCGGGATAGATACCGTCAAGTTGGTTCATCTTATCGCCGGTGAACTCGATTAGAATGAAGTTGGAATAGTGCTTTCCATCTTTATCCCACGAATCATCGATGATAAGCTCTCGCTTGCAGAACGGCTGACCGCCGGATCTGTACTCAATCTCTATCACCGGAGTAACCGAGTGAACCAGGGCGTTAGTTGCTGAAAATTTAATCATTGTCTTTGAGTTTTATTGTGAAACCGCCCTTTTTAGGTTTCCGGGTGGTATATTGTGTGTAAAGTTCTGCGTGATCCGTCTTGAACCGCTTAGAATCAAATGTTGTGGTCTCGCTGTCGGCTGCGATGGTGGCGGAGAATGGCCCGAAGTCATAAGACTTGATGTTGTTAGACTTCATCAAGGTCTGTATGGTTTCCTTGGCCTCTTCAACCGCCGCTTTCGCTTTATTGTAGGTTTTGAGCAACGTGGCAAAATGGTCTATCATTTCCGGCGGAATGATGGGTGCCAACTCTGTTTCCTCTTTGGCACGGCTCTCACCGATTCCAAAGACCGATAGATTCGGGTGGAAATAGACCGGGCCGTTATCTCCAAATAAATAGACGGTGTTGAGGAGTTCTTTCACCAACTCAGACGGTTTGCGTTCAATCACCCAAAATGCCGCGTTGTCTTGCCGGAGCCAGTTGCAGGCTAACCCCTCAACCTTTAATCCGGGGTTCTCTGCCTCAAACAACTCGGCATAGATGGAGAGCTGCCACGAAAGATACTCTTTGAGAGCATCCTCGCCACTATTGAAATAATTGGCGTTGTAGTAGCCACACAACGGATATAGTTTGATGTTGTTGGTCTTGGTATCGACAAGCCATATACCGCCCGTTTTCTCATACTGCCACACATTGTCAATTTGTGAGGCATACCGCACATTGTCGGAGACGGTCAACTCATTGGCAAGAGGCTTGAATCCGTTGAGGTGCCGGATATACGCCTCAAGTTCGGTGCTTACATCCCAAGTCTCATCAACATAGGAAATGTTATCTCGTTCACGGCAACCGTAGCGAGTATGGACTATTTGAGTAGTCTGCTTCATACCGATTTGGTCGTAGGTCTGAATTGCGTGGTGAACGGCGGTGCCACGGCTCCCGGCTCTCGGAATGATATAATCTTTGACGTGCTCACTCGCATCGGGATATACACCCAATCCGAGGATTGAGTGTATAAGACCCGTGATGCCGAGCAATCTCTTGCCGTCGAGTTGATAGCTGTGGCTATCTTCATCGAAGATTACAGGAGATTCTTTGAACTTCATCATTTTGCGGTGGGATTTTTGATAGAGTTGATTTTCGCGCACGCTGTTTTGTAGAAGTCAGTGCCATTGCTTGTCAACGCCGGGCATTCCTTCGCCCATTTCTGCCAACAAGCCTGAAACTCGGCTTCGGTAGTGGTGGCGTTCATTTCCTGAATGGCTTGTGTGAGTTGTGCGCCGGTGAACGCCACTGCTAAAGTTCCTTGTCTCTGCTGAGACTGGTCGGCATTTTCTCTTGTGGATGCCTCATACTTGCTCTCATTATGACCTTTTGCTTTGGGACCATACCAGATGTTGCCGCCAATTCCGAGGGGTTTCATGGCGATTGAGAGAGCGTCGGTAAGAGCCATCTTGTAGCCCTCATCGTTCACATATTTTCCGTTGCGCTCAACGGAAACGATGGCAGAGCCTCCGGAGCCGGGAATGGCGTCGCTCCATTCTTTTGTTTCGGGATCGCGAACATAGAGATTGACAATGCAGAAGCATTTCACCTCGTCGCCGTAGGTCTCGGTCCACTGCTTGACGATTTCATATTTCCATCCGAAACCGATAGGACCGAAAATCTCGGTCATCCGTTTCATTCGCCACATCGGATTTACATCCGACATACCTTTGAGTCTTCCGGCTTTAATCTCTTTGAGCGCGTCTGCCGGAACCTCGCATCCTTGCAAGTAGAAGCGGAGGTTGTTGTCGAGGATAGCCTTAGCTTGCTCCTCTGCTTTCTTCTGAACCTCGTTGACATCTTGGGCCTGTTCAGCTTGTTTTTCCTTTGCCATATAGGTAGGGTTTTATTGGTTTGACTTATAATATCATTGTTTCTGATATACAGTAAAGTTAGTCATTTTTAGCGAGTTACACAAACGGATTGCCCGCCATTTTTACACCTTAACATTTACTGACATTTGATTCCGAACCGGGGTGCATAGAACTCAAAGTTCCTGCGCTCGTAATCTGCATCTTCGGGATACCACTTGGCATTTGCATACCAGTCATAAAAGCAGTTCCAACAATACCAATGATTGAGAACTGCTATATAAACACCCTTATCGGAGGGTAAGAATGGTTTGCCACACCAATCACAGATGCAGAGGTCGGAGCCGACTGCGTTCATCAGTTCCCCGGCGGTACATTCTATGAGTAGGAATTTGCCGTATGTAATTTGTTTAGCCATCGCTCTTGATGTATTTAAGAATTATGTTTGACAGTGAGATTACTTTCCGACACATTTCCTCATCAAACATTCCTATGTGGGTTTGCTCTGCCGGGAGTCCGAAAGCAACAGACAACACCTCATAGGCTGCTGTCCGTGGTAGGTAGCCTTCTTTCCAAAGGGGATCGAAAGCCTCGTGCGCCTGATGTTTCAGTTCTCGCAGTTCCTTATTGGCTACTCTGCCGAGTGCTTTGTCTGAGTTCTTATGACATCCGACCCATGCGCCGCACGGTTTGCAGACATAGCACTTGGAGCCGTATGACCGCCCGTAGATTTCCGTATCGTCAACGAGTTTAGTTGGAGCACCACAATACGGGCAACTCCAGCCGAGTAAAACAATCGGGTCATCTTTGAGAGTCATTCTTTATGTGGTTTGCTACCTCTGCAAATGCCTGGGCGAACTTCTCGATATTCTCGGAGTGGAGGAAGATACGCTGGCGTTTCTTCTTGCCGGGCGATCTGTCGGTAGGAATTTCCGAAATAGAGATATAATGCTGACCTTTGGAGTCAGTGTGCGCGTCGATGTAATAGACGCGAGTTCCGGCGCTGATGCGCTTGGAAATTGTAGGCTTATCCATTTTGATGATGTGTTTGATGATGTAGTTGAGAGAGGTGGAGTCGAACCACCTTGTAGGCTATTTAGTGGCCACTATTATTTACCTACGCCCGGTCAACCCTGGGGAGCACTCACCGAGTGCCAGTCTCTCATGTAAAAATCCGGACTATCTTCACAGACCGTCCGGCGCTAATGATATTATTCTAATAGGGTGTGGAGGCGGCAGGTACGACCCTGCAACCGTCGGCAGGTACGAGTGTGGTACTCTTATACCTTGCGGGCACTCGCTACGTGAGCGGACTTTCCTCACTGTTCGCCTCCAAGTGGCCGAGATTACCCGCTCGGCTATCGGGAAGTTGATTAAAGATGATGCCACGACCCTCACGGGCACTCAAGGCAATCGGATTAATATTGTCTCAATCACCCTCACGGGCTACTATGTGGTAAGCTCATTTGTTTCTCATATTCCGGCAATGTCGCAGAACTTGGGCGGCATTGCACCTCCATTTGCTGTTCTGGGCGTTGCATCCCTTCTCAGCGTCGATTTCGCCGGCGGCAATCAAGTTTTCCAACTTCTTTACGCCGCCTACGATTTTCGCGGCCGTATCTTTGCAGAATGTCTCTCGCTCCATGACACGAAAGATATTCTCCAGCATGATTTCGGCGGTATTGACTGAAGTTATAAGACATCTTGCCATAGGCTATGCGGTTCTGGTAACAAGGACACACCTGTTGTCAATGTCCTTTTTGGTTTTCCACTTGCGCCCCTCCATTGTCTCGGCAACAAGGGTGGTGCCGGGAGAGGTGCGGATTGAGTTGTAGTTGTACTTGGGGACAGGAAACTGAACAACGTCACCTATCTCCATATTTCTAAGCTCTTCTGCTATGCCGAGAGTGGCTATTTTAATTGTCTTTTCCATATTGGTAATTAATTTGAGTTGGGAACGATGAGCGGACTCGAACCGCCGACGCATCTGTTTGCAGACCGCTCTACCTACTGAGCTACACCGTTCGATTTATAATCATACACGTTCCTATCCTTGTCTCACCCGTCAACCATTTTCAGACGGTCATAAGGTATGCTACGTATTGAGTTCGGTTTTCAGACGTGCTTATTGATTTCGGTTAATACCGGTCCATTTACCACGGGCGGACACGACTCAACCCGCCATCCGTCATTTTTCGGCATAAGCTCGGATGGTTCTTTCTTATCGTAGCACCGACCCGTCTCAAAGTGTCTTTCACCTCTCGGCATACTTAACTGCTTCTTTATCGGCTACTACTCATCGCTGATGTTCCGGCGGTCTCCCGTCCGGCCGTGTCAGCGGAAATTCCAGACTTGTCAAGGTACTCTTCTTTGTTGGAGGGAAAGACAGGACTCGAACCTGCGACTCTGACTGCTCGGTCAAACGGTGCGCACCATTGCTCTACCACTGAGCTACTTTCCCGATTGAAACCCCTTTCGGGGTCGGGGCTCTCTTGCCCCTGGGCCATCTGCTCACTCTTGAGCGGCCTTTATGGTTGGTTTGACTTTGGCGGTGGTTACTTCTCGGGGAAGATTGAGTTTATCAGAACTGCAATCGCTTGGACTTGGCTTTTGACTCTATTGTTATGAGCGGCCTCTTCTGAATACCACCTGCTGTAATTGTCTCGGCCTTTCTGAGCTTCATCACGTTGGGCGGTGATTTCATCGAGGATGCTTTTGTGCTGTTCCTCCATCGCCTCACGTTGCCCCATCATGCGGTAGATGATTTTGCGGAGGGTGTCAGCATCGGTGGTCTCGTTATCGATCACCTCGCCGAGGTTCTCGTCATGCACCTCTATCGGGTTGATGTGGAAATCAAGACCCTCGCTGTCGATAAACTCGCCAACCTCGTTGGTGGCGTTGCTGGAGATTACGATGGTAAGGAGTCCGGGGTGGAGGGTTACGGTTGCATGAGTTGTCACTGCATAGGCGGCGAGGCTATTGTAAGAGTCCTCATTGATTGCCTTGTACTGATAGGCTGTGTTCTGGTCCATTGTTGAAAGGGTTATTGGTTTGACTTTATTTATCGAGGTAGAGGTCTATGATTGTGGAGAGAGCCGAGATTGTAGCGTTCTGGGCGAGTGTGATTGCATCCGGTTCTCCGCTCGCTTTGATTTCAAGCTGATGTTTGTGGAAGCGGATATAATTCTCGGTGGTCTTATAGTCGGAAGTCTCAGACACCTCTTTAGTCTGATTGAGATAGCCGAGAGTGAAAGCAGCTACGTTGAGGTTGACGGACTCTTGGCGGAAGTCTTTCGGAGAAATATTGAACTTCTCCATATTGCGGATTGCTGAGGTTATTGCCTCCCGATACTCGCCGATGAGAGTATCAAGGTATTCGCGGAGGTCTTTGAGTTTAGTCTCGTTTGAGGTCATATTGCTTATATTTTGTTGATTATGTTCTTGCTCATCTCAATCAATTTCGCTAATTTTGTAGCAGTTGATTGAAGATGATGCAAAGTTAATCCATTTGGAGTTATTATGCAAGCGCAATAACTCCGTTTGGACTAATTTTAAGTTTTATTAACATTAAGGTAAGTTCAAATGGAATTAATTGACCGCCTCAAGGCAATCGTTTCTTATTCAAAATTGTCAGACCGCGCCTTTGCGCTCAAATGCGGACTGAAACAGCCAACCCTTGACAAACAGCTCAAGGGGTTGCGCTCTGTCAGTACAGAGACAATCATAGCAGTATGCGCAAACTATCCCGAAATATCGAGAGACTGGTTTTTAATGGGAGAAGGCGAAATGTTGAAAAATCAAAGTAAGGAGATAGACCGCATCAATAATCTGGTTGATACTATCGCAACTCTCCAAGAGGCTATCAATGCAAAATCAGAAACAATAACTCTTCAAAAAGAGCGCATCGCTCAACTTGAAAACCAACTCAAATCAAAATAAATATGGCACAGAAAAGTAAAAAGAACCTGACTGTTATAGTTGTTGTAGCGGTCATCGTGGTAGGATGGTTCGTTGCTGCTCAATTATTCGGGCCAAATAGCGAAAGGGGAATCACCAAAGAAGTAGAGCGCCTTCAGAAAGACTCAATAGCATTGCAAGGCAACTTTGCACCTCGTGGCCAATATACTTATCTTCAAGATATATGTAAAGAGGTAAAAGAGATTAAATCTCTTGGCGATCCTCTTCGCTTTGGCCATACAGAGACAGACTCTACGCGTATCTTCAGCAATGAAAGAACTGCACCAATAGCAAATTACAACATCAACAAATGTGATTCTATCTTGACAGATGTTCTTCCTCTATGGAGGGCATCAGCAATTTTTGCTCTTGGTTCCGAACTAAGAGCAAAGAATCCTAATACAGTTGTTAGAACAAATAGGAATTTCCCAGAATATACTGGTATTGAGGTGTATTCAACAAAATACACCTCAAAAGAAGAGATTGAAAAAGATGCGAATACTTTTAACTCAGAACTCGCATATCTCGGCTTCAAGTCTATTACATATTCGTTTTCACCTGAATCACAAGGATTAGAATACACATACAAGTAAGATGAAACATTCCATCAAAATACTATCAATTTTATTGCTGATGGTCGCTATGACCGGATGCGGAACGGACACTGCAAGTGATGAACCTGATTCGCCGGAACAAACAAATCCGGATTGGGAAGTTGTCTGCTGGGAATCTCTCTATGACTATCATGGCATTTATGAAAATAAATCAGCAGGATGCATTGCATGGAAAGAAGCTCATAAAGACGATCTTGTTTCGGATGAAGTTACTGACGGCAAGCGAGTCTGCGAGTGGCGGTTTGTTGTCAAGGATAAGACTAAAGCCGAAATGGAGCAAATTGCTGGTGAGTTTATGGGCTTCACTGTTGTTGGTGGGTCAGATGGTAATGGAGATTCATATATGGACCATTTCCTTATGCAGTATTATGAAATCAGCAAATAACACGCTGTAAAACATTTCCGTATTATTGTCGGCACGGAATTAGAACCTATTGAAATTGCAAGATTTTCAGCCGACTACGCGGAAGTACGACAAATTTTGTGTATCTTTGCCACAACTAAGCCTGGCTACCCAACAACAATCGACAAGGCCAAGCTCCTTGCCACCAGGCATCACGGCACAAGCCCCAACAGATACAGACATAGGACAAAGGGTTGCCCACCGAGGGCACGCCGCCAACATACAACAACAGGATACAAGGGTCTTTCTACTCCAACGTAAAACGGAAAAAGCGATGAAGTACACGGACAAAAATACCGACGACAGGGCACGTCGGCCACGGCGATCAAAAGCCGACATTGAAGCAGCCATACAGAAAGCCGCGGTAGCACAAATCCGTAAAAAAGGATTTGTGCGAGCTTTGGTGACCGACATTGTCAAGAAAGCGAAAATCGAACCGATCGTATTCTATAACCGTTTCAAGAATCTTGAGGAATTCTACGACCAGTTTGTAAAACGTTACGACTATTGGGTGAGCGATTTATCCCACCAGCTGCGTCCCGACCTCAGCAACGTGGAAGGCTATTCGTCAAGCCTTCAGGAGTTGCTCAAAGCCCTTCTGAACGACCATATGATCGTAGAACTGCTGCGATGGGAAATAGCAGAAGGAACATCCACCACCGAACGGACAGCGAAACTACGTGAAATAGACTTCAATCAAATCACAGAGTTGCTGCAACACGAATTCGAAGACAAAGAAAACACCGACGCCGTGGCAATCAGTTCGCTGATAGTGGCCGGGCTGTACTTTATGGTGCTCCACAAAGACCGCTCCACCTTCGGCGGAATAGACATCAACACGCCAGAGGGACGACAGCGCATATCCAATGCATTCGCACAACTCGGAGAAATGCTATACCACAACACTCTTACCGACGCACGTAAACAGAAGCTCACGGAATGCCTCCGGCAGGAAGGCCTGTCGGCCGAAGCTATCGAACGGTGCGTCAAGCAGCTGGACTGATTAAACCTCCTGCCGACATTCAAATAGCCATATTCCATTTATCCCTCCAAAAGGACATGTTATCCCTCCAAAAGGAGATGCCGTCCGTCACTACAAGCCGGCATGCGCCTTGAAACGCTCATGTGCATCGTAGAACATCAGCAACCGGAGCAGATCGGCCAGCGGAAGCCCCGAATCATTGTCGAAACTTATGCAGGCGGTAAGACGACACGCATAAAGTGAGACATTGAACCTCAATCCGCTGTCGAGACGCCATGCTCTCTGAAGCACACTACCCTGAGGGATATTAACATTCATGACCAACCTGCGCCCCTGGAAATCATCCCCGCCTGAGTTCATATAATCAGGGGAGATTGGCCTGTTGACAGCGAACACCACGTCATTGCCATATGCACCGAAGTAACACCGCTCATTCCCATTGTCGGAATAGGTTGACAAAGAATCACCTATCTTATACACCTGAGCGCCTGCGCTCTCCTCATACTGGTGCAGACAGGAATCCACAACCGACGAGGGCACACGAGTGATTGTGGCCACATCCCATGCGCCGGGAGCATCAGCAGCGACAGCCTCAGCATCTCCAACGGGCATGGCGAACAGAGCCGTCGTGCCATCGGCCACACGCATATAGACAGGCGTAAACCGTCCCAACAACATTGACAACGCCCTGACATTGCCGTCAAACCGGCCGAAAGCAACCGTCACAGACGCATCCTCAGGAACAAAGCGCAGAAAAGACGTATCTATTTCAGCAAAATTGGCGCCGATCGAATCAATCGCCCCATTGCAGTCAATAACCTTTGCATCAAGACGCACCGATTCACCGGTGACATCCGTTTCGACACACAGCCAGCGCGCCACACCGCCAAGATAGCTCATGGGCGAACGGCCGCAATTCATAGCCAGACGCACCACCCCGTCATCATTCAGAAAATCAAATACACCGGGAAGCGACGCCACAGGCGACGAGGATGCAACCGCCAGAGCATCATTCACAGCATTTATGGACGAGGACATGAAACAAACTCCGTCGCGCAATGCAACCATGCATCCGTGCAACGATACACACGCGAACCCATCCTCATGATGCACGCCGTCGGATCCGACGCACGCCATTCTCGACAGCGCGCCAATCAAGGCATCTTCGTCTGTAACACCCACAGCCAGCACATCCGCGCCCGAAGCAGTGGTAAAGCTAATCACATGTTTAAGATCGATATCGTCGAATGCCGTCCCAACCACCGACATAAAGGCCTTCCTGACAGCAAGAGGCACACTGAGGCCTGCCACGCGCATGTACAAAGAATCGGACATGACACAATCGGCAGGAACCTCAATTCCGGCGGCACACATCATACGCTCGAAATCAACTGCCTTGACCGACACGACATCGGACGGCACACTATCAAACACCGAAGTGCGCGACATCCTGGTGCATCCGCATACCGACACAACTATAATGATAAAGGCAAACAACCACCGCAACAAACGGACCATCATATTTATTTACGTAGCTGAAAAAAATTAAACGTCTGCTGGCAGCCGAAAATCAACGTATGCTCTGAAACTCACCTTTCAGGCACATCATTTTCCGAACCCGCCGGATATAACGAACATTATACATATATATACAACTACGGAGGCTGTCGGTTCAAACTGCCGTACAAATGCCCTCTAATTTTTCGACAAGGAATTACCTGCACATGTTATTGTCATCCACCACCTGCCCCATATATGGCTCGATATGCAATGTAACGAGCAAATCCTGCCCGTATGCCTCTTTCAGACGCGACTCCACATCCGTGGCTATGCGATGTGCATGGTCGACGGTTATACGCGGGTTGACCTTGATGTGACAATCCACTATCATCCGGTTACCATTACGGCGCGAAGCAAAATGATGAAACGCCTCCACGCCGGGAGTGTGTCCGATCACCCGATACATTCCTTCAACAATATCGGCCGGCAACGACACCTCAAGCAGCTCGGCCACCGCCGGACGACCGATCTTGACAGATACCAGCACAATGAATACGCTGACCACCATGGCCGCAACAGGATCAAGCACACGCCACCGCGCACCAAGAAACATTGCCCCGGCTATGCCCAGCAAAGTGGCCAGCGACGACACTGCATCGCTGCGGTGATGCCAGGCATTCGCCACCACTACAGGCGAATGTATACGCTCGCCAGCAGCACGTGTGTATCTGAAAAGCCACTCCTTCGATGCAATCGACACTACCGCCATTACAAGGGCAAGCCACGTGGGTTCCGGCAACTGCGTGCCATGCAACGCCTGCCAGGTCTTTTCTGCGCCATCCACGAAGAACAAAATCCCCACTATGCCGAGAATCAACGCAAGCAGCATCGTAGCGAATGTCTCAAACTTACCGTGACCGTACTGAAACTCATAATTGGCCTTCCTGCGGGAAATCCCCACAAAAACCAGCACTATGATGTCCGTAAAAAAATCGGTGAACGAATGAACACCGTCAGCCACCATTGCCGATGAGCGGCCGAAAATGCCGGCCAGGACTTTCAGCAATCCCAGTGCGGCATTAATCCAGAAGCCCACCCATGTCACATGGCGAGCGACCTTCACGACTTCGTGCCCGGATATATCGACTGTTTCGGAATGGCTCATAACGGCTTGAATGACATCTACATGAACTGAATGCATCCCCAATGCAAACAGCATCGGTGGGTCTGCCGCACAAAGGTGGCAAATAATTTATTAATTAGCAACATCCTGACACAAATACCCCTCACAATCCGCTGCATTTATGAATTCATAAATTTTAACTCCGCTCAATTTAACTTCGGCCTTCTCCCCGTGTCCTTATATTGTAACGACCCAACAAACAGTCCTCTCTCCCACAGTGCAAATGCTTTTAAAACTGAAACAAGACACGCCAGCCACATCTCCGCCACGCGGACAGACCGCCGAAAGCGAAATGCGCGACATCATGAGGCAATGGGGCGAACCGGTCTACTGGCATGTAAGACGCCTTGTCGGTTCGCACGATGATGCCCAGGATGTCGTTCAGGAAACATTCATAAAAGTGTTCCAGTCGCTATCCACGCTCCGCGACAAATCGGCGCTGAAGGCATGGATATACAAGATAGCCACAAACGAGGCACTCACCCATCTGCGGCAAAACCAAGCCGCAAGCGTGAGCATAGACGACGCCGCTCCCGACCTCAAGGCTCTGCAAGCCGACGAATACTTCGACTACTCCGACCTTGAAGCCGTGAAACTCCAGGATGCCATCAACTCGCTACCATACAAGCAGCGGGCGACATTCAACCTACGATACTACGACGACATGTCGTACGAAGACATAGCCGAAGCCACCGACACCACCGCCGGCACGGCGAAAGTCAACTACCACATAGCTAAAAACAAAATAATTGAATACATGAACAGCCATGACTGAGCAGACCAACAAATTCAATTTCGAACATGTAGGCAGACGAATGCCCTACAAAGTTCCCGACGGCTTCTTCGATCAGCTCGTGGAACAGACCATAGAGAAAGCGTCCGCCATCCAGCAGAAAAAAAGAATCTCTCCGCTGCGTCGCTATGCCCGCGCGCTCTACACCGTGGCCACCGCCGCCGTGCTGGCAGCCATGATATTCTCGATAAGCGCACTGCGCCCCCACCCCACGGCCACACCGCGGGAAACCACCATTGAAGAAGCTTTCAGCAATCTGAGTGCCGCTGACCAGGATTATATCCTCGACACCTTCATGAACGACATGATAATAGATTATTAATCGGAAAAAAGAATATATAATGAGACACGCATTAAAATTCGTGGCTATAGCCGTGACCCTGCTCACCGTAGGATTCGGCGCACAGGCTAAAAGCACAAAAAAACAGTCTGCGCCCTCCCGCGAACAGTTCGTGCAGATACAGGCAAACGAAATAGCCACCGACCTCAACCTTGACGAATCAACAGCACGCCAGTTCGTGGCCACATTCACAAAATGCCAGCAGGAAATCTGGAACTGCGGCCCCAAAAAAGAAATTGGCAGAAAACAGCGCAACAACAAGGTCACAACCGATGCCGAAGCCGAAAAAATAATCAAGGAACGTTTCGAGCACCGCAACAAAATCAACGCCATTCAGGAAAAATATTACAAGGAATACAGCAAATTCCTGAACCAACGCCAGATTCTCAGATTATACGACCTCGAGAACAAAATGATGCGTAAAATGTTCCGCGAACATGCCAAAGGGCGCGGCAAAGGTAACACCACCAAAGCACGCGCTCCCAGATGCAAAGCATCCCCCTGTCCGGCGGCCACCGATGCTGCGGAATAACACGGACATCCGATAAATCTCACCGGTAAGTACGCAGCGGCGGACGGAAAGCGTCCGCCACATATTCAAGCTTGTAATCATGTGGATCGCCTATCACGGCAGCCACATCGAATCTCGGCTCAAGCGGCAGCCTTTCCATCCGCAGATAGACGTTGGCAGCCGCTACCATATGGTTAATCTTTCGCCGGGTCACAGCTTCAAAAGGATTGGCATCGTCCGTGCGCCGTGTCTTGACCTCAACGAATGCAACATATTTCCCTTTGGTGGCAATAATGTCTATCTCCAGATGGTTCATCCGCCAGTTGCGCTTCACAATTGCATAACCTTCGGCCACCAGATGGTCCACAACCACCTGTTCGCCCCAGTTTCCCAATCTGTTATGCTCAGCCATAATTCAATCTAAAAAAAATCATGACCGGCGTCCTGAATAAAATCAAGCGCCGGCCATGTTGTTTTTGAGTTACGCTTCTTTTTTGCGGCTATCATTTATACTCGTCCCAGCTCTTAATCTGGATATCCGAAAGCTTCAATGTGGTGAAAGCATGGATAAACGTTGAGGCGAGACGCGCGTTGGTCAGCAGCGGAATATTGAGGTCGATGGCCGCGCGACGGATCTTGTAGCCGTTCGACAGCTCTGCCGACGACAGGTTTTTGGGCAGATTCACCACAAGGTCAATCAGCTTTTCATGCAGCAGGTCCAGAGCCTGCGGCTGTCCTTCGGGGTCAGAGGGCCAGTAAACCCTCACTGCCGGCACTCCGTTCTCGGTCAGGAAGCGGTAGGTGCCTTCGGTAGCATATATCTTCAGGCCGTACTTATGCAGTTCATGGGCAGCATCCAGCATGTCGGCTTTCTGACGTGGGGTTCCCGTTGAGAGCAGAACCGAACGCTGCGGAATGCGGTGACCCACCGAAAGCATGGCCTTCAGCAGAGCCTCGTCGGTGTCGTCGCCGATACATCCCACCTCGCCGGTAGAAGCCATATCGACACCGAGCACAGGGTCGGCACCCTGCAGGCGGGAGAAACTGAACTGCGAAGCCTTGATACCCACATAATCCACATCGAACAGGTTCTTGCCGGGTTTCTCAACCTTTTCGCCGAGCATCACGCGTGTGGCGAGGTCGATGAAGTTAAGTTTAAGCACTTTCGACACGAAGGGGAAGCTGCGCGATGCACGCAGATTACATTCAATAACCTTGATATCATTGTTCTTGGCAAGATACTGGATGTTGAACGGCCCGGAAATCTTAAGTGCGGCGGCGATCTGTGCCGAAACCTTCTTGATGCGGCGCATCGTCTCAACATAAAGTTTCTGCGGCGGGAACTGGATTGTGGCGTCGCCCGAATGCACACCGGCAAACTCGATATGTTCAGATATGGCATACGCCTTGATTTCGCCATCCTGAGCCACAGCGTCCATCTCGATCTCCTTTGCGTTCTGAATGAACTCGGAAACCACAACGGGATGCTGCTTGCTCACATTGGCAGCCAGACGCAAGAAGCGGTGAAGCTCCTCCTCATTCGAGCATACGTTCATGGCAGCACCGGAAAGCACGTAGCTGGGACGTACAAGCACCGGAAATCCTACCTCGCGGATGAAGTCATCGATATCGGCAAAGCTTGTAAGCTCGCGCCAGCGCGGCTGGTCGATACCCAGACGGTCGAGCATGGCCGAGAACTTATGGCGGTCCTCCGCATTGTCAATGCAGGTGGCGGAAGTTCCGAGGATGTTCACGCCCGCATCGTCAAGACGTGTGGCAAGATTGTTGGGAATCTGGCCGCCAACCGACAGGATAACACCATGCGGCGACTCCAGTTCCAGGATGTCCATCACGCGTTCATAGGTCAGCTCGTCGAAATAGAGGCGGTCGCACATGTCGTAGTCGGTCGACACAGTTTCCGGATTATAGTTGATCATGACCGAACGCCACCCGCGCTGTTTCACGGTGAGAAGAGCGTTGACCGAGCACCAGTCGAATTCCACCGAGCTGCCGATACGGTATGCACCCGATCCGAGCACCACCACCGAACGGTGGTCGTGCAGATACTGCACATCGTTTGCATCGCCGTTATATGTGAGATACAGATAGTTGGTCATAGCCGGATACTCCGCGGCAAGCGTATCGATCTGCTTCACCACCGGGACAATGCCGAGCTGTTTGCGCAAGGTGCGCACCTCGGCGCTGTGAGGCACGGAATCGAACGCATCCTTTTTGACTGCGCGTCCTATCTGGAAATCGCTGAAACCCTGCTGCTTGGCAAGACGCAACAGGTCGGCGGGAATATCCTGTATGTCTGCATATGCTTCAAGCTCACGCTCTGTGCCGATGATGTGCTGCAGCTTCTGCAGGAACCAGCGGTCAATTTTGGTAAGCTCGTGGATGCGGTCCACGATGTAGCCTTCGCGCATGGCCTTGGCGACAACGAAAATACGCTTGTCGGTAGGCTCCATCAGCGCCCTGTCGATGTCGTCGATGTTCAGGTCATGATTGCCAACGAATCCGTGCATCCCCTGCCCTATCATGCGCAGGCCTTTCTGAATCGCCTCCTCGAATGTTCGGCCGATAGCCATCACTTCGCCCACCGACTTCATTGAGGAACCGATCTGGCGACGGACGCCATGGAATTTTCCGAGGTCCCAGCGCGGGATTTTGCATACGATATAGTCGAGAGCCGGTTCGAAGAATGCGGAGGTCTCCTTGGTCACGGAGTTTTTAAGTTCGAACAGACCGTAGCCAAGTCCGAGTTTCGCGGCCACGAATGCGAGGGGATAACCCGTGGCCTTGGATGCCAAGGCCGACGAACGGCTCAGACGGGCATTCACCTCGATTACACGGTAGTCCATCGAATCGGGGTCGTAGGCATACTGCACGTTGCATTCGCCCACAATTCCGATGTGACGTATGATTTTTATTGCCAGTTCGCGCAGATAGTGATAATCGTCGTTCGACAGTGTCTGCGACGGTGCCACAACTATGGATTCGCCCGTGTGGATTCCCAGCGGGTCGAAGTTCTCCATGTTGCACACCGTTATGCAGTTGTCATAGCAGTCGCGCACCACCTCATATTCCACTTCCTTCCATCCCTTGAGCGATTTCTCCACAAGCACCTGTGGGGAGAAGGAGAAAGCCTTCTCAGTGAGTGCCACGAGTTCTTCGGCATTGTCGCAGAACCCGCTGCCGAGACCTCCCAGCGCATAGGCCGCACGGACAATCACGGGATAACCGAGGCGTTCTGCTGCTTCAAGGGCCTCGGCCGTGGATTCCACTGCCTGGCTCTTGATGGTCTTGACGTCTATTTCGTCAAGTTTTTTCACAAACAGTTCGCGGTCCTCAGTGTCCTTGATTGCCTGCACGGGAGTGCCGAGTACACGCACATTGTGGCGTTCGAGCGCGCCCGACTCGTAAAGCTCAACCCCGCAGTTAAGGGCAGTCTGGCCGCCGAACGACAGCAGGATGCCGTCGGGACGTTCCTTCTCGATCACCCGCTCCACAAAATATGGAGTGACGGGGAGGAAGTATATCTTATCGGCAAACCCGTCGGAAGTCTGCACTGTGGCGATATTGGGGTTGATGAGCACCGTTGTGATGCCCTCCTCTTTCATGGCTTTCAACGCCTGCGATCCGGAATAGTCAAACTCTCCGGCCTCGCCGATTTTCAGCGCGCCGCTGCCAAGCAGAAGAACTTTCTTTATTTTTTCCATACCTGACTGTGAGATGTGGGAAGATGTGTTTTTTATGATTCGTGTTTACTGTATGGGCTCATGGAGTGCCTGACAATTTTCAGGCATTGCGTACAAGCTCAAGGAAGCGGTCGAAGATGAATTCGGTGTCGCGCGGTCCCGATGAAGCCTCGGGATGGAACTGAGCCGAGAAGAACGGGAGCGACTTGTGACGGATACCTTCGTTGGTGCCGTCGTTCATGTTCACGAACAGCGGTTCCCAGTCGGACGGCAGGGTCGAGTCATCCACGGCAAAACCGTGATTCTGCGATGTGATATAGCAGGTGTTGGTGCCCTTCATGAGCACAGGCTGATTGTGACTGCGGTGGCCGTATTTGAGCTTGTAGGTGGATGCCCCGGCAGCCTTGGCGAGCAGCTGGTTACCCATGCAGATGCCGCAGATGGGCTTGCCTGTGGCCATGGCCTTGCGGATGTTGTCAACTGTGGCCTGGGCGAAATCTGGATTGCCGGGACCGTTGGAGATGAACAGCCCGTCGAACTGCAGCTGGTTGAAATCACAATCCCAGGGCACACGCACCACCTTTACGCCGCGGCGGGTGAGGCAACGGATTATGTTGAATTTTGTGCCGCAGTCCACAAGCACTATGGTCTTGTCGCCGGCTCCGTGTTCCTCCACTTCCGGACAGCTCACGGCAGCTATCAGATTTTCCGTGTTTGGGTCGCTGAATTCCACTTCCTGCGGATCCTCGAAATATATTTTTCCGAGCATCGAGCCTTTTTCACGCAGATGCTTTGTGAGCGCGCGGGTGTCGATGCCGTAAAGTCCGGGGATTTTTTCGTCGCGCAACCATTCATGAAGCGAACGGTTGGCAAGCCAGTGGCTCGGCTCCCAGGAGTAATCCTGCGCTATAATTGCGCGGCAATGTATGCGCGAGCTTTCAAAATATCGGCTCACATGATCTTTCTCCTGCTGGGGAGGAACGCCGTAATTGCCGAGAATGGGATAAGTGGTGACGAGAATCTGACCTTCATATGAAGGGTCGGTGAGACTTTCGGGATAGCCCGTCATAGCGGTGTTGAAAACTACCTCGCCGGCGGTTGCGGCCTCATGGCCGAACGATTTGCCCCGGAAGGTTGTGCCGTCTTCGAGAAGCAGAACGGCTTCACGTGTCTGTCGCATATAACTGTGATAATGGCTTGGCGGTGACCATCGATGCCGGCACTTCGCCGCGGCCGCTCAGGCGTCACGATGAAGGTGGCCGAAATCACTGCGGTTTATTTCGTGCAAAGTTAGCCCTTTTTTCTTACTTTTGCAAAAACATTCGGGGGCAGGCGCACCCACTTTTTCAATTACCCACAACAGCATTCGCACATATGTCTAAAAATACCGACCCAACCGTTCCGGATTCCATCTTCAGCCGTTCCAGCCTTATCCTCGGCGACGACGCCATGCAGATGCTTGCGAAGGCCAAAGTGG
>ULMZ01007862.1_pt1 | contig 18154 bp, 24 predicted proteins | sample 1951791 | NCBI WGS metagenome assembly ULMZ01 (sample SAMEA4835564, study PRJEB28245) | human gut metagenome | biome: gut microbiome; material: fecal sample | place: Denmark | collected 2008 | reverse complement strand
AAAATCCCCGTGTCAGTGGTTCGATTCCACTTCGAGCCACCAAAAAAAGATAGTAATTTTCTTACTATCTTTTTTATATTTTATATCTCATAATCCTTTTCCAACTTACATTATTTTCTAATTTACATTATTTCCTTATAAGTTGTAACCATTTTTGCTCCTTGTTTAATCAAATCATTAGTTCCAACTGAATTAACAGAATTGATATTCCCTGGAACCACAAAAACATCCCTTCCTTGCTCCAAAGCAAAATCAACTGTAATTAAAGTACCGACTTTTCTCTTTTGCTTCAACAACAATAACACCATTGCTAATTCCACTAATTATCCTATTCCTAGCAGGAAAACTCATTCTATCTGGTTTTATCCCACACGGATATTCAGATACAATAGCACCACCACTTCTTATAATCTTTCTAGCTAACTCTACATTTTCTTTTGGATAAATGACATCTAATCCATTTCCTAAAACAGCAATTGTTTTTCCACAATCTTCTTTCATCTTTTTACAGCATACTTTTATTTTTTCATCATTTTCATATTTTTCAATTTCAACAGTCGCTCCAACTGTTCCCAAATGTGCATAACTATCAATTCCTTTTGCAAGTCCACTAACAATATTCACACCTTTTCTAGACAAATTATATGCAAAATATTTTGCTGCCTTTTTTCCATAATCAGAACAATCTCTGCACCCTACAATTCCAATATTCTCTCCATTAAGTATCCTCTTATCACCTCTTATATACAAACTTACAGGTGAATCATATATTTTCTTTAATAATTGTGGATAATCCTTCTCATATATATTAATAATATCGATATTATTTTCTTTCATATATTTTATATGATAATCTATTAATTTTTCATTTTTAGATTGTAAAATACTTGAAACTACTTTATCTCCTATGCCACTTATTTTTAAGAGTTCTTCTTTCGTTAAATTATATATTTTTTCCGGTGTTTTATATAATTGTAGTAATTTATTTTTTCTCACACACCCCAAACCTTTTATTAGACTAAACCATATCCAATATCTCTTACTATTCAGATTTTCCATTTATTTTCCTCCAGTTTTCATATTACTTATTATAAGAACTTACCTATAACACAAAAAGACACAATTATCTTGTGTCCCTTTTTTATTTTTTATAAAATTTTTCAAGGCTCTCTAAAATTAGTCTATCAAGCTATTCTGTCTTTTAGTAGCCTTAATAACATTATTCATAAGCATAGCTATTGTCATCGGTCCTACTCCCCCTGGAACTGGTGTAATATAACTTGCTTTTTCTTTTACATTTTCAAAATCAACATCACCTGTAATTTTACCATTATCCAATCTATTAATTCCAACATCAATCACAACTGCATCATCTTTTACCATATCAGCTGTTACAAAATGAGCTTTTCCAATTGCAGATATCAATATATCCGCTTCTTTCACTTTTCTTGCTAATTCTAATGTTTTAGAATGACATGATGTTACTGTCGCATTTTTATTTAAACAACAATGTATTAATGGCTTACCTACAATATTGCTCCTTCCCAATATTACCACATTCTTACCAGTCAAGTCAATATTATATTCTTCAAACATTTTCATAATTCCATATGGTGTACAAGACACAAATGTATCTTGATTTAAAACTAATTTTCCTACATTTACTGGATTAAAACCATCAACATCTTTTTCTGGTGATATTGTTCTAAAAGCTTCATTTATATCTAAATTTGATGGTATTGGGCTTTGTAATAATATTCCATTTACTGTTTTATCTTTATTTAATTTTTCAATTAATTTAATCAATTCATTTTGAGTTATATTTGCATCTAATAAATACTCTTCATATTCTATTCCAACATCTTCACAAGCTCTGCTTTTATTTCTTACATATACTTTTGATGCAGGATCTTCTCCGACCATTATTACTGCTAATTTTGAGTTTATATTTTTTTGTTTTAATTCTTCACATTCAATTTTCAGATTTGCTCTTATTTTTTTTGCTAATTCTTTTCCATCTATAATTATAGCCATTTCTACTTCTCCTTTTAAAATTCTTTAATCTCATAAACATTTTATAATTTAAATATCACTAATTATCTTATATTCTATATCTTCCATATCTGGAAACATTTCCTTAACCCTTTTTAATGTAAGCATGGACATTTTAGGTTGAGGATTTTTTGTGTGTTCTGTTAATAATTTTTGTGTATAACAATTTGGTGCTGTTTTAAATAATAAATATCTATTTCTAACATATGTGTAAAAAATTTGGTATCCATTATTTAAATCTTCCCACATCATTTCAAAAGTATATTTTTCTTCCATAATTTTTTTCCTTTCGCTCACTTCGTTCGCTCATCGTCATCCAAAATTTTTTTCAAAAATTTAGTCTGCCAAATCTTGGGTTGTTCGCTCATCGTCATCCAAAATTTTTTTCAAAAATTTAATCTTCTAAAAGTTTTTCAAATTCATCTTCTGATATAACTGTAACTCCTAGACTTTGTGCCTTAGTAAGTTTACTTCCTGCATCTTCGCCAGCTAATACATAATCTGTTTTCTTTGATACAGAACCTGATGTTTTTCCTCCTAGTCTTTCAATTATATCTTCTGCTTCTTTTCTTGTATATTTTTGTAAACTTCCTGTTAATACAAATGTTTTTCCTTCAAATCTTTTGTCTGTACTTTCTTCTTCTAAACAATTCATATTAACACCTGCTGATTTCAATTTTTTTAGTAAATCTGTTGTCTGTTCTTGTAAAAAGAATTCTCTAATACTATTTGCCATTACTTCTCCAATATCTTTTATTTCACTTAATTCTTCAAATGTTGCAATTGATAGGTTGTCCATCGTTCTGTATTTTCTTGCTAGCATTTTTGATGCTTTTCCTCCTACATGTCTAATTCCTAATGCTGTTATTAATCTATATAAATCATTTTCTTTACTTGCATTTATACTATCTATTAGGTTTTGTGCAAATTTCTTTCCATTCTTTTTTAGTGATGCTATATCTTCAAATTTTAATTCATATATGTCTGATATGTTATGAATTAATTCTCTGTCTAGTAATTGTTGAATTATATTTTCTCCAAGTCCATCTATATTCATTGCTTCTCTTGATACAAAATGTACTAAGTTTCTAAATAGTTTTGCTGGACATTCAATTCCTGTACATCTTACTGCTGCTTCTCCTTCTTCTCTTACAGCTTCTGCTCCACATACTGGGCATATTTTTGGCATTTCGAAGTCTTTTTCTTCTCCTGTCCTCTTTTCTTCTACAACTTTTACTATTTCTGGTATTACATCTCCTGCTTTTTGTATTACTACTGTGTCACCTATTTTTAGACCTTTTTCTTTAATAAAATCTTCGTTGTGTAGTGTTGTTTTTGATATTGTTGATCCTGCAAGTTTTACTGGTTCTAGTATTGCCATTGGTGTGATTACACCTGTTCTTCCTACTTGACATACTATATCTTTTAGTATGGTTTCTTTTTGTTCTGGTGGATATTTATATGCAATTGCCCATCTTGGTGTTTTTACTGTTGTTCCTAATATTTCTCTAAATCTTAAATCATCTATTTTTATAACTGCTCCATCTATTCCAAATGTTAAGTTTTCTCTCATTTCTCCAATTTTTCTAATTGCTTCTTTTACTTCTTCTATTGTCTCACATGGTATACGTACAGGATTTACATTAAATCCAATTTTTTCTAAGTATTCAAGTTCTTCAAAATGTGAGTTAAATTCTTTTCCATCTATTTTTTGAACATTAAATATATAGATATCAAGTGGTCTTGTTGCTGTTATTTTACTGTCTAATTGACGAAGTGACCCTGCTGCTGCATTACGTGCATTTGCAAATAGTTCTTCTTCATTTTCTTCTCTTTCTTGATTCATTTGTTCAAAATCTTTTTTAGAAATAAATACTTCGCCACGTACTGTTATATTTATTTTATCTTTTATCTCCATTGGTATTGTTTTTACTGTTTTTAAGTTTTGTGTTACATCTTCTCCTACAAGTCCATTTCCTCTTGTAGCACCTCTAACAAATTCCCCGTTTTTATATTCAAGTGCTGATGATAATCCATCTATTTTGGTTTCTACTACATATTTTACTTTTTCTATTCCGTTTTCTTGTGCCTTTTCTTCCATCTTATGACAAAATTCTTCTACTTCTTCAAAACTAAAAATATCTTGTAAACTTTGTAGTGGAACTTCATGCGTTACTTTTTCAAATCCTTCTTTTACATGTCCACCTACTTTTTGTGTTAATGATTCTTTGGATAAAAATTGTGGATATTCTTTTTCTAAATTACGTAATTCAACCATTAGCATATCATATTCAAAATCCGATATTTCTGGTGCATCATCATCATAATATTTTTGTGCATAATAATCTGTTTGTTTCCTTAGTTCCTCTATTCTTTTTTGTGCTTGTTTTTCATTCATTTGGTATCTCTCCTTTGTTTTTACTTTCACTATTATATACAAAATACAAAAAAAAATAAAGGAATTTCACAAAATTCCTTCACTTTATTTTTTATACTAAATATTTTTATATTCTTGCATTTTTTTATAAGCATAAACTGCTGATATTCCTAATACAACTACTAATATTACAGCTGGCATTGTATCAGCAACACCTGTTTTTGGTAAACTTGTATTATTGTAATTGCTTGTATTATTTGTTTTTAAAACAAGATTGTTTGCTGTATTATTTGTTGTATTGTTTGTAGTATTATTTGATACACTATTTAATGATTTATTTGTTGTTGTATTATTTAAAATAGAATTTGTTAAATCAGTAGCAGCTAATACATCCTTAGCCATAAATAATACTGAAAAGCTTATAATAACAACTAAAACTAAACTTACTAATTTTGATTTTTTCATATTAATTCTCTCCTTTGTTTATATATATTATTCTTCTACAATCAAATATTATTATACCATTAATTCAAATTGATTGCAACTTTTTTCTATATAATATATTTTATACTTTATAATTTAATAAGTCAATATGTTTTGATCATATTTTATTTTACATTTTGATTACAAAAATATTACATAATTAGACATTAAATTTAAATAAAACTATGTCTCCATCTTTCATTATATATTCTTTACCCTCTGAACGTACAAGGCCTTTTTCTTTTGCAGCAACCATTGAACCTTCTCTCATTAAATCATCATATGATACAACTTCTGCTTTTATGAATCCTCTTTCTATATCTGAGTGAATTTTTCCAGCTGCTTGTGGTGCTTTTGTACCCTTTTTTATTGTCCATGCCCTTACTTCTGGCTCTCCTGCTGTTAAGAATGACATTAATCCTAATAAGTCATAACTTCTTTTTATAACTTTATCTAATCCTGATTCTTCTAGTCCTAGTGCTTCTAGCATTTCTTTTTTATCATCATCTTCTAATCCAGAAAGTTCTTCTTCTATTTTAACACATAATGGAATTACTTCTGCTTTTTCAGCTGATGCATATTCTTTTACTTGTTTTACTAATTCATCATTTTCAGCATTATCTAGTTGTTCTTCTGATACATTTGCAATATATAAGATTGGTTTTGTTGTTAGTAAAAACATATCTTTTACTAATACTTGTTCATCTTCATTAAAGTCTATTGTTCTTGCTGATTTTCCTTCTTCTAAAACTTTTAATATTTTTTCTAACAAATCTATTTCTTCTTGATATTTTTTATCAGCTTTTAAATTTTTTCTAGCTTTATCTAATCTTTTATTCACTGTTTCTATATCTGCAAATATTAATTCAAGATTTATTGTTTCTATGTCTCTTATTGGATTTACACTTCCATCAACATGTACAACATTTGAATCTTCAAAACATCTTACAACTTCTACAATTGCATCTGTCTCACGAATATGTGATAAAAATTTATTTCCAAGACCTTCTCCTCTACTTGCTCCTTTTACTAATCCTGCTATATCTACAAATTCTATTACTGCATGTGTTGTTTTTTCTGGCTTATACATTTGTGTCAATTTATCTAACCTTTCATCAGGTACTGCTACAATCCCTACATTTGGCTCTATTGTACAAAATGGATAATTTGCACATTCTGCTCCTGCTTTTGTTATACTATTAAATAATGTACTTTTTCCTACATTTGGTAATCCTACTATTCCTAATTTCATTTTTTTCCTCCATTATCTTAAATTATCTTAATTATATTATCACAATATGTCTTAATTATCAATACACACACTTATAAAGTTTTTAAATAAGTTCACAAATTTATTTAGTGTTACATATTTTTTTAATATTTATAAAAACATCTGTTACAATTCAGTGAAAATAAAAATCCCCCGAAGGGGCTGAAACTTATTCAGTTCCAGCCCCTTCAGGGGAATAAAGTTTAAGTGTTCCATCAGCATTGTACATTACAGTAAGTCCAGCAGCGTGTCCATCTTCTAAGTAAGAATACATTACCATCGTATCCGGATCGTACATAATATACTGATCAACATAAGAACCTCTAACAACTTCTTCTTCAACTAAAATAAATGTTCCAGATTTAGATTGAACATCTAAGTCAGATTTTTTACAACAAGCAGTTAATAGAGAAACACACATTACAAGGGCGATAATCATCGCAAGCATTTTCCGTTTTGTCATTGCCAATCCTCCTGTTTAAAGTCCAAAAGACTGTATTATAATATATATTATAATAAATTTCTAGCGAAAAGTCAAACCGGTAATTTTATATTCTTTTGCAAACAACTCAAAATAGAGCCTTATGCTTGGCTCTATTTTGAGTTAAGAAATATATCACTATTCAATTTTTTTGTACGTAATCATGTAATATTCATTATCGTAGTTGGATGATGTCTCATAGACAAATGTGTCAATATTAACTATCTCATATTTGTCTTCATCAAATCTATTCAAAAAATTGAGATATTCATCAACATCATCTGTTTGAAACAATAAATAGCTACCAGACACTATTTCTTTTGGAAATGACATTTTTTCAGTTTTTTTATTTCCACAGCCACATACTCCGAATGAAATTACAAACACAGTTATTGCCCCTAACAAAAAAATCCGCTTCATAGTAATCTCCTTATCCATCTAGCATATTACCAAAATATCAGCAATATTTACTAAACAGGTACATTTATTATATTTCGCTGTACCCACGAATATTAACCACATTATACAATCTTTTAAATAAAATTGCAAATTTATCTAGTTATATTATTAACAAAATATTTATTGCTTTTTTATGTAAAATGATGTATAATTAGAATAGTAACAGTAGTTGTTGCACCTTTGAAAAGGTAAAATTTCGGAGGTGCAGGCCTCCGAACAATTATAAGGAGGAATCAATATGAAAAAACGGATTATTGCATTGTTCTGCTCCATGTTAGTTGTGGCTGTGTTGTTATCTGGTTGCTCAACAGAGAATGAAACTATTCACAGTGAAACAACGCAAACATTGGTAGGTACCTATTCACTATTTCGAACAGAAGATGCTCAAGAGTATTTAAGTTTTCTCGAAAATTTCGACGAAACAAAATACGAAATAGTGGACATATCTACAAGTATGTGTGTATGGTCTCACGGCTCTGATGAGTTTTATATTGTGACATATAAGACTATATCCGAATAATGCACCGTAAACGCAGGCTCCTGTTTTATTGGAGTCTGCGTTATCTTTCTAATACTTGAATGTTTTATAAATATTATATAACACTTCAAATACAAAAACATTTTGTTCCTTTTCAGTTAGTTCCATTGCTTGTGCCGAAGTCATAAGTAAATGTTTATAGTTAAGAAGATTCAAGAATTTTGTTTTATCATAACTTTCATCAACTGCACACAATAATTTCTTTAAAATTTCTAATACTTTATTGTTTTTTACTTTTATATGATAGCTTTCAAGCATATCTATACTTAATCTTAGTTTATCTGCAAAGTCTAATGTTTCAAAACACTTTACTAAATTCACTACTTTTTCATTATTACATTTTAATATCATAATTTTTTACCTCCGTTTTATAATTCATAATTTCTTTTTTTAGTGTTTTTATTATCTATAAAATCAATATCTTCTTGTCTTAAAATATTATCTATTTTAAGTTCTTCATATACTTTTTTATAAGTTTCACTTTTAGAATGTCTTACCTTGTTTTTTATAAATTTCATTAGTTTGTTCCATAAATATTTGAATGGCTTTAATACATTTATTTCAAATGGACATTCTAACAAAGATATTGACTCAACAAGAACACCTTTAATTTTTTACTATAAGAAAAATGAACTAACATATATATTTCAATGCTTATAAAGAGTTCGACGAAAACTCGCTTTGGTGCAGATGGCCGGAATCGAACCGGCACGGTTTATTCAACCGCAGGATTTTAAGGGATTAAAGTTCATTTATAAATACTTTTAACTATTACTTTTTATTGATAGTTAAAGATACTCCCAACTATATTAAAATCGGCACTTTCATTCGTTTTTTGTTTAAAAATTCAAAGATATTTAATTTTCTGAAAAATTTCAAAAATAAGATGATTTGTATACAAATTGTATACCGAATTTTAAAATCAAAAGCCAATTCCTTTAACATGAGAATAAAAATTGAAAGGATGATTTATGTATGAAAATTGAATACACAAAACAAGGAGATTATTATTTTCCAAATTTAGTACTATCACAAAATTTAAAAAATTTTGAAATTGGTAGATTTGGAAGAATGAGATTAAAATTTTTAAAAGAGCAGAAAAAATCAGAATATATTATTTTAGTTATGAACAATAAATTGAAAGAACATTTATTAGAAATCGATAAAACTGCTAATGATAGGTTTGAATTTTTAATGAAGCAATTAGCTAAAAAAGAAAATATTACAGAAGAATTAAAAGTAAATGATCAATTAAAATGGGTTGGTCTTATAAATAATATTAAGCATTCTGCTGAAGAAATAATATTAAAAGAATTAATTTATGTATAGAAAAGAGGTAAAAAATGATGGAAGAAATAAGATTATTTGATATAAATTCTATTGAACTAAAAGAATTATTTGATAGTGTAAGAATGGAGTTGAAAAACAAGAATGATGATTATAAAAAGCTAAAAAAACAATACCATGATATTATGGATAGATTTCCAAATTTGCAATTAATTTTTGAAGACGATGAAGTATTTGAACTGAATAAAGAAGAATGTAAAATGCTTCAAAAAATTATTCAATTAGGATTAAAAATTGATGAACTTGAAGAATATTCTATTTTCTTTTTAGGTGGTAAAGAAGCATATTCTTACTTTAAGAAAATGGGGATTCTAAAAGAATAACAAAAAATATTGTCCTAGCAAGCACTGCATTTGTTATCCCGCAAATGCAACTTGCTGTCCCAGCAAGCAATGAATTTGTTTTCCCGCACAAATTCAAAATAAATGAGGACACCCCAATCCCCATTTTAAATTATATTAAGAAAAGAGGTGATATAATTGAGAGAAAGAGATATTAAAAAAATTTTTTATTTTAATGAAAAGGAAAACAAAAGATTAAAAAAAAATGTTTTAAAATCAAATTTATCAGGAAGTAGTTATCTTAGAAGTCTTATTACAAATTATCAGCCTAAAGATGCTCATTCTGATACAATTCTTTTACCAATAATAAATGAACTAAAATCTGTTGGAAAAACTCTAAATGAAATTGCAAGAACTGCAAATAGATTTGACTTTATAAATACAAGATATTGTAATAGAGTAATCGAGAGAATAGATGTTATGAGTGATAATATAAGAGAAAAAGTTATAATTACAAAATAAAATATAACAATCCTATACTTTCAAATATGATAAGTATAGGATTGTAAAATAATTTTATAAAATATACAAACCTTTGTTTACTTATAGTTTATAATATGTTATACTTTGGAAAGTGAGGTGAGATTATGAATGATGAAATTCACAATAATATCGAAGAAACTGAAAATTTATTAAATAGTATCGATAATTCTGATGCTATTCAGTTTTCTGAATGGACTAAAGAAAAAGCTAATTTAAGATATAACGGAAAACTTCCTAAATTTCCAATATATAATAATTTTATTTACTGGTGTAATCTTGGAATAAATATTGGAAGTGAGCAAAATAAATTAAGACCTGTCTTAATATTAAGAACTTCTAAGAATTCTCCAATTTGTACTATTCTTCCACTAACAACTAAAAGATTACAAGATGGTTTTTGGTTTCATATTGATTTAGAAGAAGTCGACTCTACTGTTTTAGTTGAGCAATTAAAAGTTGTTAGTAAAATAAGAATTACAGATCCATATAGAAAAAAGGGACAATTAGTCACTATTTCACAAAACGACTGGAATAAAATTAACTCACAACTTGAAAGTTTATATAGGTTAAGACCCCTAAAAGATGAATAAAATTTTGAATTTTGCTTGACTTTCTGCCATGGAATAGTTTATAATTAAATTAATAAAACATTAGTGTCCGTTCTGAAAAGAACGTAATCATTATAATCCGATAGCTCAAAAGGCTATCGTTTTTTATTGCATATAATCTAAAATTTTTCATATACTATTATTACATTAGTGTCCATAGCTTTTATGCTATGTTAGTCATTAGTAAAAGGAGAAAATCTAAGATATTGATTTTCTCCTTTATCTCATTAGCTATTATTTAATTCATCTAATTCTTCTTCTATATTTTCCCATGGATATACAGAAACTAAATTATAGTTAATTCCTAATTTATTACATTCTTCTTTAGATAGTTCTTTCATCTCATTAGTAGTCATTGCCCAAGTAGTAAAACATATATTTTTTACACTATCCTTATATGTATAATCTCTAGTTAGGGAAACATAAATAATCTTTACATTTTTTCCGAATTTCTCTCTTATCATTTTAACAGCAATATTAGCAGTTTCTCCAGTAACATGATTTCCTTCTACTAATAAGATACTCTCATTTTCATTAATTGAATTATCTTTTAAGTAATCTAATCCAATTTTAGTATCTATACCATGAGTTTCATGGTTGTGTTTTAATTGTATTGGTAATACATCTATAACATTAAACATATGGGAAAGTTTTATTGCTGGAACTCCACCTCCACGCATTATAGGTGCTATATATTTAATTAATAGATTATTAGATTTTAAGTAGTTATTTACATCTTTATAAATTTTATCTATAAAACTGTCTATCCTTTCCCATGAAATTAAATCTAAATTTTTTTTAGTATATATGTATTTCATAAAGTACCTCCTAAATATATTTTTAAAATTTTAATCCTTCATCAATAGGATATGTATTTAATGGTGGAATAAATTTGTGCTCTTTATTTGCTTCTTCGCACTTTTTTCTCTCTTCAATATTAATACAACATATAAGATTTATAATTAAAGAGCGAATGTTTTTTAATAGAAATAGCACAATATCATATAGTTCTTCAGTAGAAATATAATAAGCTAATTTATCATCAAAACTTTTTTGCTTTTCTTTTAGAATTTTTACTTCACCTATAGTAAGTATTGTTTTTAAATATTTATGTTCTAAAGAGTTTCTTATTTTACTAATTTCTGTTATTTTTGGGTTTGGCGATGTTTTCTTTCCTTCTATAAAGTCTTTATATATCCAATAGATTCCATACAATCCCCAGTTATTATTTATCTTTTCCTTTATTGGATTATTGTATTTATATATAATTTTACCATTTGCTTTTTTCTTTGCTATATACCATATACTTTTATAATTAACATCATATTCTTTTATTCCAATCTCGAAATATTCATTTAAGAAAAATGCTACCTTATCTAATATTGAATATAAACTCCTAAAAGTCATTCTCATTTTATAATTATAAATAGAATATGTTGCAAAGTCAAAGGAATCTACTAAATGATTTTCTCTATCGGAAAAATGTTCTGTTTCTCTGGGTTGAATGGATTCATAAAAAAGATATCTTGAAGAAATATATTCCTGTTTTATCTCATTCATTAGTCCGAAAAATCGCATTTTTTGTTCATCTTTTACATTCATAATCATATTAGGCAAATGCATTATATCTCTCCACACAACATTATTATCTAAAATATCATTTAAAGGATTTAAGAATAAACTATTTTGTGCACACCATTGTCTATATTTTCTTTCTTCCTCATCTAAAATAGGAAAATCATCAAAAGTCAAACTATTGTCTAAGAATTCTTTTGTATATACTCGTTCTATTTGAGAACAATAGTTATTAAAATCTTTCTCTGCATAGTCAAATAAATTCCTTTTATCTTGAAATGATTTTTTTAAATATTTATATGCTTCATGATCTAATATAACTTGATGTGAATTATCATATATAATTCTAGAATATAAAAATATTGCCATACCAAGATTTCCATTAGCCATAGCAAAATTAGGATATATCTCTAAAGCTTTCTTATAACACTCAATTCCCTCATTTCTTCTATTTACTTCATCAAACAAATTTCCTAAATTAGTATATACTTTTAATGATATTTCCCTTGGAATATCATTTTCTTCAATCAAATCAACAGCTTTTCTTAAATAGAAAAATGATTGCTCCAAATTATATTCAATTTCTTTATCAGAAAGTCTATTAATACCAATTTGAATATAATCACCATGAGCAGTTCCTATTGAATAATATAAATTACATTTTGATATTTCATCTAATTCTGAATTTAATAATCCTAATGCAGATTTAAAATTCTTTTTAATTCTAATCAAATTTTTCTGTTCAAAAGCATCATCAAATTCTTTACATATTTTTTGTACTCTTTTATCTATAAATAATTTATCCAATATTACATTTTCCTTTCTCGTACAATTCAGACAATTTTATTATTCTTTTATTTTTCAAAAAACTTAATTTTGCTTTTGACATTTCTAGCCATGAGCCTGCTGTTCTTTCAGTGATATATTCTTCTACATATGGGAGAAAAGAAGAATTATAAGCATCTATTACCGAATTTATATTTATATCTTTTTGTGAACAAAAGATAAATTGATTTTTTATATATGCTAACACTTCCAAACTATAATATTTTCCCAACTCTTTTATTTCAAAATAATTATCGTAGATTTTAAAAGTTTCATTCATAGATTTTAATATATTCATTTTATAATCTTTTTGCCAATTAAATTGTCTTTGATTTTTACACCAGCATGCAATTTCTGAATTGAAATTATGTATCATTTTATTTTGTGCTTCTCCAAAACTTTTATCATTTTGCATTATATAAAATATATTTTCTAATTGATTATTAAAAATCCCTTTTGGTCCAGTAGCAAACATTACCATATCTTTATGAAATCCTGTATGCATTTTTTCAAATTCAATTAGCTGTGGAAAAGTACATGTAATACCCAATGGAATATTGTTAAATATTTGTATAATTTTATTTTTGGATTCTCCTTTTGATTTTGATAATTCATATACATTAAATGCAGATGTCACAAACATATACTCTCCACTAACATATTTTAAGAAGAAGTTCTTTCCCAACTTATTAGTATTTTTTGATATTTCGTTTATTATATTAGTATCTATATAAACCAGTTTATATAAACGTCCATTTGAAAATGTTATCATATTTAAATCTCCTAACTTTGCTTATTCTTTACTAATTCTTCATGGTAAAAATAATTTATATAGTTTATATTATTGCTTTCACAGTAATTTTTTATTTTTTCTGCTAAATCATACCAATATTGTTTATTTCCTTTAATATAAATGTTATTATATTTATCTATAAGTTCTGGATATTTTTCCTGTATATAAAATAATATTTTAGCTTTATAATCTCCTCTTAAATTTAAATTCTCAAACCAATATTCATCAATATAATCTTTACTAACTTCTATAATCTCCTTAAAATTTGTAATATAAGGAAAGATAGGAGACATAAATAAAACCGTATGTATACCACTGTTATGAAGTTTTTTTAAAGTATTTAATCTATCTTGTATAGAACTAGCATTATCCATATCGTTTTTGAAATCTTCATCTAAAGTATTAATAGACATTGACACTGTTAAATTTTTAATTTGCTTTAATAAATCTAAATCTCTTAAAATTAATTTTGACTTTGTTGATATATTCAAGTAGCAAGTAGCATTTACTAACTGTTTTAATATTTTTCTAGTCAATTTGTATTTTTCTTCAAACTTATTATAGCAATCAGTTACTGAAGATAAGAAAACTGTTTTATTCTCTAGTTTTTTTATATTTATTTCTTTATTGCATTTCTTTATATCAATAAAGGTTCCCCATTCTTCTTTATGACCCGTAAATCTTTTCATAAAGCTTGCATAACAGTATTTACATCCATGTGGGCAACCAACATAAGGATTTATTACATAGTCACTAGCTGGTAGATTTGATTTTGTTAAATAATCTTTAACTTGTATTTCTTTTTCTATAATATTCATTTACCGCTCCTTAAAATTTCAAAAATTTCTCTAATGCTTTTGCTACACCATCATTATTATTAGAATCTGTAATATAATCTGAAATACTTTTTGTTTTTTCATCAGCATTTCCCATTGCAATTCCCATACCTGCAAATTTTAGCATTTGAATATCGTTTTCAGCATCTCCAATTGCAATAGCTTCATTTTTACCTATATTTAGTTTCTTGCATAGATTTTCTAATGCTTTATTCTTAGTAATTCCTTTTGGTACAAATTCTATATAATCTGGTACACTACTGCTCACTTCAAAGCTATCTAATATTTGTTTTGATAACTTTTTTCTCATATCTGTTATTTTGCTTGGTTTATTTATAAATACGATTTTATATATTTTTTGCTCTTCCAAATCAAGTTTTTCCATTTTAGTTATTTCAAAATTTATTTTTTTGTTATTTATAAATTTTTTTGGTATTTCCTCCACAATTAAGCAATTATAAGCATACAACATAATTTGAGTATTAAATTTTCTTGATAATTGAATTAACTGTTTTATTTCATCATTTCTAAATGTATGTGAGTCTAATTCTTCTTTTCTCCCATTATTTATTACACTTCCACCATTAAAACATATTGTATATTGCTCATCATTTAATAAATTCATTTTTTCTAAATATTCTTCTACTCTATAAAACGATCTAGCTGTTGCTAATACAATTTTTACTTTTTGGCTAGCTTTCTTTATAGTATTAATAGTTCTTTCTGTTAGTTCTTTACTATCCGTTAATAAAGTCCCATCACAATCTATGGCAACTAATTTATACATCTCCATTATCCTCCTAATACATTATAATTTATATAGAATTCAACCACTCTACATATTCTTCATAAGTAACCTTGCCTTTATCAAGTTTTTCTCTCATCTTTCTATTATCTTCTTTAAACTTCTCAAATTCCTTTTCATATTGCAAATTCTCTGGATTTCTTCTTGTTCTCAATAATAGTTTTTGATAAACATTTCTATAAGTTCTCAAATCATCATCATCATTAATCATCTTTTGTTTTACCTTAAAAGAGCCGATTTCTTTACAAGTTCTGCCATCTTCATAAATATTGTTGCAATACAATTCGTCAGTTCTTTTCTCTGGGACAAAGTATTTTCCACAGTTTTTACACTTTTTGATTTCAAATTTGTCCATACAAACGATTTCTTGAAGTTCGATAATTAGTAATTGACAAATATCCGTACTCTCAAAAGTATATGGTATTGGTAAGATTTTATCTTCATTTACTTTAGCTATTTCTATTGCTTGATCTTCATCAATAATATTTAATGGTGTGTTTAATCTTGATAAATCTCCAAGTGCAATATTCAATTTATCGTTTTCAAAATGTGATAATGCTTTACGGTTATTTTTGCTCATGGTTAAAACATAAAATCTTTGTAATGCTGTTAAATCTTTTATTTCTTCTAATTGATTAATATTAAATAAGTAATTTACATCAGAAATAAAATCTTCTTTTATACATTCTAATTTATCTCCAGATTTTTCTACTAATTCATTTATTAACTTTTCATACTCATTTACAGTATAGGTATTTTTTAATTCCATTTTTGTTATTTCTGCAAATAAAGTTAAACTATACTCTTGTACAAAATTTTTAACACTCTGAATAGCTTTAAAATCACAATTTAAGAAGTTACAAAGCAAAGTACCTATACGATTATCATTTTGAACTAAAATAGATTTAAAATCGTTCTTAGCCTTTTTGTAGTTCATGTAAGTAAGATATTCTTTCCTTAAATTTCTATCTACATATAATCTAGTTACATTACTAATTTTTCTATTTTTAATAAAATCAATAACATCTTCATTCGAGTTTTTCATAAGTTCACCTAACCCTTTATTTAATATAGTTATTTTTTTATATTATTTTATCATAAACTATTGACTCTTGCAAGTAGATATGTTATTATTATTAAGTTAGTTTTAGATATTTTTATATTTAATAATAACAAAAATGACTGCACATTGACAATTTCATATTACATAACCAAATTTTAAAACGGGTAAATAGATTAAAGGAGGTACACATGAATAATTTAGACAACTATCATTTAATGTTTAATAACTATCCAGATGTAGTAAACATTAAACAACTTCGTGAAATGTTAGGTGTAAGAATTACAAAAGCTTATACTTTGGTAAATGAAAATATTATTCCTTCAAAGAAAATTGGAAGAGAATATAAAATTCCAAAAGTAATGATAATCAATTACTTAACAAACACAAAATAATTTATTTACCAAATTTACTTTAATATCTAAAACTAACGATTCATGTTAAAGTAAATTGGCTGTTATGAAGAAAGGAGATTGTGGATGGTTAAAGTAACAGCAACAATTTACAAGAGAACCAAAAACTGGGTGGCACTACTTTATATAGTAGATGTTATTAATCCACCTCGTAGGAAATCAGTAACAACTGATATTCCTATTACAAAATCTGAAAAAACGGCACGAAAGAGTGCTGAAGAAATCAGAAGAAGATATGAAGAAGAATTAAACAATAATTTGAAAGTAACCCAAATGGCACAAAGTTCTAATAATAGTATTTTATTTTGTGATTATATGTTAAATTGGCTTAAAATGATAAAACCTAATATTAGACCAACAACTTATGGTGGCTACGAAAGAATAATCAATAAAAGGATTTATCCTTACTTTAAAAACTTAAATGTTACACTTACAGAATTAAAGCTAATTCATATTCAAGCATTTTACACTTATCTTTTTAATGAACTAAAATTAAAAGGTGCAACTGTTAAAAAGTATCATGCAAATATTTTATCTGCCCTTTCGTATGCAGAAAAGATGGACTTAATTACTTCTAACCCAGCAAAAAAGGTAGTTACACCAAAAGTTGAGCCTTATATTCCTACTTTTTATAATAAAGATGAGTTACAATTACTTTTTAATATAATAAAAGATACTAATATTAAAATACCAATTCTAATTGGTGCATTTTATGGATTTCGTAGAGAAGAAATACTTGGACTAAAATGGAATGCTATTGATTTTGAGAATAATTCAATAACAATTAACTTTACAGTAACGGAAGCAAGTTATGATGGAAAACATCAAATTGTAGCAGAAGCTAAAACAAAAACAAGTTCAAGTTATAGAACTTTACCATTAATTCCAAAAATAAAAGAATTATTGCTTGAAGAAAAAGAAAAACAAAGAGAAAACAAAAAAATATTTAAAGATTGTTATTTGAATACAGATAATTATGTATGTGTTAATGAAGATGGCACACTTATAAAACCAGATTATCTAACACATAAGTTTCATGAAATTATTATTAATAACAAATTAAAACCAATCAGGTTACATGATTTGAGGCACAGTTGTGCATCACTTCTTCTAAAAAATGCAGTTCACATGAAAGATATTCAAGTATGGCTTGGACATTCTAGTTTTAATACCACTGCTAATTTATATGCTCATGTAGATAAGACAGCAAGTGAAAATTCAGCAAAAGTAATTGGAAATGTTTTAAGTATAGCATCTGCATAAAACAAAAAAAGTTATTATCTATTGAGAATAGGTAATAACATACATATTAAAATGAAAATTAGATATTTTTGTATACAAATTGTATACTGATAATGTTTTTAAATAAAAAAATAGACTTATCAAAAACTCTAAAAGCATTGATAAA
>ULMZ01015289.1_pt1 | contig 18424 bp, 14 predicted proteins | sample 1951791 | NCBI WGS metagenome assembly ULMZ01 (sample SAMEA4835564, study PRJEB28245) | human gut metagenome | biome: gut microbiome; material: fecal sample | place: Denmark | collected 2008 | reverse complement strand
AATATTTTCTATTTTGAATTCCAATCAAACGGTACAATTTTCAAAAACACATGGGCAAAGACACCATAGAAAGATTTTTACTGAACTTTAACATATTGTACAGAAAATTTATAAAATAATATAGCTGTTGCATTGAAAAATCTTGAAAAATAGTGTAAACTATATGTAGTTAAAAATTATAAAAAAGTGAAGGGTTGTGATTTTTGTGAAAGTAATATTAAAAGCAGATATAAAAGGTGTAGGAAAGAAAGATCAAGTGATAAATGCATCAGATGGATATGCACGTAATTTTTTATTTCCTAAAAATTTAGCAGTAGAAGCAAATGCAGAAAATATGAGTAAATTAAAAGCAAAACAAGATTCAAATGCTTTTAAGAAATCACAAGAAAAAGAAGAGGCAGAAAAAATAGCAGAGAAACTATCAAAGATTTTATTAAAAATAAAGGTAAAATCTGGTGCAAATGGAAAAATATTTGGTGGAGTTTCTTCAAAAGAAATTGCTGAAAATTTAGAAAAACAATATCAAATTAAAGTTGATAAAAAGAAAATAGACTTAAAAGATACAATAAAAATTTTGGGAACAGTTACTGTTGACATTAAATTGTTTGAAGGTGTAATTGGAAAAGTAAAATTAGATATAATTTCTGAGTAATTAAAATTATGGGGGAATAGTAATGGATATAGGAAAAGTACCACCACATGATACAGAAGCAGAACAAGCAGTAATAGGAAGTATGCTTACAGATAAAGAGGCTGTTGCTAGCAGTATAGAAGTTTTAAAAGAAGATGACTTTTATAGAGAAGATAATAGAATAATATATTCAGCAATGTTAAATTTGTATAATAGAGCAGAGCCAATTGATTTAATTACATTAAAATCTGAATTAGAATCAATGGGAAAATTTGAGCAAGTAGGTGGTTTTGAATATTTAGCAGAATTACCAGAAAAAGTGCCAACAACAGCGAATGCTACAAAATATATTAAAATAGTTGAAGAAAAAGCTGTATTAAGAAATTTGATAAAAACTGCAAATGAAATAATAGATTTAGGATATGACCCAACAGAAGATGTTGAAGACATTATGGAAGGTGCAGAAAAAAAGATTTTTAATATAATGCAAGATAAAAATCAAAAAGGATATTCACCTATAAAAGATATTTTAGTTGATAGTTTTACTCAATTAGAAGAGTTGTATAATAGAAAACAACATATAACAGGTGTACCAACAGGCTTTTCAGATTTGGATTACAGAACAGCAGGTTTACATGGTTCAGAACTTATACTAGTTGCAGCAAGACCAGCAATGGGTAAATCAGCATTTGCATTAAATATAGCAACAAATGCAGCAGTAAGAGGAAATACACCGGTTGCAATATTTAGTTTGGAAATGTCAAAAGAACAATTGGTAAACAGAATTCTATGTAGTGAAGCCATGGTAGATAGTAATAAAGTAAGAACAGGTAAGTTAGAAGATGAAGATTGGGGAAAATTGGCAGAAGCAATTGGACCACTTTCTGAAACGGGTATATATATAGATGATACACCTGGTATTTCTGTAATGGAAATAAGAGCTAAATGTAGAAAATTAAAATTGGAAAAAAATATTGGACTAGTTGTGATAGATTATTTGCAATTAGTACAAGGAAGTAATAAACGAAATAGCAGTCGTGAACAAGAAATATCAGAAATAAGTAGATCTTTAAAAATTCTTGCAAAAGAATTAAATGTGCCTGTAATTGCATTATCACAGTTATCAAGAGCTGTTGAACAAAGACCAGATCATAGACCAATGCTTTCAGATTTGCGTGAATCTGGTGCAATTGAGCAAGATGCTGATATTGTTATGTTTTTATATAGGGATGACTATTATAATGAGGATAGTGAAAAGAAGAATGTAGCTGAGGTTATTATTGCTAAACACAGAGGAGGCTCAACAGGAACAGTTGATTTAGGCTGGCTTGGAAGCTATACTAAATTTGTTAATTTGGAAAGAAGATTTGATGACTAAAAAGAGGGATTGGGGGACAGGTCTTCAATCCCTAAATTTTTAAAATTATTATATGCAATTATTATATATTAATATTTTTAGAAAAAATGCTATCTGGGGTCTACCATAGGGACTTTTTCTTTAAATATTAATATATAATAATTACATTCTAATATAAAAATAAAATTTTTAGGGATTGAAGACCTGTCCCCAATCCTGTTTTTTAGGAGAAAAAATGAGAGATAAAGTTTTAAATACAATAAATAAATATAATTTAATAAATGATGGGGATAAAGTTATTCTAGGTGTTTCAGGAGGACCTGACTCTATTGCAATGTTAAATATTTTAAATGACATAAAAAATGACAAAAACTTACATATGAATTTTGATATAATAGTAGCACATGTGAATCACATGATTAGAGAAGAAGCAATTGATGACCAAAGATTTGTTGAAAATTTCTGCAAAAAAATAGGAGTTTCTTTTTACGCAAAAAGTATAGATGTACAAAAAATTGCTAATAATAAAAAAATAGGAACAGAAGAAGCTGGAAGAAATGCAAGATATGAATTTTTTGATGAAATTTTAGAAAAAGAAAATGCAAATAAAATTGCTATTGCTCATAACAAAAATGATAAAATAGAAACTATTATAATGAATATGCTAAGAGGTAGCGGAATAGCAGGTTTGAAAGGAATTGAACCAATAAAAAATAACAAGTATATTCGTCCTTTGATTGAATGTGAAAGATTTGAAATAGAGGAATATTGTGCTAAAAATGGTATTGAACCAAGGATTGATAAAACAAATTTTGAAAATGTGTACACTAGAAATAAAGTAAGAAATATTGTTATTCCATTTATAAAACAAGAATTTAATCCAAATATAATTCAAACAATGGATAGATTATCAGATTTAGTAAAGGAAGAAGACGAATACCTAGAAAAATTAGTTGAAACTAAATATAATGACTATGTAGAACAAGAAGACAAAGGGCAAATTATAATGAATTTAAAAGACTTTAATAAAGAGGAAAAGGTTATAAAATCAAGACTTTTATTATATACTATATCAAGACTTTTAGGAACAACAAAAGGAATAGAAAAAATACATATAGAAGATATTATAAAATTATGTGAAAAAAATATAGGTAATAAATATTTAACCCCAAATAAAAATATAAAAATACTAGTGAAAAATCAAAAAATTTATTTTATAAATCAAAATTTGACTTAACCTAAGTATCCGTAAAGCTTAGAAAACTAAGAGTTTTTTGTAATAAAAAAGTAATAAAAAAATTATTGCAAATGAAAAACATATATGTTATATTTTGAATGTCCATGAGCAAATGATGTGAACAGAGGGAGGAATTATTTTGAAAAACGGAATTAAAACATTAGCAATGTGGCTAATAATCGGAGTAATAGTTATAGGAGTTTTGTCATCAATAATGACAAATACAAACACAAAACTAAAATATTCAGAATTAATTGCGAAAATAAATGAGGGAAAAGTAGAATCAATAGTTATAGATGCAGATGGAACTTCTGCAACAGTGCAACTATCTGATGATAAAGTAAAAAAACAAGTAAATATTCCAAATATGGAAAACTTCATGAATTATACTGATGAATTTATTAAAAATGGAGCATTTACATTAGAAGAAAGTTCTGAATCAGTATTTTCAATAATCTTAGGTTTATTAACACCATTTGGAATTTTAATAATATTCTTTATATTCTGGTTCTTCATGATGGGTGGAGCTGCCAATAGTCAAGGTGGCGGAAAATCTATGTCATTTGGAAAAAGTAAAGCCAGAATGATGACACCAGCAGATAGAAATAAAATTTCTTTTGATGATGTTGCAGGTGTTGATGAAGAAAAAGAAGAACTACAAGAAATTGTTGAATTTTTAAGAAATCCAAAGAAATTTACAGATATGGGAGCAAGAATACCAAAAGGAGTTTTATTAGTAGGTCAACCAGGAACTGGTAAAACATTACTTGCAAAAGCAGTTGCAGGTGAAGCAGGTGTACCATTCTTTATTATAAGTGGTTCAGACTTTGTTGAAATGTTTGTAGGTGTTGGTGCTTCAAGAGTTAGAGATTTATTTGAACAAGCTAAGAAAAATGCACCATGTATCATATTTATAGACGAAATTGATGCAGTTGGACGTCAAAGAGGAGCTGGTTTAGGCGGAGGACATGATGAAAGAGAACAAACATTAAACCAATTATTAGTTGAAATGGATGGTTTCTCAGATAATGAGGGGGTTATTGTTTTAGCTGCAACAAACAGACCTGATGTATTAGATAAAGCTTTATTAAGAGCAGGAAGATTTGATAGACAAATAGTTGTTGGAGCTCCTGATGTTAAAGCAAGAGAACAAATATTAGAAGTTCATGCAAGAAAGAAAAGATTAGCAGATGATGTTGACTTAAAAGTAATTGCAAAAAATACATCTGGATTTGCAGGAGCGGACCTAGAAAATGTATTAAATGAAGCAGCACTTTTAGCAGCAAGAAGAAATCTAAATGAAATTGGAATGAAAGAAATTGAAGATGCTATGGTTAAAGTAACTATGGGACCTGAAAAGAAAACAAGAGTAAGAAGTGAAAAAGAGAATAGATTAGTATCATATCATGAAGCGGGTCACGCAGTTGTAAGTCATTACTTAGAAACACAAGATCCAGTACATCAAATATCAATTGTACCAAGAGGTATGGCTGGTGGTTATACAATGTATAGACCAACAGAAGATAAAAACTTTATGTCAAAAACAGAAATGGAAGAAAACATTGTATCACTTTTAGGTGGTAGAGTTGCAGAAGCATTAATATTAAATGATGTTTCAACAGGTGCAAGCAATGATATTGAAAGAGCAACAAAAATTGCTAGAAGTATGGTTACTAAATATGGTATGAGTGAAAGAATTGGTACTTTAATGCTTGGTTCTGATCAAAGTGAAGTATTTTTAGGTAGAGATTTTGCTCAATCAAAAGAATATTCAGAAGAGACAGCTGGTATTATAGATGAAGAAACAAAAGCTATTATTGATAAAGGTTATAATAGAGCTAAACAAATTCTTACTGACCATGTTGATAAACTACATGCTGTTGCTGCTGTTTTACTTGAAAAAGAGAAAATTGAAGCAGATGAATTTGAAAGAATTTTTGAAGGTGAATAAAAAATATGAAAGGAGCAGGAATTATATTCTATGCTCCTTAAATTATTTTAGAAATTCTATATTGTGTATTGAACAGAAAAAATTACAAAATCATATAAGTCTATATTTTCTAAGCTACAAAAATTGATATATGTATGTTTATATGTTATAATATTAGGAGATAAAAAGGAGGAAAAGATATGGGAGTCAAAATAAATATATCAGGATCAGAAATATCAGGTAATTCAAGAGTCCTTAATGGAATAAAGGCCAATAGTAAAAGTGATATTGAAGTAAATGTTAAAAAATCAGAAATTGTAGAAAATGCAAAAGTTATGAATGATATTAGTGCAGAAAATGGAACAGTAAGAGTCAATATTGAAGATATGAAATTAGGAAAAGATGCAGAATTTATGAATAATAGAAATGTTGAATTTGAAAGTAGAAAAGAGCAAAGTAGAGAAAGTCAAGTAAGTAGAGAAGACGGAGAAAATAGTTCAATAAATAAAAGTGAAGTATATATGACTACTTCAATGGTAAAAAAGAAAAAAAGCCTTTTTGAAAGAATAAAAGATATATTTAAATTTATAAAAAGAGAAAACGAAATAGATGATGAATTAGTTACTGTAATAAGAGAAGATGGACATAAAAAATTTGAAGATAAAATATCTCAAAATGAAAAATTAAAAGGTGTTGACTATAATGTCGCTAAGGAAATAGCAAGTAGAGAAGAACAACAAGTCAATAAAGAAATTGAAAATGAAGAAAAATATAGATAATGTGATATGACGTTAAAATATTATGAAAATAATCTTATTTATTAAATTTTAGGAAAGATATAAAAAATGAAGAAAATAGTAATTATAATAAATATAATAATATTAATATCAGTATGTATTAATATAAATAATTCGAAAGCAGCAAATAAAGAAATAGATTATACAGAAACACTAGAAACATTCAATAATCCAGAAAGAGGATTTTATACACCAGTATATATAAAATATAATGAAACTAATAATAAGTTAATTAGTGAAAGTGATGCAAAGAAAAACTTAATACATTTAAGGCTAGATATAGGAGCATTTTCGAAAGCAGTAAATGGAAAAAATGATATAGAGTTAACGCAAAATATGTTAGAATCATTTGAACAAACATTAAAACTTATAAAATCAAATGGAGGAACAGCAATAATAAGATTTGCATATACATTTGAAGGCGAAAAAAATAAGGAACCATCAATGGAAATGTTATTAACACATATTAGACAATTATGCCCAATTATAACAAGAAACCAAGAAGTAATCTCATATATAGAGCTAGGATTTTTTGGACCTTGGGGAGAAATGCATTCAAGTGATGTATGTACACAAGAAAATGTAAAAAAAGCATTAGATACAATGCTTGAAAATACACCTAAAAATATAAAAATTGGAGTAAGGCAACCACAATACTATGCGTATTGGGCAGGAATTGAAAGAAGCAAAATAAATGAAAATATAACTACTCCTGAAATGACTTCATATAGAATTGGATTATATAATGATGGATATTTAGGATCAGAAAGTGATTTAGGGACTTTTAAAAATAGAGAAGTAGAAATACAATGGCTTGAAAAACAAGCTTTGCATACACTTTATGGTGGGGAAGTTGTAGCAAATTATGCACAAGGAACACCATTGAATACTGTAAAATATATGTCAGAAGAAGCTTTTAGAACACATACATCATATTTAAATGGAATATATAATGACAAAGTAATAGATTCATGGAAAAGTGAAAAATATGATGGTACAGATGAATTATATAAAGGACAAACAGGATATACATATATTGCTAATCATTTGGGATATAGATTTGTGCTTAGAAAATCTAGCATATCAGAAACAATTAAACAAAATGAAAAACTTAGTATAGAACTAAACATTGAAAATGTAGGATTTGGAAATTTGGTTAATAATAAAATTGCTACACTTATATTATCAAAAGATGATAAAATTTATGAAATAAAAACAAATTTAGATGCTACAAAATTGAATTCAAAAGAAATTACAAAAATTAAATTTGATATAGAATTACCAGATGGAATAGAAACAGGAAATTGGAATGTTTATTTAAGAATATCACAATATGGAAATATTAAAAATGATAACAATTATTTATGTATTAGATTTGCTAATAATGGAGATATTTGGAATAAAACACTAGGTGCAAATTATATAGGAAAAATCAATATACAAGAAAAAGAAAATATTGCTAACAATGAAACAGAAAGTGATGGTAATAATAATTTAAATAATGATATTTTAAATGAAGTTACAAATAATATCAATGATAATACACAAAATAAAGTAGACAATACAATAAGTAAAAATAGTTATCCTAAAACAGGAAAAAATTCAATTTTGATGACTGGAATAGGATTAATATTAATAATTATATCATGGATGATTTTATATAAGAAGAAATAAATAAAAAATAACAATTACTAACTATTGACAATATACACCATAATAATGTATAATGTATAGCGTATATAGGATAAGGAAGAAAATCCCAAATACATTCTCGTATGACCGGAAGGAGGGGAATATAAATGTCAGAAATAAAAGTTAATAATGGAAATATAGAAGATGCCTTAAAAAGGTTTAAAAGACAATGCGCACGTAATGGAGTTTTACAAGAAGTACGTAAAAGAGAACATTATGAAAAACCAAGTGTAAAAAGAAAGAAAAAATCAGAGGCAGCAAGAAAAAGAAAATTTTAATTACATAATAAAAGGTGGAAGTTTTGAATCAAATAAGACATTCTTAACTTCTACCTTTTTTGTATTAAAAAATCCAAATTTGGATAAAATAAAAATATTAGTAAAGAAACGGAAATAAGGGCCAGGACTCTAATTCCGAGAAATGTTAGAGAAAAAGCAAAAGAAGGGAATGATATTTATTGGAATATAAACAAACAGAGATAAAAAAAGGAATTAAACTTCATACAATAAAAACAGATAAATTTAAAACAAATTTAATAGCAATAATGTTAACAACAAAATTAAATAGAGAAAACGTTACAAAAAATGCATTAATACCAACAGTTTTAAAAAGAGGAACAAAAAATTTAAAAACACAAGAAGAAATAAATAAAAAATTAGAAGAAATGTATGGAGCAAGCTTAGACTGTGGCCTAGATAAAACAGGAGACAATCAAGTTTTGAAATTTTATATTGAGACAGTAAATGATGAATTTCTACCACAAGAAGCGGAAAATATGTTAAAAACATCTTTGGAAGAAATATTTGAATTTGTTTTCAATCCATATTTAGAAAATAATTGTTTTAAGAAAGAATATGTTGAACAAGAAAAAGAAAATTTAAAACAAATAATAGAAGGAAAAATAGATAATAAAGCTAGATATTCATTAGATAGATGTATAGAGGAAATGTATAAAGACAAACCATTTGGGTTATATAAATATGGATATATAGAAGATATGAAAAATATAGATGAAGAAAATCTATATGAATATTATCAAAAGTTAATAAATGAATGTAAAATAGATATATTTGTGTCAGGAATAGTTGATGAGAATACTGAAAACGTCATAAAAAATAATGAAAATATAGCTAAATTAGGAGAAAGAGAACCACAATATAATAGACCAGAAATTGTAGCAAAAAAATCAGAAAAAGAAAAAGATATTCAAGAATCAATGGAAGTAACACAAGGAAAATTAATAATAGGAATGGACTTAGATATTGATGATGATAATTTAAGATATGATGTAATGATTTATAATAGTTTGTTTGGAGGAAGTGCAAATTCAAAATTGTTCCAAAACGTACGTGAGAAGGCAAGTTTGGCATATACAGCAAGTTCAAGTTATTATAGATTTAAAAATAATATTTTTATAAATTGTGGAATTGAAATTCCAAATTATGAAAAAGCACTAGAAATAATCAAACAACAAATAGAGGACATGAAAAAAGGCGATTTTACTGATGAAGAAGTAGAAAATGCTAAAAAAGGAATAATCGCGTCAATCAAAACTATTGATGATGAACAAGATACAGAAATAACTTACTTTTTTAGCCAAGAATTATCACAAAACAAGTGTGATATAGAACAATATATTAATAGAATAGCAGTTGTCAATAAAGAAAATGTTATTGAAATAGCTAATAAAGTTAGTATAAACACAATATACTTCTTAAAAGATTAATAAAAAATCGAAAGACAATAAGAAAATTATTTTAGATTTGGCAGACAAAATTTTAAAAAAATTTTGGATGACGATGAGAGAACGAAGTGAACGAAAGGAAGAAAAATAATGCAAGTTATTGAAAATTTAAAAGTCAAAGAAAAATTATACACAGAAAAATTAGAAAACGGCCTAACAGTAATGATAATCCCCAAAAAAGGAATCCAAAAAAAATACATCATATGGGGAACAAACTACGGCTCAAATGACAGCACATTTATAGTACCAGGAGAAACCAAAATCACGGAAGTACCAAAAGGTGTAGCACACTTTTTAGAACACAAAATGTTTGAACAAGAAAACGGAAAAAACAGTTTAGATGTTCTTACAGCATTAGGAGTTAATGCAAATGCATACACAACAAACAATCACACAGCATATTTATATGAATGCACAGATAATTTTTATGAAGCACTAGACGAATTTATGGACTATGTTCAACACCCATATTTTACTGATGAAAATGTTGAAAAAGAAAAAGGAATTATTGGGCAAGAAATTATGATGTATGACGATTATCCTGACTGGAAAGTATATTTAAATGCATTAGAATGCATGTATCACAAAAATCAAGTAAAACTTGATATTACAGGAACTGTTGAAACGATAAGTCATATTGATAAAGAAATATTATATAAATGTTACAATACTTTTTACAATCCTTCAAACATGGCAATGGTTATATCAGGAGATTTTGAACCTGAAAAATTATTAGAAGAAATTAAGAAAAGACTAATATACAAAAAAGCAAATGGTGAAATTAAAAGAATTTTTGAAGATGAACCAAAAGAAATAGTAAAAGAAAAAGTAGTTCAAAATATGGAAGTTAGTCAACCACTTTATGCTATTGGCATAAAAGACGTACCAGCTGAGCAAAAAGAAAAAGTAAAAAAACATATATCAATAGAAGTATTACTAAATTTGTTAATAGGTGCAAGTTCAGAATTATATAAAGAATTATATGATATGGGAAATTGTTATTCAACACCAAGTATTGAGTATGAATTTGATAAAAATTATGCACATATTTTAATTATAGGACAGTCAACTGAACCAGAAAAATTGTATAATATGTTCAAGGAAGAAGTTAGAAAATTTATACAAAATGGTGTTAATGAGAAAGATTTTGAGAGAATAAAAAAGATGATTTATGGTGAATATGTGAAAGAATATGATGATGTAGTTAACATTTCTAGAATGTTTTTGTCAGATTATTTTAAAGGTATAAATAGTTTTGACTATTTAGAGGAAATAAACACAATAAATGTAGAATATTTAAATCAAGTGTTAAAAGATGTGTTTAATGAAAAAAATATGATATTATCTGTTGTAAAAAATTAGATGAAAATATTGTTGAAGATACAGCATAAAAATTGAAAAATATTTTATGCTGTTTTCTTTTGATTTTCTATGTCGAAAAATGTGGAAAAAGCTTGTACGAAAGTTGGGAAAAACCGTTGAAAATACTTGACTTGGAGAATTTTATGTGATAATTTATAAGTATACGAATGAGAAAAATTGAAAAAGGAGAGATTGATATGTTAAATGAGGAAATTTGTAAATTGAGAGATAAATTGAATAAAAGCATCGAAAATGGTGATGATTATTCTATTACATATAAATTAAGTATTGAACTGGATGAGCTTATTGCAAAATATTATAGAGATTTGAAAAAGGCTTGTGATAGGACAAGTGTTTAAAAAAATAAACAAAAGACAGACTGTATAAGCCTGTTTTTTTCTTTTTCTTTCCCTTGCAAAAATCTCGAAAATAATATATAATAGTACATCAAGAATAGGAGAAAAAGGTTGAAAAATTTAATTGTTTACAACCAGATTTGTGCATTGAGAAGGGAATGAGATTTTAAATGCTAGTAAACGAAGATATAATAGAACAATTATGTATAGATGCAGGAAGTATAAGAACACAAAAAGCAAGAAAATATCAAATGATGGGAAAAGTAGTAATAACAAAAGTAGAATATGAAAATCAAAACAATTTTGAGATACATGCAAGAGTATACGGGACAGATGAATATGATACATATGTAGAAGTGAAAAATGGAGAAGTAGAAGAAATTAGCTGTAATTGTCCAGATTATTACAATACATATGGCGTATGTAAACACAGTTTAGCATCAGTTTTAGAATTTAATCAAAATGGATTTCAGGACATAAAAAATCCAGATAAAACTCAAAGCCCAAATAACAGTTTAAAACAAAATAGCAGAAATATAAACAAATATAATAGTTTTCATCAAATTGTAAAAAAACTATACAATGAGGAATTAGAAAAAATAGATTCAGATATAGATATAGAACTAAAAAATAAAGGAACTATAAAAATAGAACCACAAATAATATATGATAAGTTTACTAGAGAAATGAAAATAGAATTTAAAATTGGAAATAAAAGAATGTACAAACTAAAAAATTTATCAGAATTTTATACAAGAATGATAAATAAAGAATTTTATAAATATGGAGATAAACTTGAATTTGTACATACACGAGAAGTATTTGAAGAAAATAGCCAAAAGTTGTTAGATTTCATTATGAAATATGCAGAAGTAATAGCATACACAAATTCATCAGCAAACTCAAATTATAGATATTATGGAAAAGCCCTAAACGAAAGTTCAATAATTATTGGGAATACAGCAATTGATGAATTATTTAAAACATTAGAAAATAAAACAATTCTAATTACAAGAGAATATGAAAAACAAAATATACAATTTGTAAATGAAAATCCTGAAATGGAATTTAGGTTAGAAAAAGTAGAAAATGACGAATATAGGATAATAGCAGATTTTGATATATTCAGTACAGTTGTTTTAAAAGGAAAAGAATACAAATATGTATTAACAGATGAAAAACTATATAGATGCAATAAAGAATTTGAAAATACAACATTAAGACTTTTAAAAGTATTTAGAGAAAATTACCTAACACAAATATCACTTGGAAGAGACGAATTAGGCGAATTGTTTTCAGTCATACTTTCAAAAGTAAAAAATGCTATAAAAATAGAACCAGAACTATTAGAAGAGATAAAAGAATATGAACCTGAAAAACTAGGAGTAAAAGTATTTTTAGACTATGATAAAAATAATTACTTGGTAGCAGATGTAAGATTATGTTATGGTGAAAACGAATTTAATCCATTAAATGAAAAAGAAGAAAAAGAATTCAAACATTCAAGAAATCTTATAGAAGAAACAAAAGCAATGAACATTTTTAGAAAAACAGGATTTATGTTTGATGTAAAAAATTTAAAATTCATATTACCAGATGAAGATAAAATATATGATTTTTTAACAAATGACATCAATTACTATATGAAAAAATTTGAGGTACTTGCAACAGACAATTTTAAAGCAAAAGAAATCACAAAGCCAAAGATAGGATCAGTAGGTGTAAGAGTTGAAAATAATCTTTTAGAAATAGATATGGATAAATTAAATATAGATTTAAGCCAATTAGAAGATATTTTACAAAAATATAAATTGAAGAAAAAATATTATAGACTAAAAGATGGAAGCTTTCTAGATTTGCAAGAAAGTAATGAAATTGATTTTATTGATAAACTAATTTCTGGTACAGATGTTGATTATAAAGAACTAGAAAGCGGAACAATTAGATTACCAGTTAATAGAACATTATATTTAAATCAACTTTTAAAAGAAATAAAAGGTACAGAAATAGTAAAAAATAAAGAATATAAAAGCATAATAAATGGACTAGATAAAAATCTATTAGATGAAGACGAAAAAATACCAAAAGAAGTAGAACAAATATTAAGACCATATCAAAAAACAGGCTTCAAATGGCTAAAAACACTTGATAGGTACAAATTTGGAGGAATACTTGCAGATGATATGGGACTTGGGAAAACAATTCAAATGATTTCTATTTTATTAGATTATAAGCAAAATATAGAAGAACCAAAAACAAGTATAGTGGTATCTCCAAGTTCATTATCACTAAACTGGAAAAACGAAATAGAAAAATTTGCACCAGAATTAAAAATAAAAGTAATTAGGGGAACAGCAGAAGAAAGAAAAAATCTTATAAATCAATTAGAAAAATATGATGTAATTATAACTTCATATGATTTGTTAAAAAGAGATATTGATGTATATAAAGATAAAAAATACTGTTTTAAATATATAATAGCAGATGAAGCACAATATTTAAAAAATAATACTACAAAAAATGCAAAAGCAATAAAAGTATTAAATGCAGAAACAAGATTTGCACTAACAGGAACACCAATAGAGAATTCGTTAGCAGAATTATGGTCAATATTTGATTTAATAATGCCTGGATATTTGTTTAGTTATAAAGAATTTAAAGCAACATATGAAATGCCAATTGTAAGAGATGAAGACAAAGATGCAATGAATAAATTAAAAATGTTGATAGAACCATTTGTATTAAGAAGAACAAAAAAAGAAGTTTTAACAGAATTGCCAGAAAAAACAATAACAGTTTTAAATAATGAAATGGAAGAGGAACAAAGAAACATATATTTATCATATTTAGTCCAAGCAAAACAAGAATTACAAGATGAAATTAATGTAAATGGATATGAAAAAAGCCAAATAAAAATACTTGCAGCACTTACAAGATTAAGACAAATATGCTGTCATCCAGGCTTATTTATAGAAGATTATAAAGGTGGAAGTAGTAAATTAGATCAATGTATGGAAATAGTAGAAGATGGTATAACAGCAGGACACAAAATTTTACTATTTTCAACATATACATCAATGTTTGAAATATTAGAAAAAGAACTTAATAAAAGAGATATTAAATATTTTAAATTAACAGGAAGTACAAAAGTTGATGAAAGGATAGAATTGGTAGATGAGTTCAATCAGAATAAAGACATAAGTGTATTTTTAATATCATTAAAAGCAGGAGGAACAGGACTTAACTTGATTGGAGCAGATATGGTTATACACTATGATCCATGGTGGAATTTATCAGCAGAAAATCAAGCAACAGATAGAGCTTATAGAATTGGACAAAAAAATAATGTTCAAGTATATAAATTAATAACAAAAGATTCAATTGAAGAAAAAATCTATGAACTTCAACAACGAAAGGCAGAACTTACTGATAATATGCTTAGCACGCAAACTACTTTTATTAATAAATTGTCAAAGGATGATATTATGAACTTGTTTAGTTAATGCCATTTTAGGGACTTATCTTTTTGGAGATTAGTTAGTTTGTAAGAAAAAAACATAACAATAGAGAGGAAATAATGAAATGAAGGATTATATTACAATTATAGGTGGAGGCCTAGCTGGATGTGAAGCTGCATATCAAATTGCAAAAGCTGGAATAAAGGTAAAATTGTATGAAATGAAACCAATAAAATATTCGGAAGCACATTCAAATGAAAATTTAGCAGAAATAGTATGTAGTAATTCTTTTAAATCAAATCTATTAACAAATGCATGTGGTTTGTTGAAAGAAGAATTAAGAAGACTAGATTCATTGCTAATTAGAATAGCAGATGAAACACAAGTACCAGCTGGACAAGCATTAGCTGTTGATAGAGAAAAATTTGCTCAAAGAGTTACACAAGAAATTGAAGCGAATCCATTAATAGAAATTATCCACAAAGAAGTAGAAAATGTGGAATCTTATGATGAAATAGATGTAAATGATGGAATTGTTATAATTGCTACTGGACCATTAACTTCTGAAAAAATGGCAAAACAAATTTCTAAATTAACAGGTGAAGATAAATTGTATTTTTATGATGCTGCTGCTCCTATAATTTCAAAGGATAGTATCAATTTTGATATTGCTTTTTATGGAAATAGATATGAACAAGAAAAGAAAAAAAATGAATTTATTGAGGAGTGGAAAGAAAAACAACAAAATCAAGAAAAAAGTTATATCAACTTACCTATGAATAAAGAAGAATATGAAGCATTTTGGCAGGCCTTAGTTGAAGCGGAAGTAGTTACATTACACGATTTTGAAAAGAGAGAAATTTTTGAAGGATGTATGCCGATAGAAATAATGGCAAAAAGAGGAATAGATACTTTACGTTTTGGACCATTAAAACCAGTTGGATTTGATGATCCTAGATATGCTAAAAGACCATATGCCGTAGTGCAATTGCGCCAAGATAATTCGGAAGGTAATATATATAATATGGTTGGTTTTCAAACTAATTTGAAGTTCGGAGAACAAAAAAGAGTGTTTAGTATGATTCCAGGACTTGAAAATGCGGAGTTTGTTAAGTATGGTGTTATGCATAGAAATACTTATATAAATTCTACTAAATTGCTTGATGAAACATATAATTTGAAGTCAAATAATAATGTTTTTTTTGCAGGCCAGATAACTGGTGTAGAAGGATATGTTGAATCAATTTCTTCTGGTATGGTTGCAGCTTTAAATGCTATAAACTGTTTTTGGGGACGGAGGAAAAAAACAGATTTTTTCTAAGTATACAGTTATTGGTGCTTTAGCTAAATATATTTCTTCTGAGAATGATAAGTTCCAACCTATGAATGCTAATTTTGGCATTTTACCAGAATTAGATGGTAAAAAAATTAGAGATAAAAAGGAAAGATATGCAAAATTGGCGGAAAGAAGTTTAGAAAAATTAAAAAAATCTATTTAAATGTTACAAGAATGTTACAAATATGTTAAATATTTATTAAAAATGGCAATAATTTACATAAAACTATTGCTATTTTTTTTGCTTTTTGTTATAATTTAAAGTAGGTTTAATATATGGTGGAATATTATAGATATTCTGAAAGGGGTAATTATGGTAAATAATAAAGTAGAAGAAATTATGAAAAATTATAGGCAAGATATTAAAAAAATTGATTCTAAATACAGAGTTAAAGACTTAAAAAAATTAGATACAAGGGAATTAGATGAAAATATCTTAAAACAAAATGATTTTATTATAAAGTTAGAAACACAAGGTAAATCTTATTTAGAAAAATCAGAAAATCAAGATGAAAAAATAAAAAATGATATATTGGTAAGAAATGCAAAATTAAAATTAGATGCTATGTTAAAAGAAAAACAAGAAAAAATAGAAAAATTTGAAAAAGAAAAAGAAGACATAGAAAATAGTGTTGTTAGAATAAATGAATTAAAGAAAAGCAAAGTTATTTTACCAAGCGGAAGAGAAGTTTTACAAACAGAAAAAGATAATATGGATAAATTAGAATTAGCGGAAAAAGCTAGAAGAGAATTAATTGCAGAAAGCAAAAATATATCAAATCTATTAATTGAAAAAAGCCAAAAAATAAAAGAAAATAGACAACAATATTGGGCTATTTCAGAAAAATTATTAGCAATGAATAATGAAAAAAAAGCTGAATTAGAAAATGATGAAGAAAAACAAAAATATTTAAAAGAAAAAGAAGAACTTCTAATTGAAAGAAATAAACTTGATATAAAAGATAATGATATTAGAAAAGAAATGTCAGAATTAAGCAAAATACAAGAGAGTTGCCAAAAATATTTAGAAGAATTTGAACAAAAAGATAAAAATTCTGTAAAAGGAATTAATGATATTTTAAAAGAAACATATGGAAAAGAAGAAAAATCTGTTAAAAATGAAAATACACAAAAAGAAGCAAAAAAATCTGAAAAGTCAAATGAAAAAGAAAACTCATCAAAAGAAGGAACAGAGGTATCTGGAAATTTTGATATAAAAGATTTAGATAAAAAAATTATGGAAGAGACAAATAAGGAAGAAAATTCATTTACAAATGCAGATGAAAACTCAAATCAAAACTTAAATGAAAACTCAAATGAAAACTCAAATCAAAACTTAAATGAAAATTCAAACGAAAATTCAAATGAAAACTCAAATGAAATTGAGAATTCAAATGAATCAAAAAATAGTGGAAGAATATCAGTAAAACCAGAAATAATTATATCTAGAAAACCAAGAATTTTAAGAAATAATTATAATATAGGTATTGGAAAAATTAAAAAATTAATTAGACAAAAACCAGAAAAAATTATGAGTAAATTAGAAAAAACTTTACCTGGATTAAACCAAGAAGAAATTGAAAAAATAAGTAAAGATATGGATCCAATTTTACTTGAAGGAATTATGGAATTAAGAAACAAAAATATACTTACAGAAAGAGAAATAAAAGAAACAATCCAAAAAATAAGCGATGGTAAAGCAACAATGGAAGATATGAATTTTAAAGTTGTTTATGATATGGGAGATTTATCAAAAGGAGCATTTTGGCCTTGGAATAGAAAAGACAGAGATAAAATTGCACAATTAGCAGAAGAAAATAAGGAACAAGGAATAGCAGAATTCAAAGATGGAAAAGAATATGAACCAGATCCTATAAAAAGAATGTTAAAACGAGTTCAAACAAAAAAATTAGGTGAAGGAACAAAAGATAAAAAACCAGGAATTATAAAAAGATTTTTTAAACAATTTGATATTGAAAGACCAGAAGATAAATTAGAAGAAGAAAAAACAGAAAAACCAAAAAATAAATTTAAAAAATCAATAAAAGAAAATGCTGTAAAAGACGAATATCATAAAATTACTGATGAAATTATTAATAGTAAAAACGAAGAGGAATTAGCTAATGTATTAAATAATGCTAAAAGTGCTCTTAATAATAAAAAAATTACAACTGCCGAATTAGCTAGTATAGCATCAAGCATAAAGACACAAAAAGGTAGATTATTAAAAGAACAAGAAGAAAATATTAACAAAGAAGAACATGAGGAACAAAAATAAAATAATTGAGTTATACTAAGAATAATTAAAAACTTGGAATTGAAAAAAATTCCAAGTTTTTCTTGACTTATAGACATAAAAATGATAAAATATAAAATGCTATGATAAATTACATGAAATATGTGATTCCGTAGTAAGAAAATACATTTTTAAAGTGTAAATATTTCAAAAATATTACACGAAAAGAACACAAAAAAATGTAAAAATAAAAAATAGGAGGTGAAATTTAAGTGCCAACAATTAATC
>ULMZ01038935.1_pt1 | contig 19179 bp, 12 predicted proteins | sample 1951791 | NCBI WGS metagenome assembly ULMZ01 (sample SAMEA4835564, study PRJEB28245) | human gut metagenome | biome: gut microbiome; material: fecal sample | place: Denmark | collected 2008 | reverse complement strand
TATAGCTGTGATTTTATCGCTGGCTATGAGTGGGTTGACCATAAGAAGCCTGATTGTTAAAAGAAATGCTCATTCAGTAAGTGTTACATTATATGGAATTGTATTTGTGTTATTACTGGTTGTGTCAGCAGTTTCATTGATTGTGTACATATACAAGTGTAAGATTGGAATATATGTAAGTATTGCCTGTCTGGTTATTATATTTGCATATGGAATTATAATGAAAGATTCACCATTACAACTCATAATTATATTTCTGCCAGTTATTTACGCTATGTTTTCAACTAGAGAGTGATTGAAAAAATTTAACTTTCTTCGATTGGACTTCCAGCGGTTCTCACACCACTAAAAAGTCCAATCGTATTCCATTAGAAAGTCAAGTAGCAGTAGAAAATAATTATAAACAAGAACCGCCTCTCAATGTTGAGTGGCCATCTGATGAAGAGACAAAGTTTAAATGGACATCATCTGAGATTCTAAGCCTTAATAAGGAAAGGGCAAAAGTGAGGGTCAAAGCTCAAATTGATTTTATAAAATATCATTATGAAACAGAATGTACAGTCAGGTGGAATGAAAACCTATCAGAGACTAAAATTAAAAATGCTAGTATTACGGCGGTGTAAGCATTTGTTGCGGATGGTTGATATATTAGAGTTAATATGATACTTGCGGATTTAGAAGTCGACACATTTAATAACATTGGCATTGAGATGGAATAATATTCTTTCTTCAATAAAGTGATGAGTAGTTCTGGGAATGTGTGGGTAGTGCTACGCACATAACAGATATGTAACACTACCAGACACAAATTCCCAATCTATGGGCTCTTCAGGCTCTACAAACGCTTTCAAAGAGATAAGATTTCAACAATCCAGTGCGTCTTACGACGTTCCAGAAAAGTATATTACACCTCGGAATTTCGGTTCTGGGGTGTTTTTTTAGTTTGTGAACTATGGTATTATTATAATGTAATGATTTTTCAAAAGGTAAAACGAGAAATATGAGATTTGATAAGAGAACGTTTTAATAATGTATTATATCATACAGTATTGGAGAGCCATATATGATAAAAATAGCATTTTTCGATATAGATGGAACATTGTTGAAAATGGGATGTAAAGAACCGACAGATAAAACAGTTAAAGCGTTAAATTCTCTTCACCAGAATGGGATATTGCTTTGTATGGCAACTGGCAGAGGCTATCTTTCAATCCCTAAATTCAAAGATATTACATTTGATGTGCTGCTTACATTTAATGGTTCATATGTAATGGCTGGAGAAAAGATTATTTTCAGAAATCCCCTGAATAATAATGATAAACATCAAATAATTCAAAATCTTAATAAAATGGACAGAGCAGCTGCAATCAGCAATGAGCATTTTATTGTTACTAATGGCACAGATGAGCATCTGGAAGAGTACTTTAAATTTGGAAATGAAACATTGACAATTGCAGATAATTTCGATGAGTTATGTAAAGAAGATATTTATCAGATTATGTGTGCTTGCAGAAAAGAAGAATACGCCCAGATACTGCAAGGAACTGAAAATACCCAGATAACTGCATGGTGGGATAAAGCGGCAGATATAATTCCATTGAATTGTGGTAAGGGAAATGCTGTAAATGCAGTGCTTAATTATTATGGATTATCGAAAGATGAGGCGATTGCTTTTGGTGATGGTAGAAATGATATTGAAATGCTAGAAGCTGTTGGTACAGGAGTGGCCATGGGGAATGCCATTGATGAAGTCAAAGCAAGAGCAGATGTCATATGTAAATCCGTTGAAGAAGACGGAGTGTATCATTACTGTCTGGAGAAAAAACTCATTAAATGTTGATGGACTTATTATACAGCAGGGTTGCAGAGTGTTATATACTCTGCAACCCTGTTAGTCATTTATAGTCTTAATTTTACCACCATTTCTCACGGTAAGAGTATTCACCGCGGTAATTAGAAGCATTATAATCAGGATACTTGAAAGGTGTATATACATCATCCTTAGGTGCATCATCCTGTGTATATATGTACATAGAATCATAATCCCATGTGACAATCTCATCACGGGCATCGCCGTAGAGGTTTACAGCTTCAGCACACATGGTAGGATGACCATCATCAGGGAATTTAACAACCTGGATACCATTGCCATCAATCATTCCTCCGCGCTCTATATCAGCATTAAGAAGGATGAAGTCCTGACCGTCACCAGTCCAGTTTACAGGAGTTAAGAGATTACCATTAAGCTCGTTCTCCATTTCCCATAACTGATTACCCTCGCTGTCATAGAAATATATAATTCCCTGGTGTCCCCAGAAATTAACAACAACCATTTCATAGCCCGGGCGGTTAGGAAGATAATTAGCAAGACTTACACGCTGTGCATGACCTATGCCGTCCTTCTTAAGAAGCTTTCCGTTAAAATCAGATATCAGGAATCCTTCCTTTCCGGCAACACAGGCAAAGAATTTAGTACCTTTGTGTGGTCCTGACTCAAATCTGCCTGGAACAATCTCATCAATATGGTCTTCATTAACAGGCATAGTCCACATTTTATTACCGTGGCAGTCAAGCATGTTATAACCAACTAAAAGTTCATCATGTCCATCTCCGTTAATATCAATTGCAAAAGGAAAATGTCCGGTATTCTTATCACTCTGGAAATGCCACATAACCTCAAGGTCATCGTTAAGTGCATATACTCTGCAATAACGGTCCTTAATGAGAATATCGCGTGGCTTGTCAAGACCACGGAAATTACATATACGCATACCATCAGGATTAATTCTGTCAAATGCGTAGATTTTATCAGGAACACCGATAATAGTTCCGTCCTCTTCTGGTGTAGAGAAAGGTGTTTTGGCACGTTTCTTCACTTCACCTGTTTTGCCATCAAGAATCAGCACTTCAAAATTCTTGGCTGTAATAACCTCATCAAAGCCATCACCGTCAATATCATATATCTGCATAGGCATATCTGCTGATATAGTTCCAATGTCGTGATTATCAGTAGGTTCACCATGCTGCCATAATATATTGCCATCAAGGTCAAATGCGGTGAGACAGCTGATTGTTCCATAAGCATCACGGTTTACTCTTTTCTGGCACTGAGCCATAACCATCTGATACTCGCCATTGCCAAGAAGATGACCGAAACGAAGCTGTCTTCCGGTGCCGCAGCCTTTAAGGTCAATTTTCTTAAGAAGCTTCATCTTAGGATAATGTGCCTGTGCATCTTCACATTCAGCTTTATAAGCATTTCTTGCAGCATCAATAGAAGCAGCAGTACTTTCAGAAGTAGTAACATTTACAAAACCAAACTGTGTAGGGATAGTTGCAGTAATGGCAACCTTGCCACCCTGCCTTGCATATTCAGTGTCAAGGTCAAAATAAACCTTATCATCAACACTGCATATAACATGGCTGCCTTTAATCTCAGCCTTAAGTACATAAGTATCATCACAGTTGTAATCAAAAGGTACAGAATCGAGTACAGTAACCTCCTCCTTATGACGATACTCAAGTCTTAACTCATGCTCTTCAAAAACAAGGACAAGAAGATTAGCAGAGTTCTGACAACAAAAACCAATGCCGGCATTGCCCCATTTGGTAGTAAACATACGCACACTTGCAGTTATAGTATAATCGCGCCAGAATCTGTCACCGCTTGTGAGCATAGGAAATGTGCGGTGTGGCTTGTCATTGCGGATACGCATCTGCTCCATAAAATGTTTTCCATTATATTCAGAAATAATCCAGGAAGCCCCCTGACCATTATAAGTGTGGTTGCATACCGGGTCATACCATTTACCATAATATCCAGGATAATGGATAAAATGATACTCACCCATTGCCGAATGATTCTTATCATAAGGAAATTCACCAATAGGAAAATCAGAGAAATCTTCATCAAGTAAAATAAAATCTGCCATAATAACCTCCATTCCAAAATAAAAAATATAATTAATGGCTCTTTCTGTAGCTTCCGGGCGCTTCGCCCATGATTTTTTTAAATGTGCCGCTCATAGTATTACTGTCGGCGAAACCACATTTGTCAGCAATCTCAGTAATAGAGAGGCTGGTGTTGACTAAAAGGTCTGCTGCTGCGTGCGTTCTTACATAAATAAGATACTCTCTGAATCTGAAGCCTGTAAAAGCCTTAAATTTCTTGGAAAGGCTCGATTCACTCATATTAAAAAGTTCTGCAGTAGCAGCCATAGTTATGTCATTGTGATAATTCTCGATAATATATTCAATAACCTTCTGGATAAGTTCATTACCTGTATCCATTTTCGTAATAACATTATCTTCATACATCTGACAGCGCAGAATAAAAAGTATAAGTTCATGAAAATAAGAATGTATGAAAGATAAAGACAGACTATCTACACCATTGTGTTCATAAGAAATCTTCTGGATAATTGATGATATATAATCAAGTCGTCTTTCTGGTATATGGATAACAGGATGTTTATGGAAAATGCTTTCTATATCTTGAGAGGAATCATCAGCAATCCACTTTAATTCATCATTATTAAAATATAACACATATCTTGTATGGTCACTTCCAGCGAGGTAAGTAGTCATGTGCGCCATGTCTGGTGGGATAAGAGCAAGTCCGCCAGAATTTAACATATATATTTCATCACCTACATAAAGTGTGCAGGAACCAGAATATATAAACATCAGCTCCCATCTGTTATGTTCATGAAAATGTTTCATTTTATAAGATGGTGGCACAGTAGCAATATCCGTGTGGAAATTGTCATTAATAAAATGGTACATTGCCGTCTCCTTGGTATATGAATAATATCTTACGAAGCAAAATCATATACTGATTATAGGTCGTTTATAGAGAAAATGTTACTGATTTTTTACATATTTTTTTGATTTTGGAAGATTTCGTGCTGTTTTTTTGTATCAATAAAAATACAATGTGAATATAATGAAAGCATCTTAAGAAGCAGAAACAATTTAATATAAGGAGGAATAATATGATACGAAGAAACAAAATTATTGCTTCTGTTGCTGTCAGTGTCATGGCTGGTGTTCTTGTTGCGGGCAACTTAGCTCCATTACAGGGATACTATGCATTTGCACAGGAAACAGGAGTAAAAGCTGGAAGGTATTCAGCAGTAAAAGACATTAACAAAACATTAGAAGGTTACACACCAATGGACAGTTCTGATCCGGTTGAATTCGGTGGAACTTACATTAAGTATCAGGGCGAGACAATCCAGTTGTCGGAGACAGCCATATATGTTGATGGTTCGTTATCAGACGAGCTTGCTGCCCAGTACCCATATGTATATAACGACATTACTAAGGCGTTGTCAGCAGATGCATTAAAGAATGGAACAGCAGACAAACCAATGACAGTATATGTTGCACCATATGTGTATTGGATTGATGATCCGGCAGCAACAGATACAGTACAGAAGACCGAGGGATATTCAGTACCTTATGGAATGGTTGTTAATTCAGAATATCTTACTATCAAAGGTCTTACAGGAAATCCTGATAATGTTGTATTAGCAGGAAACAGAGGACAGTCACATGCCTCTAACGGTAACTACACAATGTTCAGATTCAACTGCAGCGGTGCACTTACAGTTAAGAACATAACAATAGGTAACTATTGTAGCGTTGACCTTGATTATCCGCTTATGAGTGAGCTTAATCAGGCAAAGAGAACAGAGACAATCACACAGGCACAGCTTGCTGATGTTTCAGGAGACAAGATGTTTGCAGATAACTGTAACTTCATAAGCAGACTTAATCTTGACCCAATAAATGGAGCATCAAGAAGTCTTTATAACAACTGTCATTTTGAAAGTACAGATGATGCCCTTAATGCAAATGCTGTATATGTAGGATGCGATTTTGATTTCTACGGAAACAGACCATTATATTCATCATATGGTACAGGTTCAACATTTTTAGGTTGTACATTTAATTGTAAGATATTAAATGTTGAAGCTGAACCAACACAGTTCTTTACTAAGGAAGGCGGCACAATTACCGCAGTAGACTGTGTATATAACAGTAATTTAAGTGTACCTATATCAATTGGATGGACTAAAACACCATCAACTTCATTAAAGTGTTATCAGAGCAACATAATTCATAATGGACAGAGCATCACAATCGGTGGTGAGGGTGCTAAAGAAACCGTTGATATGACAGGCAAGTCAGTACTTGATGCCTACAAGGTTGTGTCAGGTGGTAAGACATATTACAACACATACAATCTTTTAAAGGGCAGTGACGACTGGGATCCATTAGGAGTTAGGGATGTAATTAAAGCAGCCGGACAGGACACAGTTGCAACACAGCTTTCAATAACATCAGATGTCACAGAGATTGAATCTGGAAAGGAAACAGCTTCAATAGGAGGAACAGTTAACTATTTCTATGGAACTAATGATACAACACAGAAGATAACATACAGCGTATCAGACGAGGATAAGGCATATGTGAAGTTAACAGATAATGGTGACGGAACATGCAAAGTAGAAGGTACTAATAATGATGATGCAGCTAGGAAGGTCATTATAAATGCATCTACAGAGTCAGGTCTTGAAGCAGCAGTTGGAATTACTGTAAAGCCAAGCAAGATTGAAGCACCAGCATTTACAAAGGCACCAGTTATTACTAATGACGGACAGGGCAGTCTTAAAGTAGATTACTCACTTGATTTAGGAAGCAGAGAAGACATGTCTGCAATCTCATGGTACAGATGTACAGATGCAGAGGGCAGCAATCCTATACTTGTAGCAGTAACAAGAAATGATTCACCAGAGTATACATATAAGTTAACAGCAGGTGATGTAGGATATTACATCATGGCTAAGGTAGAATCTAAGAACATCAGAAGTGATTATGGAACACCGGTAAATACAGTATATGACAAGGCAATCGGAGTGAAAGATGTAAGAAGCAAGAACTTTGCTACAGATTTCTCTAACTTCCCTAATGTAAAGCAGTCTGAAATCAAAGCTGGCTTCTGGACAGTAGATTATAACCGTCCGGCAGATACAGAAAGTTTTGGAAGCTGGCAGGGAGCTGATACAGAAGAACCTTGGAAATATGGAACAACAGGTAACGGCTGTGTAGGCGCTGGATTATATGAAGGTACACAGGGCGCAAGACTTATGTATACACCAGTAGAAGGAACATATGGTGATATGTCACTTAAGCTTGTAGTTGACCCAGCCAAGACAGCAGGTCAGGGATTTGGTAGTGCAGGACAGTATATGGATGTACTTCTTAAGTTCGATACATCTACACTTACAGGATACGGATTAAGAATAGTAAGAACAAAGGCTTCATCTAATGCCGTAACATTTGTACTTGTAAAATACGACAACGGAACAGTAACAGAGATTTCTGATGAAGTTATCGCAAGCTGCTATGCAACAGGCTGTACAATCAGCTTAAAGGCTGAAGGCAATAAGCTCACAGCTCATGTTGAGACACCAACAGAACAGCTTGCAGACCAGGCAGCTAAGGGATATCCACATGTGGTTGACCTTACAGCAGAGATTGAAGCTAACAGCTTTGGTGGAGTTGCAATCCAGCATACAGGAACACTTGGCGCACGCGGATGGCAGAATACAACAATGCTTCATAACTTAAATGTTACATGGGAAGGTGAGAATAACCAGAACCCAGAATATGTTGAAGGAAATCCATCAGATAACGAGAATCCTGCCGAGACACCTGATGATTCAACAGGAACATCAACAGGAGCAGACACAACAGTCAAGACTGGTGATATGAGTCATACAGGAATGTATGCAGCATTAATGGCAGCAGGACTTAGTGGCTTACTTGGAATGGCAGCAGTATACATGAGAAGAAGAAAAGATATCTAATTTCATAAGAATTTTCTTTACAGGAGCACCCGCAATTATATTGCGGGTGTTTTTGCGTGGTGAATGTGTGACCGTATGTGATTGACATTTTGATTATTATGCTATAAAGTTTTATGGAACTAACCAGTATAAGATGGAGGATAAAACTTAAAAGCATGAAATATAATATCAGAAAATATATATTGGCAGGAATTACAGCAATTCTTGCAGCGGCTGTTTTGACGGCATGTGGTGGCAGCAAGCCAGAGAAGGACGATACAGTCCAGAGTACACAGGAAATATTTGCAATGGATACATATATGTCGCTTACTGCATATGGCAGCAATTCAGAGGAAGCAGTAAGTAAAGCAGTTCAGGAGATTAACCGGCTTGATGCAATGTTTTCGGTAGGAAATGAGGACAGTGATGTTACTAAGATAAATGAAAATGGAAGCGGAGAAGTATCGGAAGAAACTGCATTTATAATGAACAGGGCAATGCAGGTATCTAAAGAAACTAAAGGTGCTTTCGATATTACGATATACCCGGTTATGGAGCTGTGGGGATTTACCACCAAGAATTACAGAGTGCCTGAAAGCAGCGAGATTGCGGATGTACTTAAGCATGTTTCTTATACAAATGTGGAGGGTAACGGGCAGCAGGTGACATTGTCAGATGGTGCAAGCATTGACCTTGGTGGAATTGCCAAAGGTTATACTTCTTCAAGGGTGATTCAGATTATGAAGGACTGCGGCATAGAGCACGCAATCATTAATCTTGGAGGCAATGTGCAGGTGCTAGGAACTAAGACTGATGGCTCGGACTGGAGGGTTGCCATACAGAATCCTGACAGTGAAAGCAGTTATCTTGGTGTATTAAGCACTGCTGATAAGGCAGTTATAACATCAGGTGGATATGAGAGATATTTTGAGCAGGACGGACATGTATACCATCATATTATAGACCCGCAGACAGGTTATCCATCAGAGAGCGACCTGACTTCTGTTACAATTGTGTGTTCAGATGGAACTACAGCAGATGCATTATCAACTGCGCTTTTTGTAATGGGGCTTGATGGTGCGAAAGAGTTGTATAGAAGTGGCTCGCTTGATTTTGAGATGATACTTTATGATGGAATCAAAGTATATGTGTCAGAGGGAATAGCTGACAGTTTTTCAACAAATATGAACACGGAAATAATTACCAGACAGCTTTAATGAGAATTATTATTAACAGTCTGTATTGACAAATGCAGGGACTAAAATATATTCTATAGAACAGTTAGAAAAAACTAATCAAAGATAGATGAAATTACTTTTGTTTATGAAAACTAACCGTGGATATAAAGACTAGAAGGAGCAGACATGTTATTAATAATATCACTTATAATCGTATCTTTATTCATATATTTTCTTAAAGGTTCACTAAAAAAACACGCGGGTATCTACTATATAGGGGCAGCGGTAATCTCTATTGCAGTATTCCTGCTTGAGTTTCTGCCAATGCCTTTGTTTGTAAAGAACAATATATTAGGAATATTTGCAAAAGGCTCTATTGGAACGGCAATGTTTGTTGCAGTAATGTACACTGGCGCACTGCCTAAGGGCAACAAGCTGATTGCACCGCTTATGAAGATAAGAGGCGAATTGTCAATTACAGCGGCAATACTTGTCCTGTGTCATAATTTCACATATGGAATAACATATTTTAAAATGCTTTTTATTAAGCCGGAGGCATTATCAGCAACACAGCTTACAGCAGCAATAATAAGCCTTGTGCTTATCATAATAATGATTGTGCTTACAGTAACTTCATTTCAGGCTGTAAGAAAGAAGATGCAGGCTAAGAAGTGGAAGCAGTTACAGCGCACAGCATATGTGTTTTATGGTCTTATGTATGTTCACATTATGCTCATTAACATACCTTATGCGAGACTTGGACTTGGCATGTATATTGCAAATGTAGTTATCTACAGCATAGTTTTCTTAGGCTATGCAGCTATGAGAATAGCAAAGGCTGTATCAGTAAAGGCAGCAAGAGCCGGAAAGACATACGGTAAGAAACCAGAGACGGTTATGTATGGACTGGCATTGGTTATATGTGCAGTGATGACGGTGTCGTGCTTTGCAGGAAGACAGACAGTGTCGGCATCGGAAGACAATGAGGAATGGAACGATTTCTTTAACGAAGAGACAGTTGCAGCAATGGTCAAAGAGATTGAGAGCAGTACGGCTAAGACAGATGCCGAAGGAACAACACAAGAGAGTCTGGAAGAATCAGTTTCATCAGATGGACAGTCAGACTCACAGGCTGGCGGTGCAGGAAATGAAGTGTCGGGAAATAGCAATAATTCCGGTTCGGATAATGCTTCTGGTAATTCATCAGGTAATAGTTCTGACAGTGGTAATCAGTCAGCCAAGCCGGATAATGGTTCTGACAATAGTGGAGAGCTGAGCGGCGGTTCAGGCAGTGACGCACCGGCTAATACAACATTTAAAGCAGATGGAACTTATACAGGTTCCGCTGTGTGTGAAACTTATAACTACAATGTAACGGTTACAATAGTCATATCGGGAGATACGATTACATCGGTTACTGCTGAATCAGAAGCGGGTGCGCAGGATGTGCAGTATTTTAATATGGCAAATGCAAAGGTTCCTGCACAGCTTCTTGCAAATCAGAGTACATCAGGTGTTGATGCAGTATCTGGTGCAACCAAATCAAGCAATGCCATCAAGAAGGCATTTTACTATGCTTATAAATCGGCTAAGAAGTAGGCAGATTTGTAATAGAAAAAATTATAAGGAGGCAAAATTCCTCTCCTCACCAATGGGTTCGGATTTTGCTTCGCAAAACAAGGAGGATTTATGAGGAAGAACATTTTTACTAAGATTGCTGCTGTTGCAGCCGCTACTGTTCTTGCAGTTACAGCACTTCCAGCTCTTGTGTCTGATACACATGCAGCAGATGGTGATTATTCATATGTATATGCTGGACTTACATGGCAGGAATACTGGGCTAATGAGGGCGTATATAACGCAGGAGATGTAACAACATCTAATGAGAAGGATACAAAAGGTGAGTATGATAAGGGAGCTTTTGATACAGTAACAAGAGCTACAACTAACCATGGTCTTCACAGAGGAAGCTACCAGTGCATGGCAACAATTGATACAGAAGATGGTAAGAAGTATGAGCTTGCCGGCTGGACTGGTGATGCAAAGAATCAGATAATGATTCTTACAGATGGTACACAGCTTTCATATAGTAAGGGAGTAATTACTAATACAGATGGTACAACATCTAAGCTTTCTTCTTATGAAGTAACTGGTATTAAGTATGTTCCGGTTAAGGTTAAGACATCTGATCTTGCTGATTTTGAGCAGCATTACAGAGTTGTCAAGAATGGAGAAAAGTTATACGGTGGATTTGGTGAGAACAAGCTTAGCTCATATGAGTATACAGCTGCAGTTAATGCAGATACTAACGGACTTAAGACAGCAGTTAAGAATGCAGATGGAACATATTCATTCTCTGCAAGACAGACTGGCAATGGCAAATCATTTGCAGAGCAGGATATCAGCGTAGCTGCTAACATTACATCTACAGTAAAAGATGCTACAGGTTCATACGGTGAATTCTTAAGAGTTGATATTAATGGTGATGGTTATGGTGCATTGGGTGCTATGATGCAGGCTGTTAAGTGGACATACTATGGAAATGATGCAACAAGAACAAATGTAGTTGCTACATATGGTACTAAATTCGCAGCAGACAACTGGATGCACAAATCAATGGGAATCCAGCTTGGACTTACAGATTCAGCACGCTGCCAGTTACCAGCAGGATATGATGGAACAGGTTACTGGTCACTTACTGTATATGCATTAGGATATACTGATACTACAATTGATTTTGAAGCAACTGATGCTAATATCGTTAAGGTTAAAGCACCTGTAAGTGATACATCAAAGCTTTCAGCAGCTATTGCAGCAGCAGATGCACTTAACGAAGCTGATTACACAGCCGAGTCTTGGGCAGCTATGAAGCTTGAGTATGAGGAAGCAGTCGATGCACTTGCAGTTGCAGAATATCAGGCAGATGTTGATGAGGCAACAGAGCATCTTACAGCAGCAATCAATGCATTAGTAAAGGTTGATGCAGGTACACCTTCTGGTTCAGAAGAGTCTGGCAACATAACTGATGCAGGTACATCAGATACATCTGTATCAGATGTTAAGACTGGCGATGCAGACAACATGATGGCTTACATCGTAGCAGCAGTACTTGCATTAACAGCAGGTGCAGCAGTAACAGGCAGACGTAAGATTAAGAATGTAAGATAACTGATACGCTAAAATCTAATAAAACTATAAACAAGCCAAAGAACCGGGTCGGAGAGAATCCTTTGAGGGATTTTCTTGCGATCCGGTTCTTTATTACCTGTTAATCTTAATATCACCCATATTAACATCAGCATTTATACTTTTACCGCTGCCAGCATTATTAGTATAGCTGTGAGAATAAGTAGAATCATTAACCTTGATGTCACCTAAGTCTACAGAGAGATTAGCACTGTATTTATCAATATCCATACCGCTTATTTTCAGAGAACCCATATCGACAGAAAGGTTAAGGACATCACTGTCACAGTTTGTAAGCTTAATATCGCCCATATTGTTATCAGCAGTTAAATTCTTAACGGCAGAATCAACGATCTTAAGAGAACCCATATCAACAGAGAAATCAGCAGAAGAAGCATGTATATTGTTAACATCCATATCACCCATATTAAGGTCAGCCTGAATAGAATTAAGACTGATATTGTCAGGAATAGTAATTGTAAGTGTGCAGTCTGAGTTTTTGATATTAGTCATAAGATGTACTTTTACATGCTGTTCAATATTTAATGAAGTTCCAGAAACAGATACAGCAGGCTTAAACTTTTCAGCACCTGTATAGATAACTTCAAGCTTGCTGCCTTTCTTAATCTCAACACTGCCAAGATTCATATCAACAGATATGTCTGACACATTATCATAAATAGAAGAATTTTCAATATATTTGCCACTGGATGCCATAGTCATGCGTGTAAAAGGAGAAATGTTAAATACATTACCAAGAACGCCAATAATTATGCATATAAGTGTAATAAAATATATAATTGACAGATAAATTCGTTTCTTCATAATTACACCTCCCTGGAATCGTCTTTAAGTATACTCTTAAATATAGCATGTATTACAGCCGCAACAGGCCATATAACCCATGTTAAAGCCCATGCAAATGTGATGAAACTGGCTGACAGATATATACATGTAACGGTAGGCCAGAAAACAGACATAATAGTTGATGCAGTATTGTTAATATATCTGACTTCTTTATTCTCCTTCTTAACATAGCTGCCGGCTACATTGTCACCATTAAGAGCAAGTAAAGTCTTACATGAAGTCTCAGCCATTGAACCGAAAACAATAAGGAATACGCCGACACTTACTATACAAATCATTGCTGCGCCGCCGATATCGTCAAGTCCCTGTATTGGGATTGCGTCAAAAACGGCAGCAGGGACAAAGCTTATGATACACATAATAATTCCCAGAGTGCGGCACACAATAGAAATGTTGCGAAGTTGTTCCTTCTTATCCTGCACATATCCGACAGTGGCATAATCGATGATACATTCGTGTTTCTTAATGTAGTCGTATTTATTCATTAAAGAATTGGTTATTATAAATATGCCAACACCGCAGGCAACTATAATAAACAGAGCAACAGTGCCCATTGTCTGGAGAAAATTATTATGAAATGCACTGCAGGCTGCCGCTGGAACTACTGAGAAAATACATAAGAAAACCCCTAATGCAGTCAGAAATGCATGTCGGCTGCCGGCACTTACAAAGCTTCTGGCTTCATCCTGTGTTAAAGTGCGTCTGTTATCAACAGGAGCAGAAGACTGTCTGTTAAGTCCGAGAGTTTCTGCGAGTTCGTCAAGATTGCCGAATTCTGAGATAACAGTACCTACAGCCTCATTCTCGCTTTTACCTTCACTGATAAGTTCATTATATTTGTCCTCCATCATGCCCCACAATTCGTCTTTCGCCTTTAAAACCTCAGTAGTTGCGGGGAGATTGGCAAACATAGTTTCAAGATAACTTTTAATAGTATCCATACATTAATTCTCCTTCACAATAAATTTTTCAATAACTTCTTTAGTAAGAGCCCACTCTTTGCATTTTGACTGATAATACAGCCGTCCTTCGTCAGTAATCTGATAATAGGTGCGCTTTTTTCCGCCATTCTCGCCTACACCGGGGAAAGAAGTGATATATCCGTTCTTTTCCATACGTGTAAATGCTGAGTAAAGAGTAGTTTCTTTAACAATATATTTCTCATTGGTCATGGCCTTAATCTGCTTAGAAATCTCATAACCATAAGATGGCTTATCAAGCAGAAGATACAGGATAATTGTATCGTTGTAGCCTCGTATAATGTCGCTGCTGATGCCAGCCATGCATACTCCTCCCTTCGAATTAATTGAAGGTGATGATTCACCTGATAATAAATATTAAATAAATGATAATTACTACGACAGGCGATACTACGACAGCCGTAGTATATCTGTCGTAGTATATATAACATGATATGCATAATATGTCAACAGGAGAATATAAAAATCCCTCAAAAGCAGGTAAACAGTGCTTTTGAGGGATATATTAAATATGTGGATTATTTGAAATATACTTTAGCTGCAGTAGCAGCCATGATATTTTCCTTGTCAGGTGTTGATATTTCATTGCTTAAGACAATGTAATCAATAAGGTGTCTGTAGCTGTCCTTGCACAGATTCATAGGCAGGTCGCTTCCCCACATAAGTCGGTCGCTTCCGACAAGTTCAATGGCGCGTTTAATATAATGGATTGCGTCAGGATAAGGGTATCTGGCGTCTTTACCCTGATTAGAAGGAAGGCTTGCAAGGTCGAATACAACATTGTCAAGTGTGAGTGCCTCCATTCCTTTAAGCCAGACATTTTCCTGAACAAGACCTCTTGGGGCAAGCAGATGGCACACAACAAACTGCGTGTCAGGGTGTCTTTTAATTGCACGGGCGAGGGCTTCCGGCTGCCAGCACTCGGCAGGGTAGCGTCCAATATCGAACACAACAGTATTATTATGCATTTCAGCATATGACAGCATTTCCTCAATAACATCACCATCAAGGGGAATAGTAGGATGATAACTCATAAGACCGCTTCCGGTACTTACCTCGAATTTTACAATCTTAATTCCGAGGTCTTCAAACAAATGCTTTCTTATAGAATCAACATTTCTGCAGAATGGGTCGTAAGTAGCTGCTGCAGCAAGACGGTCAGGATATTTCTTTGCAGCCTCATAAGTGTAGAGATTCTGAGGTCCTAAGAAATTGCCCTGAAGCATAACAGCCTTGGAAACGCCAGCCTCGTCCATAACCTTAAGAACTGCTTCCGGAGTTACATCATATTCACCGAGACACTCTGGTATCATCTGGAATATAGTTCCATCAGCGTAGCTTGCGTAACCTCCGCCTATAGCCTGCATTTCTCCGCTGTTTCCAAATCCATTGATGCAGCGGCATATATGAATGTGTGAGTCAATTATGTTCATAGTTAAGCCTCCTTGTTGCTGGATGTTAATATGTAATATCCCTGCCTTCTTTTCTCCACTGTCTGAACTCAGCAGAAGCAGAAAGTAAAAGGTCAGATGATGAGTTAAGTGCAGTTTCAACAGAATCCTGAATAACACCGATGATGAAGCCAATTCCGACAACCTGCATTGCAACATCATTAGGAATACCAAATAATGAGCATGCCATAGGTATAAGCAGGAGTGAACCACCGGCAACACCAGAAGCACCGCAGGCAGAAAGCGCTGCAAGAATACTTAAAAGAATTGCGCTTGGAATATCAACAGTAATACCTAAAGTATTAGCTGCGGCAAGTGTCATAACAGTGATAGTTATTGCAGCACCATCCATGTTAATAGTTGCACCGAGCGGGATAGTAACAGAGTAAGTATCCCTGTCGAGTCCCATATCCTCACATTCCTTCATATTAATAGGAATATTGGCAGCGGAGCTTCTTGTGAAAAATGCAGTGAGTGCGCTCTTTTTTAAACATCTGAATACAAGTGGGTAGGGATTCTTGTGTGTACACCAGAAAACAAGAATCGGGTTGGTAACGAAATAGATAAAAAGCATAGTACCAACGAGAAGCATAAGAAGCTTTCCATATTCCTTAAATACTGACATACCATTGTTTGACACAGTATCAAATACAAGTCCCATAATACCAAATGGAGCAAAATTAATAATCCAGGTAACAACCTTGGAAAGACCATTAGAGATATCTACAAGCATATCTTTAGTAGATTCCTTGGCATGTCTACATGCAATACCGATAACAACAGCCCATGCAAGAATACCTACATAGTTAGCTTTAGTAAGAGAAGTAATAGGATTCTCAACAATATTCATCAACAAAGAGTTAAATACATCACCAATACTTCCCGGTGATGACATTTCTTCAATGCCTTCTGTCAGAGTGAGCGTAACCGGAAATAATTTGCTTGTAAATACTGCGATTACAGAGGCAAGAATGGTACTGAACATGTACAGAATAATTACGGTTTTAATAACGCCACCATGACTTTTTCCTGAATGGCATAAAGAACTTATGACAAGCACGAAAACAAGAAGTGGTGCGATAGCCTTAAGTGCACCAACGAAAACGCTTCCGAAAAGAGCAATGCCGGAAGCCTTTGGAACGAGCAGACCAAGAATAATACCAAGAGCCAGTCCTCCAATAATTCTTTTAATGAGACTAATACTAATCCATTTGTCTAATAATTTCTTCATAATTTAACAGATTCTCCTATGCAAAACTTTTTCTATTATAAACTTACAGAATTTATTTGACAACTAATACTGTAAAGAATAAAAAATATATTGTAAAATATGAGATAATAATTACATAAGAGAGCAGACAGATATGAAAAGAATTATATATTATTTTAAAAAGGATATAGTGCTGACGGTAAGCTGGGTGCTTGCGGCTGCTTCAGCATTTTTAGTAAGACCGGATAAAGGATATGCAGGTTATATTGACTGGCGTTCACTTGGAATATTGTGGAGTCTGATGATAATAACAAAAGGTTACATGAATAACGGCATCTTTGAAAAAATCGGACATGCACTTCTTGTGAGAACACGGAAAATGTGGCAGCTTGTGAGCGTACTTGTTGCACTGTGTTTCTTTAGCAGCATGCTTACACCGATTGGCAATCCGCAGAATCTGTATCTATACGGACTTGCGGGGGTGGGAGCAGGTCAGTTCATAATGTGGCTTCTGCCATATACAATTGTTTCGGCAACGCTTCTTATTATTTCAATAATGCTTTTAAAGAATAAAAATGCTGATGTGAGCATGAAGGATACAGACGATAATTCAGGTCAGAAAGCTGCACCTGTAAATGTGTTGTTATATACAATTCTTTTTATCATCGCATTACTTGTTGTTGCAAGAGTACTTCCGTGGTATGTACTTACAGTACTGGTGCTTGTTACCACATTTATAATAGAAAGAAATGTGCTTTTGAAAGCAGACTACGCGTTGTTGTTAACATTTGTCGGCTTCTTCATATTTACAGGCAATATGGGAAGGATAGAGCCGGTTGCATTATTCTTATCAGGTATTGCTGATGGCAGGGAAATAGGCGTTGGAATCATTACAAGCCAATGTATAAGCAATGTTCCGGCGGCACTTCTGCTGTCAGGATTTACGCATAATATAAAGAACCTTGCACTTGGAGTTAATATTGGAGGTCTTGGCACACTGATAGCTTCAATGGCTAGCCTTATATCATATAAGCAGTATGTCAATGAAGTGCCAGATGGAAAAGGAAAATATTTTGTTACATTTACAGTGTATAATGTGATATTTCTGATTGTGTTATATGCGTGTACAAAGTTCATATGAGAGGAGATATGATGGATTCGATTAATTTATGTTACGAAATGTGCGATTACATAGAGCAGAATGGTGTTGTAAAACTGGCTGGAAATGTGAAGCTTCGCGACAATCTTAAGAAAGAACTGTTGCATTTTCTTATATACATATCAATGACAGATGGAAGATATGGTGAGGAAGAGAAAGCATTTATAAAGAAAAAACTGGGATTTGATGTGAGTGCGTCGATGGCGGCTGATATCAAGAACCGCAACATGCTTGGTGCAGGATATATCACAAGAGTGCCGGAGACATTTAAGTATTTCATATTAGCCAATGCCGGTCACAAGATTAAGAACGATCGATACGACAATAAAGAGGCACGTACGCTGGCAGAAACCTACCGCAAGCTTGGGCAGGAATATCTGGCTGCGAATACTGGAAGTACCGAGGTTGAGATAAATGTTTTATCATCTTACTGTGTAATGTTAGATGAGAATCTTAAATCATATGGTCTTCTGCGTCCTGATTACAAGAGCGCGGCAATACAGGCAGAGACAGCGGATGACGAAGAGCCGGACGCAGATGAACTAATTGCAGAACTTAATTCACTGACAGGACTTACTGCAGTAAAAGAAGATGTCAATGCACTTATTAATCTTCTTAAAGTCCAGAAAATGCGTGAGCAGATGGGAATGAAGCAGACAAGCGTCAACAAACACCTTGTATTCATGGGAAATCCTGGAACAGGAAAGACGACAGTTGCAAGACTGCTTGCCAGAATATATAAGGCAATAGGGGCAATATCCAAAGGTCATCTTGTAGAAGTAGACAGGTCAGGGCTGGTATGTGGATATATAGGACAGACTGCATCCAAGACAGCGGAAGTAATAGAGTCTGCACTTGGTGGAGTTCTTTTTATAGATGAAGCATACACACTTACTAATGGCAAAGGGCAGGGAGACTTCGGGCAGGAAGCTGTAGATACATTATTAAAAGGAATGGAAGACCACAGAGATGATTTAGTTGTGATAGTAGCAGGCTATACAGAACTTATGGAGGAATTCTTAGATTCCAATCCGGGATTGCGTTCAAGATTCAATAAATTCATCAATTTTGAGGATTACACAGCCGAGGAAGAAGTAGAGATACTTATAAATAACTGCAAGAAGCAGGAATACATGTTATCAAGAGATGCACTCGAAGAAGCCAGAAGATTTTTCACAGAGCGTGTCGCCAACAAACCAGAAGGTTATGCCAATGCAAGAGATGTAAGAAACTATCTTGAGAAAGCGATATCTAATCAGGCTAGCAGGATAGTGGGGCTTAAGGATGTTGAT
>ULMZ01022697.1_pt1 | contig 27850 bp, 24 predicted proteins | sample 1951791 | NCBI WGS metagenome assembly ULMZ01 (sample SAMEA4835564, study PRJEB28245) | human gut metagenome | biome: gut microbiome; material: fecal sample | place: Denmark | collected 2008 | reverse complement strand
CCTCCACTGGCCGCAACGATAAATCTTTACGAACAGCGCCCCAATCGTCCATCATTAAACATTTTCCCAAATGTATTTTACGAATCATAGCAGGCAACACATGGCTTCTCTCCAAATGGAAATTATCGTTAGGGCCATAGAGGTTAGTAGGCATTACAGCAATATAGTTGGTTCCATATTGCAAATTAAAACTTTCACACATTTTCAAACCGGCAATCTTGGCAATCGCATACGGCTCGTTCGTATATTCCAACGGAGAAGTTAACAATGCATCCTCTTTCATCGGCTGTCGAGCATCACGCGGATAAATGCAAGTACTGCCCAAGAACAACAATTTCTTTACTCCATGTCTGAAACTTTCACCGATGACATTCTGCTGTATTTGCAAGTTTTGATAGATAAAATCTGCCCGATAGATACTGTTTGCCATAATCCCCCCAACATGAGCGGCCGCCAAAATCACATACTCCGGCTGCTCTTCGTCAAAGAATCTCTTCACAGCAACCCCGTCGAGCAAATCCAATTCTTTATGAGAACGACCTATCAAATGGGTGTAACCCTTTTCCTGCAAATTCTTCCAAATAGCCGATCCCACCAATCCGTGATGCCCAGCTACATATATTTTGGCACTCTTTTCCATACCGATTCTTTTCTTATTTAACAATACCCTTTTCCAGATATTCAGCCAAGTTCATGCGAATCTCGTCTCCGGCTCTCTCGACCGCCACTTTCGCCATGTCGGCATCGACCATAATCTTCACCAATTCTTCAAAAGAGGTCTTCATGGGATTCCACCCCAACTCTTTCTTTGCTTTCGTCGGGTCACCCCACAAATTCACCACATCGGTAGGACGATAAAAATCAGGAGAGACCTCGACAACGGCCTTTCCGGTCGCCCGATCTATACCCTTTTCATTCTCCCCTTCGCCTACGAAATCCAATTCTATACCTACATGATGGAATGCCAACTGACAAAACTCCCGTACCGAATGCTGTACCCCGGTAGCAATCACAAAATCCTCCGGTTTATCATTCTGTAAAATAAGCCACATGCACTCTACATAATCCTTGGCATATCCCCAATCTCGCAACGACGAAAGATTTCCCAAATAGAGCTTCTCTTGTTTCCCTTGTGCAATACGAGCGGCAGCCAACGTAATCTTACGAGTCACGAAAGTCTCCCCTCGACGTTCCGATTCATGGTTAAACAAGATACCCGAACAGCAAAACATATTATAAGCCTCACGATACTCTTTGACAATCCAAAATCCATAGAGCTTGGCCACTGCATAAGGGCTGTACGGGTGGAATGGAGTCTGTTCGTTTTGTGGAACTTGTTCTACCTTACCATACAACTCCGATGTCGAAGCCTGATAAATGCGACAAGTTTCGGCCAAACCACATTGGCGGACGGCTTCAAGAATGCGAAGCACACCGGTGGCATCTACATCGGCTGTAAATTCCGGGGCATCGAATGACACTTGTACATGGCTTTGAGCTGCCAAATTATATATTTCATCGGGCCTTACTTTCCCGACCACCTGAATCAGACTCATCGAGTCTCCTAAATCGGCATAATGCAAATGGAAATGAGGTCGCCCTTCCAAATGGGCTATACGTTCACGATAGTCTACCGAAGACCGACGAATCGTTCCGTGCACTTCATATCCTTTTTCCAATAAAAATTCTGCAAGAAATGATCCATCTTGCCCGGTAATACCGGTAATTAGCGCTGTTTTCATAACTGTATTTATTCGCTTTTATTGATTATTTCATCTATTTATAATGTCACCATAAAAATATAGCCGAATGCAAAAAACGAGCTTATTCGAGTTCCTTACCGAAGCAATTCCTTCATTTTACAAATATAGCGAAAGGTGAGAGCAGAGACAAATGTAGTATCAAATTTTCAAATTCGGCACTACCGGCCTACTTCTTCGAATCAATCACTCGGTTTTTCCCGCCAATTTTTTACGTTTTCGCTTGCGATTCCACTCTTGATAAAGCAATTTAGGCAGAGATTCCACAATCATCGAGCAACGCCCTATTTGCTTTTTCGGTTCGCAATAAATTCGGTGCAAAAATTCCAAATGAGCCCGCACCATCCAATAAGGCGCCCTGTTCACATCGGTTCCGCTATAAAATTTGAATGCCGCTCCCACTGCGATCATCACCCCTCGTTTCAAATAGGGTTTTAATTTGCTCATAAATATCTCTTGCTTGGGAGCACCCAATGCAATCCAAATAATCTCGGAGCCATCTTTTTCCAACATCTCGGCAATAGCCGGATAGTCAAACTCTTCAACTCTCTTATAAGGTAATGAGTAAAACCACATGTTTGCAATTCGTGGATCTATCTCCGACAAGTTATTTTGCAGCCCGTTTAAAGTCGCTTGCGTCGTTCCAAGAAAAGCCATTTTATATCGCTTCATATGGACAATATCCATAAAAATCTCGCTTCCACAATACTGGTGACGTTCTATGCCATAAATCCATCGCAAATACAAGGGTACATAACCACTGTCACAAATAGAGAACATCGCTCCATCTACAACCTGTCTGTAATCCGGGTCCCGGTTTACTGTGCTTAAAATAACCCCGTCCGAGACACATATATATCCCGGCTTCCCCAATAACAACGCTTCGTCGATAGCCTGTAAAACAGCTCGTTTATCAAACTCATACCTGATATTGAAATAATTCTCCATAAAAATTGATATATAAAGTGACTGTCGGAACTCCCCTATCCCGACTATAAAACAATCTTACCCGCTTATTTGATTTCAGACCGAGCCTATCGATGACTTATTTACTCGGTTTGTGAATGTATTTACTCTACTTGAAATATAATCCCTCGTTATTCCCTATCTACTCCACCGTTCCGAATCTTTTTCCTTCCCCAAAACGGGAATCACAGAAGCAGAAAAATATTTACTGAAACAATACACCTCTTGTTTACGATTCAAAAGTCCCTGCTTCTCGTAATTTCACTAAGAAGAAAATAGAAAAAATTAAAACGATACAAATTTTCACATTAATCTTTTCACCAAACAGAATGTACACTCTTTCACCCAAGCCAATTAGTGCGATTTTTATTCCCCAAATTGGTCTTGCATAATTGTTTCATATTATTAGTTTGTTATATTATTTCCTCAGATCAAATAGTCTACATTGAATATTTATCTAATGAACTTCAATTTAAGTTTATCATATAATTTAAACAAAACGATTGGTCCTATTATTGAAATAGTAGTAGAAATTACTATATAAAAAAACATTATTTCCACTGATTCTATTTTACAGGCATAGACTTTCATAAATACCCAAGCAATCCCTTGTATAAAAAACATATGCAACAAATAGATATGGAAACAATTTTTCGAGATATTTATAAGTACTTTTTTTATCGATGGTATAAACTTAAGAATATTAGCCAATCCATACATTGCAGGTATTGCAGAAAAGCACAACATCAAATAAATCGAATTTCTTGATTGAACAAATACATAAGTTGTTAGAATAACAAATAAGAAAAAAGATATTAATCCTATGATTTTTAATACATTTAAATACATTTTCAAAAAAGAGAAATGCCAAGCTGCAACCAATCCTAGTACATAAAATAAAAAGTACTTTGTAAAATAGTCTATACACAATATCGATATTTGAATTGGGTACAAATAAAAATATACTCCTATCAGTAATAATAAAAATTCAAAATATATCTTGAACTTTTGCACTCCCCTAACACAAAAAGGATAAAGAGCATACAAGAAAAAAAGCAAGTAAATATACCACAAAAATGTAGCTTCAGATTGTTTTGGAGAAACTAAAAGATAAAGTATATTCTTAAATACTATATCTATTCCGTATCGCATAGCAGTTAGTCCTATTACAAGCCCACCAACTAATGCATACGGAATAAAAAATTTTCGAAATTTTCGATACACATAATCCTTATACGATATTTCTTTATATGAATAAACAATTAAAAAACTAGATATAAATATAAATAAAGGCATGTGAAAAGAATAAATATAATAATGGACTGATTTATATATCAATGGCATAAAATCTAATAAATGATGTCCAATTATAACCCATAACATAGCAATACCTTGCATAATATCTACAATAGATAACCTATATTTATTTTGGCACGATTTTTGCCCCCCCCTAAATTGTTCTTGCATAATTGTTTCATACTAATTTTTGAAATAGATTATCCCATTTTTGATAAATTACTTCCGACGAATATTCCCGTTTCAGTTTCTCGAAAGCCTTCTCACCCAATCGGGCAATCTCGTCGGGACGGTTCCACAACGATACCACTTTTTGCTCCAAATCATCAAAATTATTAGGTTCGAACAGGTCTCCTATCGCCTGCTCTCCCCGACCGATAATCTCGGTAAAACCACCATGAGCCGGCCCAATAGTAGGTTTGCCGTAGCAAGCAGCTTCGAGAATAGCCATAGGGAACCCTTCGTACCACTTACTCGCCATAACGAAAAAAGCAGACTCCCTATAAAATCGAGATAAAGACTCACCCGATAAATATCCAACTAATTCACAATTAGACGGTAAATCTTCAACAAGTCCTTTATCCCTCACTTCCCCTGCCAACTTAAACAATATATAAGGATTCCGACGAGCTATTTCTAAAATTAAATCAACTCCTTTTTCTCTACTGATACGTCCACAAAAAGCTATATATTTACCGACTTCGTTTTCATATAACTTCGGCATGGGTAAAAAATTAGGGATAACTACTATTTTCTCCGAATCATATCCAGCAGCGATCAACTTCTGCCGTTGAAAATCGGTAATGCAAGCAAACGCAGCTACATTCTTTCGATAAGCCCCAGTCCAACGGGCATATACATTGCGAAGGGTATATCCAATCGATTTTAATCGACTACATTCGCAATTATATCGCACACAACTCCACTCATTACCTCGCGCCAAACACGCTTCACACGGCAAACCATCACGCATAAACAATCCCGTGGGACAAATCAATCGGAAATTATGTATAGTCATAACGATCGGAACTCCAGCCTTTTTACACTCGAAAAGTGCAGCCGGACTGATAAACGGATACAGATTGTGCACATTCACAATATCGGGACGTTCCCGTCGCAAGGCTTCCCGCATCCCCCGTACTCCGGACGGCGAATAAATCCCTGACAAAAATCCCTTTATCTTCCCAACGGCCGATTCTCTCACGCCCTCAGTTGTCCGGCGATAAAACGCCACCTCATGACCGTGAGACGTAAGCATATCTGCCATCTTATCGACAACAGCCTCCTCCCCGCTATACTTCCCGTAGTTATTATGAACAATTAAAACTTTCATTTATAGTCTCCATCCTCCTATTTCTTTCAATTCTCGTGCTGGAATTCCTCCTATAATTCTATTTGAAATCAAATAAGATCTATTTAAGAGCGAATTAGAAGCTATTACACAATTATCAGGTATAACCGTTCCTTTTAAAAGGGTACAATTAGCAGCAACCCAGACTTTATCTCCAATTACAATCGGTTGCATATTAATATATTCCGTACCATTTCTATCCCAAACGATATGAGCATCACTATCCATAACCAACGTGTTCCAACTAAATTGAACATCATTGCCTATTGAAATACTTTGGCTACATACTATACTTGTCGTACCTGATATTGCAAAATTTTTTCCGATAGTCAAGATACCACTTTTTACGCATATCAAAGCCCCCCTACCGATATGAGCGTCCCCTGTAAAAATAAGTTGTCCTCTTTTCCGAATATCTATAATCGTATGAACAGAATAAATATCAACCGAATCAGCCAAATGATAACCAAGTCGGACTAATCCAATAGAACATTTCCCCTTCAATTTTATTCCACCTCTATGTAAATTCCTAATTCTAACATTATTAGCAATCCAAATTGGTAAACAAACAGCTTCACGAAACGGTAAATACCTGAAATTAAACCAAATTGAGCGTGGTAAAGTCAATAATCTATTTAATACATAACTAAATGACATACCTTAATATATTTATGATTAATATCGATTTATAATATATGCCCTCAACTTAGACGGTAACAACATAAGGAAAAAGAAAAATATTACTTTCAAATTTAAAACATTATATTTTAATGCAAGAAAAACCTCTTTCATAACTTCCTCAGTTTCTCCACATCTTACAGCAACAGATGCTCTCATCTTATGCCAATGAGATATATATTGTTTTAATGCTCTCTTATCCGGATATCTATCTAACAATTTTACCAATTCTTTACCGACCGGATCCCCTACATCTTGTCGACGAGGTGGCAAATTAGATAAAATATATCCTTCTCCCATATTATAAATTGCTAATGGATGAGTTGAATACGCTATATTCGTTTCCACCGCCAATCTTGCCCAAGTCAACAAATCCTCCCCCGATTTGATTCCCAAAGGAAAGCCTCCAATAGCTTGTATAGCCGACTTTTTTATAACTACTGCCGATGTCCATAATGGAGGGTGTGAACAACTTGCTACCTCGAAATAATTGGATAGTATTCCATCTTCTCCTTCGAAAGGCAATTTGCGGATAATTGTAGGTGTTACATTCCCCTTGGAATCCCGAAACTCGTAATTACAAGCATATACGCTACATTCGGGATACTTTTGATAAAGTCCGGACTGTGTCGCCAAATACTCCGGCTTCCACTCATCATCGGCATCAAGAAATGCGATCAACTCTCCACGAGCTTCTTCTATTCCTCGATTCCGGGCAGCAGAAACACCGGCATTAGATTGCTGAATTAACAGAACACGAGGGTCATTAAATTTTTTGACTTCCTTTACACTGTTATCAGTCGAACCATCATCGACAATAACAATTTCAAAATCTTGAAAAGTCTGCGCAAAAACCGACTGTAAAGTATGAGCTATCTGCTTTTCTTTATTATATAAAGGTATAACTATGGATATCATAAACTATCGACCTCCTGAAATAATATGATATACTTTTGGTATTCTCATTCTAAAAAATTTACCAATAATAAAGCAAATAAAAATAGTAATTAACGGTGCAAAAAAATAAATTATTAAGATCATAGAAGATGAACTACTTATACTCAACAATATTTTTTTTATTCCAGTCAACAAAGGTTCATGAGCCACATAAATGAAAAAAGAATAAGTAGAAATTTCTTGTAATTTTTTTATACGATTTAAATAAGAATATACGCCATCATATGAATACCATACAACTATTATTCCTAATAAAATACCCAAACAATGATATGAATAACCAAGTTTATAATAAGCCAATACACTACAATAAACAACCCATGCACAGACTAATAGATAATACACAAAAGAACGCAAATGATTTGCTTCTAAACAGTCCTTATATCTCAACGCAATATATGCACCAACTGTGAAAAAGAAAATAGACTCTATATTGACGAAATACTGTATTCCATTAATCCATAAAAAGAATAAGCCTAACAAAAAGAAGATTCTTACATGTTTTATTCCCCAATAAATAACCGGACTAAAAATAACCAAAATAAATAAATCTTGCAAAAACCACAACTGATATGTCCCTACCGGTTGTACAAAAATAGCATATAAGATTTCTTGAATATCATAATTCGCAATCAAATCTTTCGAGGGAAAAGAAGAGTCCGGTAAAATTTGTTGCATTACATACACAGAAACGATACCAAAAAAACTCCAAAACAAATATGGGATTAATAATGTATATATCCGTTTTTGAATCTTCTTTTGAAAAAATGGAATCAATGGCTTTGAAAAATTCTGAAAAAATAGATAACCTGATATGACGAAAAAGAGAGGCACAGCAATCCGTGTTAATTCTCCTGAAACAAACTGCTGTATCCACAATACATATCCCGAAGAAATAGATATCAGTTGTCCATGTAAAAAGACAACTAATACCATAGAAAAAAAAGATAAAATCCTAATTTTTTCACTAAGATAAGCTGTCATATTTCGCTAAATCGATAAACTTCAAAAAAAATCCTATAAATATAAAAGGATTGATCAATGATGTCATCGAATGAGAGACCACATTGTCAAATCCCATAGAGAAAGCAACTCCTGCCATACTCGATACAGCCATAATTCCACTAACTTTAATCCATGGATCAGCACCACTCCAAGAATATATAAAGACCTTATAGACGATACTCAAATAAAATAAAGCCAATAATACAATACCTATAATACCATTATCACACAATATTTGTACATAATCACTATGTAACAGTGCTACGGTATGTTCTTTCTGAGCGCGTTCTTTTATAAAATGAGTAGTTGTTCCCAATCCTGAACCGATTATAGGATTCGGCTTATAAAACTTATTCATTGCTAACTCCCATAAAAACGATCGACCAGACGTTTGGATATTATCCATACTCAAAGCACCACCTTGAACAATATCAGTAGCATCAACTGTCCCTGCATTTTTACCGAAGAATTTTTCATTAACACTTGGAACATACAAAACGATACTTACAAATAAAATTCCTGTAACTATAATATATGGAATAGATTTCAATTTATATCGAAAGAATACAAAAAATGTACCGACCAATGCCATTCCCCCTAAACCGGTTCGTACCACTTCCAATATAGTCGATAATAACAACCACAAGGCTCCCCATAAATAAATTTTACGCCTTGTTATCCAATATAATATAAAAAATACCACGAATATAGAAGTAAAGTAATCGGCCAACCCTGCATATGTTAAGAACATTGCTCCAAAAGGAGAAAAATATAACCACGGCATAAATACAGCACTCACACCTCCTGCGATAAGAGCATAAACACCAGATGTTTTAGCTACGGATTTTGAAAAATAATATAAATCATATTTCCCCCCTATAGCACTATAACCTAACCATAAAGATAATAAAGGAATAGAATATTTAATTAATAGCATCACTGAATCATACCGTGATTCTGAATAGGAAGTGGAAATAATCAACCACAAAAAGAATAGCAAATAAGCACCCACTATTACATCTACCTTAATTCTAATTTTCCCTAAAATTAAAAGATAAATTAAAGCTAAAAAATAAATACCATATTTGATCAATGAAAACTGTCCTAAAAAAAAGGGCGTCGTACAAACCACAAAAATCAAAAAATACATATTTCGATTAATGCGATACAAGTAATCTCTATTTTCTGGAAATTTAAGTAGTCTATATTTATCAAATTTAGGTGTAAATATCCAAATAGATATAAACACGAAAGCTATTAAAGCTAATAAATTCAAAAAAAAACTCATATCAACCGCCTATACAAATCATTAAACAATTGAGAATAGCGTTCGAAACTATATCTACGAACATACCGTATCGCTTCTGATGAATATTTTTGCAACAACTCAGGAGTCGCGATCAGCGATACGATTTTATTTTCCATATCGTCAATTGAACCAGCCTCATGCAATAGCCCGACTTCTCCATCTTGAACAACTTCGGGCAATCCTCCCGCACGGGAAGCGACCACCACACAACCGTTAGCCATAGCCTCGATAGCCGTCAGTCCAAACCCTTCGCTACGAGAGGGCATCAGCACGATATCCATGCGGCGATACCACTCTATCAATCTCTCCTGCGGTTGACGACCTGCCCACTCGACATATTCGGTACAATCGAATTCTTGTGCCTGTCGTTGCATTTTCACCCGCAAAGAACCGTCCCCCACAATCACCAATCGGGTATCGGGATATTGCTTTTTCACCTGTGCGAATGCCGGAATAACCAAATCCATACCCTTAATCTCTTCTAACCGACTGACAACCCCTATCGTGATTGGGCGAGAAAAACTCCTATTCTCTCTCACAATAGAAAAGCCGGGAGGCAACGCATTATAAATCGTAAAATGGTTGCGTTTGTTCAAAGGAGTATTCTCATTATACAATCGAGATGTCCCGAAGAAAGATCGCTCGGCCAGTTCGGTAATACATGTAAATGCCCGCACACAATGTCGTTGAATAAAATGTATCAATCGCAAACTGGGATATATATCGGCAGCTGTATGTGCCGTAGCAATAATCTGCCGTACACCTAACCATCGTAGCAACAGGATAGGAATAGCACCCGGAGCCATATATTGCACATGAGCTACATCGGGCTTATACTGCTTCAATACCCTGCGTAATCCTTTGTATAAAAAAAGTATTCCCCGCCAACCATTCACTCGCGTTCCGGTAGGACTCAGACAAACCACCTCGCTACCGGCTTTTCGAAATCGAACGACCATATCATCGCTATATTCAAAATAGCATGTCGTCACTACCCGATGTCCTCCGGCAACAAGTGCCTGTACAAGATTCAACGTCTGAATCTCCGTTCCACCGGTTAATAAACAAGGTATGCAAATGAGGATAGTCATAACTTACAAGTGCAACTTTTGTTTAATTTTATTCTTATAATAACAAACTGTCGGATTCAAATCTTTCAAATTAATATTTATAAAACATCGTGTTCTCAACAAATCCCGAATCCACGACCACAAAGATAATTCACCATTTTTCACGTAAAGAAAATCCAAAGAATAATTCATCATATAAATCCTGTGGACTTTATTCTTCTCCATTTTCATGTCCGGGTTCAGATATAATGCATGTAAATTCGCACCTGCTGCAGTCGCCACATAAGCCAAGCCTTCGTTTCGAAAATTCACTTCCATAAAATAATTCTTATTATCTCTATGAAGAAATTCCACACTAAACGGCCCATAATAATTAACTTGCTCCAAAAATTTCTCTACACAGTCCACATCAATATCAAAATCCTCCATCGGCCGAAACTGCCCATAAGCCCCTGCACCGATTAAACGAGGATAATGTCTAATCTTCCTCACTCCTCCTGCCACATACATCTCCTTATCGGTTCTCACACCAATACAATCGATCTCGTACTCTTTATCGATAAACTCTTGAAGGATAAAATCGGCACAATGACTTTCAATTGCTAACGCAGCCTCTACCTCTACCTTACTCCGGCAGATATGAATATCGCCTTTTTCACCTTGCGTACTATTAAGAGGTTTTAAAAGGATAGGATAATCAAAATCGACATTATCTATATTCTCCGTTCGATGGAATTTAATCGATTTTGGAACTGTCAAGCCACATTTTTCAGCCAACTTACATTGCTCATCTTTATTAAATAATTTACCGATCTGTTTTCCTCGTGCGGGAGTACGAAAGAAAGGAGATAATACCGGTTCCTTCTTATCGATAAAAACTGCCGCTTCGTCAAAACTACAAATTATATACTGTTCCCAATCCTCATCTTTCAACCGGTCCAATATGGACATGCACTCCTCTATCTTACAAATACGATATACCTTACTCTTTTTAAGATATTTGCTTTCTGCGACAAAACAGGTATCTTCATCGCATTTGAGGATTAACGTTTGCGCTACATTTGCCTCTCCCAAACTACGAACGATGCTTAATGTATTATTGGTCGAATCCCCTATAATAATAGCTTGCTGTCCTATCTCTCCCATTATCGTTCCCTAAAATATAGTTCTCCCCTCCAACGATTTGCCCCAACAAAAACCTTAGGTAAAACACCCGACCAAGGACGGCCACAAGGCGCTACCGGTTGTATATAGGCATCAATCGCTCTATTTTTAGCAGTATGATCCTGTCTATTCATTTTCAATACACAAGCATTTTTCCAATCGATATTCCATGTATTATAATACCAAAACCACACGCAATATTCATACAATTCCACGCACGAGTCCTCTCCTATCAATTTCTTCACTATGTCACCCGCAGCCAAGTGGTCGTTCCACCCTTCTCCCTTATGGGGAATAAAAATAGCCTTCGGCCGAAGTTTATCGATCAAGATTTTCAATTTACGGGTCTCCGGACAATCGAATGAAATTTCGCCATCGGGATAATCGAGAAAATGAAGATGATTCAATGGCAGCCCCAATATACCGGCAGCCGTTCGAGATAAAGCTCGCCGAGATTCTACCAATTCTTTTTCATCGATACTACAACAACCACTATGGCTTTTACCTCCACCAGATAATATGACGACATCTACCTGCTTCCCTTCTTTTAACGATCTTTGTATCAGTCCCGAGCACCCCAAAACTTCATCATCGGGATGCGGTGCAATGATTAGTATCCTTTCTTTTATAGGTAACCGACGCTTGCCACAAGAAAGGATACGAATTATCTGAATCCTTATTTGACGAATAAAATCTTTCACGAAAGTAAAGTTTTATAAAAGAAACACAATAAAGAGAACATAATAACCATTTACATCTAAATAATAAAACCGCAGTCCACTCTTTTTACCTAAAAAATTTTACTAGTAATTACATAAATTACAAACTAAAACTAATTATTTCTTAATAAATTCATACAATTTAATTAAATTTTTATAACCCAATACTCTATATATAAAGATCTTAAATTCTTTTTGCCAATCAATTTGTAATCTCGATTGCATCGTTTTTTTATATTCACTTATAATATCTTTTGTATCATACAACTTCTTTGTTTGTTCAATTTTGAAAAAATAATAACAACTAGACTCTTGTTTTGAATACAAATATTCATATTGAGGGAAACAAGATCTATATCGTAACATTCTATACATCATACAATGCATATCAGATCTTAAATGACAATATTCCAATGGCTTCAATTGAGAAGAGTTTTCTCGATCTACATATATATAAGCTCCCAACGGAGATTTTAAGGCCCGCTTTGTATTACAGAGAAGATCTATAAAAAAGAAACCATCTTCATAAAATTCACCTTCTGGAAATCTGATATTTTTTATTGATTTTGTTCTATATATTGCACCACAACAAACTCCCGATAATTTCCGTTCATAATAATATGGGACAAATTGTTCTTTCGAAACAACCTCAAAATCTTTTATTAGAAAATCTGCATAAATATTTTTATTTAAATTGTATACATTTCCTTTTTCATCAGCTCTTCTTATAGAAAATGCAACCCAATCTAACGATATATCATTTTCTAAATATTTAATATTATCTTCTATAACGGAAGGCGTTAATAAATCATCTCCATCAAGAAACATTACATAATCACCTGTTATATAATCTAGTCCTGCATTTCTTGCCCTTGCTGCCCCTCCATTTTTTTGTGAAATACCGATGATTCTATCGTCTTTCGTTATAAATTTTTGAATTACCTCCCATGTTTTATCTGTACTACCATCGTCTATAATAACTAATTCAAAATTAGAATAGGATTGACCAAGTACAGATAAAATACATTTTTCTATATAATTAGCTAAATTATACGCAGGTACTATAATAGAAACTTTACTCATGACTATCTATCCAATTAAAAATCTTCCAACCTTTGTTTTGAGCAATAATCGAGTTAATACATATGAAATCCCCAGTGATAGTAAAAAGAAACATAGAGGAAATAATATTGTGTGTTCAGCTGCCCAGCGTTCTAATGGAAATAATCGTTGAGCAGTCCTTGATATAAGATACATCTGTATCCAATTATGGAATATATATATTCCATAACTACATCTATCTATCTCTAAAATAACCTTATATTTGCTAATATCACTTATATACGTCGATATGATATTCCCCAAAAACCACAATAGCATTACCATACAAAATCTCGCTAAATCTAATATAGGAGTATTCAATCCATATTCTATTTCATATGAGCATTGTATGATTAAATAAATAATAAATAATAAATAATATAATTTATACTTCAGAAATATATTAATTACATATTCTTTTAATGGGAAAATGCAATATCCTAAATAAAACCAAAAAAAACATTTCGGGATATTATAAAACCCTCCGATAATTGGAGAAATCTTAGGGGTAGACATTAAAAAAAAGGTACAGACTAAAATCAAACTTTTTATTAATGGTTGATAATCTACTTTATGTAAAAAATATGTGATAATAAAACACCAAAATAACATTGGTAAATACCATAAATGTAAAAATGTTCCATTCAGTAAATTCCAAATATTAAAACAATTATTTGTAAGCATCATCATTATACAAAACAACCAAAATGGAATAATCAACCTTTTAAACTTATTCCAAACGAATGTTGTAAAAACTTTATACTTATGCAATCCTAATAAATAAGAGAATAAATATCCTGAAATGAAAATAAACAAAGGCATAGCATAATTAATCACCCCCATAGAGACATACCTTTCGTAAAGAGATTCATACTTCAGATATAAATTGGGGAAATGGCCTTTTGCAAGCATCATTCCATAAGCGTGAAACGCGACTACTACTAAAATAGAAAAACATCTAATGAAGACTACATCTGTTAATCGATTTGTTCTGGCCTTCTCCATAATATTAATTAATCAAAAAATCAGTCAATTCTATTTTCCCATACTTCTTTTCAACCAAAGGGAAAGATGTCGTTCCTTTAAAATCTAATATTGTATTTTCATTCATTAAACTTAAAGCAGCCGTAGAACAAATTGTCACAACCGTATTAAATCTCACGCCTAATAAAGAAAATATTTGTAATGGAACTATTTTATCGAATACTGTTGCCTTAGGGAAATATTTAGTATAATCAGTTTTCTCCCTTGGATGTATTTTGATAATAATATTCTCTTCTCCATATTTATCAATCAAGTCTTTATATATTTTCACTTTTTCCTCTTCTGTATAAATCTTATCTTCTGACAATGGTTGAGTTAATAAAAGGACTTTTCTACCTGATATTTTTAAGAGGTCTTCTTTATTTATATTAAAAACTGATAATATAAAATTTTGCTTCTCTTTTGAAGATTTATTCCAATACTCCAATAAATCTACGACAAAAGCTTTTTCTTTTAAAAAATCATTGGTTGGAGGCTGTGTCAATAATATCTTTTTACACAAGTTATTATTACCAAAATCATGATCCACAATAGGTCCCCATAATATTTTTTTTATTAAATCAAATCGTCTATATTTTTTTTCTCTACTAATCGTATAATCTAATGCCCCATCTTCTATTAATGTATATTTGCTGCGTCCTATTATAGCTTGGCAAGATCGACCTTGATCAATACCATAAATATCACTAAAAAATAGATATGGCCATCTTAATCGATATAATAGAGGAGAAAATATACTATATATTTGATATATTCTCCAATGATATTTATCCCATTTTACTGTATTAAAAACATAACATTTAATATTTTTTCTCACCGATGAATGTATACCTGTATCAACAAAGAAATAATGAGTCCTTTTTATATCTTTCAAATCACTATACACCAAATAAATCAATAAGGACCATAATGAACCTGTTACAAAAACTCTCGATTTCATTTTGAACATAAAATAGATTCTAACTGAGCCGGAGTATCCACTAAAATTATATTTTGAGAATATGTTACACTTTTAGAATAACCAAATCCCCAAGTAACTCCTATAAAATTTATTCCTGATATATCAGCTCCAATCCTATCAAATTCTGTATCACCAACCAAAACTGTAGAAGATTTTTCCACCGACAATTCTTGACAAACATTTTCAATAATATCTGCTTTTGTTAATTCATTATCATTATCTGCACCATGTACCACAGAACAATAATTAAAGATCCCAAAATGCTTCAAAATATTGATTGCATAATCTTCACGTTTATATGTCGCTACTCCTATATTTAGATTTTGCTTTTGAAGAATTAATAATAGCTCTATTATACCTTCATAAACATAAGCCTGATATAAACATTCCGATTTATAATAATTCCGAAAAATATTAGCTCCTTCTTGTGCCTCATCTCGAGATAAACAACAATATTTAATCAATGAATCTTGTATGGGGGGACCTATAAAACAAGATAAAACCTTATCTGATAAATTTCTTAATCCTAAACATCTTATAGTGTACTTTACACTATTAATTATACCTTCACTTGTATCTAAAAGAGTTCCATCTAAATCGAACAAAACACTCTTAATATTTTTCAACATCTAATCCTGATATTTTGATTTTGTGATAAAATTTATTTGGATATCTTTATTAAGTAATAATAATGCATTTTTTATCATTGCATTGTAATTATCAAAATCCCTTTTATCACCTATAGCAAATTCATACTTACATTCAAAGTAATTATGTGAGTTCTTATCAAAGCCATCAAATCCTGCAAGTTTTACATTATTTACACCCAATTTAATCAGAAAATTTAATAATAATAACAATGAATTATCACTACAAACATCATTCTGATATAATAAAGATTCGTAATTTAACACATAGTCTGGTTTATAATCAATCGGCGTTATATTTGAGGTTAATATTAAATCTGCTTTTAAATTAATATCTTGTAATATATCAGCAAATTTTGCATATCGTTTTGCATTACTCATAAATACATAATCAATATCATAGTCCTCCAAGAAAAAGTTTACAGAAAACACGAGCGTGTTTGGTTCTTTTACATATTTTCTTATCAAATCTTTCTCTATTTTTAATGAAGGACCAGGGCCTAAAACTATAATATTACTATTTAAAATATTCTTGGTTTTTAATATTTCATAAACTTTTGAATCGTCTATTTTATGAGCTTGATAATCTATGTATAAATCTTCTATCAATTGTTTATTATAGATTAATTTTTTTTCTTTCGGCAATTTTTGAAGTATATTATTTACCGCACTAATTGATAATGTTTTTTTATCTAATAAATATTTCACATAAGAAGGATGACAGGCCTGCATTGCAGATATATAAAAATCATATTTATACCCCCAATATTTTTTCTGATATATTGTCATTAAATCTGTATCTATTATTTCTAATAATTGACTTAGATCATAATTCTTATTGTAATATTCGTTCAAATACATTGCTAACAATTCAGAAGGACAATTTCCCGCACTTTTTCCCATACCATATACTGTAGAATCGGCTATAAGTTCCCGGTCCGTTTCCATAGAAAGGAAATGCATTGTATTGCTAAATCCTAATTGAAAATTGTTATGCTCATGATAGCCCAATTTAATATCTTTATCAAGATTATTATCTATTAAGTAAAAGTATCGTGTCATACTTTTTATATCCAATAAACCATATGTATCGACAATAGAAAATGCATACGGCTTTATTTCATTTATCTTCGTTACATAATCAAGCATTTCTAAATCAGAATAAGATGTTATAGATATTGCCTGAATAAATAATTTATAACCCTTTTCTTTTATTTTTTTACAATATGGAAGAGCTTGATCTATTTTTTCCTTTTTAAATATAACCCTTATCCCTTCTATAAAAGTACTACCACAATTTCTTATATTATCTAAGGAACATGTTCCAAAGTCAATCATTGCAACTGGAATTGCATGTTGTTTTTTTACATTTTTAAATATTTCATTCAATCCATCAGTCGTCGGGACAATAGACTTATCTATATCAAAACAATGCCTATCATCTAAAAAACCTACTTCAATAAAATCAATACCAGCCGCATCTAAACGTTTATATGTTCCTGTTATAACACTATGGCTAAAATTCCAATCATTAACATATCCCCCATCACGTAAAGTACAATCAAGGATTTTTACATTCTTATACATATCATTTTTTATTTATAATAGACTTTACCTTCTCTAAATCTCTAGGAGTATCAACAGAAAGAGAATCTGAATCAACCAACTTATATTTAATATGTATCTTATTTTCTAAAAAACGTTGCAAAGTCACATCTTCTATTCTTTCTAAAAAACCTATGGCAGTAGAAACAAAAAAGTCTAAAGCCTGTTTATTATAACATTCTACACCTACAACTTTTTTATATTTAAAAAGAACCGTTTTATATGGAAAAGGAACAACCGACCTCGATAATAAAATACATTCATCATTATCATTTGTTACAACCTTAATATTGGCGGGATCCATAACTTCTGCTGGATCCGTAAAATATCGGCATAACCCACCAACAAATAGTCCTTCTTCCTTTTTCTTGGGTAAAATAGTTTTTATGACATCTACACTAATTAGAGGCTCATCCCCACAAACAACAACATAATAATCAGCCTGAAATCGCTCACTAACCTCATGTATACGATGAACATGTGTAGGATGATCAGAGCGAGTAAGCATACATTTTATATCATAATTATCACAAACTTTTCTAATCCTATCATCATCCGTTGCTACTATAATTTCACTAAAATCAAGAATTTGACAAACTTGATTATATACCCACCAAATCATAGGTTTCCCACAAATATCTGCAAGAGGTTTACCTGGGAAACGAGAAGACTGATAACGTGCTGGAATTACCGCAATAATTTTCATTTTTTCTTATTTATAAATCTACATACAAATTTTCTCATTCCTGGCGTAAAAACATATAACAAGACCAAACAACTCAAAGTGTATATTGGCACGAGTATGATAGTATAAAATATCCATGATATAAAAGACTGGGAGGGCTCTATATCGAGTATTGGAATTAAGATTATCTCTATCATAACCCAAGGAATAAATATCAACACTATATATTTTACCCAGTTTCCCCAATAATAGAATACACTCTCTTTAAATCCACAATGATACAAGAAATAAGGTTTCCAAATTCCTACAATTAATATTTGACTTACAATTCCACCCATCAATACACCTGGTAGTCCATATAACTTACCACAAATAATCGCTGTTCCAAGGTTCAATACAATCTCTGCAATAGGGGCCCAAATATCTCGAAACAAACCATACCCATACAAAAATTGCATAACCCCCCCACGAGTATAGCTTATAAAAATACTGATTACTATTAAAACAAGAATTATATGATCCAATATATACTCTTTACCCAACCACAAGACAATAAATGGATCTATCAAATGATAAATAGAGAAACAAATTATACCTGCAATAAAATAACGAGCGCTAAGCAATTCCCAAAATACAGACTTTATCTTACTCTTATTCCCTTCTGCTATTAAATTCCCAATTCCAGCTCCTGTACTTTCTAAAAATGTATTTACAAAAACAGCTAACTTATCTGTTATTATTGTATAGTTTCCATAAAAAGCCACAATTTTTAGATTCACAAATGTATATATTAAGAAGGGGGTCGTTTGCCATTGTACTATACCACTAATTTTTTGTATAAAAAGCTGCTTGGTATATTTCATCACTTCGGGATATTTTTTGAAAAGTTGCTTGCCTTGATGTACTTCACTACGAAGCCACGGATAAACTTGCCGGATTTTCCAATTCAATATGAAAGAATAGATGATGCCAAAAGTTAATTCAATGGCAACCCACAGGTAGTAGCTGCCGGTATAGTAGGCCGAAGCCATTTGAATGAGAACCTTTATAATATTTGCTGTTTGGAAATAGGCGGTGACCACATAATTTTTTTGGTCGGCTCCCAAGAGTGTTTGTTTGTAGTTGGCAAAATAACCGATTAACGAGGAGGCCAAAAACGAGAAATAGGCAAAAAAGATAACTCCCATCTCAAACTCCGTATTGGGAAATATCAACGGAAGAAAGCAAGCCAGTACAATGCCTGTACCCAAGATAATAAAACCTATCCAACGATAGAGATAACCGAACACAGAGATAATCTCGTTGATCTTTCCTTCATCGTGTTCGAATAGGGGCTTATAAAGCACATAACCTATAGCGCTTCCTATCCCCAATTCTGCCAAATTAAGGAACCCGAGCAGGTTTTGCAACGTGCCGGTGAGTCCCACAAAATCAGCTCCCAGCGTATCAAGAAATATCTTCCGGGAGAAGAACGAGAGAATAAGAGTCAGGAAATAGAATATGAGATTGACCCTTGCATTCAACAATGATTTTTTGACCCGCGATTCTTGTTGAGGCATATAATATAAAGATATTCTATTTTTATTATTACCGGAAGAAAGACTTAGCCCTTTTCCTCTGAAACTATCGTTTCTTCCAGCGTCTCCCCTGTCTTGGATTTACATCGAAACAGGAACTGTTTTATTTTCAATTCTATTTTACAAATCCTCGCTTAAACTATTGTTTTTCCCTCTATCTCATCATGGGTAATAAGCAATAGCCAAAGCACCAACAGGATTCAAAGCAAGAGGTAAAAGACAGATGAATTTACCCCCTAAAAACCCGTCCTATTCTATGAGCAATTTTATAGATGACATTACGTTTTTTCTTTCTTCCATGTTCCACTCCATAGCCGTAACCGTATCCATAACCATAGCCGTAACCGTATCCATACTTTTTGCTCTCCATTTCGACACCATTGATGACGACCGTAAGGTTCTTGAATTTATTCTCCCGGTAGAGTTTTTCCAATTCCGGCAAATAACGGCGATCCAACATTCCGTTACGGATTACGTAGATCGTAAGATCAGCTACCCGACCGATGATAGAAGAATCGGCTACGACTAATGCCGGCACGCAATCCAATATAATATAATCGTATTGTTTCTTCAACTCTTCCACCAAAACGGGTAATCGATCGCTCATCAACAATTCCGAAGGATTGGGAGGTACAATACCAGCCGAGATGATATCGAACATCGCATGAATGTTACTGGACTGAACGAGTTCGGACACACTGTTGTTTTTCCCGGAAAGCCAAGTCGACACACCGTTTTTCGTAGTCAGATCCAATGTCTTACTCAATGTGCGTTTTCTCAAATCCATATCGAGCAAAACCACTTTTTTATTGGTCATAGCCAATGTTACGGCAAAATTGCGGGAAACGAAACTTTTTCCCTCGCCCGGCATAGTAGACGTAAACATAACGACCCGTGCCTGAGGAGCGACGAAATCCATATTGGACCGTAACAATCTGAAAGACTCGGCCACACTGCTGGTCTTATTCTCTTCCACGACAATGGCTTGTTCTCCATCTCGGTCTTTCATTAAAGGGATTTCGCCCAATATAGGCATCGACGTATAATCCTCAATATCTTTACGCCCCCTCACACCGGTGTTCCACAGTAATCGCAAAAGCTGTATCGCCAACGGTATAATGAGTCCCACGATAAAGGCTCCCATCAATAACATTCTGCGAGCCGGGGCGACGGGCGCCGACGAACCGAAGGGAGACTCGATCACCCGTATATTGGCCTCGGTAATAGCCAACTGCAAAGCATTCTCTTCTCGTTTATTCAGCAAGAATGTATACAACGACTCTTTAATACTTTGCTGACGTATAATGCCCAAAGCCTTTTTCTCTTGTTGAGGGACCGACTCGATATGGTCGAGAGTTTGCGACTCGACCTCCCGGGCCTTTCTCAATTTTAGTTTCAGTGTAGACAGATAACTATCCATCGAGGCTGTAAGATTGACTCTTACCGCGGCTAAATTATTGTCTAAATCTTTTACCAAAGGGTTATTCTCACCCGAATTAGCGGCTAATCTTTCTCTCTGTAACAGAATCTCGTTATAGGTCGTTATCTGATTTTGCAAGCCACTATCCCCTACCCCCGATACATTGGGTATCAACTGCTTACTATGTTCATTATCGGTCAAATAACGTTCTACCGCCCGGGCGATGGCATATTCGGTTTCCAGCTGCACCAATTCGTCTCTCATCTTACTGCTTTCGCTCATAAATTGAGTGGCCGCTGCATCTATACTGACAATGCGATTCTTTTGCTTGAAATCGGTCAATTCATTCTCTACATCACCCAACTCTTTACTGATAATTTCGACTCGTTCATTAATAAATTTAGCCGTACTGGTCGCAATGCGGTTTTTATCTTCGATAATCGTTTCCCGATAAACATCGATCAAAGCGTTCAATATAGCCTCGGCACGCGAGATATTCGAGTCCACGCAGTTTATTTGTACCAATGTCGTACGTTCTCCGGCCAAAGAGGTCGAAATAAACGAATGATAAATATTTGCCGCAGTATTCAAGTCTATACGAGATACTTCGACCGGTACATTATAATAGGCCGACATTTTGTCGGGGATATCCTCTACAATAAATCGACCAGCTGCGGAAATTATAGTATCACCGAACAAAAACTCTTGGCCTTCGTTGTCACTTTTCTCCTTACCTATTTTGAGTTGATTCAGTAAAAAACGATTCCCATTTAAGGGCTTAATTTCCATAGAAACCGGAGCCGTATAAGCATCTAAGAAATTCACCCGGATAGGCGACTCGGCATACAACTGATCATAGTGCAACCAATTTTTTACCTGATAAGTGACGTCCAAATGTAAGCGTCCGACAACTTCACGCATTAATTGATGCGACTGCAAAATATAGATTTCATTCTCGACTCCGCTACCCGATATGCCCCCATTTAATTCAAGAACAGCCGACATATCGTTTCCCGATTTGTTTTCGCTCTTCACTAACATTACCGCGCTTCTCTTGTATAACGGTGTTTGCATAGCTAAATAAAACCATGCGACCGACATACATATAACGACCGATAGCACAATCCAATACCAATTATCGAATACCAACTCGACAATATCCCGCAGGGTTACCCCTCCTTCATTTTTCTTATCGTTCTTAGTTTCTTGAATGAGCTCCATATAGAGATGTTACTTATCTTTTAACACAATAATCATAGACACAATAGACAGCACCGATGCTACAAGAGATATAATACTACTACCGGCAGAAATAAACGACAAGGTCGAGCTACCTTTCACTCCTATCGATTTATTAGGCTGCACATAGATTACATCGTTCTGCTTTAAATAATAACAAGGTGATTCCAATACTTTTTCGCCCGAAGTTAAATCCACGGTATAAGTTTTTCGTTGGTCTCCGTCCTCGCGTATTACCAATATATTATCCCGTTTTCCCGAGGGAGTCAAGTCACCTGCCATAGTCAAGGCTTCGAGAAGCGTAATACGATCTCCCGATATAGTTTGCACACCGGGACTGTTTACTTCACCCATTACCGAAACCTTAAATCCCTTTATCTGTACATTCACCACAGGATCTTTTACATATTCCCCCTCGATGAGCTTGTTCTCGACGGCATCGGCCAACTCTCTTCTCGATAATCCGCCGGCCTGCATCTCACCCAAAATAGGAACTTCTATTTTCCCGTCCTTATCGACCCTTAAACCGACAGTTTCCTGTATCGTGGTCGATGCCCCCGTACTACCTAATACCTGACTATTGCTGAATATTTCCAGCAACTCACCATCTTTACTACTCACTGTTATGAGTAACTGGTCGTCCGGGACAATCTTTAATTCATAGTCTTGCGCTATGGTTTGAGGGGACTGCTCCAAGCCATCGGCTCCCTGCAAATAAACCATTTTCTTAGAAGGCACGCATGATACCAAACCTACAAGTATCACAGCCAAGAGAATTTTCGGAATATATTTCATTTGTCTAAAATAACAATTTAACATATCAAGCCTTCGAACCAGCCATTTTCCTATTAATCTTTTTAGTAAGATAAAGTTGCATAATGGTCCAAATAAAAATGTCTAAAAATAATAATAAATTTATATTTATACGAGTCAATAACAACAAATTCATGGCTGCAAAGCCAGCAGAGATTAGCAATATCGTAATCATAGCTGCTCGATGCGAAAATCCTAATGCTAAAAATTTATGATGAATATGATTTTTATCAGGACTGAAAATGTTTTTACCAAAACGTGCCCTATGCAAAATTACCCGAACAACATCAAATACCGGTGTAATCAACAAAGAAAAAGCAACTACGATAGCATCGGGAACTCGATGTAACACTGCATTATCATACATACTGAACCGAATCGCCAAAATACTCAATATAAAGCCAATGGTCAACGATCCGGTGTCACCCATAAAAATTTTTCTACCTCGGTTTGGATTTCCGAAAACATTATAATAGAAAAATGGAATAATTGTTCCCAAAGTTACGATAGCAAGAGCCGCATACAGCCATTCCCTCTGATAAATAAACAATATAGTAAAAAACAACAATGCTATGCCGCTCAATCCAGAAGCCAGTCCATCTATTCCATCTATTAGATTTATAGCATTAGTAATAAAAACAATAGTAAATACAGTAAACGGGAGTCCCACTACCGGAGGTAATTCATAAATTCCGAAGATTCCATAAAGATTATTGATCCATAATCCCGAAGACACCAACAAAATGGCACAGAATATTTGAACAATAAATTTCTGACGATAGCGAACTCCGATCAAATCATCGGTAATACCTGTCAAATACAACAGCAATAAACTACTCAACCCAAAAGATAGAACGGACGTATCACTCCCTCCGATAATAGAGGGAAACAATTCCTCCCCGTAAATTCTATTCAGCCCTATCATCAAAGAAAGAGTAAAAATAACGGCAGGAAAAAACGAAACACCTCCCAGACGAGGTATTATACCCTTGTGTACTTTTCGTTCATCTGGCATATCGAATAAATGCTTTTTAAACGATATCAATAAAATTCTTGGAATAATAAAAATAGAAAATCCCAAACTAATAAAAAATGACAACAATAAAATCGAAATATAACCCATAAAATATTAGATTTAATTCATCATTTTCAATACTAATAAACCCAATTTTTTCAACATATTGACCCAATTCTATGCAAAAATATCTTTATCCACTAACGCCCCCACTATGAAAGAAATCAATCCTATCTGTTAACCCAAAATCTCAGGCGAAAGAAATTACTTTATTTTTTATGCATTCCTTAAATATACGCCGCTATACTACTGGGGGACACCGAAAAGAAAGCTTTTCCCGGCTCTAAGAATCACTTATAACCCCTCTTTGACCCATCCCTATCTCAGTGGATAATCATTATTGGAAGGGTAAATAAATATAACGCTTCATACAAGAGATAGATTACTATAAACTATCAATTTCAGAAGAACTACATTTACTTTTCTGTGAAGAACAGGATAAATAACAACAGAATGATTCAAACATATCTGCATATTATGCTAAGTACTCTGACTTCACATTTTTCGCAAAGGTAGCTACATTTCTTAAAAAACACAATGAAATCTTACAAAAAATGCTCTCATTCTACAAAAAGCCAGATAAATATATAGTATTGAGCAACTTACAAATTATTTATATGATATTAAACAAATCAGCGAAAAACAGAAATTAAAAATATTTAATAATTACATAAAAACACCTGACATTTATGTATAGTTCAGAAACCACCAGACAACAGTTTATACAACACAGTCTCTCTTTCATTTTTGAATATTACCGAATGCAACTTAATATAGTATTTACAGCATATATATCAAGTATCCTGTGTAAACTACATAAGCAAAAATCATAAATACACCTTCCACCCGAGTAATCGTACGTACCTTATAATATCTCCCGGCAAAGAACAACAACAAAGAAACCGCTAATAAATAAAATAGATCGACATTCGTTATTCCACCCAAGGGTAATGGAGTAATGGTAGCGCTCATGCCCAATACAAAAAAGACATTGAACAGGTTGGATCCGATCACATTCCCAATAGCAATCTCAGGATTTTTTTTCAAAGCAGCTACCACCGAAGTAGCCAATTCAGGAAGAGAAGTCCCCATAGCAACAAGAGTCAATCCTATAACAGACTCTCCTACTCCCAACGACCGGGCTATCTCGCTCGACCCATCGACAAAAAGCCGACCACCGAAAATCAAAGCGACGAGCCCTCCAACGATATACAATAAACAACGCCATGTAGATAACGGTCTAATTTCAGCTTGTTCTTCTCCTGTATTATCGTGTGCGATAGCAAACGTATACCCGAGAAATATGGCAAAAAAGCAAAGCATAAGCAAACCGTCCGCCCTATTCAGTATATTCTCCGCACCGGTTTCCAAAAACACATCGTTAGCACAAATTAAGACAACCACACACGAGAGAATGGCGAGCGGTATTTCTTTTGTCAATGTTCCTTTGGTTATTGTTATAGGAGCAACAACTGCTGTCACACCCACGATCATCAAAATATTAAAAATGTTACTGCCCACAACATTCCCGATAGAAAGTTCGGCACTCCCATTAATAGCCGATACGATACTAACTGTCAACTCGGGAGCCGAAGTTCCAAAGGCCACGATAGTTAGACCTATTACCAGCGACGATATGTTAAACCTTTTGGCCAATGCAGCCGCTCCATCGGTCAAAAAATTAGCACCAGACAGGATTAAGCCCAAACCCACAAGTAAAAACAAAATACTCATCATGAATCTTTACGCTAATATTTATTATATGTAGGCAAATATACAGGAAATATGCCTAATATGAAAATCCACCTCAGACCGGAGGCGCTCTTTTTCGTCCAATACGACCCAAAAGCAACTTGGTTCAATCAATTGAAACCAGCTTTTCGGTGAAAAAGAATCTTTCTTCAAAAAACAAAACATGTCCCCCCCTTAAAAGACTCCTCTATCGTCTTATTCGAATAAGCATATCTTCATTAATTTATATTAAGAAATATCAGCTGTAAGAAAATAATCCATACCTTTGTTCACAAACAAAGGGGTGCCTAAAAGCGGCTGAGATTATACCCTATGAACCTGATACGGATAATGCCGGCGCAGGAATTGTTCATAGTTCTATCTTTTTCAATACAGTTTTATGTGCATCCCCTTAAATGAAACAAACCGTATGAAAACTTATCCTGTCGTATTGACAATAGCCGGTTCGGACAGCAGTGGAGGAGCCGGAATACAAGCCGATTTGAAAACCATGTCGGCCATCGGGGTGTTCGGCACATCGGCTATCACGGCCATTACGGCACAAAACACCTGCGAAGTGAGGGACATACAAGGTATCGAACCCGATATCGTGCGGCAACAAATCGAAGCCGTACTCGACGACCTACCTTGTACAACCGTTAAATTAGGCATGCTATACTCTCGCGCGACCATCGAAACGATTGCCGATTGCCTACAACGTTATCCGTTACGGAATATCGTGCTCGATCCGGTTATGGTTTCTACTTCGGGTTGTCGGCTAATCGAGGAAGAAGCTATCTCTGCTGTTAAAACACTATTGTTGCCACAGGCGACAGTCATCACTCCCAATATTCCCGAAGCCGAGATACTGAGCGGACTTGCCATCGACAGTGAGAAAGATATGGAAAAAGCAGCCAACAGACTGTTTCAAGCCGGTTGTCGTGCCGTTCTCGTGAAAGGAGGACATTTGAAAGGAGCAGAATCCTGCGACATACTCTTTATGCCCAATTCTGTTCCTGTTCGCTACACCTCACCCCGCATTTCTACCCGGAATACACACGGAACAGGGTGTACCTTTTCTTCTGCAATCGCTTCTTATTTGGCGTTGGGACACAGGTTGACCGATGCCGTTTCCCTCGCCAAAAAATATCTCACCCAAGCTTTACAGACCGGAGCCGACATTACAATAGGAAGCGGTCATGGTTCGGTAAACCATTTTTTCGCTCCTCGTGTTTTAACCCCATTAAACCCGATTAAAGATGAAAATCTATATTAATCAAAAGGAAATAGAAGTCCAAGACAACATTTCCGTAAAAGAGTTACTCGATATGCAACAAATCGCCATCGAAGGTACGGCTATCGCCATCGACAACAAGCTGGTTCCCAAAAATGAATGGAACGATCGGATTTTAACCGATGGGAACAAGATAACGATTATCCGGGCTACATTCGGAGGATAACGAACGGATTTCTCGAAATGAAATATATAGGCATTACAGAGGAACACCCCATAGAACAGGAAAACCGCTTAATCACCGCCCTGCTCGACAACGGATTGGATTTAATCCACCTCCGCAAACCGAAGTATTCCGGAGAAAAAACAGAGCAACTGTTACTCTCGATTCCTCCCCGCTATTACGATCGAATAGTACTTCACGACCATTTCGAACTGGCGGA
>ULMZ01001735.1_pt1 | contig 29524 bp, 21 predicted proteins | sample 1951791 | NCBI WGS metagenome assembly ULMZ01 (sample SAMEA4835564, study PRJEB28245) | human gut metagenome | biome: gut microbiome; material: fecal sample | place: Denmark | collected 2008 | reverse complement strand
TGGCAGCCGTTTCTCTGCCTAATGCTAAACAACACAAACGCAATGAGAACCTTATCATTGAAAGCCCCGGCGGCCGGGCAGATGGCCGCAGATTGCGGCACGCCGCGCTCCATCGGCGCAACAGTGAGCAGAACCGTGTGGCGTCTGCGTGTGCTGGCACGCTGGTTAATCATCACGACAATGGCCGCGCCCAACGATTTCTACAACTTCGGACGGAAAGGGGGTGCGCTATGAGAATCGAAATAGCCGGGGCACAAATAACCCACGCTGTGGTTGACGTAATAGAGACCCTGCAGACCACGCCCGACATCGCCCATATGTACACAGACAACATCGACGCCCTTTGCCGCCGCCTGCTGCTCGACTTCGACGGCGACGACCTCAACGATGCTGACACCCTCGCACAGCTGCGCACCCTACAGATGATCCGTCGCGACATCCTCACCCTCGCCTCCCCTCCTGATGCCGACCTCCCCCAGAACGATACCCCCACCGCTTCATTCTGACAGTCCACCCCCCCGCCACTCTCTCCGGCGGGATAGTATGTTATATAACATCATTATTTTCTATTTGAATATATCGCCCAATTCAAATATTATTACTATATTTGTAGAAACCAATAAAATAACCATTATGGGAGGAATAGGAAGCGGAGGCGCACGTGAAGGCGCCGGACGAAAGACACTGGACGGTGAGCCAAGAACCAAAATATCGGTCACGCTCCCCACGTGGCTCTTGACGATGATACGCGATGAAGCCGACCGCCGGAAGCTTCCCACATCGCAGCTCATGACGGAATTACTGACAAAAGGTATCGAACAATGAAATCCATGAACAAACTGAGAACATATTGGGTGCCAATGCTCATGGCAGCAGCTTTCATAGGCGGATTCGCTTATGAATATCCAATCTGCCGGGAGGTGTGGTTCTCATTATTCGTGGCCATGGTTGCTGCCGTGGTTACGTTTATGGTACTGCTCTTCGTTTTCCTCCCTATATATGCCCTTGTCACATCACGGCCCAATAGAGATGAAACCGTAGCCGACATGCGCAATAATCCCACCGCAGGCCGACAGGGTCAGCAAGAGGGAAGAAGTTTTTGGAAATGGCTTGTGCTGTGGGCAAGAGCCGGAGCTATGGCCGAGGCGCACAAAAAGAGAATCATGCGTGAGAACCTCGAAACATGGAACCGCGAAAACCGCGACTTCATCCTTAAATGCGAGCGTGAGGATGCCCGCAGAATCGATCAAGGAAAATCCGGTTGCGGGCCAACAGCCGATGAAAGCAGCACCGTAGGTTTTTATGGGAGTGATTGCGGCGACGGTGGCATTATCTGACGTCCTTTTGCACATTCATATCACCAAATACCTTTGCGTTGACATTTATACGTTAACGCAATGGCAAAACTACAACCCGACTATATCAAATGGACCCTGACGCTGAACGCGACACAAGCACAGGAAGAATTTCACAAACTGGAGAAAGCCAACAAGGCACTCCAGGCGCAAGCAAATGCCAGCCGAAAGGCCATGGCTCAGCTCGAAGCTGAAGGTAAAAAAGGGTCGGAGGAATGGAACAACCTCCGTAAGTCTGTCGACCAATACTCCCGGTCCATGGCTGAGAACCGCGCCCGGATGGCCGAGGTGTCAAAACGGATTGATTTGGCCTCAATGTCGGTCAGCCAGTTGCGCAAAAGGATGAAAGACCTCCAACGCGAATTCAGCAACACATCCAAGGCTACTAATCCGAAACAGTATAACGACCTTAGAAAACAGCTCATTCAGGTTCAGGCCGCTCTTGATAAAGCAAACACTTCTGCCCGTGGCCTCCAAGGCGGTTTTTACTCCCTCACCAAAATGAAGCAAACCCTCATAGGGTTCTTTAACGGTGTTGGCCTTACAATATTTTCGCTCGTAACTGGATCATTCAAGGATGCATTCAATCTCATCGTTGATTTTGAAAGAGAGAATTCCAAACTTGCCGCTATACTTGGGACATCAAAGGAGGGAATCAAGGATCTGGAGGCCGCTGCCCGGCAACTTGGTGCCACTACATCCTATTCAGCCGCACAGGTTACAAGCCTCCAGATAGAGTTGGCAAAACTCGGTTTCGCCAAAGAGCAAATCCTGCAGATGGAAGGGGCTGTACTGAAATTCGCCAAGGCGGTAGACACTGACCTCGCCAGCGCGTCAGCGTTCGCCGGAGCGGCTCTCCGAATCTTCGACAAAGACGCAAGCGAGACCGAGGACGTGCTCGCCACCTTTGCCGTAGCCACAACAAAAACCGCCCTCGACTTCTCCAAACTGGAAGCATCCCTGTCAACCGTCGGACCGGTTGCAAACTCTTTCGGGCTGAGCATCGAGGACACAACGGCATTACTTGGCATGCTTGCAAATGCCGGCTTTGATGCAAGCAGTGCAGCCACCGCTACACGTAACATTATCCTGAACCTTTGCGACGCCAACGGAGACCTCGCCAAGGCACTCGGCGCACCTGTACATAATGCAGATGAACTGGCCAAAGGCCTGCAGAAACTAAACGCCGAAGGGCTGGATCTGGCAAAAGCGCTTGAGCTTACTGATAAACGAAGCGTCGCCGCCTTCTCCACCTTCCTCAATCAGGCCGACAAAATCTCTGCCCTCCGTACATCCATTACCGGGGTCACCTCAGAATTCCGACAAATGTCGGCAACTATGGCCGATAATGTTGCCGGAGCAATGGCCGGACTGAGATCCGCCGCCGAGGAACTGGTGCTGAAACTTTCATCCGGGGCAAATCCTCTTATTAAAGGAATTGTCAATGTCCTCACATCACTGGTTCAGATTTTAGGTTCGTGTATTGAATATGTCTCCCGGTTTTCTGCCGTTCTCAAAACGTCGGTAATAATACTGGCGGCCTATAAAGTGGGAATAATGGCAGCCACGAGGTATAAAATGTTGTTTTCCAAAGCTACCACGTCGTCCCTAAAGGCACTTCTGCTGGAAACAGCGGCTATGAAAGCCCAGATTGCCACCAATTCCTTGATGCGTGCCGGATCACTGGCTCTGTCAGGGGCAAAATTATTGTTGACCGGAAGAATCAACTCTGCCATAAAGGCATTTAAACTCTTGTCAATGACATTGAGATTAAATCCATTCGGTCTCATGGTTACAGCCGTGACAATGGCATTTATGGGTATCACAAAATTAATAACCAGCCTGAAAAAACATAACGAGGAACTTGAACGCGCTACACAGACATCCATGAGACACCGCGATGCCTTGGCCGCCGCAGGTGTTGAATATGAAAAACAGCGTTCTCATCTTATGAAGCTGCGAAAAGCAGCCTCTGATGAAATCCTCGCAAAAGAAAAACGCCTTAAGGCCATAAATGAGCTTAACAAAGTAATACCTTCTTATAACGCATCCATTGATGCCGAGACCGGTAAATACCGTGAGAATAAAAAAGCTCTTGACAGTTATCTGGTCTCACTTGACCGCAAGCTCCGTATGGAGGCCAACCGAAAGGAACTCTCTGCACTTGTTGAAGAGGATAACAACCGGCGAAAAACCGCTTTTGAATACTGGGAAAAAGCATCCATTACGCATCAAGTAAAAACAGCCATGATGCGTAATGAGCGTGTCGGCTCGGAACGCTACAAGCAATATCGTCGTGAAGCTGCGACAGCTTTGGCAGCCTCAAAGATGACATTTGAAGAATATTATCTTTCTCTTGATACTGCGGAAAATCAAGCGATCGAACATTTTAAGGATTTTGTGGAACGTTCCGGTTCTTCGTTCGAGGAATTAACTGCTAATGCTGAGGAAAATGCGGAGGAAATAGAGACCGTTGTTACCGAAACTTCGGATAAGGTTGTTTCCCGGCTGAAAGAAATCAACGCAGAGCTGAAACAACTTCGTAAGGCAGACCCGAAATCTGATGAAGAACTAAAAGATATTGAAGCGCGTATTCAGGCTCTAACCAATGAAAAAAAGGCCCTCCTTGATAAAAATAAGGCAAAGCATGAAGTCGGAACTTATCGCGAAGATTCATTGGACCGGGTGACTGCCCCAATCGACTTGGAACACCGTAAACGATTGCTCGATGTTAATAAAAACAACGGTTCCAGCTCGTCCGCAGAATTAACCATCCGTAAATCCGAAGAAGCCAGACGGCACGCTTTGGAACTGATTGATGCCCTGGAAAAACTTCGTGCGGAAACCAAGTCAAACCATACCCAGACACTCGATAAAATCGATAAGGAGGTCGAAGATGCCCGCAATAATATTGTTGAAGCAAACCGGGCTATAGCATCCGCAACGGTACAGATCAACCGGGAAGAATACCAGAACCGGCTTGATGCCGTTACGGCCTTTTACGATGAGCAGCAGCGCATCATAATCGAGAATGCCGCCAAGCAGATCATTCCGCAGGAGGCGGCCGACCTTTACCTACTCAATCTCCGTCGCCAGCGCAATGCCGATACACTTGCCGAGATGCAGCGGTATTTTGATGAGCTGGAGGACGACTACTCAATGGATGCCGACACACGCTGCAAAACCACCGAGAAACTGCAACAGGACATGAAACAGCTGCAGAGCCAGATCCTCACAGACACCGGCAAATTCTCCGAGGCTCTGCGCGAGGCAATGACCGACACAACAAGTGCAGAGGGGATAGCAAACGGATATACTCAACGGATTCAAGGGCTTAATATGTATTACGAAGCCCTGGAATCAGCCGAAGGTGTGAGCGCGGACGAAATCGTGGCACTCGAAGCAGAGAAACAACGCCGCATCGCCGCACTGAACTACCAATATCAGGAGCAGATGTGGCAGCTTCAGGAGTTGACCGGGCTTTCGTGGGGTCAGGAATACGACCGCGAGCTTGCGCAGCTCGAGAACTATCACAGTCAAGGGCTGATAAAAGAGAAGGATTACCAAAAAAAGAAACTTCAGCTGGGGGTTGATAACGCTAAAAAGTATTTTGATTATTACGCAAATCTTTCCGGTTCGATGTTCTCGGCCATTCAGGATGCTGAGATTGCCCGGAGTGATGCCAAATACGACGTGCTTATACAGCAGGCAAAGAACAACGGAGAGGACACCGCCGCGCTCGAAGAAGAGAAGGAAAACAAAAAACTCGAAATTCAAAAGAAATACGCCGATGTAGATTTTGCCATAAAGATTTCAGAAATTATAGCCAATACAGCTGTGGCCATTATGACTGCCTACAAGCAACTCGGACCTATCGCCGGGTCGATAGCAGCGGCCATGCTGGCGGCAACAGGTGTAGCTCAGATGGCCACAGCCCAGGCTGAACGTGACAAAATCAAGAATATGCAGCCGGGTAACACCGCCGGAGCCTCCGCCACACAACCGGCAACAGCCCAACGCGTTCTGTCGGGCTATTCTGACGGAGGATATACAGGCGATGGTGACCGTTACGAGGTGGCCGGCTTGGTGCACCGCGGCGAGTATGTAGTGCCGAAGCCTATAATGGACAATCCCCGTGTGGTCGATGCCGTGGGTATGATCGAGGCGATTCGCCGAAACAAGATTCTCGGCTCCGGAATGCCGGGGGGCACGCCTCAAATCGGTTACGCCGATGGTGGTTTCACCGCCTCCCCACCGGCATCCGGCACTGCGGAACTGGTGGCGGCAGTCAAGGAGCTGCGGGTGTCGCTGAAGAATCTGCGTGCCTACGTGGTGCTCCGCGATATTGAGAAAGCCAACGATACGCTGGACCGCGCCCGCGCTCCATTCACACGCAATAAATAACCCTGATCATGCGCATCATCAAAAACGGCGAGGCATTTGACCTCCCTGTAAATTTTTCAATCGACATAGAGGACAGCAATCCGGTTTTCAACGATCGTGGCAGCCAGTCGATACCGGCCACTGTTCCGGCAACTCCACATAATGAACGCCTGACGAATTTTGCCGACAGGATAGATGCCGGTTCAGACCCACGGGCCGATGCATCGCATTGCGAAGTGGCCGATGGCAGTTACATCCGCTCCGGCAAGATACACATAACTTCGGCAGGCCGGGATGAAGGCATTACATTCAATGTCGGGTTCGATAATTCGACTATTTACGAAACATGGTCAAAGAAAAAACTCTCCGAACTTGGCTCACTTCCTGTGATTGATGGCAATACAATCGGAGGTGGCGGCTCAATGTCGCATCCGGTCGACAGTATTCTCGATTACCTGAGTGCCGTGTTCCGGGCTGCCGATCCGCAGACAGAACCGCTTGCCGTGTTCCCTATCGCGGTCAATAATGAAAGCCTCGAACAGGACAAAGTGAAGGATTATTATTGGGAAGTGCTGAACGTACCGTCGGAACGCGGCACGATGCTCACGGTGTATCCTCCGGACACAGTGACCCGGCTTGTTGATGGCACCGTTACACGTGTTAACGTCCCTTCAGGCTATGGTGTCTCCCCTTTTGTAAGGGTATGGAGAATGCTCGAACTCATTTTCAGTGACGCCGGTTATAACATTCCAGCCGAAGGCAATCCGTTCAAATCCGACGTGCAGCTTGCCCGCCTCGTAGTGCTCAACAACGTGGCCGATTGTTGCTGTACAGGAATGCTGAAATATGCCGAACTGATGCCGGATGTTACAGTTGAACAGTTCCTGAATTCCTTATGGTGTCGGTTCGGGCTGGTCTACAATCTTAATCCGGACACCGGCACAGTGACCCTCCGGCTTTTACGCGATATTATCAGGTTCGGCAAATGCCCTGTTATTGATGGCCGGATGGCGTCACGTCCGCATATCACGTTTGAACGCCCGCAGTTTGTAAAAATGACTGCTCAAAGCAGCTTCGACGGAGCTGCCCCGGCCACAGAGCGTTTTGAGGATTTTGTAAAGGGCTACGACCTCACCCATCTGCGGTTCGGACGCGATGTGGCCTCATGGAAGTTCAGGGAGGATGCCAATGACTGGGACTACGATATAGGTTGGGATGATTTCTCACCGGAAGTGATGGATCCTGATGATCCTGATTATCCCGACTATGGAGACTGGGACGATGACAGAGACTATTATGCCGCTCCCCGCGCGGCACGTGCCTCCGATTCCGAAAGCTCCGGCCAGACCAAGTGCCTGCTTTCATACGAGGTACGCACTTGCCGATGGTTCAAGCTCGACCGGCAGAACGGCACTGTGAAGGTTCAAAGCTCCAGTTTCTTTAACTGGGATCCGAACTCCCCGGATGCCGATGCTTTTGAGTTGTCAAGCGACGACGAATGGGTGCCTATTGAGCGTGTTAATGCCCGATCCGAAAGGGTCTACAATGAATTGACACCGTTATATCTGGCCGGATCACGCCATTATCACAGTTATATTAAGGGGGGCGACGAGGATTCTCAGAATAACGGGGTTACCACCCCGCTTGCCTTCATGTTTGCTTTTACCGGATCTGATGAATTCAAGGAGGGGACTGTGGGAAGGTTCTCTCCGGAAGCCGAGACCGGCGATTATGTGCAGTTTCCTGACGGCTCGAAACACACATTATCATTACTGTACCAGTTCAAGACCGGCCTGTTCGCAAACTTCTGGAAAGGGTTCGATGAGATTCTGCGCCACGGGAACCGCTCTGTGGAAATGAAGGCCCGGTTTTCAAAACCTGAATTACTGAGGCTTGACATGCTCAATGCCGTATCGGTTGGCAATATTCCATGTCTGCTTGATACTGTGGGTTACCGGCTGCCGTCAACAGGCGAACTCATAGCAGATCTGAAATTGCGCACGCTGGCCACATCCGGAAACTACGATATAGAGAACGAGCAGGGAATCCCTACGGTGGAACCGGCAAAAATGATCTATAAATGGAAATATGTTTCGGACAATTTGGCCGAGATTCTTGAACAGCCGGCAACGGTTCAGGCCGCCATAGACAAATACACCCAGGACCATCCGGAGTATCAGCCCACATCCCGGGATCACTACATAGGAGAGGCCGTGAGGACAAACACTCAGATGCTTTTGCCGACATGGCAGACTGACCCCCAGAACAATGCAGAAGCAACCCCGGGAGCAATCGCGATACGAAAATATAAGGCAAATGTCACTTACGACATTTTCGAGGTAAGGGTGATTATCTGGCCGGACCATACCGACCGTGAAATTGAAGAAGAGCCATTGGGATCAGTGACCATAACCATTGAATACACCGTCCGCATGGCGGCGGGTCTGATGAAAAAATAGTCCTTTGGACTACCGGTGCATATCACCATTTTTGCAGCATGAGAGATTCAAACAATCCGGTTTCAGCGCCTCAGATAAGCGATGCCGAACAATGCTATAAGCTTTGGAAAAAGCAGTACAGGGGATCCATGAACGATTTTTACCGCTTCATGGTGACCCCGTCGGCGCAGCGCAACCGGTTTATGAATGAGGCCGGATATTCCGTAAGCGCGATTGGAGAAGTAACAACATTAACAGTCAAGGCTCCAGATGAGACTTCAGGGAATTAAAAGCAGCTTTGCATTCACACGCAATCCTATTGTGGTGCGTGGCGACGATGGGGTGACCGGTTCCGGGCGCGTAAGCCGCTATTTCGTCAAGGTCGGAGATGATATAGTGTTCGAGGGACGTGCCACTTCTCCTTTGTACATCAATTTCGCCGATATTGCGGATGCCTTTGTCGATTTTTTCCCGGAAGCTGATTTCGGCGAATCCGGAATCATTGCACGGGTGGCCGATGCCGACGATCTGCGCGATCGGAAAATCTCAATCTATACCGAGACTTTTGTTGACGGCGACCAATCGGATTATATCACTGTAATCGCGCTCAAAGGAGGCGTGTCGCGTCATAATTTCCGGAGACTGTGCGAGATTGGCACCGATATATTCGCCGCACGTTTCTGCGATTACAGTAAGAACGTGTTCTTCACGGGCCGCTCCGATAAGTGGCGTTTCTGCATTCCTGAAGCAGAACTGGCCCCGCTCTATTTTCTCGTCGACGAGGGGTGTTCCATTGAGGTAAAGGAACTCACCACAGGTACCTACTTCATGGAGGATATAGATGCGGGCATTTGGGCCATCAATCTTGACAGGCTGCGTCGTTCGTTCTTTGAGCATGGCCATGTGCTGCCGTCTGCTTTTGACATCTCGCTGAAACGACAAGACACTTGCCGCATCATTATCACCGCATCCGAGCCGGTAAAGAATTCTTTCACACTTAAATTCCGTAACTCATACGGGTTCTATGAGCTGATCCGGATTGAGGGTGCACCAAAACTTTCCGCAACCGCATCCGGAAGCGGTGACGACGACAATTCATTCAGCCGGTATGACGATATTACCGACAGCCTTACGGGCGACCGCAACCGCGTGATGATGAAACGGGAAGTGTCGGCTGAAACCATTGTCGATTCTCCTGAACGGATGAGGCTCATTCTGGAGATGATCATGAGCGAGGATGTTCAGCTTCTCACGCCTAATGCATTGCCGGTAAAGGTCGTCCCCTCTGCCGATGAGCTTTCATATCCCTGCCGCCCAGAAAGCCCGCAACGCATATCCCTGAAATTCCAACTCTGCGAAGATGAACTTGCCATGCTTCCTCCTGTGGTGTCCGGAAATGAAAGCGGAAAGCCCAGAATACACTCAAACCAATTCACACAACAATTCAACTGAACACAACATGCCAGAAATCAACAAAGAATATCTCGTAACCCTGATTGCGACCATTGAGGAAGCCGAACTGGAGGGCAGCGTCACTAACGAAATGGTGGCGGAAGCACTCGACATTCTCAGGAATCTGCTGGACGGTGAGGAATCCTCCAGAAAATCGGATGTTGAACTGCTGAAAAAGATGCAGGCCGTGTTCAGTCACCAGTTGCGCCAGTTGCTTGACCGTGAACTCGCACAGGGATTCAATTATAATTTCGGGACCTTGGAAATTCCCGCCCTTAATGATAACGACAGTGGGAACGGTGTGCTTGTCAGTGAATGCATGGGGGCTATCTCCGATAAGAAAGTTGCATCGCTGCTCGAGGCCATAGACAATGGTTACCCTATCGCCGGTAGCTTTGTCGTTGAAACGACGTCACCTCCGACCACATTCACCCTCTATAACATAGAAGTTACTGAATCTGACATATATACCGCCGGCAGGGATTACAAGATACGCGCCTTTTTTGCCGAAAGCACAAATGACAACATCCGCCTTCGCATAGCAAAAATTGTATTCAAACGAAACCGTGTCGGGAATATTTACCTTGTGCGACCCATTGTACGTACACTGGATATCGGGATTCTCGACAATAAGGAAATCGACCTCTATTTCACCGAAGAATGGATTGAATCAATTGAAAACAAACAAACTGATTAAATTTACCCAGCATGATTAACCAAACTCTTTACATCGACAAAACGAACCTTGACCGCTTCGCTGTTCGCATCTACAAATTTGTCACCTCATTTGTCAACACCTTTATAAAAGCACTGATAGGAGTGAAAAACGGAATCGCACCACTCGATGCAGATGCGCTTGTGCCATATACACGGCTTCCTGAATCAGTAAAACACGTTGTGGCATTTGACGGAACCGCCAACGGCTCTATGACAACTCAATTGCTACAAGGCGATTATTCTGTTAGATACTATGCCTCTGAAAAAATGTTTGTCGCACAGGCCGGATCTGCTCTTTACCGGAATTTCCCGACTTCGGCCCTGTTCAACACTTCAGACGGCAAAGCACGCACCGACGTAGTTTTTCTTGACAAGGGTGCGAAAAAATTCTATATCGCCGACACCACCGGGGTGCTTTACCAGATTGCAACCTTCTCCGACATCAAGACGCTGTCAGATGCATTACATGACTACCGCCAGGGGCTTTTCATTCATAATTTCGATGTTATTGCCGTTAAACAATCGATACAATACGGTTCCGGCAAACTTGTTTCGGAATGCATGGACACGGCCTCAGCCAACAACGTCGCCCCCATGCTCGATGCCATTGACGATGATATGAATCTGATTGGCATGATTATGGTTGACACCACCCCCACTCCTACCCCGTTTCACCTTCTATGCCATGAAAAAGCTGAAGGAGCAATTGGATCCACCGCCACCACAGACTACAAGCTCCGTGCCATATATACCGAGGCCACAAACGATAACATACGCATCCGCATCGTAAAAATCGTATTCAAACGTGACGCCGACGGGAAGATTTATCTTGTGCAGCCAGTTGTGAGACAGCTGGACTTCGGGGAGTTCACAGAGGCGGAAATCGATGTGCTTTTCTCCGACGAATGGTGCCAACAGGTTGACGCCGAACAAGAATAATCCACCACTCAAAAGTTTATACACATGGATCAGAAAAAAATGCTCGATACAAATCTGCTGTCACGGTTTGCCAAGAACGCATACCGCCGCATGCATGCCGGAGATAATGCCACACTCGCAGCAGCAAAATCCTATGCCGACACCAAGACTGCAACCGGAGCCGGAGGCTCTGAAATGCTCCATTTCAAAGAAGTCGTGACCGATGTCAGAACCCTGAAAAGCTGGGGATACGGAGAATATACCGATTACTACCGAGAGGATTTTCGACGTATTCACTTCAATTGGGAGGATTGGAAGACACCAGAGAATTTGCTTATGCAGAATATCAACAAAAATAATTTTCTCATCTATGAGAATCTCTTTACACCTACCAAAGAATCCGTAATTTTTTACACATATTCCGATTTAATTCCCGACGTACCCGGTGGAGATGCTGGACTTTGCAGTATGAAAATTATACTGTTTAACGGACTAATTGAGAGTGGGACTTATAAAGGTTATTTAGACTTGGGAAATCTTGAAAAGCCCCTACGTGAACCGCAAAGAGTCACCGTACTTGTGAACGACATGCCGCAAGATGCCTATGATATTGTATTCTTTGGCCGACGTTTTGTTGCCAGATCCACTAATGGCACAATATACAACCGCTGGCCAGGATGTGAGAACTATAATATATATACCCCTCATACCTCAATTCACCCAGAAACAAATGAAGAGATAACAATTGAGACTGCATTAGCCAGAACTGACACAATATTATTTAATGACCTTACCCGCCAGATATTGGTTGTGGATGACAATTACATTTTAGTTGAGATTATTTCCCTTGACTACACTGGTCATTTCCCCTCTGATAATACTGCACCTGATGCATTCAATATGCTGCATTTTGCCGGACGCGACGAAGTGGTTACCCCGGCACATGTCTCCACCGTTAACACAATAGCGATCAATGCATGCAATGAACGCACCCCAGCGGAATATACTTTTTATCTAACTCCATCGGATGCAGAGGCTCTTCCATTACATAAAATGGTAATATTACCAAATATAGCAGCCTCGTTAGGAGGACCACTTGAAGGCCTAATTCTCGAGCCGAATGCAAGCGGCGAAATTCGCGTCCTTCCCTATAACAACATGTGTAATCGTGATGTATGGGGGAATCCTGCAATACCCGCAAACTCCGCATTCGTTCAGGTCTCTCAGGATTATCCCGAAGGAGAATATTCCATAGTTTACTTCTGTAATCGTTTTTTTGCCAAAGATTCGTCCGGCGTTCTGCATAACAGATGGCTTAATTGTGAAAGATTCAACTCATATACAATAATCGACAGAAATAATCCTGATACGGGTATACTCACAGCATTATACATCGGCAAAGCCCGCAGTGAGGTGGTATTCGTGGATGACAGCAACGGACGTACATACCGCGCCAATTCCGATGGTGAGCTGGTCCAGTTCGCGTTTCTCAATTCCGATGGCAAACTGCCGATGAGCGTTATCCCCCAATCGTTGCAATGCGTCCAGCATTATAACGGTGATGCAACCGGCAATATAGTAAACCAGATGCCGACTGGAGATTTTACGGTGGTGTATTCAACCTCGTACCGGAGATTTTTCGCGAAAACGGCCAATTCACTGCACCGCACTTGGTCTACCTCCAACCTGTTCAACAACGGTGAACACCCACGCACCGACACGCTGTTCATCAACGATGCCACTGGCCGCATTCTCGTGGCCGATGCTGACGGAAACCTGATTGAACTCGCATCGCTCTCAACAATGACAACAGCCATCACCAAAAATGCCGCCTCAATCGAATCTTTGAGAGAGGCCATGTACACGAATGATAGCACCACTCTGGCATTCGGGGAAAATGGATCTCTTTCGGGTATAAAAATAGGGCCGAACCCAGAGATTGAAGGTGGTTACGGGCTAATCGGGGATGAATACGGGATGACATTCCATGTTGAGCTTGAACCGGGTGAATCGGTATATCTATATGCCCGGTCATATTCTACGGAGAATGATGCTCTGAATGCACATTTCGAAGAAGGTGCGTGCACCGGCGAGGTCGTGCCTCTGTCAGAAATTCCGGATTTTGCCGTGTTGAGTGGCACAAACAACGAAACATTGCAATATATGACGGCAGATGATCTGGCCGAAAACAATTGTATCACCAACAATACAGATGAAGAAATGGTGGTATATTGCTCCATGGTTGTTCCATCTGAGGACAATTGGCCGGCATATCTCGCATTACCGCAGATGCTGAAGCATGATTTAAAAATCACCAGTGTTGAAAATCTGGTAAACAGATTGAAACGAGGGGAAGTGATTGCTTTTGATAATTGCAAGTTATCTTGCTTATCCGGTGGATTTTTCTACCCAGACTCAAGGTTTGATCATGCTGCAGCCATAGCACTTCCACCTTCAGACCTCTCCGGAGTTGAGCATTTATCCAGCCTGTATGTTTATCGCAAAACCGGTTCGAGCACCTCCTTATGGCCTAAATGTGACAGAGTGATTGATTTTGAGACAGCAGATATCAGTCAAATATCATGCAGCTCAGGAAAATTTCTCTTATGTGAATACTATCTTTCGCAAGGATATTCCAATGCAATCCTGATGGCAGTAACGAGCCTCTTTGCCGCTTTCTATCCTGTATACAAGGATACGAAAAAACTCGCTACTGATCTCTCTGCACTCACCAAGCGCGTGGCTGCGTTGGAAGCTGCCTCAACCGCCACAACGGCCACGGCCCAGTCTGATGAATCCGCAGGCTAAACTTCCCACTTTCTGATTGTTCCTCGTGTCCCCGCTGAAAAATCAGCGGGGATTTTTTTGCACTTATATTGAAATTTACTGCCGGGAAACTTGCAAAATAACCAAAAGTATATTATATTTGTGTTGTCAAACAAAAACAATATGTCATATGGATAAAAAAGAACTACTATCAGAATGCTACCAAGAATTGTTTTTCATAGAGAATCATCTTAACGCGCTTTCGGTTGCAATGAAAAACGGAATGGAAGTAGAGGACGAACTAAACAGGCTGCTTGATAAATACAATGCTATCAAACAGGCAATAAAAGAACTTAAAAAAAATAATCCGGGGAGGCTCTGACCTCCCCACAAAAAACATACCGCTATGCATGATGATGTTAAAATGCTCATGGGCATGGCCGATGCCAATGATCCCAGACTGCCGGAAGTATATGCCGATGTTCTTGCGCGTGCAAAACGCGAAGGACGCCCGCTGGACGACTTCAAGAGTTTTAATGATCACCTGATTGCATCTGTCGACAAACACCTTGATTCCGTAAAGCGAAATGTAGAGGAATATAAGATAAAGGAAAAAATGGGAGATCTGGCCGATGCTATTAATTTCGCATACATTGCCCGCAAATATTTCGGGAAGTCCCGTTCATGGCTATATCAACGTATAAAGGGCAACATTGTGAACGGCAAACCGGCCAAATTCTCACCTCAGGAAGAAGAAAAGTTCTATGCAGCCCTGAATGACATCCGAACACAACTGGGAGCTGTAATGCTAAAAGCATAGGCGATTGTTTTTGTTTGACGACACACAACCACTATGCGAGGCTGTGCCATAACTGGTACAGCCTCTTTTTCATTCACCGGAGGCTCACAGAAAATCATTAAACACCGATACACCAGCCTGCCGGTTATCTTTCATGATGTGAGCATAAACCATAGTGGTATTTATGTTAGTATGCCCCAACAGTTTTGACAACGTGCCTAGATCGCCGGAGTTCTTCTTATAATACAGGGTGGCAAACGTGTGGCGTGCCGCCTTGGCACTTACAGCCTTGGTTATCCCGACGCGCATGCACACACGCTTTATCAGGCGGTTGAACGCCTGATCGGTGAACAGATGGCGAAACAGTTTGCCGCGATACCGCCCTTCCTGATAATGCTCCACCAACAGCTGCGCCGGCCGTGACAGAGGCACAGCCACTTTGGTACGTGTTTTAATGCGGGTGTAATGTATCTCTCCGCCGAAAATCTGCTCAATCTGCAATACACGCGCATCTGAAATATGCATGCCGGTGAATGTCATGAACAGGAAGAAGCGCAATGCCTCGTGCTCGTTCTCTACAAGTGTCTCGCCTTTATAAGTCTCAATAAGTGTGTTGAGTTCCTCCTCGGTCAGAAATACTACAGACGGCTGCGCCCTGGGAATACGGTACTGGTCGAACGGGCTTTGCTGAATCTTGCCAGCACGGATTGCAGCATTGAAATACAATCGCAGAACCGACATATTTTTCCCTACGGTTGTGGTGTTGTTTCCCAGTGTGTCACGCAAATAAACTGCGTACACACGCAGGAATTCCAATGTAATGTCGCCAAATGTGGCTCCAGGATAATAATTATCCAACTTTTTGAGCACTGCCGTATGCTGCTTTTGCGTCTCCCAGCTCAGAGCCTTGCGCACGCTGTCAAGATGCCGCCGGGCGAAATCGACAAACACGCCTGTCTCCGCCGGGCGTTTATACTGGGCCATAAAGCTTTCACGTGTAAGTGTCTCGCCAGTAAGGCGTGCACGCACATATATATCGCTGATTCTGGCACGTGCGTTCGATATTATAAGGTTCTTGTCGCGGGCGTCTGCCCCCCTACCCTTCACAATCTCCTTTACGGGATCCCATTCCTCCTCTATCACAGCAATGTCCAACGGAATCCGGATTTTAGTGCGCTGGATATAGATAACGGCATACAGTGCCGCCCGCCCGTCGATGCGCTCGCTCTCGTTGCGGCGCTTGATTGAAATTTTTGCCATCTGGTACGTCAATTTGTGTGCCGACGCATTGCGTAACTCATTGTTATTGAGCTTACAATTGCGCCGACACGTGTTTTTATATTGACTACCGGCGGGCGTAAGTAAATCGCTGATAATCCACTATTTACAAACAAACCCCGACTTGCGTCAGGGTTGTTGGAGGTACCAAGCGGAATCGAACCGCTGTAGACGGTTTTGCAGACCGTTACCTAACCACTCGGCCATGGTACCATCGGTTTTGCGGATACAAAGGTAGGAAGATATTATGAATTTTCCAAATTTTAGAGCCGTACTTCTTTAAAACTTTTTTCACACAATCAGCTCCCCGACCGTATCGGACTATGCAGCAGGCACATCACAGGCCATAAAGAATGGGCGTATCAGGATTTTTCTTTAATCAGCCCCCGACGATACGCCGCAAGCAGGCGCACAAGATCTGTTACCTGCTGTGCAAGCTCCCGCCCCTTGTCGGTGTCGCGGACTTTGAGACGCCGGGCCTTGAACTGGCTAAGGACCGTGTTGGAAATGATGTCCTGCCCCTCCTCAATGGCTTTCTGTCTTGACTCAAACGGCTCATGCTGCACAAGCTGGAATCCCCGCGAGTGAAACACCAGGGTATACCCGGCAATGCCTGTTTCCGGCTGATATGCCTTGGAGAAGCCACCGTCAATCACCAGAAGTTTACCGCCGGCCTTCACCGGGTTCTCCCCTTTCCTGATTTTTACGGGAACATGTCCGTTGATTATATGCGAGCCATCGGCCGGCAGTCCGAATTCCGCCAGAATTGCATCGCACACCTCCGGATTGTCACGGAGCGTATAATAATGTCCTTTTACCTCTTCATGGGTAGTCTTGTCCTCAATGAGATAGCGTTCAAATGTGGCCATTTTCGACTTGTCGAAGAATGGCGAATCCGGACCGCACCACAGATACCACATATAATCCACCTCCCACGCGGCGTCCTGCCCCTCCTCAGGGCTGCAGGCCGTTTGCACAAGCTGGTCAAGGCGGTCGAACAGAGCCTTACCGCTCAGCAGCTCTCCACCGATGTCTACCTTGCGGAACGAACCGTCGGCGTTCAGCGGCATAGAGGCATGAAACATCAGATTGTTATTGCGGGCGAGATACATTGATCCGTGGTGCAGCAGACAATTGATATGCTTGCGCAGTTTCTCGCTGTTTACGAATGAATTGCGCAGACCATCGACCAGCGTCTGCTCGGCTTCGGTGAGCTTGTAGGGATCTGACGGGTCGATAGTGGGGAAATAATTGTCGCGCAACGGATATGTTTTCCCTTCAAGTTCGATGGTGCCTTCAGCGTAATCGATATTGTGAAGCAACCGGCGGTCGGTCATGCCGAACTCAGGTCGCCGCTCTGCAATCTGTCCCTCGAGCTTCCATTGAATCACACTCACCACTTTGTGCATCTGCGCCATCACCTGAATCTCCTTGTCTGTGTATGCCTTGTTGGCGAACTTCAGGCGTGGCATATAAAGACCGACATCGGCTGAGCCGTATGTGTCCATGGCAAACGTGGCAAGGGGAAGCATGTTTATGCCATATCCTTCCTCAAGTGTCTCCAGGTTGCCATAACGAAGCGATACCCGCAGCACATTGGCTATGCAGGCGTCGTTGCCGGCAAAGGCTCCCATCCAGAGTATGTCGTGGTTGCCCCACTGGATGTCGACGTTATGATAATTACAGATGGTATCCATTATGATGTGCGCACCGGGACCGCGGTCGTAGATGTCGCCCACGATATGCAGGCTGTCGATGGCAAGCCGCTGAATCAGCTCGCACATGGCCACAATAAAATCGTCGGCCCGACGTGTGGCGATTATGGTGGATATGATCTGGTTGAAATAGGCATGCTTGTTGGCGTCGGCCACAGTCTCATGCAGGAGTTCCTGAATGATATAGCTGAAATCGGGCGGAAGCGCCTTGTTCACCTTTGAACGTGTGTATTTCGACGACACGTTCTGTGCCACTTTCACCAGACGGTTGAGAATTATCTCATACCATTCGGTCATCTGCGGTTCCTGCTGCTTTACAAGGCGCAGCTTCTCCTGAGGATAATATATGAGGGTGCACAGTTCCTTGAGGTCGCGGTCGCGCAGTGTGTTTCCGAAAATTTCGGTCACCTTGCGCTTCACCGTTCCGGAGGCATTTTTAAGCACATGCTGAAACGCCTCACTTTCACCGTGGATATCGGTCAGAAAATGCTCGGTACCTTTCGGAAGGTCAAGAATAGCCTCCAGATTGATCACCTCGGTGCTCGCGGCCGCTATGGTAGGGAACGAACGCGACAATAGAGTGAGATAACGCAGATCGCTTTTCAAATCTGCTGTGGTATAGTGAATATGTTCCGTCATATCAACAATTTATGTCAATTCTGAAAATCAGGTTTAAAACAAGGCCGACTGGCAGGCCCTAACATGTGTGCTATTCAAAGGCAAATATACGGAAAAATATTTGAGGTGCGGCCTACAAGGCATCCATATTTTTAACAGCTTCATATGCGTAAAAATCGTAAATTTGTAGATAGAAGTTTTCATGCAACCAAGCGTCTGACCATAATGAAGCAAGCAACCGACCATAACTCCGATTCCATTCTCAATGACGAACAGCGCGCCGCGGCCACCTACAGCGGCCGCAATCTGCTGGTACTGGCCGGTGCCGGTACCGGAAAGACCCGCACCATAATAGCCCGTGCCCGACACCTGCTCGAATCCGGTGTTCAGCCGTCGCGTCTGCTCATACTGTCGTTCACGCGCAAATCGGCAAAAGAGATTGTCAACCGCCTGCAGTCGTCCATCTCACAGGACGCGCGCCAGCTGCACGGACAGACGTTCCATTCATGGTGCATGGAAATGATAGAGCGCAATCCGGCGGTGTTCAATTTCGGCAAATTCTCGGTCATCGATGAGGAGGACCGCGAAAGCGCGTTCCGGCTGGTTTGCGGACGCCATTTCAAGAAATCCAACTTCATCGAGGCCAAGCAGCTGGCCGAAGTCTATTCCTACGCGGTCAATGCACGCTGCAATCTGTCCACCGCCCTCGGGCGCCGGCTGTTCAACGGACAGATGGATGAGGATACCCGCAAAAAGATTCTGACGCGTCTTCCCGTATTTCAGGATGTAATCAAGAAATATATAGCCTTCAAGAGCGAGCGCCATTACCTTGACTACGACGATATTCTCCACAAAGTGGCTGTTGGGCTGAAAAAGAATCCGGCGGCAGCCGCCTTCATCGCCGGCGCATACGACCACATCCTCATCGACGAGATGCAGGACACCAACCCGTTGCAGTACCTGCTTCTTGAATCGTTCTGGAATCAGTGCAACCTGTTCTGCGTGGGCGACGATGCCCAGTCTATCTACGGATTCCGCGGAGCCGATTTCCAGTCCATACATCACTTCACCGAGGTGGTTCCCGATGCCAAAGTGCTCAAGCTCACCACGAACTACCGCTCCACCCAGGAGATTCTCGATTTGTCGAACTGGCTGCTCGACCGTTCGCCATTGGTTTACGACAAACACCTTGTGGCAGCACGCGGTGCCGGCATCAAGCCGGTGCTGGCTCATTTCCACGAAGAATGGGACCAGGCCCGCGACATTGTGATGCGCATAAAGAACAGTCAGGGAGAAGAGGGCGCAAGCTATGCCGACAACATGGTTCTGTCGCGCTCCAACTGGGGGCTGCGCTCGGTGGAGGCGTGTCTGGTGGAGGCTCAGATACCCTATGTGATCTACGGCGGAACAAGCCTCATGGCTTCCGCTCACATCCGCGACATAGTAGCAGCACTACGCATCGTGGCAAATCCGCGCGACGAGCTTGCCTGGCAACGGTATCTGTGCCTTTTCCCTCGTATCGGCGAGATAACAGCCGCCAAAATCATTGACCGCGTGCTCGAAAAAGACACCCTCGGCGAATGCCTTGAAGAGCTCACCAGCAACGCGGTCCTCGACCCGTCGGCAGCGCTCACTCTGGCTGCCATAAAGGAAGTTGAAGTAGAGGTCAATCTTGCAGTTGCCGAAGCCCTCAAAGGGCTTACTGCCATTCTCCGGCAAAAATACCGCGATGACTGGGAACGCCGCCGCCCCGATGTGGTTCTGCTCGAAAAAATAGGCGAAGCATCCGAAAGCCTGACAGCATTCATTGCCGACTACATCCTCGACCCGTCGCTGTCTACTGCGGTCAAGAACGAATCAGATGCCACAAACTGCGTTGTGCTCACCACCATCCACTCAGCCAAGGGGCTGGAAGCGAAGAACTGCTACCTCGTGAATGTGAACTACAACCAGTATCCGTCGCCCAAAGCCGTGGCCAACGGAGAGAACGCCATCGAAGAGGACCGAAGGTGCCTCTACGTGGCTCTTACGCGAGCCAAGGACCGCCTCGTAATCTACCGCAATCATCGCGCCACGCAGGTGGCCGAGGACCGCTACACCCGCGAACTCGACATGACGCACCTGTATTTCCTCAACAATCTGCCAACTTCGCTCTACACCTTTGAGGACATAACAGATACAAAACACTCATGGGACACTTATCGCGGAGCCGGAATCTCCTTGTCCGACTGCGACGATTTCGATTTTTCCTGACGTCCACAGCGCCTGCAGGGCGGCTTCGGTCATTCCGGCGAACCATACTACAGAATTTTTTGCAAACAAAATGTCCACACCGGTTGTTCTTGCATAAGACGCACTGCGGTGCGCGCTATAAGAAACCGACTGAAACCTTACAACACATTTAACAACAACTAAAATGAAAGCTATTTTACTTGCAGCAGCTGCCGTTGCAGCGCTCGCATTCGGTTCTTGCTCAAAAGCAGACAAAGCGGCCAAAGCCGAATCAAACGATTTCAAGTCAAAAATCGAGAACTGCACCAACCCCGATTCAATAGCCACCTACGTCCAGCAGGCCGAAGCCTATGCCCGCAAGCTTGTTGACGAAGGCAAGGTGGAGGAAGCAAAAAAATATCTGGCCGACATACAGCCCATCGTAGAGAAAAAAGCGCCTGCGCTTGCCGGCGTGTTCGAGACAGTGAGAACCGCTGTCGACAAAATTCCGGCAAAAGCCGACTCAGTAGCCAACGCATCTGTCGAGTCTGCAAAGGAAGCCGCCGCCAATGCTGTTGACTCCGTCAAGAATGCAGCGGCCCTGAAAACCAACGAAGCTGTGGAAAACGCCAAGGACAAGGCATCCGATGCTGCCGACAAGGCATCAAACGCAGCCAACGATGCTGTAAACAACGCCAAGGACAAAGTAAACAATCTACTCGGCAAATAAGCTTACCGACTAACACTAAAACCTACAACCATTAAGGCTGCGCTGTAAAATTTTATGGCGCAGCCTTTTCTTTTTGAGCAAGAAACAGACTAGAACAACACCATCCCCAGAAGTCTCATTACACCATCCGCCTGTATATCAATGATTTACCCCCCCCATGCAAAAATTATTAAATATTTGTGATAGTTTAAAATAAAACAATTAATTTTGTAAAGCAAATTAAGTTGAACTTGGCAGTCTATGAGATTCCGTCATCAAGCCTGACCTTCGGAAATCTTTAAAGTGGAATGAATCATACTCACCCTGACGATAATTTTAAAGAAACGCTATCGAAGAAAATTGCCAATCGTGACATCGTGGCTGGAGTGGTAGGTCTCGGCTATGTAGGATTGCCATTGGCAGTTGAGACCGCGAAAGCAGGATTCAAGACCATAGGCTTTGACGTTAAGAAAGAGAAAGTTGATTCGGTTAATAAGGGGCTCAACTATATCGGGGACGTAGCGGACGCCGACCTGAAAAAGCTCGTCGAACAAGGCATGCTTGTCGCCACAACCGATTTCTGTAATATTGAAAATGTTGATTTAGTGGCTATTTGCGTTCAGACTCCGCTGGATGAGCATCGACATCCAGACATGAGTTATGTGAAAGCTGCAGCGACATCAATTGCGAAACATCTCCACAAAGGGATGATGGTGACTCTCGAATCGACCTCTTATCCCGGCACTACCGAGGAGATCGTGAAACCCATACTCGAATCATCCGGCCTTAAATGCGGTCAGGATTTCTATCTCGGATTCTCCCCGGAACGTATCGACCCCGGCAATTCAACTTACAACACCAAAAATATACCCAAAGTAGTTGGTGGTCTGGGAGCAGACGCAGGCGAGATTATCTCCGCCATGTATGAAGCGGTGCTGGAGCATAAAGTGTTCCGTGCCTCTACGCCCGCCGTAGCGGAAACGGCCAAAATGCTGGAGAATGCTTACCGCAACGTAAATATCGGACTAATCAACGAGTTTGCCATCTTTTGCAATGAGATGGGCATTGACATATGGGAAGTTATAGAGGCATCAAAAACCAAGCCCTTCGGTTATGCCCCGTTTTATCCCGGCCCCGGAATAGGCGGCCACTGCATCCCGGTCGATCCCTGTTTCCTGAATTATAAGGCTAACGCATACGGCTTCCGGTTTTCTACGATAGAGGCATCCACTGAGGTCAACGACTTTATGCCCGACTATTGTGTGAAACGTATCGGGCATATCATTGACCGCCGGTTCCACCAGCCGCTCAAAGGCTCAAGGATTCTTATACTCGGAATTGCTTACAAACAGGATATAGATGACTATCGCGAATCCCCTGCAACCCGCCTCATCAACAAGTTGCAGATGAATGGTGCCGACATTTTATTCTTCGACCCTTATGTCTCGACAATACAGCTCGAAGGTAAAGTATATAAAGGGGCGAATGAACTGACAGCCGACCTCATCAGGAGTGTAGACATTGTGGTAATCACTACACCGCACACCAACGTCGATTACAGATTTGTCCAACGCCATGCCAAGGTAATTTTCGACACACGCAATGCCACCCGCGACATTCCCGACAGGAGCAATATTGAACTGCTTTAACTATCCGACATGGACGACACGAACTATTTTGTACATCCGTCAAGCTACATAGATGACAATGTCAGCGTAGGCGACGGCACGAAAATATGGCATTTCTGCCATGTTCAGACAGGAGCCTCGATAGGTCGTAACTGCACTTTGGGGCAGAACGTTTATGTCGGCAACAATGTCAGAATTGGCAACGGAGTGCGTATTCAGAACAATGTATCCGTATATGAGGGCGTTGAAATTGAAGACAACGTGTTTTGTGGTCCGTCATGCGTGTTTACCAACGTAACAACTCCACGTGCTCAATTTCCTGCACACGGTGTATATGTCAAGACTCTAATCAAAGAGGGTGCGTCGCTTGGTGCAAACTGCACTATCATTTGCGGACACACCATTGGCCGCAGCGCATTGATTGCTGCCGGTGCTGTGGTGACTAATGATGTCCGCGACTATGCGCTCATGGCGGGTATGCCGGCCCGGCAAGCAGGATGGGTATGTGAATGCGGCCGACCGCTCGACAAAACACTCCAATGCCCTTGCGGACACGCTTATATGTATGACGGAGAACGTCTGAAGAAACTGCATTGATTATGCAATTCAGGGATTTAAAGCAGCAATACCACACTCTGAAAGCCGGCATAGACAAGGCAATCCTTGACGTGGCGGCTTCGGGAACATATGTAATGGGACCTGCCGTGGTGGAACTTGAAAGGATGCTGGCCGATTATGTAGGGACACGTCATTGCGTATCATGCGCCAGCGGCACCGATGCATTGATGCTTGCCCTGAAAGCATGGGGCATCGGCCAGGGCGACGCCGTGTTTGTGCCGGATTTCACATTCTTTGCCTCGGCAGAAACCGTCTCATCCGTGGGTGCCACCCCGGTTTTTGTTGACGTTGACCGCGAAACCTTCAATATCAATCCTGCCGATCTTGAAAACAAGATTCAAGCGACGATTCGGGAAGGAGAACTGCTGCCGAAAGTCATAATGGCGGTTGACTTGTTCGGGCTGCCCGCAAATTATCCTGCTATCCGCACTATAGCCGACAATCACCATCTGCTCATACTTGAAGACGGTGCCCATGGATTCGGTGGTGCGGTCGACGGCAAAAGATGCTGTTCGTTCGGCGACATTTCAACCACTTCGTTTTTTCCGGCCAAACCGCTCGGATGTTACGGCGACGGCGGCGCCTGTTTCACCGACAATGATAAATGGGCAGCACTGATAGGCTCATTCCGTATGCACGGAAAAGGTGCGTCAAAATACGAGAATGTACGCATAGGGATGAACTCGCGGCTTGACACCATTCAGGCTGCCATCCTGCAAGTCAAACTGAAAGTCTTCGACAACGAACTCGCCGCCATCAACAAAGCCGCCGCAGAATATACGGCCCGTCTGGCCGACATCGTAGAAACACCTGCTGTTCCTGCCGGATTCCGGTCGAGCTGGGCACAGTACACCATCAAGCTGAACAGCAACGCCGAACGCAATGGGTTGCAGGAATATCTGAAAGGGCTTGGAATCCCGTCGATGGTCTACTATCCGTGTCCGTTGCATCGCCAGATGGCCTACAGAAACTCCGGGCAACCCGAATCAGGCTATCCTGTAGCCGACAGCTTGTGCAACACCGTCCTATCCCTGCCGATACACCCTTACATTTCATCAGAGGAAATCACTGATGTATGCAATGCAATCAAGGCTTTCCTGCAACAAGAAAACGGGAACCCCAAAGAACCTGGACAGGCTTAAGCGAAACTGCACTCCCACAAACCGTTGAAAAACAGACTAAGCTTCCATGAAATCCAATCCGGAAAATACTCTTTTTAAGAATATCCTCAAACTCATATCAGGAGAGGTATCGGCAGAGCCATCGGATTTTTGGCGGCACCATTCATCACCCGGCTGTACACGACATCCGATTTCGGAATCCTTGCAGTTTTTGCATCATTATGCGCTCTCTGCTATCCCTTCTGCACGCTCCGCTACACTCTTGCCATCCCATTGCCTTCCAATGAAAAAATCGGCATCAACGCATTGGCGGCATGCCTGCTTATCCTTGCCGGCAATACCATAATCATCGGCGTTTCTTTAGGGTTCTTCCATTCCCCTATCCTCTCGTTTTTCGCCTCGGAGGACATCGACGCGTTCTGGTACTTTATTCCTCTGGCATTTTTCTTTCACGGCACATCCGAGGTTTTATCATATTACGCCACCCGTTACCGCGATTTTTCAACCATTGCAAAAGTTACGGTTACCCAGAAAGCTATCGGAGCATTGACCAAGATTGTGCTCGGACTGCTCCGTTTCAATGTAACCGGCCTCCTGATTGGAAACATCGTGGCTGAAAGCGGAGGCCTCACACTGTACATACGCACATATTGGCAAAAACTGAAAACCGGTGCATGCACCGTGACACCCCAAAAAATCCATTTTGTACTTAAACGATACGTCAACTTCCCGTTATACAGGGTCCCCTCTCAGTTATTGCTGAATGCATCCGGCAGCATTCCCATTCTTTATTTTGCATGGCATTTCGGCACCGGTACAACCGGACTGATAAGCCTGGCAATAACTATGTTGTCGGTTCCCGTAGCTATTGTATGCACATCTGTGGGAAGAGCTTTCTACGGCGAAATCGCATCGATGGGGAGGGAATGCAGCAAACGGATATCCGCCCTCACCGCAAGCATAATGATCAAACTGCTTGCAGTCAGCATTGTCCCCTTTACACTCATAATATGTTTCGGTCCCTGGATTTTCCAGACCTTCTTTGGCCCCGAATGGACTCAATCCGGCACTTTCGCCCGCTATCTATGTCTGTATCTTATATTCCGGTTTGTCTATAGCCCGATTAGCGACGGCATATTCAATGTGTTCGAACAGCAGAAACTTGTGTTCCGGCTTGAGGTGTCGCGTATCACGATTGTGGTATTGAGCCTGTTTGTAGCCTACACCCACAATTTCTCCGCCAACGGCACAATCCTCATTTACAGTCTCGCCCTTACGGCTCAATATATCATCTCTATCATTGTCATCTTTCATATTTTAAGAAAAACCTCACGATGAAAAAGACCATCATACATGTTGCACCGTTTCCCATTCAGAATATGGGGAAAGGGAAAGGTAGAGTTTCCACATATTTGCCACTTAAGGGATTAGTGGAAAGTGGATATGATAATATCTATATAACCAATAGCCCTTATGCAAGCCATGAGGATTCGGAACCCGGAATAACAGTGGTTAAAATAGCCGACCCGTTTACAAAGACCTGTTTTGCGTATACAAGATTATATATGCTGCTTTTCTATTTTCCCATAATTTATCCACTATTTATTTACCATGCCATACGAATAGCCAAAAGAAGGAATGTCGTTATGGTATGCTGCCACTCGTATTATCTGGCTTTCGTGGGATACATACTTGCAAAAATATTTAAGGCTAAATATGTTTCGAAATTCTACGGTATTGGAACGCCAAGCGCACCCGGGCATCCAGATATAGTGCGCAAGTCCGCATTCTGGTATCCTTCAGACTTATATATCATTACAGATGATGGATCAAATGGGTATGAGTATGCGTTAAAAAGAGGTGTATCTCCGGATAAAATAGCATTTCTTCGTAATGGAATCGATAAGCCGGATACTCTGGAAAGGGACGACCGTTTATATAAAGAACTTGCTCCAAACAATGAAAAGCTTTTACTATCTGTCTCTCGGCTTGTCAGTTCTAAAAATGTCGATAAAATCATAGACGCTTTCCATGAAGTATCAGAAACGCTACCAAACATACGATTAGTGATTGTCGGCGATGGCTTGAAACGTAAGGAGCTTGAAACAAAGGCATCTGACCTGGGAATTTCTCAACGTATCAGTTTTATTGGCGCTATCTATCATAAAGATGTGTTCCGATACCAAAGTGTTGCTGATATATTTATTAGTATGAATAACATCAGCAGTCTTTCTAATCCGGTTTATGAGGCAATGAGCTGTGGGAAATGCGTTATTGCATTAGATCGGGGCGATACCCGTAAATTAATCAAAGATGGAGAGAACGGGATAGTAATAAAATCATATGTAGAGCTAAAAGACGCAATAACATCCTTAATTTCTAATCCAGACAGGATTGCTCGATTGGGGTTGGAAGCCCAGAAGACCATCTCTACATGGCTTTCTTGGGAAGAAAGAGTGAAAATAGAAATAGCACTGATAAACAATCTACTTGAATGCCGGTGAGAGATTAAATTAAGATATAACAAAACGGAAAAATGGAGAAAATAGATTTTGTTATACTCTGGGTGGATGACCAAGAACCTATGTGGCAAAAAACATTTCGCTCATATCTGCCCAAAAGTCAATATACGGATGACACCCGTTATATACGTTACCGCAATTGGGATAACCTGCGTTACTGGTTTCGCGGCGTGGAAAAGTTTGCCCCATGGGTAAACAGAATACATTTTATTACCTGCGGTCAGATACCGGATTGGCTGAACACGAACGCATCCAAGATGCATTGGGTAAAACATCCGGACTATATCCCCAATGAATATCTGCCTACATTCAGCTCTCGGCCAATAACACTGAACCTGCACCGGATACCCGAATTATCCGAGCATTTCGTTTTATTCGATGATGACTGCTTCCTGATTGATAAGGTGAAACCTGAACTATTTTTCAGGGATGGACTGCCATGCGACTTGGCAGCCTTCAATACGCTATCTCCCGGAGGAATGTTTACGCATAACGTGGTGAATGATTTGTGTGTCATAAATGCCTCATTTAAAAAACACGAAATGCTACGTAAGCATTTTTGGAAATGGTTCTCCCTTCAGGCCGGAACCAAACTGATGCGTACCCTCTTTTTATTACCTTGGCCACATTTCACGGGCTTTTACGATCATCACTTACCGCAAATTTTCCTCAAATCCACTTTTGAAGAAGTATGGGAACATCATAGAGATATTCTCATTCGCTCTACGGCTGCCCGTTTTAGAAGTATCGCAGACGTCAATTCATGGCTGTTCCGCTACTGGCAACTGGCCAAAGGGGATTTTGTCCCGAGGAACTTAGATAGATACGGAGCCTATTTTAGTATCTCTGATAAAAATATAGATAAAATAGCACAGACAATAGAATATCAGAAGAAAAAGATGGTATGTCTGAATGACGGCGAAGTGTCCTCATTCGAGGAGGCCAGAAACAGGATAAATGCCGCTTTCCATAAAATATTACCGGAAAAATCAGCGTTCGAAAAATAATTGGTTCAAGCTTAAAAACAATACAGACAGGACAATGGCAGGAAAGAACTTTGCATTGATAGGTGTGGCGGGCTACATAGCACCGCGCCACATCAAGGCTATCGCCGATACGGGCAACAACCTTATGGCCGCTTATGATTGCTTCGACAGCGTGGGACGTCTTGACAGCTCTTTCCCCGAATGCGACTTCTTTACACAGCACGAGCAGTTCAGCCGTTTCTGTTCCAGGCAGATGGCTTCCGACGCCCCATTACACTATACTTCAATCTGCACGCCGAACCATACACATGATGCATTTATCCGCTACGGACTGCGCCTCGGCACGGATGTCATTTGTGAGAAACCGCTGGTGCTCAATCCTGAGGAAGTCGACAGCCTGGTGGATCTGGAGAAGGAAACCGGACACAAAGCATACACCATCCTGCAACTGCGGCTCCATGAGTCGATTGTGGCCTTGAAGAAAAAGATTGACGAAGGCCCTGAAGACAAAATCCATGATGTGGATCTGACCTACATCACATCACGTGGGAAATGGTATCATGCCTCATGGAAAGGCGACATCCGTAAAAGCGGGGGCATAGCCACCAATATCGGAGTACATTTCTACGACATGCTACAGTGGATCTTCGGCCCGGTAAAGCGGAACGTGGTTCATGTGATGAGCTTCGACCACGTTGCCGGCTATATGGAACTTGAGAAAGCGCGCGTTCGTTATTTTCTCAGCATCAACTCCGACTATCTGCCCGAAAATGCCGTGCAGGGAGAAAAGCGAACTTACCGGACCATCCGTATCGACGGCAACGAATTTGAATTCAGCGCGGGCTTCACCGAACTTCACACCCTAAGCTACCGTAAAATTCTGGCCGGAGAGGGCTTCCGCATCAGCGAGGCCCGCAACTGCATCCAGATTGTAAGCGACATACGCCATGCAACGCCCATAGGCCTGATAGGCGACTTCCATCCGCTTGCGAAATTGCGGACTGACGCCACCACCCTCCACCCTATGATACACCCCTACTCTGCCTATGGCAGTAATGGCACGCCATCCCTGACATGAAGCCACCCATCAAGCCAGACCTTAAATCGAAAACTTAATGAACAATTAACCGCACACAATCAGCCCGGATTTCCCCTCAAAAAAGGTCATTTTGCAGCGCCATTTCAAACATTCTGCAACATATCAGCAATATAAAAAGAGGAAACCAGCCAATTAATTGGTTGGTTTCCTATTATTTACTATTACTGTCCGCTAAACTTTTGAGGTCAACT
>ULMZ01028890.1_pt1 | contig 31301 bp, 27 predicted proteins | sample 1951791 | NCBI WGS metagenome assembly ULMZ01 (sample SAMEA4835564, study PRJEB28245) | human gut metagenome | biome: gut microbiome; material: fecal sample | place: Denmark | collected 2008 | reverse complement strand
AGCGTGGGGCGGCAGAGTGATTTTTAGCTTTGTACCTTCTTCATAGTATTTATCGGGAACGGTAACGGTTTCGCCCTCAAGCTCAAATTCAAAGGAATTGTCATTCTGATTTGCGTATGTAACGGTTGTCTCAATAACATTATCGTAAAACGGAAGAAGCTTGTTCATAATCTGAATGTTGAACGGGATAACCCTCATACCGATTTTGCTTCCGATTTCAGCCGATTCGGTGGAGTGGATAAGAATTTCACACTTTCCGCATCTTACGCTCATCTCATAGTGAACGCCCTTGAAGGTTGTGTTCTCAACAGTTCCGACAAGCTGACCGTCCTCGGGAGAGGTAACTTCAATATCCTCGGGACGGATGACAACATCAACAGGAGTATTCCTGCCGAATCCCTTGTCAACACATTCAAGCTCTTTGCCGAGAATTTGAATTCTGCAGTCATCAAGCATAATTCCGTTGAGAATATTTGCCTCACCGATAAAGTCTGCAACAAATGCGTTCACAGGCTCGTTGTATATATCCTCGGGAGAACCAATCTGCTCGATTACACCGTTGTTCATAACAACAACACGGTCGCTCATGGTCAGAGCCTCTTCCTGATCGTGAGTAACATATATAAATGTTTTCTGAGTTTTCTGCTGGATTTCCTTAAGCTCAAGCTGCATACTCTTACGCAGTTTAAGGTCAAGAGCACCGAGAGGCTCGTCAAGCAGAATGATTTCGGGATCGCACACAAGCGCTCTTGCAATTGCAACACGCTGCTGCTGACCGCCCGAAAGCTTTGCAACGGAACGCTTTTCATAACCCTTGAGGTCAACGGTTGCAAGCATATCGGTTACACGCTTTTTTATTTCATCTTTCGGCATCTTTTTAAGCTTGAGTCCGAAAGCCACATTATCAAAAACATTGAGGTGGGGAAACAAAGAATATTTCTGGAATACCGTGTTTACATTTCTTTTATTCGGAGGAGTTCCGTTAATTCTTTTGCCGCCGAAAATGACATCGCCGCTGTCGGGTTCAACAAAACCGCCGATGATGCGCAGGGTTGTGGTTTTACCGCAGCCTGACGGACCGAGAATAGTTACAAATTCCTTTTCATTTATATCAAGGTTGATGTGGTTAAGAATTACCTCACCGTCAAATTTGATGAAAATATCCTTGAGTGAAACTATTGTTTTCTTTGATGTCTGTTCCATTTATGCACCCCTGTTCCGTTGTGATAACAGTAAAATCTGTAAAAAATAAAGCGGATTGTGTCAGCCTGAAAAATGCAGGCGAACACAGTCCGCTCTGCCGTTTCTGCAAAGACATAACCATGATGCTCAGAATTTTTGAACAGAAAAATAAGACGGCTGTGTCGCCCCGTCCTTTTTCTTTACACAAAATCCTTATTAACCGCTTAAAAGCGATTGCACGCAATACAATTTAAATTTTCCGAAATGTCACCCGTCACATAAGCATCAGGGGACAACTGCTCTTTGATTATATTCTAAATGCACAAAAATGTCAATCAATATCGTGTAAAAAGAAAATCAAATTTGCATTACTAATATTCTTTTAAAGAAGTAAAGTTCATACAGAGTCAGAAAAGGTTAAATATAATGCTTTTTGGTGCAAAATTATTGTTAAAAAATTTTTACAACCGTGTAATCTGCACAAAAAACAGCCCTCGAATTTGTAACATAAAGTATGTACTTTTTTGGTGAAATTTGTTATAATGAAATCGAGAATTTTATGAAAGGATGTTTTCCCTATGAAGAAAGCAAAAAAGATTGCAAGTCTTGTTGTTGCGTCTGCGCTTCTGACATCTTCTTTTGCGGCAATTACCTCCGTAAATGCTGCCGAGGTTGATTCCGCACAGACTGCATCTGCCGACAGTACCCTTCGTGATAAGGTCGGCGACGGTGTTATGCTCCACGCATTCAACTGGTCTTACAATACAATCAAAGAAAACCTTCCCGCAATTGCAGCGGCAGGATACACAACAGTTCAGACTTCTCCCGTTCAGCAGCCAAAGGACTACTCAACCTCAGGCGATGTAACAGGTCAGTGGTGGAAGCTTTATCAGCCGATCAGCTTCCATATTGCAGAGGAGTCATGGCTCGGCACAAAGGACGATCTTAAATCACTTTGTGATGAGGCTGACAAATACGGCATCAAAATCATCTGCGATATCGTTTCAAACCATATTGCAAATGCCGATGAAGCTAGGCCGGAGACTGTGAGCAATCAGGTTAAAAAATATGAGCCTGAGTTCTATAAGAAAAGAAAAACCTACACCCGTACGTACAAAGGCGATGCAAACGACAGTTCGGTTCAGGCAGTTGTTCAGGGTCATGTTTCAAAGTGTCCTGACCTTGTAACAAACGATACTGCTGTTCAGGGATACATTATCAATCTCCTCAAGGAATGCATCGACTGCGGTGTTGACGGTTTCCGTTTTGATGCCGCAAAGCATATTGAAACAGAGGATGACGGCGAGTATGCGTCTGATTACTGGAAAAATATAACAACCTCGGCTTCTTCTTACTACACACAGAAAACAGGCGATGACCTCTACATCTACGGTGAAATTCTTAACAACTGCGGTGCAGACAGAAGCTACTCCTCATACACCAAGTATATCAATGTTACTGACAACAGAACGGGCGACGCAGTGCTTTACAATGTTACAAGGGGTAAGGCAAGCACAGCTACCAATGCGAAATACAAATCAGGTGTTGCAGCGTCAAATGCAGTTCTCTGGGCAGAAAGCCACGATACATACGAGGGCAGCTCGGGTTCATCGGGATTCTCAAACACTGCCGATGTTTCGGATGAAAATGTTGTAAAGGCATGGGCAATCGTTGCGTCAAGAAAAGATTCAACAGCACTTTTCTTTGCCCGTCCGGGAACAGCTCTCATGGGTAACATTTCAACGGATTCAACTTACAAGAGCACAGCTGTTTCCGAAATTAACAAGTTCCACAACCTTTTTGTAGGTCAGTCTGAAAAGCTCGGTTCTTCAGGCGACATTGCTTATGTTGCAAGAGGCACAAGCGGTATCGTTCTTTCAAATTGTAAAGGTACAAACGCAAGCGTAAGTATTTCCGGCACAGGTCTTGCAGACGGCAAATATACGGATACGGTTTCAGGTGCTGAGTTTACGGTTGCAAACGGCGTTCTCACAGGTTCAATCGGCAACACGGGTGTTGCTGTTGTTTACAACGGTACAACAACCCCGAAGGCAATAAACTCTGTTGAAAGCGGTTCGTTCAGGGGCGACACAATGACCCTTACACTCAGTCTTGAAAACGCAACATCGGGTACTTACTGTCTTGATGATTCAACTCCTGTTAAGTTTACGGGTACAACATCAATCCGCATCGGTTCAGATTATAAGCCGGGCGAAACAATCAATCTCACAGTTACGGCAACCGACGGCGCAAAGACCTCTTCAATGGTTTATAAGTACACAAAGAGTACCGCTCAGGAATCGGGAGTGTATGTATTCTTCAACCCTGCTAACAAGAAGGGCTGGTCAGCACCTTACCAGGTTTACATCTATGATGAAACCACAAACAAGGGTACTGTTTACAAGAATGCAAACTGGCCCGGCGAAGCAATGACTCTTGATCCTGCAACAGGTTACTATTACTACGAAGTTCCGAAGTCATCAAGTATTTCAGCTGATGAGGATGATGAAAATCAGGCTGCGTCGGATTTTGACCTTTCAACTTCAGCCAACACAAGAGTAATCATCTCTGAAAAAGGCGGCGAGCAGTATCCGGGCAGAACAGATACACCTATCAGCCTCAACGGTTCGTCAAAGGCATTCTCACTTACAAAGGCAGGTACATGGGAGGATACAACTCTTACACCTACAAAGGTTGAGATTGAGGCTACTGATGTTACAAAGGGTTCTGCAGCAGAACCTACAACAAAGCCTGTTCCGTCAACTCAGCCTACAACCGCACAGCCCGCAACAGAGCCTTCGGGCAATGCTGCTTACGGTGATGTAAACGGTGACGGTGACATTACAGTCGTTGACGCTACACTCGTTCAGAAACATGTCGTTCAGCTTGAAACACTTTCGGCTGACAAGCAGATTCTTGCTGATGTTAATGGGGATAATACAATCTCTGTTGTTGACGCAACATTGATTCAGAAGTACGTTGTTCAGCTCAAAGACTGGGGCCGCACGGGTGATGTTTATCAGGCAGAACAGCCTACAACACCTGAGCCGACTACCGCTGAGCCTACAACCGTAAAGCCGACTGCACAGCCTACAACAAAGCCTGCTGACACATACACTCTTTACTTCAAGACTAAGCTTGGTTGGATGACATCTGACGGTGTTTCACTCTTTGCTTATGACCTTGACACAGGTGCAAGCTATCAGTTTGAGCAGGATACAGACGCTTACCCGAATGTTTACACAGTTGAAGTTCCTGCAACAGTTTCAAATGTCAGCGTTTATCGTTCACTTTCAGAGGTTGACGAAAAGCCTGTAGGCGGTGATGACGGTAATGTTTACAATTGCTGGAATGCAACAGTTTCAAAGACAAACAACTGCATCACACTCAGCAATGACGAAGCTGTTTCAACAGCTCCGTATGTTCCGGAGCAGAAGCCTGCATTCACACTTTCAAGAGTTTACTTTGATAACTCAAAGGCACACTATACTGATGTTTATATCTACGGTTGGGCAGAGAGCGGACTCGGCAACGCAGCAGCTCACATGAATAAGATTGCAGGTACAGATATCTGGTACTACGATTTTGACACACCGCTCAGCCCCGGTTCAAACTGTTTCCTCTTTAAGGACACAGAATCAACATGGAAAACACAGACAAACGACTTGACAGTTGCTGACGGTAAGAACTGTTTCCGTGCAAATCCGGGTTCAAAGTCCGGCGGTGTCTGGGTAAGCTATTCAGAATAACAGAACTACAGAACAACCTTTTCTTAATATTCTGCTAACAGTAAAGCATTCCCTCCGATAAAATTCGGGGGGAATGTTACTTTTAATATGATTTTCCTTGAAAAAGAATGTAATATACAGTATTATATTAGGAGTATTAAACCTAAATTTAAGTGAATTTATGGACGGGAATTTATGAAAACAGAGCAGATTTTTCAGGAATTTGAACAAAGGCTTGAAAAAGAATATTATGCACAGCTTGCAAGCAAAGAAATTCTGACTGTTCCTTTGCTTATTGAGATTTTTCTTGACGATGATTACGCAAATGCTCACTGGGCGGAACAGGTTCTTGAGTATATTTGCGAAGTAAATCCGAAACTTGTCTATCCGTTCTTTGAATTTGTTGCCAAAGGTCTTGACAACTGCAATGGCTTTCTTGCGTGGAATACCTGGAAGATGATTACAAAGCTTTTGCCGATTGACACGGAAAATAAATTTGAAAGCGTAAAAGAAAGGTTTTACGACGCACTTGCTTCAAAAACACCGGCAGAATTTTCCATAGCCTGTGATTGTGCTGTGTCCGTTTTCATTAACAAAGCGGATGAACAGAAAAAATTGCTTGATATTTTGAAGAAATCCGCTGAACACAAGTTTTACATTGGCGATACTGAAATTGAAAACAGCGGAGAGATAGCCAAAGAAAAAGTACAGTTATTTCTTGAAAGAATAATGAACTATAAAACAAAAGCGGAGAACAATTGTTAACTGATATAATCCCCTTAAAGCAGACTCTTGAAAAAACATGGTTTTCAGGGAATGCTTTAAGGGGAGATTTTTATGTAAAAAAGAAGAAAAAAAGTACGGTACTGAAACGGGATAAAGACAACTGTTAAATCATATTTTCGGATTTTACAATACCATGTTACAAAAAATCCGCAGACGGTAAAATCTGCGGATAAAATGTTTAAAATTATAATTAAAATGCCTCTATAAGCGGATTGACTGCACCCGGCTGTATTTTTTCGGGATGGTCAATATATTCTATTGCCTTGCCGCAACCGTTGATAACGCAGTCAGCGGCGGCTTTGTGAACTCTTACTTTCAGCTTTGTGGATTCGCTGAGAAGCCTTGCAAATCCCGTCAGCTTGGCAAGACCGCCTGTCAAAATTATACCGTCCGTGTAGATGTCACCGACAAGCTCGGGCGGAGTCTGTTCAAGCACATCTTTAATTGCTCTGATAATGTTAAGCGCAATATCCTCGATTACAGGCTTGATTTCGGCATAGCCCACATCAATAAATCTTGGCAGACCGCTTACGGCATCTCTGCCTTTAACTCTGAAAAGCTTAGGTTCTTTCGGAATTTTTACACAGCCAACTGCAATTTTGCACGCCTCTGCCATGTTTGTGCCGATAATCAGGTTATGCTCTTTTCTGATGTATTTAACGATTTCTTCGTCCATTGCACAGCCTGCCGACTTTATGCACTTGGAAACCGAAATTCCGCCGAGAGAAAGCACGGCAATATCTGCCGTACCGCTGCCGACATCTGCAATCAGAATGCCGTGAGGACTTGTTATGTCGAGCGAACAGCCCATTGCCGCCGCTTTTGGTGCTTCAATAAGATACACCTTGCGAACACCGATTGAGCTCACTGCGTTTACAACAGCTCTTTTTTCAACCTCTGTAACCTCACTCGGGATTGATGCAACAACCCTCGGCATAGTCACCTTTGACGGACTGACCTCTTTTATAAGAATTGAAACCATATCCTCAACAAGTTCGGAGCGTGAAATAACACCGTCATCAATCGGGTGCATTGCTCTTATGCCTGCAGGCGTTTTGCCAATCATCTTATAAGCCTCGTTGCCGATGCCTACAATGTCGTAGGTGTCAACATCAAACGCAACAACGCTCGCCTCATCAAGCACTATTCCTTTATTTTCAATAAAAACTCTTGTTCTGTCAGAACCGAGATCAACAGCTATATCCATTTTAATCACTCCAATGCTATATCAGCAGAGATGTGCAAAGCGTACAGCAACAAATCTCGCCGCATTTGCACTTGTTAAGTATTCTTGCACATTCGCCAAGCGTACTGCCTGTAGTAATAATGTCGTCAATAATCAGTATTCGCTTGCCTTTGATTAAATTCTTGTCAATCGGCGAGTAAACGCCTATAACATTTTTTGCCCTTTCAGCCGCTTTTATGCTGTGCTGGGTTTTATTTTTCTTTGTTTTGGCAAGCAGGTCGGCATACTCAATGCCGAGAAGCTTTGCACATTCCTTTGCGAGCAACTCAGCCTGATTGTATCCACGCTCTCTGAGAGTATCCTTGTGCATCGGCACACAGGTGACAAGGTCAAATTTCCTGTCACGGTAAACATCTTTTATTGAACGAACCATTTCGTGTGAAAGCAATTCGGCATATGCACCGCAGTTGTGAAATTTAAAGTTAAGAACTGCCCTGCGAAAAATTCCGTCATAGGGGAAAGGAGAGGTGCAGATGTACCCTCCCGTTGCATATCGTACAAGCGGCATTTCGGGGAATTCTTTTCTGCATTTGTCACAACAGCTTTTGTTCGGTTCAATAACCCTTCCGCAGTACGGACAACGAACCGTAAAGAAAAATCCTTTTATTGTGCCGAAAACTTTCTTAATAAAGTGTGTCATCTCTCAGTAAAAATTCTTTAAGACCGCTGTACCGTTTTGTACGGCGGTTATTGTTTACCATATATTCAACGGTTGACGGATTGCCGACAAGCACAAGCGTTTTCTTCGCCCTTGTAACAGCGGTGTAGAGCAGATTTCTGTAGTAAAGCTGAGGAGGTCCCGAAAACATCGGTATAATAACTGCGTCAAATTCATTGCCCTGACTTTTATGCACCGTGATTGCGTAGGCAAAATCAAGATCGCCCGCAAATTCAAAGGTGTATCTTGCAATCTTGTCAAAAAATTTAACGACAAGCGATTTTGTCTTTCTGTCAATCCTTGTGATGATTCCTATGTCACCGTTGAAAATTCCTTCGCCCGTTTCGCCGTTTTCACGAAACCAGCGAATATCATAGTTATTTTTTATCTGCATAACCTTGTCGCCTGTACGAAAGGTTTTTGAACCGATTGTGATTTCCGCCTTATCGTCATTCTTCGGATTTAGCGCCGCCTGCAATTTGTGGTTAAGCTCGGCAGTTCCGAGTTCACCCTTTTTGGACGGAGCAAGCACCTGAATGTTTTCAAACGGAGAATATCCGTATGCCTTTGGCAGACGATTTGCACAAAGGTCTGCTATTACCGCTGAAACTTCTGATTTATTGTTCCTTTGAAGAAAGAAAAAGTCCTTGTCGGCGGAATTAAGAATGGGTATTTCACCGTTCACAATCTTATGTGCGTTTGTGACAATAAGGCTCTGCTGTGCCTGACGGAAAATTTCATTCAACCGTACAACGGGAATAAGTCCGCTTTCGATAAGATCGCCGAGCACATTACCCGGACCTACGGAGGGGAGCTGGTCGGAGTCGCCTACAAGAATAAGTCTGCAGCCTGTGGAAAGCGCTCTCATAACGCTTTCCATAATGAATGTGTCTACCATTGAAACCTCGTCAACAATCAATGCGTCGCATTTAAGCTGATTGCGTTCGTTCTTGTTGAAAACGGGGTTGTCATGTTTATCCCAGCTGACCTCAAGCAGTCTGTGCAGAGTTTTTGCCTCATCGCCCGTGAGCTCGCTCATTCGTTGAGCCGCTCTGCCTGTGGGGGCAGAAAGCAAAACAGTTTTGCCGTTTGCTTTCATTATTTTTATTATAGCATTGAGGGTTGTCGTTTTTCCTGTACCGGGACCGCCCGTCAGAACGAGCATACCCTCGGTAAGTGCCATAGTGATTGCTTTCTTTTGCAAATCGGCATATTCGATTCCGTCCTCTTTTTCACATTTTTCAATCGCCTTGTCAATGTTTTTAATTTTTTCTGACGGAAATTTAAGCAACATTTTTATTCTTGACGCTATGTACATTTCGCAGAGGTGAACATTGGGGGGAAACACAAATTTTTTGTCGTCAATCTTATCCTCGATAAGCGAACGGTCAAACAGCATTTCTTCCATGCACTCCGAAACCTTTTCACCGTCAATTCCGAGAAAATCGGTTGAAACCTTCAGCAGCTTTTCCTTTGGCAGACAGGTGTGACCGTTTCGCTCATTGTGATGAAGAATGTATACGATTCCTGCACGCATACGGACATTTGAATCGGGTTCTAATTTTTCTTTTTTAGCGATAAAATCCGCACTCTCAAACGATACCCCAAAATCACCCTGACAGAGAATGTACGGATTTTTCTTGATTAAATCGACACAGCTCGGACCGTAAGCGTTGAAAATTTTGACCGATGCGGTGTTTGAAATTCCGTACTCGCCGAGAAAAAGCATGAGCGTTCGCACGCCTGTGTTCTGCTTTAACTGCTTTGAAAAATCCTCGGCTTTTTGCGAAGAAATTCCTTTCAGCATTGCAACTCTTTCGGGCTGATTTTCAAGCACATCAAGCGTTGCCTCGCCAAATTCCTTTACAAGCCTTTGTGCGGTCTGAGTGCCGATTCCCTTGATAGCTCCGGATGACAGATAACGCAGAATATCAGCCGCCTCGGTAGGTCTGCTGATTTCACAAATCTGCACGGCAAACTGTCTGCCGTAGCTCGGATGATTTGTATATTTGCCGGTAAGCTTTACAACATCACCCGACGACACCTGTGGCATAATTCCGACAGCGGTCAAATAATCGTCACCGTCAGCAAGCTCAATTACCGTGTAGCCGTTTTCATCGTTTCGGAAAACCACGCTTTCAATTGCTCCCTCAAGCTGAAGAAGATTGTCGTTGTTCATTAAAACTTACTCCTCAAATCTTTTTGTGAGTTCGCCGAGAGTAATTTCGTAGCCCGCTCTTTCGTAGTCAAGGTAATCCGTACACGGCTTGAAGCCATCCGTATTTTTTGAAATCTGCAATGCAATGTATTCAAGAAAATGCGGATTTTTAATCATAATAGGACCTGTAACATGAGTAGCAAAAAGGTTCTTGTCCTTCAAGCCCTCCGCTTTTGCGTTTTCGTAGTCACCGAGTCCGTGTTTAACAGTGAAAAGATGATTTTCAATACCTTTAATTTCACTGCACTTGTTTACAAAGCCGACAATCGGTTTTGTGAGAATGTCAGATGTATAAACAATATCGCCTGTAATTCTGCGTTTGTTCTGCTCGGTAACTGTAAAATCATAAATTCCGAGTCCGTCAAAAACCTTGCCTTCAGAGTCTGTAATTGTTTTTCCGAGCATTTCAAACGAGTTGCCCGTCATAAGAATTACCTTGCCGCTGTTGATGTATTCAACAAGAAAATCCTTGTACTTTTTAAAATCCTGCAAAACAAGCCTCTGATTTTTTTCTGTACCCGAACCGATGTATATAAAATCGTAATCGCCCAGGTCGGCATTGTCAAACAGGGTAAGCCTGTCGGTTGTAAATTTTACACCGCTCTTTTCAAGCATTCTTTCAAGTGCAGAAACATTGGCATATTCTCCGTACAGGTTCATTATATCGTGATACAAATGAAGAATTTTCATAATCAGTCCACCTTTACCTTTTCAAGAAATTTACCCTTGTCTGAGAAACAGGTAATTACATAAATCTTTTCTTTGCGGTCATTGTCAAGATAATCAACGGCTTCTTCAATGTCCTTGATAACCTTGATTTTGTTCCTGTCAACTTTTGAGAAAGAAAATCTTGTTGCAAGGTCGTTGCAATATGTTCCTGCAAGCACAATGTTCTTTACATTGTCGCTTTTGAGAAGGTCAAAGTTGATGTCCCAAAGCCATGAAACATCGCTTGTAAAATACTTTCTGCTGACTGCGTCAACAATAATCAAAACATCGCACTTATCCTTGTCGGATGCGGCAAGCTTGAGTGACTGATTGTACGAAATGCTGTTTTCATGTTTTGATGTAACAAGCGTACCCTTTCTGTTTCCGAGCGTGAATGTTACAACACGGAAGTTTTTAAGAACATAATTGCTCAGGCTCTTTGCAATTGTGTTGCCGTCAACACCTGTGATTGATGCAACGGTAAATGCCGCAAGCAAATTGTAAACATTATAAAGCGATTTGAGTGTAAGTTCAATCTTGTACTTATTGTTGATTGTAATTTCGCCTTTTTCAAGATCGGCAGATGTAACTGTGTAGCTTGTATCCTGTCTTTTAAGACCGCAGTTAGGGCATTCATAGTTGCCTATGTGGTCGTAGTGATAGCTTGAATATGTCATAGGAGATTTGCAGTGAGGGCAATATGCACCGTCATTATAAACACCGACAAACTCCTTTGTATCGGTCGGAAGATTGCCTGCACCGAACCATACAACATTATCCCTGCCGTAGCCAAAGCACGAAACAAGCGGATCGTCGGCATTAAGAATAAGCTGAGTTTCGGGATGAATACTATCCTTTACGGCATTGTAAACCCATTCCGGATGACCGTTTCGTGTTAGCTGGTCACGGTAAAGGTTTGTGATAACATAATGAGTCGGAGTGATGTATTTGAAGGTGTATTTTGCAAAGCGTTCGTCACTTTCAATGAGAAGAATATCCGATTTAACCTTGCCCGAAAGAGTACAACTGCCGAGAATAAGAGTTGTAACACCCTCAATCTGGTTAGAACCCTCTTTGTTCCAGGCAACTTTTTTGCCGCTTTCACAAAGAATATGTGCAATCATCTCAACGGTAGATGTCTTGCCGTTACTGCCTGTTACGGCAACAATATATTTCGGCAGCTCAATTCGTCCGAGAATATCGGGGCAGAGTTTAAGCGCAATCTGTCCCGGCAGACTGCTGCCCTTGCCGAGCAATCCTCCGACAAATTTCAGAACCTTGCACACAATAATAGTAAACAGTTTTTTCATTTTGCCACTTCCTTAATTAAAGACAACCTGTGTTGCCTCTACATACCTTGTATATATTCTTCATCATTATACCACAATTTTATTTCTTTGAATATATATTCTTAAAATTTTTTGCAAATTGAAACAGCAGGTTGAAAAAATTTTAAAACCAAAAAATAAAAAGCCTGAAATTCGGTCAGCTTGAATTTCGGGCTTTTATGCAGAGTGCAACCATCCGTTCAACGAGTGGTTTTGATTTTATCTGTACTTTTCAACAAAATTGGTGATAAACTTTTTGAATACACTTGCCTGTGAAATCCCGATATTTCTGCATATTCCTCTGAATTCCTCAACAAGTTCCTTTGGGGCGGAAAATGAAATTTGACTGTAAACTTTTTGATTGTATCTGCGTTTTACTTCGGTTGATGTGACGGTTTTTCTTTTTTCTTCCATAATAATTCCTCCTCAAATCAAAACGGAATCTCATAATTTAATCGTTTTTTCTGCAAATTCCATTGATATTTTCAATGTAACTATATTATACAAAAGACCGCTGTCCCATTATCCTCCCTATGAATTTTAAAATTGAATTTTGTTGTCAGTTGAAAAGTAAATTAATTTTTGGATTTACTTGTATTGAAGGTGAGATTATAATATAATAAGCGTTGTTATGTAAATTTTGTTATGTGATTTATTAACGGAGAAAATTATGACTGAAAAAGAAAAAATGCTTAATTCGCAGATGTATAATTCAATGGGCGACAAACAGCTTCGCAATGAACGCTGTTCGGTTAAAAATCTTTGCAGAGAGTACAACAATCTTCCATTTGAAGATGAAGAGACTCAAAAAATTCTGATAAAGAAAATTGTCGGCAGTACAAAGGAAAATTTCTACATTACCGCTCCGTTCTGGTGCGACTACGGCTACAATATCGAACTCGGTGAAAATTTCTATTCAAACCACAATATGGTGATTCTCGACTGTGCAAAGGTGAAATTCGGCGACAATGTTTTTGTTGCACCAAACTGCGGATTTTACACGGCAGGTCATCCTGTTGATTATCCGAGAAGAAACGCAGGCTTTGAATATGCCTATCCGATTACCGTCGGCGACAATGTGTGGATTGGCGGAGGAGTTCAGGTCATGCCGGGCGTCACAATCGGAAGTAATGTTGTAATCGGCGGCGGAAGCGTTGTTGTAAAGGATATTCCGTCCGACTGCGTAGCCGTGGGAAATCCGTGCAAGCCTATCAGAAAAATCACGGATGAGGATATGAAAACCTGTTTTGACAAAAGTATGAATAAATAACTTCAAGTGAGGATTTTATGGAGCTTAAAAGTAACGAAGAAAAAATTACCCGTGCATTGCTCGTCAGTGTTGACACGGGCGAATATGACGCACAGGCGTCACTTGACGAACTTTTTGAACTTGTAAAAAGTGCGGGAGCAGATCCCGTTTTATCGGTAACGCAGAATCTGCAAAAAATTGAAAAGGGTACTTTTGTCGGCACAGGCAAGCTTGCCGAGATTGCTGAAATCTGCGAATCGCAGGAGATAGATTTGCTTGTGTTCGACAGCGAGCTTTCTCCGACACAGATTAAAAATATCGAGGCTGAAACAGATGTCAGAGTAATTGACCGAACGACGCTTATTCTCGATATTTTTGCCCAGAGAGCAAGGTCAAAAGAGGGTAAGCTTCAGGTTGAGCTTGCACAGCTTAAATATATGCTCCCAAGACTTACGGGCAAGGGTATCGCAATGTCAAGACTCGGCGGCGGTATCGGCACAAGAGGTCCGGGTGAAACAAAGCTCGAAACCGACAGACGACATATCCGCAGAAGAATTGAAAGCCTGAAAGAAGAGCTTTCCGACCTTGAAAAGCATCGTCAGATGTTGCGTTCACGCAGAAAAAAGGACGGTGTAATAACCTGTGCGATTGTCGGCTACACAAACGCAGGCAAGTCAACTCTTATGAACTGCCTTACGGACGCAGGTGTGCTTGCACAGGACAAGCTTTTTGCAACGCTTGATCCCACATCAAGAGCGTTAAAGCTTCCGAGCGGTGTAACCGTTATGATGATTGACACGGTAGGTCTTGTTCGCAGACTTCCGCACCACCTTGTTGAAGCATTCCGCTCAACCCTTGAAGAGGCGGCACAGTCGGATATTATTCTAAATGTATGTGACGCATCAAGTGACGAGGCAAGAACACATATGCAGGTTACAACCGACTTGCTTGAATCCCTCGGTTGCGGTGATACACCGATTATAACCGTTCTCAACAAGTGCGATTTGCTTGACGAAACAATGCTTGCACAGGACTTTAAAGCCTGTGTTCGCATAAGCGCAAAGAACGGCACGGGTATAGGCGAACTTCTTAATGCAATTGAGAACAATCTTCCCGTCAGAATGAAAAGAGTAAAAATTCTTCTGCCGTTTGCACAGGCAGGTCTTGCAAATGAAATCCGCAACAAAGGCACTCTCATTTATGAAGAATATGTTGCCGAAGGACTTTCGGTTGAGGCTGTTGTTGACGAAGCACTTTATGCTAAACTTGCAAAATATGAATGTGAATAACTTAAAATTTATTTAATTTGACATTCTGTTTTTTGGTTGTTATAATGATATTATGAAAGGAAAATGATATGTCATTCTTTGATATGATTCAATCATTTGACACCTCGGTTCTTGAATTTATTCAGAACACATTTAAATGCTCTTTTCTTGATCCGATTATGGCTTTTTTCAGCTATATGGGTGAAATGGGACTTTTCTGGATTGCAGTCGGCATTGTGTTTATAATTTTTAAAAAAACTCGCTCAATGGGAGTTATGATGCTTGTTGCAATGGCAATCGGCTTTCTTGTCGGTGAAATCGGAATAAAAAATCTTATAAACCGACCACGGCCGTTTATGGTGAATATCGATTATTCGGCAAGACCGTCTGAGTTGAATCCCGACTTTGGGCTTAACATAGCCATTCCGTCAGGCAGCAGCTTTCCGTCGGGACACAGCTGTTCGTCACTTGCGGCGGCAACCGTTATGCTTATCAAGGACAAACGATTCGGAATTCCTGCACTTGTACTTGCGCTTTTGATTGTATTCTCAAGACTTTATAACTATGTTCATTATCCGTCAGATGTTCTCTGCGGAATGTTACTCGGCGTGATTTGTGCCGTTGTTGTTGTGCTTGTGTTTAAAAAGACAGGCCTTGACAACAGGCTGTCACCGCAAAAGGTTAAAGAAGGCTGATTTTATGAAAAATTACAGATTTGTCGGCAAAACCTCAAAAGAGACTTTTCTCATCAAGGGAATTAATGTTTTCAACGAGCATTGGATTCATGAGGGCAGTTGTGCCACCGTGACAAATCCTCAGAACGGCAAAAGCTATGTATTTTCAAAGTACATAAGCGGAGGAGTTGAGTTTGTTGCGGGAAAGGACGCAAGCGGTTACTGGCTGTTCTTTGTTGAGGTATAAAACTGTAAAATTCTTTAAAAAATAATATATATTGGGAGTAAATTTTAAAAATGGAAAACGAAAAATTATTGGCAAAAAATCTGTTTGATTACAGCAGGACTATTGCAAAGCCCTTGCTTGAAACCGTTGATTATCCGTGGGAGGCTCTTCCGAAAATCAGCGAATTTATCATTGAACTCGGAAAAACTCTTGATCCCGAAATCTACGAGCAGAGGGGAGAAAATGTGTGGGTTGCAAAAAGTGCAAAGGTTTTTGACTCCGCATATCTCGGCGGACCGCTCATTATCTGCGAAGATGCCGAGGTCAGACAGTGTGCTTTTATCAGAGGCAATGCAATTGTCGGCAGGGGCGCAGTTGTAGGCAACTCAACAGAGCTTAAAAATTCAATTCTTTTTGACGGTGTTCAGACTCCGCACTATAACTACATCGGTGACAGTATTCTCGGCTACAAGTCACACACAGGCGCAGGTGTAATCACATCAAACCTCAAGAGTGACAAGAGCCTTGTAACTGTTCTTTGCGACGGCGATAAGGTTGACACAAATGTTAAAAAGTTCGGCGCAATGCTCGGTGACCATGTAGAGGTAGGTTGCAACAGCGTTCTTAACCCAGGTTCGGTAATCGGCAGAAACACCAACATCTATCCGCTTTCGTTTGTAAGAGGTTATGTTCCCGAAAACAGCATCTACAAGCGTCTTGGTGAGGTTGCAGAAAAGTACGAATAATATTTAAGCATTTGTCGGCAAGCATAATTATTGTGTAGTTTTTATGCGATAAAGGGAAAATAACAGATTTTAAATTTTTGCGTTTTTTTGTTGACAATTGTGATGTTATTTGTTACAATAACCAAGGTTTTGATGACTTTTATCAGAACAATTTTCTGCCGTGTGCAGAAGTTGGATTGTATAAGCCCGTAATACGGACGGGCGTTTCTACAAACTGCCTTAAACAGTTTACTATAATCCCCGTTAAGGGGCGTAGTATTATGTTTTGGCGGTTTTTTTATTCCCCTTAAATGTTACCCACAACAAATAAAGGAGAAAATGATAATGAAAAAGTACGATGTTATTATTGTAGGCGCAGGTCCGGGCGGAATTTTTTCTGCATATGAGCTTGTAACAAACAACTCTGAAATAAAGGTTGCCGTATTTGAAAAAGGTCATCTTCTTGAAAAGAGAAAATGTCCGATTGACGGTGACAAAGTTAAAAAGTGCATTTCATGCAAAACCTGTTCCATTATGAGCGGTTTCGGCGGTGCGGGTGCGTTTTCGGACGGCAAGTACAACATAACAAACGATTTCGGAGGCACGCTCTACGAACATATCGGCAAGAAAAAAGCCATTGAGCTTATGGAATATGTTGACAAAATCAATATGAAGTTCGGCGGAGAGGGTACAAAGCTTTATTCCACAGCAGGCACAAGCTTTAAGAAACTTTGTTTACAGAATAAGCTTAATCTTCTTGACGCATCAGTCCGTCATCTCGGTACGGACATCAACTACATTGTGCTTAAAAATCTTTATGATTACCTTGAAAACAAGGTTGATTTCTACTTTGATACACCTGTTGAAAATGTTGAACTCAAGAACGGCAATGATAAGGAAGGTTATCTTGTTGACACAGCCGATGAAAATTATGAGTGCAAAAAGTGCATTGTTTCAGTCGGCAGAAGCGGCAGCAAGTGGATGGAACATGTTTGTCATAACCTTAATATTCCCACAAAGTCAAACCGTGTTGACATCGGTGTTCGTGTGGAGCTCCCTGCCGCAATCTTTTCACACCTCACAGACGAACTCTACGAAAGCAAGATTGTTTACCGCACAAAACAGTTCGAGGACAATGTGCGTACATTCTGCATGAACCCGAAGGGTTGCGTTGTGAACGAAAACACAAACGGCATTATCACAGTAAACGGTCACAGCTATGAAGACAAGGCAAAGCAGACAGAGAACACAAACTTTGCACTCCTCGTCAGCAAGCATTTTTCAGAGCCTTTCAAGGACAGCAATGGTTATGGTGAAAGCATTGCCCGTCTTAGCAATATGCTGGGCGGAGGTGTAATTGTTCAGCGTTTCGGTGATTTGATTCGAGGTCGCCGAAGCAATCCGAGCAGAATCAAAGAAGGACTTGTTGTTCCGACTCTTGACGCAACACCGGGCGATTTGAGTCTTGTGCTTCCAAAGAGAATCCTTGACGGTATCATCGAAATGATTTATGCTCTTGACAAAATTGCCCCCGGCACAGCCAACGATGACACACTTCTCTACGGTGTTGAGGTCAAGTTCTATAATATGGAAGTTGATGTTGACGAGCATCTCGAGTCGCCCCACAAGGGACTTTATATCATCGGTGACGGCAGCGGCGTTACACATTCACTTTCTCATGCCAGCGCCGGCGGTGTATTCGTCGCAAGGGAAATCTTAGCAAATTAAAAATTGACGGCGAGCCGCCGTTCCCAATTCGTGAAGATAGATTGCATAATAAACAGCATATTGTGCCCGAGTGCAAAATTGCAAGTGTTTATGCAGTCTATGCTGTAGGGGCGTTCATTGGACGCCCGCATTGATGTAACATTTTGTTTATTCACATAACTTATGATTTAATCAAAAATGTGTATTCATTTGCAACGGTGAACAAGATTTGCCGTTGCAAAATATACGATATCTTTCTGCGACTGCAAACAATAAAAATAACCAAAACCTATTGATTTTATTAATCGGTTATGGTATAATAAGCTCGTTGTGAAGCAGACTGAACAATCAGCTTGTCTTGCAATGGTGTTCTTTTGTACAATATATTTCTTTTTACGAACAAAGAAATGAATAATTTAGTTCAGAATTGCAAGAAGTCAAAAAGCGTGCAATTAAGTGAGCGACAGGCCCTGTACGATTGGGGTCTGTGAATCATGTCAGGCGGGGAACCGAGCAGCATTAAGCAGTATTGCCGATGCGATGCAGTAAGTCTGTCGTTCACTCATTTGTACGATTGCCGTTATTTCGGCTGACGGCTTGCATTTTTTGTTGATTGCGGGGTGAATTTTTGTATCAGGTACTCTATAGAAAGTGGCGACCGAAAACCTTTGCCGATGTTTCGGGACAGGAACACATAACCACAACTCTTTTAAACGAAATCAGCACCAACCGTCTTAACCATGCATATCTTTTTACGGGCTCAAGAGGTACGGGCAAAACTACCTGTGCAAAAATTCTTGCGAAGGCAGTCAATTGCCTTCATCCCGTAAACGGAAATCCCTGCGGTGAATGTGAAATCTGCAAGGGAATTGACGACGGCAGTATCCTCGACATTGTCGAAATGGATGCCGCATCCAACAGAAAAATTGATGATATCCGTCAGATTATTGACGAGGTTCAGTTCAAGCCCGCAAAGTGCAAATACAGAGTTTACATCATTGACGAGGTTCATATGCTCACAACCGAGGCGTTCAATGCCTTGCTTAAAACGCTTGAAGAACCTCCCGAACATGTCATATTCATTCTGGCAACTACCGAAGTTCACAAGCTTCCGCAGACAATTCTGTCACGCTGTCAGCGTTTCGATTTTCACAGAATCCCACCCCGTGCAATAGCAGACAGACTGCTCTATGTTGCAAATCAGGAGGGCGTGACACTGAGCGACAGTGCCGCAATGCTTGCCGCATCTGTTGCAGACGGTGCGTTGCGAGATGCTCTTTCGCTTCTTGACAGATGCATTGCAATCAGCTCGGAAATTGATGAAGATGTTGTTCGCAGTGCCGCAGGACTTGCGAGAAAGACATATCTTTTTGAGCTTTCTAACTGCGTAATCAATAAGAACACAGCAAAGGCACTTGAAATTGTTGACAGGCTTTACGGTGAGTCCAAGGATATGGCAAGGCTTTGCGATGAATTGCTTTCGCATTTCAGAACGCTTATGCTCATAAAGTCGGTAAAAAATCCGAGGGATATCGTGATTATGGCTGACGATGAGTTTGAACAGGCTCAAACGCAGTCGGATTACCTCTCACTTGCCGACATTGTTTATTATATGGATGTGCTTTCAAAGGCATATCAGAATATGGGCAGGGGAACAGGCGACAGAACAGAGCTTGAAATGGCGGTTGTAAAGCTGTCATCGGCTGAGCTTGACGGTACAATTGAGGCTTTGACCGCAAGGGTAACCGCCCTTGAAAAGGCAGTTAAAAAGGGAATAAAGGTGAACTATGTTCCCGAACAGGTGCAAACTGTACCGCAGTCTGTTCAGAGTGAAACTCCAAAACCCGAGGTTCAAAATGCAGAACCCGAAAAGTCACAGGAAACAAAACCTGTTTCGGAAAAAATAAAGGACGAGCCGGTAATTCCGACGCCTCCTGTTGAGATGCCGACACCGAAACAGCCCGTTCAGCCAATACAGGAACAACCCGTTTCTGCACAGCAAAAGCCTAAGAAAACAGCTCAAAGACAGAGCGTTGACCTTGATGCAATCTATAATAACGCACAGCCTTTTCCCGATTGGGCAGAGGTAGTCAACAATATGAAACCTGTTTCAAGGGCAATTGCGGCGGCATTTGCAAATTCTGCCGCTTACACAAGCGGAAAATATTTGCTGATTGACACAGATAATGAAATGGCTTTTGAACTTCTCAAAAATAACGAAAGACGACAGGAAATCCGTCAGCTTATTTTAGAAACAACAGGTCAGCACTATAATCTCGGTCCGTACAAAAGGCCGAGTGCAAAACAGGAAGAAAAAACCGATCCCGTTGACAAGCTTATTGAAAGCTTGCAGGGAAGCGATGTAATAATAACACAAGAATAACCGAAAGGAAGATAAAATTATGAAAGCAAGATTACCAAAGGGTTACGGCAGCGGCGGAGCAAACAACATTCAGCAGCTTGCCCGTCAGGCTCAGAAACTTCAGGATGATATGGAGGCCGCATCAAAGGAACTCGAGACAAAAGAGTATGAGGCAACAGCCGGCGGCGGTGCAGTTAAGGTTACAGTAACAGGCAAAATGGAACTCACAAAGGTTGAAATTTCACCCGAAGTTGTTGATCCCGAGGATGTAGAAATGCTCTCAGACCTTGTTATGGCAGCCGCAAATGAGGCAATCAGAGCAGCCGCTAAGGAAAAAGAGGACAAAATGGAAACAATCTCAGGCGGACTTAACATTCCGGGAATGTTCTGATTATGTCGGGATATAATGTTGCTCCGCTTGAAAATTTGGTGGAGCAGTTTGAAAGAATGCCGGGAATCGGTAACAAAACCGCTCAAAGACTTGCATATTATGTTCTCAATCTGTCAAAAACAGAAGCGGAACAGCTTGCGGGTGCGGTGATGGATGCCCACACAAAGATTCACTATTGCAGTAAATGCTGTAATCTTACAGACAAAGACCTTTGTCCCGTGTGTGCAAATCCCGCAAGGGATCATTCCGTTATCTGCGTTGTTGAAACTCCGAGAGATGCTACGGCTATTGAAAATACCCACGAATTTAAGGGTGTTTATCATGTTCTCCACGGTTCAATCTCACCGCTTAACGATATCGGTCCCGACAACCTTACAATAAAAGAACTGCTTGCAAGGCTTAACGAGGAATCGGTTAAGGAGGTCATTATGGCAACTAACCCGACCGTTGAGGGCGATGCAACGGCTCTGTATATTTCAAAGCTCTTAAAACCGCTTGGTGTAAAAGTAACAAGGCTTGCCTACGGTATCCCCGTTGGCGGTGACCTTGAATATGCTGACGAATACACCCTTGCAAAGGCTCTTGAGGGCAGAAATGAAATTTAATTTCTTGATTTAAACTATTGACAAATTGTCAAAACAGTAGTATAATCTTGTATTCCACAGTAGAAAGGAGGATGTGCAGTGGCAAATATGAAAACGATTGCTCAGAACAAAAAGGCAAGACACGATTATTTTGTCGAGGAAACCTATGAAGCCGGAATTGAGCTTTGCGGTACGGAAGTAAAATCCTTGCGAGCAGGCAGAGTAAATCTCAAGGACAGCTGGTGTTCGATTATTGACGGCGAAATTTTTGTCAACGGAATGCACATTTCTCCTTACGAACAGGGAAACATCTTTAACCGTGATCCTATGCGTGTGAGAAAACTTCTTATGCACAAAAAAGAGATTTTAAAGCTCTACGGCACGGTTAAGCAGACGGGATATTCACTTATCCCGATTAGTCTGTATTTCAAGGACAGCAAGGTAAAACTTCAGGTTGGACTCTGCAAAGGTAAAAAGCTATACGATAAGCGTGCCGATATGGCAGAACGCTCCGCAAAGCGTGATATGGAGCGTGCCATTAAAGAACAGAGAAGATAGTTTGGTGTTACTATGAGTTTGCGTAGCTTGTACGAAAATATTTCGGAATACAGCGATTTTGCTTTAATCGGACGGGACTTTTCTGCCTTTGATACCGATTATTCCGTGCTTGGTTTTGCAAATTCGTCCGATAAAACCGAGCTTGTTCTGTTGAATTTCAATTGTGCCGAAGAGGACATTTGCTGTGAAGATTTGACTTTGAGAGAAAACATCATTCTCGAAAAGGAAAATAATTCTGATTTGTCCGATGATTTTTCCGCAATTGTAATTGACGGACAGCGTTTTGACTTTGACTCAGTATGCTGTGAAACGCTTGAATGTTGCGAATTAACAAGGTCATATATCATCTCAGAGTTTATGAAACTCGGTTGGAAGAGCGACAGGCTTTTCGACGCTCCTCTTGATTCTTTGTTCATAAACTTTATTGAACTTGAGAATAAGATTGATGATTTGTCTTTGCTTGATTTGACAAAAAATGTTGAAATAATATTTTCAAAATATCAAAAGACAGATTATCCGTTAGCAAAACTCAGCCTTGAAGTTGGCAAGGAAGTAAATATTCCGATTGAAATTTTTGACGGCGAAAATCAGATTGTGATTAAAAATCTTAAACTTTTGAATTCAGCCGAAGATTTCGAAATGAAGGAATTTTTCAAAAATGATATTGTGTTTCCGTATGTTGAGTATTCGTGTGACGATGAAATCTCAGTGATGTTCTGCCTTTTTGATGAGCTTGACAAACCTTTCAAGGGTGTGGGCGGTTTGGCTGTCGATGACGGAGTTGTTGCTTTAGCAGTAGATAATTCAAGCGAAAGCAATTTGAAATCGGCTGTGATATATTCACCGATTGAGCAGAACACAAAGCATATTGAATGTTGTCTTGTCTGCTGTGAAAAAATGCTTGATAAGCCTGCCGCTGAATACAGGTTTTCAATATAAAATTTTTAAATTGAATATGGGGATGTAAAGGTTTCGACGGGGATTTCAAACCTTGGTAAGCGAGCGGCGGTGTGGGACCGCCATAAAATCCGCAACTTTAAAATTAACTGACAACAAAACAGTTGCTTTAGCAGCCTGAGTGCTGCTCGTTCCTGCACAGAGTACCTCGGCTGTGTAAGGGGCGTCGATTAGAGGTAAATGTGAACAGGGGAGCGCTCCGAACCCTGTCACAGCTCAGGAGCTGCCAAAGTGCATAGCCTGTTGATGGGCGATGCACCGAGGGAGATTTAAAACACCAACTGCGCTCGGAGAAACCCTTGGCAAGATTTTTTCGGACAGGGGTTCGATTCCCCTCATCTCCACCACATTAAAACCGCAATCATGATACAGAAGAGTATCTTGATTGCGGTTTTTTATAATTGCGTTTAATATAAGTGAATAGATTTTAAATTGTAATAAGTTAAAAAGTATTAAAAATAATTAAAAAAGTTATCAAAAAGTGTTGCTTTTTTGAGCCTAAAAATATATAATGTAGTTACAGCGAAAAGAAAGTAAGCTCATATATGCGTTATTGCTTGTGTTTTTACTTTTGCAGACGCTTACTCGACAAAATATGAGATTTTGTCGGGGGGAAAAGGAAAAACTCTGACTGTGAGGTCAGAGCGGAATGAAGCAGAGAGTGGTGTGCTTGTCAACACTGTTCTTTGCTTAACAAAATAATTGTATCATAGAAATTGTTATGTGGCAAGAGAAACGGAGGTCTATTTGACGGCTTATATAAAAAAAACAAACAATCCAAAATTGGGAAGACCGAGTGCAAATCTTAATTATGAAGTAAAGGCAAGAGTTGATGACGAACTAAATACCCGGCTTGAAGAATATGCTAAAAAGCGTAATACTTTGAAAGCTACCGCAATAAGGGGAATATTATCATCTTTCTTTGCACAAGGTTCCAAAAATGACGAAATAGACAATAAAGGAGCGATAAATATGAGTGTTAATTCAACAAATACACTTCGTTTTACAATAACAGCAATTGATAATCTGACTCGTGCTGCCATGACAGAAAAGTATGGTGCGGAAGCTCAGAAGATGTTTTGGGAAAATACATTTATCAAAAAACAGATTTATAAAAGGGTAGAAGGAAATTTTTTTGATATACAAGACCACATTAAAGCTATGGTTTATTCAATGTTAAGCACACGCAGTAAGTGGAGTAGGCTTAAGAAATATTTTGATATTGATACAGGTGAAATTATAGAAGTTGATAAGATTTTTGGTAATTACAGACCTGAATATATTCTTAGTTGTAATCCTGATGAACTTGTTGAACAACTTAAAAGTATAGTTGTTGCCAGCCAATCGACTGCAAAGCAAATGAGAGAATTAATATCTGTTAATATTCCTAAATTGCTTGAATTTGAAAGAAATTATGGCAGTATTGACAATTACTATCGCACATTTATTGAAAAGGATAATACTTTAAAGAGCCTTGTTCATAATCTTTCTGATTCTAAAAGTGAAGATAAATTTTCTGAAATGGCGGTTTCTCTTGTTGCCGAATATCTTAGAAATATAGGCTATGACATTGCAAATCCTAACGGTTATACAAAGACAATTTTAGGTTGTGAAGGATTAGGTTTGTCCGATAGAAAAGAGGTATCGGATGACGAAGTTTTTGATATGATTTCGGAAATAGCAGATTTAACAGGCAGACATCCTGCTGAAGTTGATTATATTTTATGGCTGGCTTGCTCAGAAAAATATATTTAATTTGAATTTATTAAATATATTACGGAGGTTAATTTATGTCAGAAAATGAATTATCAAACGGATTCGACACAGATGGTATTTCTAAATTAAATCGTGAAACTGATGACGCTGATGAAGAAAATATTGATATTTCAACAACTAAATCTGAAAATAATTACGAGGATAATTTCGATATACCTGTTCAGAAAAAGATAAATGAAAAAGAATCACCACGAATGGTTCGGCTTTCAACTGTTATTTTGATAGTTCTTTTATCAATCACTACAGTTTTGTTAGTATTTTTTTGCATATCTGTTCTTTAGTAATAAATCTACCGATACGACAGATTCAGGTGAACCGATTACGAATAATCAAATGTTAGGTGATATTGATTTTACGAAAGAATCTATTGAAGATTTCACTGATGTAATTCCGGACGAAACAATTGATATTAGCGAATATATATTGTTTAACAGTGACTCCATTATGCTTACTGAAACGGATTTGGAATTTCTGTCTGACCGTGAGCTTGAATTGGCGAGAAACGAAATTTATGCTCGCCATGGTCGCAAATTTAATACCGATTATATTCAGCAGTATTTTGATTCAAAAAGTTGGTATAAGGGAACGATAGATGCTGATAAGTTTGATGATAGTGTACTTAACGATATTGAAAAATATAATATTGAGTTTATTCGAAATTACGAATATGAACGCAGTTTAAGTTACACAGAATTCGAAACTACTCATACAAAGAATTCTGCATCAAAAGAGGAGCAATCTTCAAAAACTTCCAAAATAAAAGTTACCGAACCTATCGAAACAACTCCGAAAGTTAAATTAACGACTTTAAATGTTAAGGGTGTTAAATTTAATTATGTGAAATCGTTTAATTCTGATTTCGAATATTCAGATGATGTGTTAGATTATGATATTAATATAGATGTTCAGTATTGCAAACCTGAGGATTATTGTTCTGAAAATGATCATTTAGTTTCACTTATGCCGCCATCAAATGGTATGTATGATAAAGAAAATATAGGCAATCTTTATTATACAGCTAATGATAAAGATTTTGTTATATTTAAAGTTAATATTAAAGGAAATTATAATATTGAATTTTACACAGAAGAAGGATATTGTGAATTTAGAAAATACACACCAAGTGGTGCTGTGTTGAAGAATTTTGCAGGCATTACGGATTATGAAATTTTTTCAATAAATTCAGAAAAAGGTTCTGTAAATGAAGAGTTTTATATAGGATTTCATAAAAGTGAAGTTTCAAGAGTTGATTTTAAGTTGTTTTGTGTAGGACCAAATGGTTTTGGTCAATGGTAAATAAAAAGAGATGTTTTCTTTTGTGTTAATCATAAAAGTGAAACATCTTTTTTTATTTTCTATGCCTTATTACATCTGCATTGTCACATTCTTTCATTACAAAAGAAGTGTTTGTTTTGTCTGTTTTAGGCAAAGGGTTGTCGATTGATGAGAAGAGATTGATTATTGAAACAGAGCCGAAATCATTTTTTACCGCTCCGTTTCTGACAAGCATTGTTGTTTGGTCAAAAATCAATTCATCGGCAGATGAGGGATAGGTCATTATTATTACAAGTTCCGTGATCGTGATTCGAGCTTTGAACCACAGCTTATACCGAAGCGGCAAAAGGATGTATCCGAGATTGAAGAAAAAGGCTTTGACCTTTTACAGTCAAAGCCTCATACTGCCATGGCAATGTCTTGGGTTTATTAAGTTTTATCATACTGCCTTATAAAACCTCGGCATATTCCGTGGCAGTATTTTTGTTTAAATTTCGTTTGGATTTTTACTTTATCATTTTTAAAAATTCCTGTTTTGTCAAAAGCTTTGCAAAGCCGTAGTCACGACATATTTTTTGGCAAATTCTTTTTGTTTCATCGTCCATACCGCAGTCAAGGCAAATTACACAGTCATTTCTTCCTCTGCTTATCCATTTTACCTTTGCGGCAGCACTTCGCAAAATATATTCGGCATTTTCACATTTTCCGCTGACGGGAGCAACAAACATAACGGTATTATTTTTTCTGTTACGAAAGAGAAAAAATGTTAATTCACGGACAAATGCACAAATTCCGATTACGGCAAAAACAACAAGAAAAACAGCCGATACAACATTCATGTAATTCACCTCAATACATTTTATTGCAGATGTTTCAAAGTGTGCGGTATAAATCCGCAAAATGCAGAAACAATATAAAAAGCGGCTAATCCGCAAAAATGAATGAGGAGAATGAATACTATGGAAAACAATGCATATTGTAACCAAAGCATTATGTGCTCGGTAACAAACTGTAAGCATCACAACAGCACAAAGGACTACTGTTCGCTTGAAGCAATCAAGGTCGGAACTCACGAGGCAAATCCGACTGTTTGTCAGTGTACGGACTGCCAGAGCTTTGAAGCAAAGTGCAGCTGCAAGTAATTTGATTTGAAGCTTACACCCTCAGCCCCTCGGACTGGGGGTGTTTTGGCTTTAAAAGGGGATGAATTTGTGGAGATTTTTTCATCGGTGATTTTTCAGATTGCGGTTTTGTTTTCGTTTATATTTATCGGTTTTACAATCCGACAGGGCGGATTTCTGCCGGAAAATTCAGCCGAAATTTTTTCAAAGCTTGAGAACAGAATTCTTATGCCCGCCGTTGTAATTAACACATTCCGCAGCAATTGTACAGTAAAAAACATAAGCGAAAAATGGGTGTTCATTGCCTACAGCACGGGGGTTCTGCTGTTTTGCATTGCAACGGGATTTGTTGCGTCAAGGTTTCTCGGAAAAACGGAATATCTGAAAAAGGTGTACCGCTATTCAATTTCCGTTTCAAATTTCGGATTTGTCGGAACTGCAATGGTGTCGGGAATATACGGCGCAGAAAGCATGGAGCTTTTCGACTATCTTATGTTCACTTTACCGCTTAATCTGTTTACTTATTCAATAGGAATTGCGTGGCTTGTGCCGACCGGACACGGCAAATTTTCAATGAAAAATTTTGTTAATCCGATTTTTGTTTCAATTTTTATCGGAGCAATTCTCGGTTTATTGCCGATTCCGAAATTCAGACTTGTTACAACAATAATCAATTCAACCGCCGCCTGTATGTCTCCGATTGCAATGATTCTGACAGGCTTTGTAATAGGCGGCTACAGCTTTGCAAATCTTTTCGGCAAATGGCAGACCTATGTTGTTGCAGGAATCCGCCTTGTGTTTCTGCCAACGGTTTCGGTGCTTGTGTTAAAGCTTTTTAACGCACCTCAGGAGGCAGTTGTTGCAACGCTTTGCGCAAATGCAATGCCGCTTGGACTTAACACGGTAATCATTCCGTCAGCCTACGGAAAAAGTCCCGATGACGGTGCAAGCATGGCGCTTGTGTCACAGCTGACGGCAGTTTTTACGATACCGATTTTGTTCTATATTCTGCTTTAACCCTTGATTAATTCCCACTCCATTGGTACAATATAGGTATAAAAATTTTGGAGGTTTGATTATGGAATTATCTGAGGCTTTAAATAACAGAAAAAGCACAAGACATTATATAGATAAAAAAGTTGACAAAAGCCTGCTTGATGAAATGCTGTCGGCGGCAAATCTTGCTCCTTCGTGGAAGAACTCGCAGACGCCGCGCTTTTATGTTGCAACAGGCGAGAAAAGTAAGAATGCCGTAAGAGAGGCACTCCCCGAATTTAACAGAAAAAATTCAGAAAATGCGTCTGCATATATCGTGACAACAGTTGTTCTCAACCGTTCGGGTTTTGACAAAGACGGTACTGCCGTGACTGAAATCGGCAACGGCTGGGGATATTACGATCTCGGTCTTAACAATATGGCACTTTTGCTAAAGGCAACCGAACTCGGTCTTTCAACTCTTGTTATGGGTATCCGTGACGGTGAAAAGCTCAGAAAAGAATTTGACATTCCCGAAACAGAGGCTGTTGTCAGCGTTATCGCAGTTGGTTACACTGATTCCGAAATCGTAAGACCGAAGAGAAAATCCGTTGAAGATTTTGCAAAATTTTATGAGGACTGAGAGGTTTACATAATGAGTGAATTTATCGAAAAACTGAAATCAAGAAGAAGCGTTCGCAGTTTTAAGTCTGAAATGCCGCCAAAGGAAGTTATTGACGAAATCATTTCCGCAGGTCTGTATGCACCGTCAGGAATGAACAGACAGCCGGTTATTATCGTTGCCGTTACAAACAAAGAAATGCGTGACAAGCTTTCAAGAATGAATGCCGAAATTATGGGGAAAGATGTTGATCCGTTCTATAACGCTCCCGTTGTTCTGATTGTGCTTGCCGATAAAGCAGCTCCTACATATTTGTATGACGGTACTCTTGTAATGGAAAATCTTATGCTTGCCGCCCATGATGAGGGACTCGGAAGTTGTTGGATTCACCGTGCAAAGGAAGAATTTGAAAGCAAAGAGGGCAAAGAAATTCTCAAATCACTCGGCATTGAGGGTGACTATGAGGGTATCGGTCACTGCGTTATCGGTTATGTGAACGGTGAATATCCCAAAACTTCGCCGAGAAGAGAAAACCGTGTTTTCTATGTTGAATGAGGAAATTTGTTTTTTGAAAGGATTGAACAAGGTTGACTTTGCAACAGTTAAAATATGTTGTCACCGTTGCCCGCACAGGCTCAATGAGTGAAGCGTCAAAAGAACTTTTTATTTCCCAACCGGGACTTACAACATCAATCCGTGAGTTGGAAACGGAAATGGGCATAAAGATTTTTACACGCACAAACAAGGGCGTTGTAACTTCAAACGAGGGTGAAAGATTTCTCGGCTATGCACGACAGGTTCTTGAACAGGCAAGTCTGCTTGAGGGAGTGTATAAGTCGGGAACAAAGATAAAGCAGCAGTTTTGCGTTTCAACCCAGCACTACTCGTTTGCAGTCAATGCATTTGTTGATCTTATCCGACGGTTTGCAGGCGAGGAGTATGATTTTTCACTTCGTGAAACCGAAACCTACGAAATTATTGACGATGTTGCAAAGATGAAAAGCGAAATCGGAATTCTTTATCTCAACAGCTTTAACAAAGATGCGCTGATGAAAATTATAAAATCAAAGTTGCTGACATTTACCGAGCTTTTTACGGCAAAGCCTCATGTGTTTGTATCAACCGACCATCCGCTTGCAGACAAAAAATCCGTTACAATGGAGGAGCTTGCCGATTATCCGTATCTCTCGTTTGAACAGGGGGAGCATAATTCTTTCTATTATTCGGAAGAAATTTTCAGCACGGTCGGGCGTACAAAAAATATCAGAGTGACCGACAGAGCAACCCTGTTCAACCTTTTAATCGGACTCAACGGCTACACAGTTTGCAGCGGTGTAATCGACAATGAGCTTAACGGTGATAATATAACCGCAATCCCCCTTGATGAAGAGGGCAATATGAAAATCGGTTATATCGAAAATAAAAAGATTCTGCATAGTAACCTTGCCGAGGCATATATTGAGGCTTTAAAGAAACATATTTGATATAAGAAAAACTAATAGCAAACGGCTGATAACAAGTATTTTACAAGTCTGTGAATTCATAATATAATTAACTCATCAAATTTCCACGGAGGTATTTAAGATGAGTAAACAGCACACACCATTTAGATTTGAAACAGTAGGCAGCTTTTTAAGACCCGATTATCTTAAAAAAGCAAGACTTGATTTTGAAAACGGTAAAATCACAAAAGAAGAGCTTACCGCAGTTGAGGACAAGGCTATTCTTGACCTTGTTGCAAAACAGAAAAAAGCCGGTATAAAAGCGATTACCGACGGTGAATTCCGCAGAGCAACATGGCATCTTGACTTCATGTGGGGATTTAACGGAGTTGAACACAAAAAAACCGAAAACGGTGTTGCATTCCACGGCGAACAGGCTTTGATTGACGATACATGGCTTTCCGGCGAAATCTCGGTTGACAGTCATCCGTTTGTTGAACATTACAAATTTGTAAAGGCTCTTGAGGATGAAAACACAGTAGCAAAGCAGACAATTCCTGCTCCCGCACAGTTTTTCCAGCAGTTCATCATTCCTGCAAATATTGAAACGACAAGGAAGTTCTATTCGACAGATGAAGAACTTATCAACGATATTGCGAACGGATACAAAAAGGTAATCAAAGATCTTTACGATGCAGGTTGCAGAAATATCCAGTTTGACGACTGCACATGGGGCGTTCTTGTTGCGGAGGGTAGCGTAATCCGCTATGGCGAGGATGCAGATTTTAAGAGTATCAGTGAGAAACTTCTCAAGGTAAACAACCTTGCAATTGAGGGTAAGCCCGATGACCTCGTAATCAATACTCATGTTTGCAGAGGTAACTATCATTCTGCATACTTCAGCAGCGGTGCATATGATCCTGTTGCAGAGAAACTTTTCGGTGAAGAAAATGTCAACGCTTATTATCTTGAGTTTGACGATGAGCGTTCAGGCGGTTTTGAACCGTTAAAATATGTGAGCGGTGACAAAAAGGTTGTTCTCGGTCTTATCACAACAAAGTCACCTGTTCTTGAGGATAAGCAGACTGTAATCAATCGTATTCATGAGGCGGCAAAGTATATTCCGCTTGACAGATTGTATCTCAGTCCGCAGTGCGGTTTTGCATCATGCGAAATCGGTAATAAGCTTACCGAGGAAGAGCAGTGGGCAAAGCTTGCTCTTGTAAAAGAAATTGCAGAAGAAGTTTGGAAGTAATTATATATAAAAAAGCCGACACTTTTCGGAGTGTCGGCTTTTTATCTGTCATAAATCAGTCCTTGCGTTTTGAACTGAATTTGTATGATATAAGGTTGAGGACAAGGAAAAGTACGATTGCACCGATTGAGTACATCATCATAAATGTGAAATCCACTTCGTTTCCGAAAAGGTTGAGGTTGGTTGCAAACGCTTTTTCTGCCTCTGCGGCAAACATTCCGTGGTCTGCTCCTGCGAGTGAGGTCGAAATATCGTTAATGCATGGGCTGACAAGCACATG